>Ga0255769_10000015_pt1 | contig 194045 bp, 181 predicted proteins | sample 041ome_9_FD_179637 | JGI IMG/M metagenome (GOLD analysis project Ga0255769, IMG submission 179637) | Coastal salt marsh microbial communities from the Groves Creek Marsh, Skidaway Island, Georgia - 041413US metaG (version 2) | ecosystem: Environmental > Aquatic > Marine > Intertidal zone >...
GAGTCGGCGTCGGAGTCGGCGTCGGAGTCGGCGTCGGAGTCGGCGTGTTCGCGTAGCAGAAGGTGATGTGTGACAGACCCTTTCGATCTGGCGTCGACCAATTGCCAGCGGTGCCCGGCACCCCAGTGGCGATTCCGTCACCGGTCGATCCCGCCTTTACAACAATGCGCACCGTTGTTGACGCGGATGCCCACCCACCCGCGAGGGCCTCGCCTTCATCCTTGACTTCAGCAATCGTGATGCTCGCCCCACCACTCGTCAGCTTCTCGCCGATGTTCACCGGTCCACTGATTTCGATCTTGTCGTAACCGATGTAGTTTTCGATGCCTGCGCACTCCGTGCTGGGATTCGCCGCTGCAGGAACCGTGGCTGAGCCAACCGACGCCATCGTCAGTGATGCCGCCAAAACGGAGGCTACGGCCGCTACGGCAGTCCATCCGCGCGTCTTCCTTGATCTCGTCGTACTGCGACTGATGTCGCTGCTCCTGCGCATTGTCATCCCTCTCGCCCCCTTCGTGGCTCCCTAATTCAGGGTGGGGCCAGGAAGGTGTGCGCAGATACCGCAGAAGGGCGATTGTCAGGTCAGTGACCGGCTGATGCAGTCAAAGACCAGTCAGGAAAGGTCACACGGAGGGCCAATTGGTCAGACGACCCAAGATTCCGTGGCACCGGGCGCCGAGGTGGACCGCTCAGTAGGCGGGCTTGTCCGGCTCCACCTGGGCGATCCACTGCAGGATGCCGCCGCCGACATGCACCGCATCGGAGTAGCCCGCTCCCTTGACGACAGCCAGGGCCTCAGCCGAGCGCCCGCCGACCTTGCAATGCAGGACGATCCGCTTGTCGTTGGGCAGCTTCTCCAGTGCGGATCCGTCGAGGAATTCGCCCTTGGGAATCAGCACGGCGCCGTCGATGCTGACGATCTCGAACTCGTTGGGCTCGCGGACGTCGATGAGAATGAAGTCCTCCTCGCCTGCCTCGCGGGCGTCGAGCATGTCCTTGAGCTGCACGGCGGTGATGGTGGAGTCCCTGGCCGCTTCAGCTGCCTCATCCGAGATCGTCCCGCAGAACGCCTCGTAGTCGATGAGTTCGGTCACCGTGGGATTCTCCCCGCAGACCGCGCACTGGGGATCCTTGCGGATCTTCACCTGCCGGTAAGACATCTCGAGTGCGTCATAGATCATCAGCCGACCCAGCAGCGTCTCGCCGATGCCGGTGATGAGCTTGATGGCCTCGTTGACCTGGATGGAGCCGATGGATGCACACAGGACTCCCAGCACGCCACCCTCGGCGCAGGACGGCACCATTCCGGGCGGCGGAGGCTCGGGATACAGGCACCGATAGCACGGGCCGTGCTCGGACCAGAAGACGGAGGCCTGGCCGTCGAATCGATAGATGGAGCCCCACACATAGGGCTTGCCCAGCAGCACGCACGCGTCGTTGACGAGGTAGCGCGTGGCGAAGTTGTCGGTGCCGTCGACGATGAGGTCGTACTGGCTGAAGAGCTCCATCACATTCGAGGAGTCAAGGCGCTCGCCGTGCAGGTTCACCTGCACGTAGGGGTTGATCTCGAGCACGGAGTCGCGGGCGCTCTCGGCCTTGGGCCGACCGATGTCGCTCTGCCCGTGAATGATCTGCCGCTGGAGGTTCGACTCGTCGACCACGTCGAACTCCACGATTCCCAGAGTGCCGACGCCAGCCGCAGCGAGGTACATGAGGGACGGGCTTCCGAGCCCCCCGGCCCCGACGCACAGCACCTTGGCGTTCTTCAGCCGCTTCTGCCCCGACATGCCCACATCGGGAATGATCAGGTGACGGCTGTAGCGCCGGACTTCGTCGACGGTCAGTTCGTCGGCAGGGTCCACCAAGGGTGGCAGGCTCACGGAGACTCCTTGAGAGTGATTCGGATGCCTCAGAGTAGACGGGGCGTGAGTTTCCTTCTCGGGCACCTTGCAAGGTGCAGAGGATTCGCAGGCGTCCTAAGCGTTCGGACCCCGGCCCTCAGATGCGCCGTCCCGCCCCTCCTGGGCCACCAGATTGCGCAGCGCACGGAGCGCGACTGACAGCGTCGCCAGATTGGGCTCATCAACAGCCTCGATGTCATCCAAGGTCGTGCGGGCGCGCGAGACGCCTTCGCTGTTGGCCCACTCCCAGGCAGACAGTCGCTCGAGGGGAGCCTGATCGTCCGGGGTCGACCGGAGCACTCGTGATGTGAGGCCAGCGACCACGGAGTAGAGATCGCTGCGCAGCGCGAATCGCGCCAGGGCACTCCACCGATCCCCCCGCGGCAGGTCGGAGATCTTGACCAGAGTGCTGTCGATCTCGTAGCGATCAGAGATGGTGAAGTAGAGCGGAATCACCACGTCAGCAGGCTCACCGCTGCGATGGCAGATGTCGGCAATGTCGAGCAGGGTGAACACGTCGAGGGACACGGCCGCATACCGCGAGAGCTCTTCAGGCGCACCCGCCTGCTCGAACCTGCGCAACAGGCGCTCGAATCGCTCGCGCTCCTTGCCGAGCAGGTTCGTCGGCACCGCACTCGTGTGATCATCGACTGCAGAGGCGAAGCGCGTGACCTCATCGCGCACGTCGATGACTCCGCCACGAGTCTGCAGGAACCAACGCGTCGCACGATCGAGCAGCCGTCGAGTCTCCAGGTGCAGCGCCACCTGGGCGCTCGCCGAGATGGACGTGTCATGGTCGTTGACCCGCTGCCAGAAGGAGGGGATCTGGAAGATCTCCATGGCTGCCGCCGCAGCTCGGACGACTTCGACAGCGCTGGCACCTGTCTCCTCCATGGCTCGGAAGACGAAGGTGATTCCCGCGATGTTCAACAGGCGATTGACCGTGACGGTGGTGATGATCTGCGAGCGCAGGGGGTGCACGGCAATGGCCTCAGCGAACCGTTCCCGAAGACGCTCGGGGAAGTAGTCGATCAGGGCGCTGGTGAAGTAGCCATCGGCGGCGAACGTAGAGTCATTGAGTTCCTTGGTCAGCCAGATCTTGGCGTAGGCCAGCAGGACGCACAGTTCAGGGCCGGTGAGCCCCTCCCCCGCCAGCTCACGCGTGCGGAGTTCCTCGTCGTCCGGCAGGAACTCAAGCGCACGGTCGAGAAGACCCGACCGCTCAAGCTCTCGAATCATGCGCTGCTGCACCGTCACGAGTGCCGGTGAGCCCGCACGCGCGTTGCCGAGCACGACGTTCTGCCCATAGTTGTCCGCCAGCACCATGCGTGCCACGTCGTCCGTCATGGCCATGAGGAGTTCGTTGCGCTCGTCGCGCTCCAACTGCCCCTGCAGCACCAAGGAGTCCAGCAGGATCTTGATGTTGACCTCGTGGTCAGACGTGTCCACTCCGGCCGAGTTGTCGATGGCGTCAGTATTCAGGCGCACACCGTGACGAGCCGCCTCGATCCGACCGAGTTGCGTCAGGCCGAGATTGCCGCCCTCGCCGACGACTCGACAGCGCAGGTCATGGCCATTGATCCGAATGCGGTCGTTGGCCTTGTCGCCAACATCGAGATTCGTCTCCGTCTGCGCCTTCACGTAGGTACCAATGCCGCCGTTCCACAGCAGATCCACCGGGGCCTTGAGTGCGGACTGGATCAACTGATCGGGCGTCATCGCGAACACACCGGAGGGAAGATTGAGGGCAGCCGTCATCTCAGGCGTCACGGGGATCGACTTCATGGATCGCGCGAAGACGCCGCCCCCGCGTGAGATCAGGGTCGGGTCGTAGTCGGCCCACGAGGACCGGTGCAGGTCGAACAGGCGCCGTCGCTCCGCGAATGAGACAGCAGCGTCAGGGTCGGGGTCGATGAAGATGTGCCGGTGATCAAAGGCCACCACCAGCCGGATGTGCTCACTGAGCAGCATTCCATTGCCGAAGACGTCTCCACTCATGTCGCCGATACCGGCGACCGTGAAGTCGTCGGTCTGTGTGTCGATGTCCATCTCGTGGAAGTGGCGCTTCACCGACTCCCAGGCGCCTCTGGCGGTGATGCCCATGGCCTTGTGGTCGTATCCGATGGAACCGCCGGAGGCGAAGGCGTCACCGAGCCAGAATCCGTACTCGGCAGCGATGTCGTTGGCCAGGTCGGAGAATGTCGCGGTCCCCTTGTCGGCGGCCACGACCAGGTAGGCATCGTCGCTGTCGTGACGAACCACTCGTTCGGGATGAACCACGGTCCCGTCGACGAGATTGTCGGTGACGTCGAGCATGGACGAGATGAAGTCCCGATAGGCGGCCTTGCCCTCCGCAAGCCACGCGTCGCGATCGACGGCCGGGTCAGGCAGCCGCTTGGCGTAGAAGCCACCCTTGGCGCCGACAGGGACGATGACGGCGTTCTTGACCTCCTGCGCCTTGACCAGCCCCAGGATCTCAGTGCGGAAGTCCTCCTGCCGGTCGCTCCAGCGGAGTCCTCCCCGAGCCACGGAGCCGAATCGCAGGTGCACGCCCTCCACCCGGGGTGCGAACACCCAGATCTCGTACTTGGGCTTCGGCAGCGGCATGTCGGGCACCTGCTGCGGGTCCAGTTTGAACGACACTGCCGAGCGTTCGCGCCCATCGAGATCGACCTGGAAGAAGTTGGTACGAAGGGTTGCTCGAATGAGGGCGAGCAGTGAGCGAAGAATGCGGTCCTGATCAAGGCTCGCCACCTCGTCAAGAGCCGTCTCGATCTGCTCGATGAGCTGTCGCTCCTGCGTGCTCCTGTCCCCGTCAAGGTCAGGCGAGAACCGGGTGCGGAACAGGGCCACGAGCATTCCGGCGATCACGTCGTTGTCCGTCAGGACTTCCTCGATATAGGTCTGGTTGAACGTCGACCCGACCTGTCGCATGTAGCGGGCGTACGCGCGGAGCACAAGCACGTCGCGCCAGTCCATGCCCGCTGTGACGATGAGGGCATTGAACCCGTCGACACTCGCCTGATCGTCGAACGCGGCCGCGAAAGCCGCGTCGATGCGCTCCGCCAAGGACGGGCGCCCCACGATCTCCCGATCGGGCAGCAGCATGCCGAAGTCGAGGATCCAGGCGGTCTCCTTGTGCGCCCTCTCGATCTCGAAGGGATACTCGTCGACTACGTCAACTCCCATCGACTGCAGGATGGGAAGCACACGAGACAGCGAGATCGACGGACCGATACGGGTGATCTTCAGGCGCACTTCACGCCGTGAGGCATCGGAGGGCTGGTAAACCTCCAGCGAGAGTTCTCCGGGAGCCAGTTCCTCCATCACCAGGGCGTCATGCACGCCTCGCTCGGGACCGAACTCCTCCTTGTAGGCCTCGGGAAAAGCGTGACCGTAGGTGCGCAGGAGAGGGGCGGCGCCTGCATCACCGAGCCGACTCGCCAGCTCGGCGCCGAAGTCGTCATCCCAGCTACGGGTGGCCGCCGCCACCCGTGTCTCGATCTCACGATGGTCGAGTTCCGGCAGCCCTTGACCCATCGGCACGTGCACCACGAAGTGCAGACGAGCCAGAACGGATTCCGAGACGCGGGCCGTGTAGTCCACGCTGCTTCCGCCGATGACCTCCGTGAGGATCTGCTCGATGCGCAACCGGACGGCTGTGGTGTAGCGATCCCGGGGCAGGTAGACGAGGCAGGACATGAATCGTCCGTAGTCGTCGGGGCGCAAGTACAGCTTCGTGCGCCTGCGTTCCTGCAGATGCAGCACGGAGTCAGCGACAGCGGTCAGCTGCTCGTCGTGCGTCTGGAACAGCTCGTCGCGCGGGTACGTCTCCAAGAAGGCGAGGAGGTCCTTGGCGTCATGGGAGGCGGGGACGAAATCCAGGCGCGCTTCGAGCATTCGAGCCTTGGATCGCAGGATGGGAATGTCGGTGACGCTCTGCGTGTACGCACTCGAGGAGTACAGGCCTAGAAAGCGTCGCTCTCCCGTGACGTTTCCGTTCTCGTCGAACCTCTTGACACCGACATAGTCCAGATACACCGGACGATGCACGGTCGAGCGTGAATTCGCCTTGCTCAGGACCAGCAGTTCAGGCTTGCGAGCCAAGGCCCGCACCGCTGGAGGAAGCACTGCGAAGCTCTTCGACATCATGGTCGGTGACTCCGGGTCGACGACCATGCTCAGAATTCCCAGCCCGCTGCCGTCGACGGGGATGAGGGTGTCCTCGCCATCCACCGACTTCAGGTCGTACTCGCGGTAGCCAAGGAAGGTGAAGTTGTCTGCGGCGAGCCATCGCAGGTAGGCCACTCCCTCTTCTACCTGAGTCGATCGCAGCCCCTCGGGTGGAGTGGCGACGATCTCGTCCGCCAGCGTCAGGGCCCGCCCTCGCATGGCCTGCCAGTCACGGACGGCATGCCGGACGTCCATCAGGATCTGGTTCAAGCGCCGCTCCAGGTCGGCCGCTGAGCCTTCGACGAAGCTGCGCTCCATCTCGATCCACATCCAGGACTCGGCCTGGGCCCCAGCCGGACGGGGATCGTCGACGTCCAGCGGCAGCACCTCCAGCAGCCGTCCTTCCTCGTCGCGCCGGACGACCACTGTCGGATGAAGAAGGAGGTGAATGGCCCGACCCGACTCAGCGATGGCAGCGGACACCGAGTCCACAAGGAACGGCATGTCGTCGGTGGCGATGAGGAGGGTGCAGACTCCCCCCGTTCCCGCTTCGCCTCGATCATGAATCCGCACGAGAGAGTGCTGAACGCCGCGCACGGACGCGAAGGCCAGCAGGTCGGCAGCATGGTGCGCGAGCCGATCGGCAGAGCGAAGGTCCTCGTCGGACAGGTAGCGGGCAAACCGGTGAGCCAAGTGGCGCACTTGCGGGTCCGTGACGGCATCGATGTCCTGCCGTAGGCGTGTCATCGCGCTGCTCGTCACGTCGTCTTCCCGCCCATCAGCCGTCCACGCAAGACGAGGACGCCACCTCGTTGTGTCGTCCTTCCTCCACGTTAGCGATCGGACGGATGGGACGCTGCCCTACTCGTCACTCCGTTTCGGCCTCTTCTGCAGCCGATGCATGTCCGGGGTGGAGCGGAGACACGCCACTGCGGGGGGCCGAGTCCGGATGGTGCGGCAGGATCGTGCGGCAGGATGGGGCTGCACGAGCTCCCTCAGGGAGCCCCTCACCCCACGGAGGTTCGACATGGCCACCTCACTGGACTGCACGCAGCAGTTTCCCGGCTCCCCCGCCGAGGTCCTGGCCATGATTCGTGACCCCGCGTACGTGGCGGCGAAGGCGGAACGGACGGGTGCCTTCGACATCGAGGTCGCCGTCGAGGAGCGACCCGACGGCGGCGTCACGATCTCGTGCACCCGGTCCATGCCCGCTGAGGTGCCGTCCTATGCGACCGCCTTCGTCGGCGAGCACCTGACCATCACCGAGGTCCAGCAGTGGTCGGCCCTCAGTGCTGACGGCACCGCCTCAGCGGAGGTGTCCGTCGACTTTCATGCGCCGCTCGACTACGTGGGCACGATCACGCTCAGCGCAAGCGCCGGAGGAACCGCACTGGTCAATCGGGGGCGCTTCAAGGCGAGTGTGCCGTTCGTCGGTGGCAAGGTCGAGAGGGTCGCTGCAGAGATGACCGAGAAGTACCTGGCCAAGGAGGCCGAGGTCGGCACTGCCTGGCTCGCCCACTGACGCTGCCACCGGGGAGCCGGTGCGAATCGGCGGATGCACCGCGAAACCGGTGCAAGTCTGCAGACTTGCACCGGTAAGCGGTGCAAATCGAGGGATGGCGGGGGTCAGCCGGTGCGGGCGACGTCCTCAGACTCTCGCCAGGCCACGGTGCTGGTGCGCAGGGACGTCTCCAGCACGAAGCGGATGCGGGTGCCGTCCATCAGGTTCGCGCCTATGGCGACGAGATCCTCGGGGCCGGGGCCCACAAGGCGCACCGGCACACCCGTGGCCCGGACGACATCGGCTTCACGCTCGGCCACCTTCGTCACTTCCTCACGCCAGCGACGCTCCAGTCGATGGGTCACCCCGGAAGGCTGGTCCATCGCGAAGCTGACCATCGGGGCAACCACATAGACCTCGTCCAGCCCGGCGTGCGCCACGACGTCGATCGATGTGGCGGACACGGCGCCGCCGTCGACATACGTGTGGCCGCGGATGTCCACCGGTGCGAACCAGCCCGGGATCGCGCAGGAGGCCATCACCGCATCGGCCAGGGGGACCATGGGTGCACCAGGTCGACCGAACACCACGCGCTTGCCGTCCTCGTAGTCCATGGCCACGACCCACACCCCCGTGTGGCTCGACCACTCGCCCATCGGCGTGACGGCGTCGATGAGATGACCGACCCGCTCCAGCGTTCGTGTCCCTTCGGGCATGAATCCGCTGAGCACCGCAGTGGCCGGCAGTTGCCCGAGTCGACGCAGCGACGAGCCGATCAGCTTCGGCGACCCTGGTCCGAGCAGGCGAGGAAATCCCGGCCGGTGCCCGCCGGTCGCGCGCACCGGGTCGAAGTCATAGCCGGCGAGTGGCCCGGCCGTGACCACCTCCTCGTTGTAGTGCTGGCGCAACTGATCAACCGTGACCCCTGCTCCCAGCAATGCGGCGAGCACGGAGCCGGCCGAGGTGCCGACGATGACGTCCGCATCACCCGCGCGGAAGCCGAACTCCTCCTCCATCGCCGCGAGCGCCCCAACCGCCCATGTGCCGCCAAGGACTCCTCCACCGCCGAGCACCAGCCCACGGCGCGGGCGTCGGGTGATCTCGCGCAGATCGCTCATCGCGCACCTGCTCCTGAGCCTGGCTCGTCTGAGTCGTCCACGGACTCAGCGGCATCACGGACGACCCGCAGGGACCGCACCGACCCTCGGGAACGCTCCAGCAGTTCATCAGCGGATTCGCTCATGCACGTCGTGAGCAGGTCAAGGTCCACCAGCGCATCCCGATCGGCATACAGCCCCACGTAGACGCCGCCGTCATAGGAGATCGCGCCGATGCTGAGCGCCTGGTGCTGCGTCAGTGGGGCCACCGGATAGGCGGCAACCATGCGAGATCCTGCGGCGTACAGCGGGCGCTGCGGGCCGGGGACATTGGTGATGACCAGGTTGTAGAGGCGATTGGACACGGTTGCCCCCACCCGAGCACCCAGGGCGTGCAGGGTCGGCGGACCGAACCCCGCAATCCCCACGATGGCGTCGGCACCGACGAAGTGGGAGCTCTCGTCGAGGAAGGCCAGTTGATAGCTGATCTGCTGGACTCGCACAGCCGGGTCCGGCTCACCGATCGGCAGTTCCACCAAGGTCGCCGACACGCGGTTGCCGCCCGCGTGCCCGGAACCCGCCGCGGGGATCGCGATGCTCATCGGCAGCATCGCCCGAAGGACGTCTCCCTGACGAACGGGATATCCCCGCGCCTGCAGCCACGACCGCAGCGCTCCGGCGATCACCGCAAGGATGATGTCGTTGATGGTGCCGCCCATCGAGCGCCGCACCTGCTTGAGATCGGCCAGCGACAGGTCGACGCACGAGAAGCGCCGCTGCTCCCCGATCGTCACATTCAGCGGACTTGTCACCGGGCTGCGAGCGATCGCCAGCATCGCCGACACCATTCCGGCGACCTTCTCGCCCACGCCGGCCGCCACGACCGAGGCATCCTTGGCGGTGTCGCGTACAGCCTCCAGCGCCGCGGCAGGGCGCGTGGTGAACTCGGTGAAGGCCTGCGACAGGAGCTCGATATCCGTGGGCTCACGTCGAGGCTGCCAGCTGTCCGACGGGGCATCCGGGGTGTCGTCCGTCGCATCGAGCATCACCTGCGCGATGTCCACGGCCGACAGTCCGTCGATCAGTGCCTCGTGACTCTTGGTGATGATCGCGAAGTTCCCGTCCGACAGTCCCTCCACGAGGTACATCTCCCAAAGCGGGCGACTGCGATCCAACGGCCGGCTCATGATGCGAGCAACCAGCTCATGCAGCTGCTCCCGCGTTCCCGGCCGAGGCAGGGCCGATCGACGCACGTGGTATGTCACATCGAAGTGCTCGTCATCGACCCACACCGGGCGCGCGACCCCGAACGGGACGGAGCGAACCCGCTGGCGGTAGCGCGGGACGAAGGGCAGCCGCTGGCTGATCAGCCGGACGAGCCGCTCGTGATCGAATCCCTCAGCGGGGGGTTCGAAGATCGCCACGCCCCCGGAGTGCATAGGGGTCGACGGGGTCTCCATGAACAGGAAGGACGCATCGAGGGCCGACATGCGATTGGTCATCGCCGCCTCCTCGCACGCTCATCAGGTCACCGTCTCGGACATCCGTCCGTCACCTACTCGTCAGTATCTATCCTGACATGGCTGCATGGCCAACCTCGGCGAATGCGCGACGAAGACGAGAACGCCGACCCACCTTTCCCACGGGCTGGCCCTCGCGCCAGACCGCACGCATCACCCGGGAATCCTCCGGCACGTCCACCACGCGGTCGACCGACCCCCCGAACGTCACCGCCTGTCGCCAGTCGGCACCCGAGTCGTGAGCACGGTTGCGCACAAGAGTGACATCGACCCCGTGCAGCGCCTGCGGTCCGATCTGCCAGGCCGACACGAGTCGAGCGGCCCCAAGGCCAGTTCCCTCGGCCACGACGACCCGATGATCGGAGGCAGCGATAGCGCTCAATGCGGCCACGTTGCGCTGACGTCCCCACGGACCTGTCGCGTCATCCCCCTCGACGCAGAACCCGACATCGACGATGACCACGTCGAAGACCGTGCGTGCCACGTCCCACACTCGCTCCAGAGCGGCCGAGGAGAGGTCGCTCCAGCGATCGGCCCGATCAATGCCCCCGAGAACCCGCCACTGTCCCGCGCCACGGACCGGCACGCTCATGGTCAACGAGGCCATGGCCGTCGCGGTGAGTCGGCCGGCGTCAGCCTGACGGCAGGCGACGGTGAGCCCACTGCTCTGCTCGACGAGCCCGAGCGTCATCGCAACAGACGGGCCATAGGTGTCTGCGTCCACCAGACAGACGCGCATGCCGGACTCGGCCAAGGACTCGGCAACCCCCAGCGCGACGCTCGTGCGTCCTGGGGCCCCCGCGGGACCCCACACCGCGATCATGCGTCCGAGATGAGTCGAAGACGCACGTGGCGATGGCGTCTCCGGGAGGTCTGGCTTGCCCGGAGCAGCTCCCAACCCGGGCTCCAGCACGGGCCGCCCGGCAGATGCACCCCTCGACCCAGCCGGGGCTGGCACTGAGCGGCAGATGTCCCCCACCTGCTGCATGGTCGCCTGAGGTGTGGGGCTCGCCTCGATCACCGGATCCACGGCCCACCGCTCGAGGCGCTCACGACCCAGTCGATCGACCGCAAGCCCGATGACGAGTCGGTCTCCCAGCCGCGCCACCAGTTCCGACGACAGCCGAGGCAGTGTGCTCGAGATGACCACTGGGCAGTCCTCGGCAGCCGCCGCCGCACCCAGCAGATCCGCTGCGTCCACACAGCGCCGCACGACATCGATACCCACCGCTCCTGCCGCCTTCAGCAGATCTTCCTCCTCCGGCAGGCCCGCGAGCGCAAGGATGACCCGGGTCATGGTGCGATCGACTGATCGGCCAGCGGAACGGTCACCATGTCGATCGCCCCCGTGCGCATCGCCTCGATGACGTCGTTCACCTGCTCAAGCGGCACGGCCAGTTCCACGCTCAGTCCACCACCGAAGCTGGATGCCTCCACGGCGGTGACTGTCGCCTCTTCCAGCACCCGAACCGAAGCGGAGCGGCCACCGAGAGCCTCGGGCGAATCGGACGTGACCCACACATCGACCAGATCACCTGCCAGCAGACCCACCGGAATGCGTCCGGGATCCAGCGCCAATGTGACGCCGCGAGTAGGGGTCGGTGCAGCGTTCGCCAGCACTCCCCTCGGGAGCAACTCACCCGCGGAGATCGGCCATCGCACCTGACCGTCCACGATTGCATCGGCCGCCACGTAGGAGTCCGCTATGGCCCGTGGAACGAGGACCGGCTGCAGGTCGACCGGTACCGAGCCGATGGAGAGGTCCCGCGTTGCCTGAAGCACCGCGACCTCGTCGCCCGAGCGACCCAGCAGCAGCGCACCGGCGAGCGCGGACAGCACCAGCAGGGTGGCACCGCCCCAGACTCGGGCGTCCGACAGGCGTGCCCGCGACTGACGCGCGGCACGTCCCTCCTGACCAGCCGGCACATCGGCCGAGCGCGTGACCGAGGGGCGTTCTCGGGTGAGGTGCATTGCGGGCGTCCTCTCTTCGATGACCGACTCACAGGATCACCCGAGCGGCCAGAAAGTGCGAACGGCTATCCACAGGCTGAGTCGATGTCGCGCAGGTCCCCTCCGGTTTGACACCATCAGGGCATGGCCCCGCGCTTTCTCACCCTCGCCGACGTGGCCGAGACGCTCAACATCTCGGCCGCGCAGACCTATGCGCTGGTCCGCAGCGGAGATCTCCCGGCCATCAAGATCGGCGGCAGGGGCCAGTGGCGCGTCGAGGCCAGCGCGCTCGAGGACTTCATCGCCCGCAAGTACGCGCAGACGCGAGAATTCGTGCAGACGCATCCGTTCGGAGCCGACGACGCGTGAGCAGCTGACCGTCAACGGCCGGAGAACTGCTCGCGGATGCTCCAGCGCTCGACCGCGTCATGCGCGATGACCACCTCGAGATTCGCGTCCCCTCGTGCAGGATCAGCGCACTCGAGGACCACCGCATCCGCGCCGGCCCAGGTCAGGCGCCCCCGTCGCACTTCACCGTCGCACGTGAGGATCTCGATCAGCACCCTTGTTCCCCACGCGTCGCGCAGCCACCCCGTGAGCCGTTGCCCTGAGCGGTGCGCCTGGTCGTCCACCGTGTCGTGCGCCGAGTCATGCGCCAGCTCATTCCGCAGTTGCGTGAAGGTCCCCGTCATCGAGACCACGGCACGGAGCGGTATCAGGGATGTCCCCGCGGACTCATCGGCCACCGCGAGATGGCCATCGACAGGAGGCAGGGCACCCAGCGTGCCCGTCACGTCTCGACCGCACCGCAGCCGGATGGTGCCTTTGCCGCAGAGGTCCACCATCCGCGAGCGGGCCGCCTCGGCCACATAGATCTCATAGGCCTCGTCCAGGACCTCGTTCTTCGCTGCTGCCGACAGGGCAGCATCAGCCTCCCACCACAGTCGCTCCGCTTCCATGGCTGGAGGATTCCCCGATCAGTCGCTCGCCAAACCTCACACCACGGCCCCCGCATCGAAGAGGAGGTTTGACGGGCCCGCCAGCGGGGAACACTCCCGGTGGCTCCTCTCCGGTGACACGGACGAGGGATCGGCCTTGTCCACCGGCACTGACGAGGTCTTGACACGCGTCAAGTGGTGTCATACAAACGTAAACACAAGCAAACGCATGGATTGCCTCATCCGAGGTCACGGCCCCCGACGTGAATTCCCATGTGCCTACCGCGAAGGGGGAGTGCCGTGACTATCGCCACGCCTGCACACGAGAAGACCGAAGAAGTCCGACATCTGCGCCTGATCAAAGGCGGCGGATCCGGCGCTCGGCAGTTGAGCCTGCCGTACGAGTACGAGGTGGCCCCGGGGGTGCCGGCCGTTCCGCCGGAGTCCCCGCACCTGCGCCTGATCGGGTCGTCCGAGCAAGAGGCCAATCCCACGCTGCCGCCTGCCGGCGCCTGGACGGCCAAGATGGCCAGAGCCATCACGGAAGTGGCGCTCGGGGAGCGCCCTCCCCAGCAGCTGGCCGCCCACCTCTCCCGAGAGCAGCTGCAACTGCTCACCCTCCGTGGTCGTGCTGCCGCACGTCATCCGTCGCGGCGCGGCCAGGACTCCTCGTCACGGGTGCGCACGGTGCGCGCCGTGCGGGTCTGCCCCGTGGCACCCGGGATCGTGGAGACCTCGGCCGTGCTCGTGGGCGGCCCCAGGGTGCAGGCCATCGCCATGCGTCTGGAGGCCGTCGATGATCGCTGGGTGGCTACCGCCGTCGAGATGCGATGACCGCCGTCATCCGCGGCGCTTGCGGTTGGCCCGCTCCGCCCTTCGCCGCTCGGCGCGAGAGGCGTTGGGATCGACCTCGACGATCTGACCGTCCTCGACCTCCATCTCGCCGTGGACCACATCGCCGCTCTCCCCCGGAGCGCTGTACTCCAGATGCTGCGGGCGTGACGGCCCGAGGCCCGGAGCCACGATCTCCGGCTCTGAACGTGCCTCGGGTTGAGCATGCGGCTCGCGGGCGCCGGCCTCAACGGCCTCGCCGAGTGCGGCGGCAGCACCCGAGCCAGAGGCGTCGACGAGACCCTCAACGCCCTCGACGTCCACGGCTGGCTTCTTGACCTCGACCTCGGTGTGGAACAGGAAGCCGACCGTCTCCTCCTTGACCGCATCCATCATCGCGTTGAAGAGGTCGAAGCCCTCGCGCTGGTACTCGATCAGGGGGTCGCGCTGCGCCATGGCGCGCAGGCCGATGCCATCGCGCAGGTAGTCCATCTCGTAGAGATGCTCCCGCCACTTGCGGTCAAGCACGGACAGGATCACTCGACGCTCGAGTTCTCGAGTGACGTCCTCCCCCAGACTCTCCTCCCGGGCGTCGTAGGAGCGCTCAGCATCCTCGACGAGCTCGGCGACCAGGAAGTCCGACGTGAGGGCGGCTCGATCGCCGCCAGCCTCGTCCTCGAGGCCCTCGATGGACACGCCCACGGGGTAGAGAAGTCGCAGGGCCGTCCACAGCTGCTCCAGGTCCCAGGACTCCGGGTAGCCCTCGCCCGTGGCTGCGGTCACATAGCTCGTCACCGTCTCGCGGATGAAGGTGCGGACCTGCTCCTCAATGTCCTCGCCCTCCAGTACCCGGCGGCGCTCGTCATAGACGACAAGGCGCTGGCGATTCAGGACGTCGTCGTACTTCAGGACGTCCTTGCGGATCTCGAAGTTCTGCGCCTCCACCTGCGACTGCGCGGACCTGATGGCGTTGGTGACCATCTTCGCCTCGATGGGGACATCGTCCGGCACGTTGAAGCGACGCAGGAAGGAGTCCACCATGTCCGACTTGAACAGTCGCATGAGGTCGTCCTCGAGTGACAGGTAGAACTGCGACTCGCCGGGATCGCCCTGACGTCCCGAGCGGCCACGCAGCTGGTTGTCGATGCGGCGTGACTCATGTCGCTCGGTCGACAGCACGTACAGGCCCCCGAGCCCGACGACCTCCTCGTGCTCGGCCGCGACCGCCGCCTTGGACTTCTCCAGAGCCTCAGGCCACGCGGCCTCGTAGGCGTCTGGATCCTCGATGGGTGACAGGCCCTTCTGCGAGAGCGCCGCCGCCGCCATGAATTCCGGATTGCCGCCGAGGATGATGTCCGTTCCGCGACCGGCCATGTTCGTGGCAACCGTCACGGCTCCGCGCCGACCCGCTTGGGCGACGATCGCCGCCTCACGCTCATGGTGCTTGGCGTTGAGTACTTCATGCGGAACGCCGTTCTGCTTCAGCAGGCGGGAGAGGTGCTCAGACTTCTCCACGCTCGTGGTTCCCACCAGAATCGGCTGCCCGGTGGCATGCCGCTCCACGAGATCCTCCACCACAGCGGCGTACTTGGCATCCGCCGTGCGAAAGACCAGATCGGCGTTGTCGATCCGAACCATGTCTCGGTTCGTGGGAATGGGAACCACACCGAGGTCGTAGATCTGATTGAACTCAGCCGCCTCGGTCATGGCCGTGCCGGTCATGCCACCGAGCTTGTCGTACAGGCGGAAGAAGTTCTGCAGCGTGACGGTGGCGAGCGTCTGATTCTCAGCCTTGATCTCGACGCCTTCCTTGGCCTCGATCGCCTGGTGCAGGCCCTCGTTGTAGCGACGCCCAGCAAGAATTCGACCGGTGTGCTCGTCGACGATGATGACCTCGCCGTCGATGACCACGTAGTCGCGGTCATTCTTGAACAGTTCCTTCGCGCGAATCGCGTTGTTCAGGAAGCCCACGAGCGGGGTGTTGACCGTGTCGTAGAGGTTGTCGATGCCGATCTGATCCTCGACCTTGTCGATGGCCTGCTCGAGAACGCCGACGGTGCGCTTCTTCTCATCGACCTCGTAGTCCTCGTCCCGCTTGAGGAGTCGGGCGATGCGGGCGAATTCCGCGTACCACGTCGTCGGCTGGTCAGCCGGGCCACTGATGATCAGCGGGGTGCGTGCCTCGTCGATGAGGATCGAGTCGACCTCGTCGACGACGGCGAAGTTGTGTCCGCGCTGGACCATCTCCGTGCGAGACCACGCCATGTTGTCGCGCAGGTAGTCGAACCCGAACTCATTGTTCGTGCCATAGGTGATGTCGGCGCCATAGGCGGCCCGACGAGCCGACGGACTCATGTTCGACAAGATCACGCCGACCTCGAGACCGAGGAAGCGGTGAATGCGGCCCATCCACTCCGAGTCGCGCTCAGCGAGATAGTCGTTCACCGTCACCACGTGCACGCCCTTGCCGGAGAGCGCGTTGAGGTATGCAGGCAGGGTCGCCACGAGGGTCTTGCCCTCACCCGTGCGCATCTCGGCGATGTTGCCCAGATGCAGGGCCGCCCCGCCCATGAGCTGAACGTCGTAGTGACGCTGTCCGAGAGTGCGCTTGGCAGCCTCGCGAACCGTCGCGAAGGCCTCCGGCAGCAGGTCGTCGAGGGTCTCTCCCGCAGCCAGCCGCTCGCGGTACTCGTCCGTCAGCGCACGAAGCTCCTCGTCAGTGAGACTGACGAAGTCCTCCTCGATTGCGTTGACGGCCTTGACGACGGCCTCGAGCTTGCGCAGGACCTTGCCCTCGCCGGCGCGAAGGATCTTGTCGAGCACTCCCACAGCGGTGCGACCTTTCCATTGCCGGATGCGTGTTCGCGGCCCCAGGCGGGCGCCGCGCGCATGCGCCACGTACGAGCGCGCCCCCCATCGTAGATGGCACCCTGTCCCAAGGTGCGCCTGCAGTGCGAGACTGGGCCCATGGTGTCCCCTGAGCGCTCCCCCGGGGTGGTGCTCAGCGACGGCATCGTCAGCCTGCGCCCCGTGACTGCCTCGGACGCTCCCGACATGGCGGCCGGGTGCCAGGACCCTCAGGCGATCCGCTGGACGACCGTGCCGACTCCCTACGCCCTGAGCGACGCCGAGGAGTTCATCTCCGAACGGGCCGCTGGTCCCACGTGGGCCGACCAGCCGACCTGGGCCGTGACGACGCTGCCGGACGATCGCTGGTCCGGAGGCGTGGATCTACGACCCGATGGCGAGGGAGGTGCCGCGCTCGGCTACCTGCTGGCCCCGTGGGCCCGCGGTCACGGTCACGCCGCCCGAACCCTGCGCCTGGCCTGCGGCTGGGCCTTCTCGGCACTCAGCCTGGAGGTCGTGACCTGGTTCGCCTACGCCGGCAATGACGCGTCCCTTCAGGCTGCCAGGCGCGTCGGCTTCCAGATTCCCCCGCATGTCTTCCGCAGCTACGCCAGCCAGCGGGGCAGGCGCCGGGATTGCTGGGTGGGAACCCTGACGCCGGATGACCTCGTGACCTCAGTGCGGGTGGCGGAGTCTCGGCGCGACTATCTCGGACCGGACCTGACCCGACGCGAGCTGGACGTGCTGCGCCGCCTCGCCCGCGGAGAGGCCAATCGGGCGATCGCTGTTGAACTGGGGATCAGCGAGAACACCGTGAAGAATCACGTGCGGAGCATCCTGGAGAAACTCCAGGCCTCGTCACGGTCGGAGGCCGTCGTCAGCGCACTGCGCCTCGGCATCGTGGCGCTTCCCACCTAGCATCGACCGGCTGGTCAACGATGGACTCGGTATCCACAGGCGTGGCACCGCTGCACAGGTCCCCCACGGCTTGCTCCCGTCGTCGCACCGCCGCGCAAGTCTTCGACCATGACACTGCGATTCCTGGCTCACGACTTCGCTGACCTGGCTCTCGGTCGGCGCTGCCTCCTCTGCGACTGGCCAGGGCGCCCACTGTGCTCTGCGTGCCTGCAGTACCTGCGCGAAAACGACGGTCCGCGACAGGCGGAACTCACCCCCCTGGACCCGAAGGGGCCAGTGAGCCTCTCGTTCTGCCTGCCGTATCACGGGGACGGCGCTGCGCTGCTGCTCGCCTACAAGGAACACGGCCTTCGAGCCCTGCGGCCGAGCCTGGGCATCCTCCTGGCCGATGCCATCGTGCAGGCACTCGCCGCAAGCCAACTCAGCGCCGACGCCGGTCGGAGCTCACACACCGGGCCTAACGCAAGCACCTTTCTCGTGCCCGTGCCCGCGCACCGCCGCTCACGTCGAGGCTTCGACGCACTGGGAGACCTACTCACCGAAGCCCAGCGGAGCCTGAAGTCCCGCGGAGTCCAGTGCTCATCCCTGCCCGCGGTCACGCGGATTCGCGATCACCAGCCCCTCAAGCGCCTTGACCGACACCGTCGAGCTCAGGCGGTCAGCGGCTCCATGCGCCTACGAGGCGACTACGTGGGGCGGCTCTCGTCTGCACAGGTACTCGTCGTCGATGACATCGTCACGACGGGAGCCACCACACTGGAGGCCTGCCGGGCGCTGCGGGATGGGGGCGTGCAGGTCACTGGCGTCGTCGCCCTGGCACATCAGCTGCCCGAGGGTCGGACCTCGGACGCAACTAGCCCGGGTAGGTAGGCGCTGAACCACGCACGCGCTCGACCCAAGCACCGCCGACGATCTCGTAGACAAGGCCATCAGCTGCGCCCACCAGCGTCGGCAGTCCCGGTGCCGCTCCCACGCTGACCGGGGCCTCCGGGGCCCCGTTCGGTCGCGTCACGCCGCGCGCGATTCCGACGTCGAAAGCCTGAAGGCTCCCCGCGCTCTCACTGCCGAGAACCGACAGCGTGTCCGAGTCCGCCCACGCCACGTCAACGACCTCGGCCAGTCGCGCCTCGACTCGCTGCGGCGCTTCAACCGTGATGCCGGAAGCACTGACAGACGACCGGACGATCCGCGCGATCAGCAGCTCAGTTCGCGGACCACGCTGGACGATCAGCGCCGCACGGGTGCCATCCCTGGAGGGAACCGCCGCTCGAAGCTCCGCACGTCCCAGAAGCCCATCCACCTTGATCTCACGCGACAGCGCGGCGGCCGATACCGCGACGAGCCCCTCATCGACATCCACCACCCACACCGATGAGGACCCATCGAACGCCAGACTGGAGGCCAAGCCCTGCTCACGGATCTTGATCATCGCCGCACCAGAGGACAGCCGCGACCGCCAGACCGCTCCCTCGGTGTCAATCCCCGCCACGGAGCCCGAGTCTGCGGCCACCGCGATATCGATCAGGGTGACCTCTCCCTCGCCGGCCCCGCCCGGAACCGTGAGCACCCCGTTGGTCTGCAGCTCCACCACGCCCTCGGGGCGAGTGGCGTATCCACGGGACCCCAGTGGCATGGCATTCGGGTCGACCTGGGGCCACGAGTCACGCGGCTGCGGGCTCGGCACCCCCGGGAGCAGGAGCGGTTGTCCCACCGCGGTGATCTCGACCGCCTGCACCTCCGGAAGCTGCCGGAGGGTCCACACGATCTGCTGCGAGAGCGCAGTCCTCGTGTCGTCGTCAGCCTCAAGGACATTGGCTGTGAGATCCACCCTGGCCACACCGCTCTCGATCGGCACAGCATCGATATTGAGCCGGACGCCCGGCGGCAGTCCCGTCCGCACGGCCGGCTGCAGCCACTCTGTGGGTCCGGTGATCAGCCGCCGCACCAGCGTCGTGGCGAGCCCCGGACCAATCACCGGGATCATGCGCGGGTCAGGCACCAGCATGGAGAAGTCCGGATTGAAGAAGAAGACGTTGAAATCCCGGAACGCCCGATCGACGTCCGCCTGGGACAGCAGCAGGCCGGCGGGCAGGCGCGCGATCCGCAACTCGCCGTCGACCTCGTCGAGGAAGAACGTCGTGCGCACCTGCGACCCCGGTGCCGCCACCACATGACGACCGCTCGTTTCGATGGAGCCAGAATGCGGAGCCTCGAAGGACACTGCTGCGCCGAGCACGGTCAGAGCCGGTCGACCCTCATAGACCGTGACCCCCGCATCCGTGTTCCACGTGCGACTCGCCTCCGGGGTCAGGTAGGTGCGGGCAACCGCATGGTTGCCGTCGAAGGACGCCGATGCGTCCAGGAAGCCCGCCACCACCTCGGTGGCCGTCATGCCGGGGCGAGGCTCGCGGGCGATGACCCGAATGAACTGGTCTTCAGGGTTGACCCCGATCTGCTCCCCCTGCTCGATGGGTCCGGAGGTCGGCACCTGGGCTGACAGCGAGGTCGGCACGACGCCGCACCCTGCCATCAGCGCACTGCCGATCAGCAACGCGATCGTGGCAGTGAACCTGGCAGGCACAGATCGGGAGCGGATCGGCGTCGTCGCTCTCGTCGCTCTCGACACTCGCATCGTCCTCGACGACGTGACGGCGATCATGGGTCGACCCCCTCGATCACGAAGCTCGCCGCCGGGCTCGACCTAGACCCATCACGGTTCGACCCTTCATGGTTCGACGCATCCTGGTTCAACCCATTCCTGGGAGGGTCCCCCTTGCCCCCAGGAGCACGGTCGGCCTCCTGCTCGCTCGACACCTCGGGCGGCATGGGCAGCGGCACATCCTCCAGCGGCAAGGGTGACTCGACGAATTCCTGCTGGCGGTCGATCGGCATCGTCAGACGGAAGCAGGCACCCTTGCCCGGCTCGCCCCACGCCTCGAGCCAGCCTCCGTGCAGACGGGCGTCCTCCAGCGAGATCGCCAGGCCCAGTCCTGTTCCCCCCGTGGTGCGTGCCCGGGCAGGATCGGCGCGCCAGAAGCGGTTGAACACCAGGCTGGACTCACCCGGAAGCAGGCCCACTCCGAAGTCACGCACGGAGATGGCGGCAGCGTGCTCGTCATGCGCAATGCGCACGTCGATCCCCCGCAGGTCGCCATGCTCGATGGCATTCTCCAGAAGGTTGCGCACGACGCGATCAACCCTGCGCTGGTCGCAGGTCACGAAGCAATCCTTGTCCGTCGTGACCAGCCGGATGTCCAGGCCGGCCCGCTCGGCCAGCGGCACGGCGGTGGCAATGGCCCTCTCCACGAGACCGACGAGATCAACGCGGTCGTCATCAAGGACGGCAGCACCGGCGTCGAACCTCGAGATCTCAAGCAGATCGGACAGGAGCGCCTCGAATCGATCGAGTTGGTTCTGCAGCAGTTCGACCGCACGCTCCGTCGGCGCATCCAGCTGATCACGATCGTCGTAGACGACATCGGCGGCCATGCGAATCGTGGTGAGCGGGGTGCGCAGCTCGTGGGACACATCTGAGACGAAGCGCTGCTGCACCCGTGACAGGTCCTCCAGCTGACGGATCTGGTTGGCCAGGCTCTCGGCCATCGCGTTGAACGAGGTCGCGAGTCTCGCGAGGTCGTCGGTGCCTTTGACCCGCATGCGCTCGGCGAGATTGCCGTCGGCCAATCGGGCTGCGGTTCGGGATGCTGCACGCACAGGCAGGACCACCTGTCGGGTGACGAGCCAGGCGACGCCGGCCAGCAGCAGGACGAGCAGCAGGCCCGTCACGATGACAGCAGAGCGGACAAGATCCAGCGTGCTCTGCTCCTGCCCCAGAGGGAACAGGTAGTACAGCTCATAGGCGCCTACGGAGGGAACCGAGAGCGGAGCACCCACGACGAGTCCCGGTGCGCTGCGGCCATCAAGGAAGCGGATATCGGTGTAGGTCCACGACTGACGACCGGAGTCGACGATCGCGGCCCGAAGCGCGGGAGGCACCGACGACTCCGCCACGAGGTTGGTGCCGCGCTCGGGGGCATCGATGCCCAGCTGCGATGACAGAAGCAGCACGTCGAAGGTCGCCGGCGACCCGGCGCGTGCAGCGAGCGCGCTCACAACGCCGTCCACAATTCGCTCGGGTGCTGGTGTCGAGGGCCCCGTGTCGGATGCATCCAGAAGGCGGAGGGCCTCGCCAAGCCCGGCGGTCGCCTCGCCTACGGAGATTCGCTCCTTTGCATCGAGAAGCCCGGTCGTCACGCGCGACAGCAGGGACAGACCCAGGACACCGACGACGATCAGGGACAGGACCAGAGTGGTGATGGTGACACGCAGCCACAGGGATCGCCCCCACAGTCGTCCGATCGCGCGCGGCACCGCCAGCAGCACGCGGGGCACGACCAGGAGCAGATGCGTCATGGGCGGCAGGGTCGATTAGGCCGGGCCGGCTTTGTAGCCCACGCCGCGCACCGTGAGCACGATCTCCGGGTTCTCCGGATCACGCTCCACCTTGGCCCGCAGCCTCTGCACGTGGACGTTGACCAGCCGCGTATCAGCGGAATGGCGATATCCCCAGACCTCCTGGAGAAGAACCTCGCGTGTGAATACCTGGCCCGGCTTGCGCGCCAGGCACGCGAGCAGATCGAACTCCAGAGGCGTCAAGGACAGCACCTCATCGTTGCGGCACACCGTGTGTGCGGTGATGTCGATCTGGAGGTCACCCGCGGTCAGCACCTGCGCCGCAGGAACGTCAGTGCGTCGAATGCGCGCGCGAATGCGCGCGACGAGTTCCTTGGGCTTGAACGGCTTGACGATGTAGTCATCCGCACCCGACTCCAGGCCCACCACGACGTCAACGGTGTCGCTCTTCGCCGTCAGCATGACGATGGGCGTGCCCGACTCAGCCCGAATTGCTCGGCACACGTCCACGCCATCGAGGCCGGGCAGCATGAGGTCCAGCAGCACCAGATCAGGCTTGGAGTCCCGGAACGCCTGCAGTGCGTTGGTGCCATTGCCGCAGAAGACGGGATCAAAGCCCTCACCCCGCAGGACGATGCCGAGCATCTCCGAGAGGGCCGCGTCGTCATCGACGACCAGGACCCGGCCTCGAGAGCCGTTGGTGCTGCCAGCGGGAACCGTCATCTGCCTATGGTGACACGTCCGGCATGCCCACGAGCAGTGCAATGGCTCCCGGCGCATTCACGATCCCGTGGGTGAGCATGGCGGCCCCCGTGGATCCGGTGCGCCAGCGAACCCAGCCCAGGACGAGGCCTGTGGGCAGAAGTACGAGGAATCGCAGGGGCTCGAGGTGGAATCCGGCAAAGACCACCGCCGTGATGACAATCGTCAGCACGGCTCCCACCCCCCGCTTGCGAAGGGCGCCGAAGAACAGCCCGCGGAAGAAGAGCTCCTCCACCACGGGGGCTCCCACCATGACGAGCGCGGCGAAGAGCACGATGCCCGTGCGGCCCGTGGCCACCTCCAGCTCATCGGCCGCGTCGGCCGCCGCTGAGGTCAGATCGGGCACGAACTCCTGCATGGCCACGGCGGCCAGGCCCGCCCCCACGAGGGCGACCAGACCCCCCAGGAGTCCCCAGCCGGTGTCGCCCCATGTCAGCCGCAGGCCCAGATCGATGCGCGGCCCGTTGCCTCGACGCACGGTGACCAGGATCGGCCACCCGCACAGCACCAGCCAGGGTGCGGTGATCCCCACGAGGATCTGCACCGCCACGGGGGCATCGATCCACCACAGGAGCCCTCCGACGACAAAGGCCAGCACAACCGCAACGCCCAGCCCGATGAGCACATCCCACAGCCCCCACCGCGGGAACCGCAGGACCCTGCCCGACGCCAGGGCATCCGTGACCGTCGCCGGGCACCCGGGGTAGTCGGCGGGCTCAGAACTGGACGGCATCCGGCAACACTAGGTCAGGCGCGGTGCCGGGGCAGGTACGGTCATGCCATGACCCCCTCCCCGACTCCCAAGAGCCGCTCAACCAACGCATGGCTTCGCATGAGCCCCATGCCCCGCGCCATCGGTGCCGTCATGCTGGTCATCGGAGGCGTCTGGTTCTTCCAGGGAATCGGCGTGGCGCAAGGCAGTGAGATGAGCAACAACACCTCCTGGGCCGTTCTCGGCGGCGCAATCGCCATCGGCGGCTTCGTCCTGCTCTACCGGCAGAACAAGATCACCAAGGCGATGATCGACGAAGAGCAGGCAGAGGCGGCACGAGCGGCCGAGGCCACCGAGCCCGACGGGGCCTGACGGGCCGTAGAACGCCGAAACCTGCAGGCATGGTCACAACCGGCGTGCGGTGCGACCGTACCTGCAGGTTTCGGTGAAACGTGACTTCTAGTAGCGGTAGAGCTCCGGCTTGTACGGGCCGGCGACATCCACGCCGAGGTACTCCGCCTGCGGCTTGGTCAGCTCGGTGAGCCGAACCCCGAGGGCGTCGAGGTGCAGGCGAGCCACCTTCTCGTCGAGGTGCTTGGGCAGCGTGTAGACGCCCAGCGGGTACTGATCGAGCTTGGTGAACAGCTCGATCTGCGCCAGCACCTGGTTGGTGAAGGAGTTGCTCATCACGAAGGACGGGTGCCCCGTGGCATTGCCCAGGTTCAGCAGCCGACCCTCGCTCAGCATGATGATCGAGTGACCGTCGGGGAACGTGAACTCGTCCACCTGCGGCTTGATCGTCTTGCGCTCGATACCCGGCAGCGCCATCAGACCGGCCATGTCGATCTCGTTGTCGAAGTGGCCGATGTTGCCGACGATGGCCTGATGCTTCATCTTCGCCATGTCGTCGACCTTGATGACGTCGTAGCAGCCGGTCGCGGTGATGAAGATGTCAGCCTGCTCGACGACGTCTTCCAGCCGCGCAACCTGGTAACCGTCCATCGCGGCCTGCAGTGCGCAGATCGGATCGATCTCCGTGACGATGACGCGCGCGCCCTGGCCGCGAAGTGAATCGGCCGAGCCCTTGCCCACATCTCCGTAGCCGAAGACAACAGCGACCTTGCCGCCGATGAGCGTGTCCGTCGCACGGTTGATGCCATCGATCAGCGAGTGTCGGCAGCCGTACTTGTTGTCGAACTTGCTCTTGGTGACGGAGTCGTTGACGTTGATCGCCGGGAAGAGGAGCGCACCCTCGCGCATCATCTCGTAGAGGCGGTGCACACCGGTCGTGGTCTCCTCGGTGACGCCCTTGATGCCCGCGGCGATGGTGGTCCAGCGCTGCGGATCCTCAGTGAGCGAGCGACGCAGCGTCTCGAGGACGACGGCGTACTCCTCGGAGGTGTCGGCGTCAGGCAGCGGAACGACGCCTGCCGCCTCGAACTCCTTGCCCTTGTGGACGAGCAGCGTGGCATCGCCACCGTCGTCGAGGATCATGTTGGGGCCCGCGCCATCCGGCCACATCAGGATCTGCTCGGTGCACCACCAGTACTCCGGCAGGGTCTCGCCCTTCCAGGCGTAGACGGGCACGCCCTGCGGATCGGCAACCGTGCCGTTGGGGCCGATCACCACGGCGGCCGCTGCGTGGTCCTGAGTCGAGAAGATGTTGCAGGAGGCCCAGCGCACGTCGGCGCCCAGGGCCGTCAGGGTCTCGATGAGGACGGCGGTCTGCACGGTCATGTGCAGGGAGCCGGTGATGCGAGCACCCTTGAGGGGCTGGCTGGCGCCGTACTCGGCGCGCATGGCCATCAGGCCGGGCATCTCGTGCTCGGCGAGACGGATCTCGTCGCGGCCGAACTCGGCCAGGTTCAGATCGGCGACCTTGTAGTCGGGGGTGCCGTCGGGCTTGGACACGGACATGCGGAACTCCTTGTGAGAGTGGATCAGGTCTGTGCGAACGGCACGAGGCTTCGATGGTTCGCTTGGGTTGAACTGCGAAGTGCCACCGCGGGAACCAGGGCTCCGGACCGCTGGGGCTGTCCCAAGTCTGCCAGATGATCGGGAAATCCGCCGAATCGGCCGCGCGGCACCGGTGTCCGGGTCCGCCAGCTGAACGGGAAGGCGTCCGAGGCCTCAGGCCTGCCGGTCGATGTCCGGCTCGAGGAAGATGTAGGCCGCCGTGGGCACCGCTGCTCGAATCGCCGCCTCGGCATCATCGATGTCCTTGGCGATCTCGAGTCCCGTGTCGCCGTGCGCCACCCCGATCTTGGCCGCGACCAGAAGCTCATCCGGACCGACATGGAGGGTGCGCAGGTGGATCACGCGGGTGACACCCTCGGAGCGCTCCAAGGCGGTGCGTATCGCCGACACCTCTTCGGGAAGTGCGCTCTCGCCCACCAGCATGGCCGTCATCTCCATGGCGAGGAAGATCGCGATGACGAGGAGCAGCGTGCCGACCGACATGGCCCCCAGAGCGTCGAAGCGCCCGTTGCCGGTGATGACCGCAAGCCCCACGCCGAGCAGGGCGAACAGCAGGCCGACAAGCGCGCCGATGTCCTCGAGCAAGATCACCGGAAGCTCAGGCTGACGGGCATCACGGACGAACTTCGCGAGCGATCGCTTGCCACGTGACCGGTTAGCCTCGCGGATCGCGGTGCGCAGCGAGAACGACTCCAGAACGATCGCCACCAGCAGCACCACAACGGCGATCCACCAGTCGGAGAGCGCCTCGGGGTCCTGCCACTTGTGCCAGCCCTCGTAGAGCGAGAACAGCCCGCCGACGAGGAACAGGACGATCGCGACGACGAAGCCGTAGACGTAGCGACGGCGTCCGTATCCGAAGTTGTGGTGGTCGTCGGCCCTCTTCTTGGCGCGCTTGTTGCCGATCAACAGCAGGATCTGGTTGCCGGAGTCCGCCAGCGAGTGAATCGCCTCGGAGAGCATCGATGACGAGCCCGTGAAGGCGAACGCCACGAACTTCGCGATGGCGATGCCCAGATTGGCCAGCAGCGCGGCAATGATGGCCTTGATGCCGCCCTCAGTGCTCATGCAGTGCGCACAGTGGGGTCAGTACTCATTCCTGGCCACATCCCATCGTTCGTTGACGAACTCGACCTGCCTGGCAGTTGACTGCACGATGGCCACGAGTCCATCGACCTCGACGAAGCTGTCGGGGTCATCGGCCGAGATCACGGCCGCGGTGCCCGGGCGCAGGACGACCTCACCGAAGTCGGAGACGACGGTCGCCCTGCCCTCGATGAGCAGCACGATGCGGTACGCCCCTGAGGGGATCCGCTCGCCGCCCACCGACAGCATCCGCACGATGAAAGGAGAGTTGACCGGCCAGATGAGTTCGCCGTGCCGGGTCGCCATGAACTGCGGTGCAAGATGCTCAGCAAGGGCGCCCATCGCGTGCTCGACGAAGACGGGCTTCTGGGTCAAGCCCAGTCGAATGACGTTGTCCGACGACGTCATCACCTCGAGCCCGATGCCACGGATGTAGCTGTGCGGAACTCCCGCGGGGACGAAGACGGCCTGACCGGACTCCAGCCGCAGGTAGGCCAGCAGGGGCGTGAGCAGGGCCCCCCGATCGTCCGGGTAGTACGTCGCGACGGTCTCGTAGGCCGCGACCTGCTCCTCCGGAAGCCCAGCAGCGCGGGCTGCCTCGGCGAGCCCGGCGATGAGTTCAGGTGTCGAGGCCTCCAGCAGCCCACGGATGGCCGCTTCACGATTTCGACCCCGAACCGCGTCGACGATCTCCTGACCGAGACCAAGGGCAGCGAGCATCTCTGCCGCCTCGACCTCGGAGCGCCAGCCGGCGAAGGCCTCGAAGTCCTGGAGGGCCACGAGCATCTCGGTCTTCTCGAACGGATCCGAGTAGACCTGGGGCGAACCCTGCTCCTGCTGACGCCATCCGGCAGCGGCGACGTGCGCCGGTGGGTGCACCTGAACCGAGAGAGGGCGCGCTGCCGCGAGCAGCTTCACCAACAGCGGGATGGCCTCGATGTCAAAGTGGTCGGCCAGGATCTCACCCGTGGGTTGGCCGCCATCATCGACCAAGGGAGACGGCCCGCCAGGATGGACGCCGAACCACAGCTCCGCCTGCGGAGCAGACGTGGCCGTGCCGGTCCACGGCTCGAGGCCGTCGACCACACCCCAGTCGTAGTCCTTGACTGCACCACGCACGAGGAGCATGTCAGCTTCCGCCCAGCAGGTCGCCCTGTCCGTCGGGAAGCATCGCCTCGTCCAGGAGCATCACCGGAATACCGTCGCGCACCTCGAAACTGCGACCGCACTCGGTGCAGATGATGCGGCCGGTCGACTCGTCGGGGCGCACGGGGGCGTGCGCAGGGCACGGACAGGCCAGCAGCTCCCACAGCTCAGGTGCGATACCCAGGGCACCGGTCACATCGGCCACGTCAGGCTCCTTCACGCATCACGGTGAGCACTTCGTCTCGCAGCGCTGCCATGGAGGACTCGTCAGCAGCCTCCACATTCAATCGCAGCAGCGGCTCGGTGTTGCTGGGGCGCACGTTGAACCACCAGTCGTCGCCGGTGACCGTCATGCCGTCGAAGTCCTCGATGTCGACGGCCCGCGAGGCGAACTCCTGACGGATCGCCTCAGTTGCCGCCGCCGCATTGGCAACAGTCGTGTTGATCTCGCCGCTGACGCAGTAGCGGTCATACGGAGCGAGCATGCTGGAGAAGGTCGTGCCCTCCGGAGTCTCGCCCAACGCCGCGAGGGCATGCATCGCCGCGAGCATCCCGGAGTCAGCGCGCCAGAAGTCACGGAAGTAGAAGTGCCCGGAGTGCTCCCCGCCGAAGACCGCACCGGTGTCGGCCATCGTCTGCTTGATGAAGGAGTGGCCTACTCGCGTGCGGACAGCCGTGCCACCGTTCTCGACGATAACCTCGGGAACGGCCTTGGACGTGATGAGGTTGTGGATCACCGGGCTGCCCGGATGCTTGGCCAGCTCACGGGCAGCGATCAGGGCGGTGAGCGTCGACGGGGTGACGAGTTCACCGCGCTCGTCGACCACGAAGCAGCGATCAGCGTCGCCGTCGAAGGCAAGGCCGATGTCGGCACCGGTCTCGCGCACTCGCGCCTGAAGGTCGCGGAGGTTCTCCGGCTCGATCGGGTTGGCCTCATGGTTCGGGAAGGTGCCGTCGAGTTCGAAGTACATCTCGTCGATGTCAAGAGGCAGCGGCGGTAGGCCCGCCGCATCGCCGAGGACGGCGGGCACCGTGAATCCGCCCATGCCGTTGCCCGCGTCGACCACGACCTTCAGGTGCCTGCTGCCGGAGAGATCGACGAGGCCGCGAAGGAACTGCGCATATCCGACGAGCAGATCCTGTTCGGACACCTCGCCCAAGGGGCCGTCGTAGGTCGGCACTCCCGCTTCGACCAGCTGTCGGATCTCGCGAAGTCCGGTGTCCTGACCCACGGGCGCCGCACCCGGGCGGCACAGCTTGATGCCGTTGTACTGGGCAGGATTGTGACTCGCCGTGAACATCGCACCCGGCAGATCGAGGATGCCTGAGGCGAAGTAGAGCCCGTCGGTGCTGGCCAGTCCCATCAGAATGACGTCGCACCCCTGCTCGCGCACACCCTCGGCGAACGCGGCCACAAGTCCTGGACCCGACGGGCGCATGTCATGGCCGATCACGACGGCTCCAGGTCCGCCGTCTCGAGCGGCCGCACCCACGACCCTGACAAAGGCGGCACCCACCGCATGGGCGAGGTCCTCATCGAGTTGATCGGGGTAGGTTCCCCGAACGTCATAGGCCTTGATGATCTGGTCTAGGTTGCGCACGGCCCAAGGCTATCGGCCGGCGTGCACATCGAGAGACCACTGCGGTGAAGCCCAGGCAGTCGGTGCTCCAGACCGTCAGTCGTCGAAGTCCACGAAGAGGTGATCTTCTGGTCCGGGTTCACCCTTGCTCTCCGCCACGACTCCCTCGTCCCCATCGCGGGGATCGTCGACGCTGGCGAGCATTCGGAGGTGACCCCGGCGCGCGACCTCGACCGAGCCCACCGGAACCTCGGTGGGAAGCGGCTGGCCCGGCTCGTATCGCGGCCGCGCGGCCTCGCGAACAGCATTCGCCAGCGCCTCGAGGTCCTCGCTCGAGGGCTTGAGAGCGTCAGGGTCCGGCGTGATGCGGACAATCTCCCAGCCTCGAGGGGCCGTCAGTCGCTCGCTGTGCATCTGGCAGAGGTCGTAGCAGTGCGGCTCGGCGTAGGTCGCCAGCGGTCCGAGGACTGCCGTGGAGTCGGCGTACACGTACGTCAGCGTCGCCACAGCAGCACCGCTGCAGGACGGCTTCGAGCATCGGCGGCGACTCACGCACGGCACGCTAGTCCCTTCACGGCACTGCGCCCGCGAGGCACGCCGGAGCGTTTCAGCGCATCGCGACTGCAGGGTCCTGAACCGACGTCGGGATCACGACCTCGGTGCGCAGCGGAGGCCACGGGTAGCCCGTGACCAGATCTCCGAAGCGGGACTTCTCCTTCAGACGGTGAGCGACGACGATCGGGCCGGAGCCTTCCTGCGTCGCGACCACCGCGGTGTACCAGTCGACGCCCGTGGGGGGACTGATGCGCACCCACTTCAGCGTGCCAGCAGGAATGGTGATGGTCCGCACCCCCGTCGGCTCGGCCGCCTCGCGTCCCCGCTTGTAGGGAAGGAGCGACAATTCGACGGTGGCCTCCTCCTCGGGTGCAGCGATCGCGACTCTCACTTCGGTCGCCGTTCGAACCGGAAGACCCGAGGCAGCAGCCGCGCCGGTGAAGGGCAGTGCCCCGGCCGTGAAGGACGTCTCATTGCCGAAGAACTGCCGCATGCCCGCCACGATCGGCACGTCGGATGTCAGCTTGAGGGTGGCCGGCTCGCGGTTGAGCACCGGTGACATGTCGATGGCGACGACCGAGTCGGCCGAGACCTCGATGCGCGAGCGCTCAGCGGGAGCGTAGGTGCCATCCTCCGCAATGATCTCGATGTCGACGACCGCGTCATCGTCACCGGGAGCCGTGACCGACAACACGCGCGCGCCGTCTCCATTGATGACTCCCGGGACGTACACCGTGCGTGAGGGCGGAGCGGCTTGAGGAATCCAGTCGCTGCCGACGTTCGTCAGACCCGATCGCTGCTCGTCGTCGACTGCCGCGCCGACACGTCCGGTGCGGGCCAGGACCTGCACAGCGGTGGCTGGCACACCGGGCGCGAGCACGTCGAGCCGCACCACGAGCCGATCCTGGCCGGGCACCACGAGACCCCGTCCCGCCGGTGCGTCGATGATGCCGTCCGGTCCGCGAATGATGAGGTCGACGATGGCCGCATTCTCATCGGGATTGACGAGGACAATCTGCGTCCGCCGTCCGGCAATGGCTCCGCCACCGACGAACCAGAACTCTGAGGACGCGACGGCGCAGTCAGTGCTCGCGAGGCTGCGACCAGCCCCGCCCGGGTCGCGGCCCCACTGAGCAGCCACCAGCCCCGGGGCGAGACTCCCCTCGCCGTAGGCCTCGATCGGCGGCAGAGCAGTGCTGCCGAAGGCCTCGATCTCCGCCTGCCCGCCGGGGACGCGGATTCTGCTCTGTGCCGATTCCTTGCCGGGCAGCGTGCGCAGCCCAGCCGAGCCGTCGTCCCCCTCGGCGTTCTGGCCTGGCAGACCCGGCACCACCGCTGCCGTCACGCGGACACCGAGGTCAGATGACGCTCCGGGCTCCGGACACAGCAGCACCGCCGAGCCGATCGGCTCCACCTGCACAGCGGCGTCGGTGAGAGTCGGCTGCGCCTGCTGCAGGAGCGTGGCGGCACCCGTGGCCACCACGGCGACCCCGATCGCGCCGATCAGCCATCGGTACGACAGGCGCAAGGGATCGGACTTCTCACGAGATCGAGGTCGACGAAGGCGACCCGTCTCACGACGTGGTGACTCACTGTCCAAGCGACGGCTGGGTCGCCGAGGCCTGATCATGGAGCCTCCCCGACGATGGCGGCATCGACATCTATCGCATCGGGTCGATCCACGTCCTCATCCGCCTCAGAGCGCACTCGCTCCGGCAGCGCCATCACGACCAGGACGAGCAGCGTGATGAGCTGGAGCACGAGCCAGCGGTCCCGAGCACTGCCGTCGTAGGTGACCTCGACCAGCGGCGCGCCATTCGGCACGGGGAAGGCCTGGGACCAGTCGAGCAGACCCGAGACCGTTGCGGCCGGAAGGCTCCGCACGCCGCCCTCGGCATCCACCACGTCGGAACGCCAGCCAGCGTCCGCCGTCACCCCGGCCACCAGAGCCCGCTCGCCCGTCCCCTCGGGGAGGATCTGCGAGATGTACGGATCCGCCGTTCGCGTGCCCTCAGCGGCGATGCCCACCGGTGCCGGTCCCGAGGCACTGGCTACTCGAGCTCGGGTGGTCACCCCGGACACGCGCCAGAGCACCTCTCCGTCTGAACTCGAGAGCCGGCGAAGTCCCGGTTCAGCATCCAGAGTCGAGACCAGATCAGTGGAGTTGCCCTCCGCCATGACCACGTAGCGCACCCCGTAGCCGGCCAGCGCCTCCACTTCGTCGCCTCCGCGCCCAGACACCATCGCTGAGACGTAGGGATCGAGCGTCTCCCACACCTCAGCTGGCGGCCCCGTCTCCGCATCCCCGAGATGCGGGCCCTCGCCATTCAGCAGCGAGTACCTCACCCGACCCGCCGCATCCGAGGCGATGATCAGGCTCCGAGGAGCCTGGGCACTCAAGGAGTCGGCAGCGACGAATGCGGGCAGCGGCGAGGCAGGGGCCTTCGTCATCACCGTGGACAGTCCCGTGGCGTACCAGCCTGCCGTGAGCACCGGTGCGAGCAGTGCTCCGACCGCCACTAGCAGGGCCACCGGCTGACCCAACGTGAAGCTCGTGCCGACGAAACGGTCGCGCAATCCTTGGACCGCGACGGCCGCCATCGCAATCAGCGCCAGTCCCAGCACGAGCGTGGCCTGCCCAGGCCACGGCCGCACCTCGGATGTGGCGCCCGGAGGAGTGACAAGGAGGATTAGCTGCAGATAACCGAAGGCCAACGCCAAGGCACCGAGGACAGCGAAGCCGCCGGTGATGTGAAGTCGGTCGCGGCGCAGCAGGGCAAGCAGACCTGCCACCACGATCCCGACGCTGATCCAGACCGGCGTCATGCCCGGGCCACCGGGATGCAGAAGCAGGACGTGCCAGGGCGCCAGCCCAGGGTCCGTGATCGCACCGCCGTTGAGTCCCGGCTCGAGCAGGATCAGTGACGGATGCGTCAGGACATATCCCGACCAGGGCAGCAGCAGCACGACGGGCGCAAGCAGGCCGATGGCCAGACGACCGAGCACCGCGCGACGTCTGCGCGTGGGACCCAGCACGAGCCAGCCACCAGCCACCACGCCGCCGACAACGAGAAGCAGCCACACTCCCGGTGACACGGACATCACTATCGCGACCAGGAGCGCGGTTCCGGCCGCTCGTCGGTACGTGCCTCGCTCAGCGCTGATGCGCACGAGCGACCTCAGCGCGAACGGCAGGGCGATGGCAAGAATCGTCGTACCGATCCGCCCCGACGCAACTGCTCCGGTCATGGCAGGGAGCAGCGCGTAGGCGGCCGCCGCCCAGAAGCGAATGCCCTTCTGCGGAACCAGCCCACGCATCGTGACGTATGCCGCAATACCTGCCAGCGGGATGCCGAGCAGGAGGATCACGGTCACGGCTGTCGGAGCCTTGCCCAGCAGAAGAACTGCGACGGCGGTCACAACCGCTAGGTAGGGCGGAGCCGGAGTCGTCGATCCGGGTCCGACGTCATGCCACGCGCTCAGGTAGGTCTGCCAGAGGTCGCCAGCACCTGGAGGTGCGGGGAACAGGGCTCCTCCCTGCAGAACCCCTTCTCCAAGCCAGAGCCCTCGAGTACCGATCACCGCTATGACGACGAGCAGGACTGTCAGCAGGAAGCTCGGCGCGGTCAGCAGGCGCCGCACAAGCCCCGAGGAGTCATCCGCGAGGAAGTCCACGTCCTCGCCCACCGGCCCGCTGTCCAGACCGCTGACCGAAGCCTGATCTGACGCCGAACCACTCGTGGTGGCGATCCCCCCGACCATCTCGAGGACCTGGCGGACCTGCGACCGCACCGATGGCCGCAGATGGCGCGCGACGCTTGCCGGCAGCGTGGTGGTCCGGCGGATCAGGTCCCGTGAGCTCCGCACCTTGCTCGGGTGCAGGGCCAGCGCAAGAACGGCCGACACCTCATCGCGCGCGGCGACAACGTCCTTGCCAAGCAGGTACACCAGGGCCCGGGCCAGACTGCCCACGATGAGGCGGAGCGCCACAAAAGGCGCCGCCCACGTGGCCGCGTGGGCCAGGAGCACATGCACGGCTGCCTCGCGGTCGGCGCGATGCGGGCGTGGGGCCAGGTCGTCCGCTCGGCGTCCATGGGCGGAGGCCTCGCGATGGTGGATGACAGCATCGGTGGCGACGAACACCCGCTCGTCAGCGCGATGCGCACGCCAGCAGAAGTCGAGGTCATCGCGGAAGAGCGGAAGCGTGGGATCGAATCCCTCCAGGCGGTCCCAGACGTCGCGTCGCACGAGCATGCCGGCCGAACTGACCGCCATGACATCGCGGGCACCGTCGTGCTGACCCTGATCGTGCTCCCGACGCTCCAAGCCAGTCACACGACGCCCCGAGCCGGAGATCGTGACCCCGGCCTCCAGGAGAAGGCGACGGTCATGCCATCCGAGAATCTTGGGGCCGAGCACGGTCGCTGACGGATGGTCATCGGCGGTGGTGAGCAGATCGCTCAAGCAGGTGACGTCCGGTGCGCTGTCATCGTGCAGCAGCCACACCCACGACACGACGTCGTCAGCGGACGTCGGCGCACCGGGGTCGCCCGCCCCGCCCATGCCCCCCTGCTGCACGCGCGCATCGTGGAGCGCCACTCCCGCGGCAACGCCTGCGCCGAATCCGGCGTTCTCCGGGGAGTTCACGACTCGGTCCTCACCGAGGGAGTCCCTCAGCAGTGCGAGCGAGCCATCGTGCGATCCGGCATCCACACCGATCACGTCGTCGGTGGGTCGGGTTTGGTGGGCCAAGGTGGTGAGCACCGCCGGCAGCCACACGTCGCCCTCATGGGCCACGACGATCGTGGTGACGTGATGCCGGCGACGTGGGAGGGCTTCTGGGCCGTCGTCTCGACTCAGTCCGTCCTCGACGCTGAACCACTCGGTGATCTGCTCGTCCGTGCCGAGCGATGACGGGAGGACCACGGGCTCGTCAGCCGCGCGCACGGCGTCGGATGCCGACTCGGCATCGAACACGTCAGGGTTCGGGAAACCCTCGTTCGGGAGATCCTCGGCCGGAAAGTCATCTGCGGGCCCGGCCTCGTCATGCCAGGGATCGTCGCGCACATCTTCGTCACGCCACGGATCGTCGGTCACGCTATGAACCCTACGTTGCCAGCCAGCACCGAACGGCGGCGCGCGCCGCCGCGGGCAGGACTAGACCGCGCGCTTCTTCAACCGACGTCGCTCGCGCTCCGACAGTCCCCCCCAGATGCCGAAGCGCTCGTCCGATGCCAGCGCATACTCCAGGCATTCAGGACGGACCTCGCAGGACAGGCACACCTTCTTGGCCTCCCGGGTACTGCCGCCCTTCTCCGGGAAGAATGCCTCGGGATCTGTCTGAGCGCAGAGAGCGCGCTCTTGCCAAGCCAACTCCTCGACGTCAGACAGCGGCACAAGCGCCATGTCGATCACTCGGGGAACCTCCTCGACCCATGCGGCAATTGCCGCCTTGATGATGTATTACAGGCGTGTAGTTCGCATTCGTCAAGCCGGATCCTCACAAAACGGACTCAATTCACCCGAATTCCCCGAAATGTGGGTGGAAATACCCTCTTTTCAAGGAAATTCCCCTCACGAGCCGCACGTCTCATCCGCGCGAGCGTCCCCCAAAGAAGGGACAGCGCTCAGTCGGCTGTCCGTCTGACAGGATGTGCCAATGCTCATCACGGTGCTGGCCGGCGGCATCGGCGGATCGAGATTCATCCGAGGCCTTCAGCGGGCCGTGGAGTCGGCCCCTGACCCCTCGACCATCACCGTCGTCGGCAACACCGGAGATGACATCTGGATCCACGGTTTGCGGGTCTGCCCGGATCTCGACACCGTGATGTACACCCTGGGCGGCGGCATCAGCGCCGAACGGGGCTGGGGCCGAGAGGACGAGACCTTCACGGTGCGCGACGAGCTCGCTGACTACGGAGTCGAGCCGACCTGGTTCGGTCTGGGCGATCGCGACATCGCCACGCACCTCATCCGCACGCAGTCCCTCAATGCCGGCTACACCCTCACTCAGGTCACGGAGGCTCTCTGCCAGCGTTGGCAGCCGGGTGTGACCTTGCTGCCCATGTCCGACGATCGGGCCGAGACCCACGTGATCGTCGACGATCCCGCTGGCGCAACCGCCGCCGACGGAACCCCGCTTCGTCGAGCACTGCACTTCCAGGAATGGTGGATCCGCCATCGGGCGGAACTGCCCGCGCATGAGTTCGTTCTCGTAGGGGTCGACACTGCGACTCCGGCTCAAGGAGTGCTCGATGCCATCGCCGACGCAGACCTTGTCCTCTTCCCGCCGAGCAATCCGGTCGTCTCGATAGGCACGATCCTTCAGGTTCCGGGAATCGCCGATGCTGTCCGGTCCACCCCAGCGCCCGTCGTCGGGGTGTCCCCCATCGTCGGCGGCGCCCCCGTGCGCGGGATGGCGGATGCGTGCCTGCGGGCAATCGACGTCGAGACGAGCGCCGCAGGCGTCGCGCTGCACTACGGGGCGCGGGCACGCGGGGGTCTCCTGGACGCGTGGATCATCGACACGGCCGACGCCGCGAGCGCATCGGAGATCGAGGCATCAGGCATCTCCTGCGTCATCGCTGCGACGATGATGACCGATCTCGACGCGTCCGCGGATCTGGCCCGCGTGTGCCTCGATGCGGGCCGTGGTGTCTCCTCCAGCGGCCGGGCCTGAGCCATGGACGTGCCCGCCCCATCATCGGATGCCATCCAGATCGTGGCACCGGACGCGCTTCCCGACGTCCTCCCCGGGGACGATCTCGTCGCCCTGATGCGCGCACCGCTCGAGACGATCCAGTGGCCAGACGGCAGCACCGGGCTGCAGGACGGCGACATCGTCGTCATCACCAGCAAGATTGTGGCCAAGGCCGAGGGCCGCATCGTGAACACGCCCGATCGCGAGTCGGTCATCGCTCGCGACACGGTTCGCGTGGTGGCCACCAAGGAGACACCGCGAGGGACCACGCGCATCGTCGAGACCCCGCAGGGCCTTGTCCTCGCCGCCGCCGGCATCGATGCGAGCAACATCGACGAGGGTCAGGTGGTGCGCCTACCGGCGCATCCGGACTCGTCGGCGCGAGAGCTTCGAGCCGGACTTCAGGAAGTACTGGGCTGCCGCATCGGCGTCGTGATCACCGACACGATGGGGCGACCATGGCGGCTCGGAGTCAGCGATGTCGCCATCGGTGCGGCTGGAGTCCTCGTGCTCGACGACCACACCGGGCGCCTCGATACGTTCGGTCGCACACTCGAGATGACGATGATCGCCGTCGCCGACGAGGTCAGCGCCGCAACGGATCTGGTCAAGGGGAAGTCTCGTGGCCGACCCGTGGCGGTGTTGCGCGGGCTCGCCGAGTACGTCACCAGTGAGGACGGCTCGGGAGCGGCAGCCATGGTGCGCCCCAGCGAGGAGGACCTGTTCAGCCTGGGCACCGCTGAGGCGATAGCCGTCGGACGCCGCACGGCTCCTGCAGCGCGACGCACGGTGCGGTCCTTCACTGACGAACCGGTGCCTGCACATGTCATCGCAACCGCGGTCGCGTCCGCCGTGAGTGCACCCGCCCCACACCACACGACGCCGTGGCGATTCATCGCACTGCAGCGCGGAGAGCAGCGGAATCGGCTGCTCGACGCGATGGCCGATCGCTGGCGTCGCGACCTCGCCGAGATCGACGGCTACGAGCCCGAGGCCATCGCCCGTCGCGTGGCACGCGGCGACATCCTTCGCTCGGCTCCCGTCGTCGTCCTGCCATTCCTGGACCTCTCCGGAATGCATGAATATCCGGACGGGAAGCGACGTGCACATGAGCGCGACCTGTTCATGGTCGCCGGCGGCGCAGCAGTGCAGAACCTGATGATCGCCCTCGCCGCGGATGAGTGGGGTTCGGCCTGGATCTCATCGACCGTGTTCTGCCCGGAGACCGTACGGGAGACCCTCGACCTTCCCGACACGTGGCAGCCGCTCGGCGCCGTTGCCGTCGGTCGACCTGCTGGCACACCGCCCGCCCGCGCCGAGCGGCAGGCGGACGACTTCCTGTCGTGGCGGGAGTGATCGCTCAGGAGTCGCTGGAGAAGCGCACTGTGCCGTCCGCGATCTGCGCACTCGGCCAGACCCGGACCCCGTCAAGAAGCTCGTTTCCGCGGCCGATCACGGCGCCGTCGCCGATGACCGCTCCGCGCAGCACGGTTCCTGCACCAACCACGGCCCCCACACCGACGATGCTGTGGGAGACATGGGCGCCCTCGCCGATCTCCGCACCGTCGAACACCACCGCCCCCGTGACGACGGCTCCCGGCGCAACGACCGAGCCGCGGCCGACGACCGTGCCCCCATGCACCTGGGCATCGTCCGCGATCTGCGCCCCGGGCAGCGCCAGGAAGTCGCCCACCGACGGCACGGCCGGGGACGGGGCAGCCCCGAGCACGAGATCGCAGGAACCCTGGACGAACGCCAGTGGCGTGCCCAGATCCAGCCAGTAGCCGCTGTCGACGACTCCGGTGACCAGCGCACCATCCGTGAGCAACCCCGGAAAGGTCTCCCGCTCGACCGAGACCGGGCGACCCGCCGGAATGCGGTCGATGACACTGCGCCTGAACACGTAGCAGCCAGCATTGATGTTGTTGGTGACGATCTCCTCGGCCGTCTTCGGCTTCTCGAGGAACGCCGTGACCCGTCCGTCCTGATCTGTGGGAACCAGCCCGTACGCACGGGGATCGTCGACCGGAGTCAGGTACAAAGTGACGTCGCTCCCGGTGGCCTGATGGTGCTGCACGAGGCCGTCGATGTCGACACCGCTGAGGACGTCACCATTGAAGATCAGAACCGGCTCATCCGGACCGGACTCCAGATACGGCAGGGCATGCCGGATGGCGCCGCCTGTGCCCAGCGGCTCGTCCTCGGTGGCGATGACCACCTCGATCCCGAGATCGGCATCGTCGATGAAGGCCCTGAACACCTCCGCCTTGTATGAGGTCGCCAGCACGATGCGAGTGACACCCGCATCGCGCGCACGCGTGATCTGGTGCACCGTGAAGGGAACACCCGCCACGGGCAGCATGGGCTTGGGCGTATTGATGGTCAGGGGGCGCAGTCGCGTGCCCTGACCTCCGACGAGGAGAACGGCTTCAGTCACGCGCCTCAGCGTGCCACAGTCCGCGGGAACCCCCTGCGGCAGCCGCGCCCGCGCCACCCCCGGCTTCCGCAGGTACCGTGCCGAGATGACAGACATCTGGACCCTCCTGCAGCGACGAGTCCGAGCCTCGGGAGCCGCGCCCCTCGTGACCTACGTCGACCTGCACAGCGGAGAGCGCACGGAACTCTCCGTCGTCTCCCTCGCCAACGCCGCGGCAAAGATCGCCAACGCACTGCGCGACGCATTCGACCTCGAGCCGGGCGATGCTGTGGCGCTCGACCTCCCCCTCCACTGGCAGCGATCGACGTGGTGTGCCGGCGTGTGGACCGCCGGATGTGTCGTCCGCCCCGAACTCACCGACGCGCCCCTGGTGGTGACCACCCCTGATCGTGCAGAGTTCGTGCGAGCGTCTGTCACTTCGCCGGTTGCTGTCGTCTCGATGCATCCCTTCGGACTGCCGATCTCCGAGCCGCTACCGGATGGCACCGAGGACGTCACGGTGGCAGTCCGCTCCCAGCCGGACGCCTACCTGTTCGAGACGCCGGATGCGCACTCGACGGCGATCGATGAAGCAGCAGGCCACGTGACGCAGGAGCAAATGCTGGCCGAGGCATCCTCGCTGGCGGCGAGCCTGGGCCTGCATCCCGGTGACCGACTTCTCGCTGAGGACAGCGCCGACCCACACGACCTCTGGCTGGCCTGTCTGGCACTTCCCCTGGCAGCCGACACATCGGTCGTGCTCACCCGCGGAACGCATGGGACGGGCAGTAGTTCAGGCGAGGATGACGCAGTCTCGAAGGACGCAGCCGAGGATGACGCAGCGGCGAGGATCGCCAAGCAGGAGAACGTCACGGCCCGGTTGCCGGCACCCTCCGCATGAGTCAGCGCGTCAGCCTCGTGCCCTGATCGTGACGGCGAACTCCGGGCTTACCCCCGCCACCTCGTTCTTCTTCACGACCAGGATCCTGAAGGTGCCTGCGGCCTTGCGACCGGCATCCTTGACGACAAACCGGTAGCGGCCCTTGGCGTTGGTCCTCGTCCGCTCGACCGTCTTCCAGTCCGCCCCAACCAGCTTCTGCCGCCACACCTTGAGCTTCTTCCGACCCGGGCGCACCACACCGACGACCTTGTAGCGCTTGCCCTTCTTGACTTCTATCGCCCCCGGCGTCAATAGGGAGACCGTCCGCTGCATCACGGTCGGGGCAGGCGGTGCCGTCTCCGCCGGTGGCACCTCGACGGGTGGCACCTCCACGACGGGCGCCGACGGGACTGCCACGGCAGGCAGGGGAACGCCCACCTTGCCGTCGACCGTGTTGACGTATCGCGAACGGAGATTCAGTGCCGTGGCCCATTGCGGACCAGTGCGGGTCACCACTGATCCGTCGGGAAGCTGGGCAGAGACTCGCCTGACGGCACCTGATGCATCCCGCTCGCTGACATCCACGCTGGACACGGCCGGCACCCCGAACGCGGCTGCCATGGAGGCCTGCGGAACGACCACCTGCCAGGCCGCATGCGGATTCTCGGGGACCTTCATCCACGGATCCGGAACACTGATCACGTAGGGAAGCGTGCCTCCCCACACGTCCTGCACCGACTGAGTGGCTCCGCCGCTGGACGAGTGATAGAACGCCCGAATCGCCTTGCCCTCGTGCAGGATCGCGTTCCCAGTGACGTCCGACGCATGAGTCGCGTTGACCGCTGCGATCCAGCGATCTCCCATCGCCGCGCTCGGCTTGCCCCAGCCGGTGAACGTCTGGTCGGCGTAGGGCCCGCCACCGTCGTCCACATGGCATGAGCAGGCCACTCGCACGCCACTGTCGATCTTGCTCACCGCATAGGAGCGAGCAGCCAGCGCCTGCGCCTGCATCGCGGCATCCGGCCAGGAGCTGGACACCTCGGCGATTCCGTAGAGGTACTCGTCATGAACGCGGACCACATTGACGGCATTGAGGCGAACGCCCGACTTCGTCGAGATCGGAACAATCTCCAGGTGCCCGTAGCGGTAGCGATGTCCGGCGGAGTCGAGATTGCTCTGCTTGCGGGCGACATTGAGCAGCGTCGGCCCCCCGGCAGCGGCTCCCGGGGCCCTGGTCCCAGCCCATCGCACCGACACCTGAGGGGACGCACCCAGATCCACCGTCTGGCCCCCGGCCGTGCGCTCGACGCCCACGTCGGCGCCACGCACGGTGAATTTGAACTCGTCCAGCGGCGAGCCGACCACGACATTGCCACCGACGGACACCTCCACGGCACCCCCGGACGGGTCCATGGCCTCGCTTCGGACGAAGACGCGCTGCGTCTGATGCAGCAGTGCGACCCTGATGTCCATGTCGTCCTGAACCGGGACCACCTGCGTGCCCTGGTAGTAGTGGGTCACGATCCCGGCTGCGTCATAGCCGGCCTTGGCCATGCCGTACGCCCCCCACTGGGACATGCCGACCCCGTGGCCCCAGCCCGCGCCGTCCAGCGTGAAGGCTGGCGGCGCACCCTCGTCCGCCGATGCCGCGGACGGGCCGATCAGGCTCCCGAACCCCAGCGCACCGGCCAGCAGCCCGGTGAGGGCGGTCACGGCGAGTGGCCGACGAGGGGGCACGTCAGAACTCCTCACATCTGGGCCCCTCAGCAGACTCCGGCGAGGGGAAGCGGAACGGGTACGCGGGTGCTGGTCCCTGTCACGGTGCCACACCGGGACGCCACAAGGATGCATCACACGCCCCATCTGTAACAAATGCCACACGCAGGCAATCCCGTGAGGGGAACGGTGGCCCTCCATGGTGCGTCGCAGCAGTGACGACCACCGCTGCGCTTACCATGGCAAGGGCCCAAGCGGCCGCACAGACCATGAGGCCGGCTTCCCACTGCCGCCCCGACCCCGCTCAAGGAGAGAACTGCCGATGACCCGCTCAGGAGGAGGCGTCGGACGCATCCTGCTTGCTCTGGTCTCTGCGGCCGTCCTCGTCCTTACCGTCATCGGAGCCGGTGTGAGCGTCCTCATGGGGCAACTGCAGGGCAACATCACCGCCGTCGACATCAGTGACAACGTCACCTCCGATCCCACGACAGCCCCCCTCAACGCGGTCGACGAGGAGACCGGCACATACGAGCCGCTCACCGTGGTCCTGATGGGAAGCGACTCTCGGTCAGGTAAGGGCAACGGCGGGTTCGGCAGCGCTGCAAAGATCGGCGGCGAGCGCTCGGACACCACCATCGTGCTGCACGTCAGCGGAGACCGGACGTCGGCGATCGGCGTGAGCATCCCCCGCGACACCACCGTGACCCTGCCCAAGTGCAAGTCCAAGGGCAAGACGGTCGGCGGCTACGAGGGGCGCTTCAACCAGGCCATGGACATCGGCGGCCCCGGCTGCACGGTCAAGGCGGTCGAGGAGATGTCAGGTCTCGACATCTCCAACTTCATGATGGTCGACTTCCGGGGGTTCAAGCGAATCGTCGACGCCGTCGGTGGCGTGGAGATCTGCCTGTCCAAGCCGGTGGACGACCCGCTCAGCGGACTCAAGCTCTCCAAGGGCAAGCACGTGGTCGAGGGCGAGGAGGCCCTGGCATTCGTCCGCGCTCGCAAGACCCTCGGCGATGGGTCGGACACCTCCCGCATTCGTCGCCAGCAGGCATTCTTGTCCTCACTGATGCGAACGGTCCTGTCAAGCGGCACCCTGCTGAACCCCGCGCAACTGCTCGGCGTCCTGGACGCCGCCACCGAGTCCCTCACGGCCGACCCGCAACTGGCGGACATCAACAACCTCAAGGACCTCGCGCTCAGCCTGAAGGACCTCAAGCCGGCCAACGTCACCTTCACGACGATCCCGTGGAAGCCCAATGGCGATGGCGCGACGGTCAGCGTCAACACCAAGAAGGCCGCTCCCATCTGGAAGGCCATGAAGGACGACACTCCCTGGCCGCCCAAGGGCGCCGGCAGTGACGCGGATTCTGCACCGCTTCTGAAGACACCTCCGGAGAAGATCCAGGTCGACGTCCTGAACGGCACCACCACGCCGAAGATGGCAAAGAAGGTGGCCCGTCAACTGCGCAAGCAGGGCTTCGTCGTGCGTGACGTCGGCAACGCCGACACCACGGACTATGCGCAGACGACCGTCATCTACGACCCCGACTGGGATCAGTCAGCCAAGACCCTCGCCGCCGCCATGGACACCGACGTGGTGCAGAAAGACAAGAAGCACGGAAGCATCCTGACGGTCATCGTCGGTGAGGACTTCACGGCCGTGCAGCCCGTGGAGATCCTCGATATCACTCAGGACTACACGGCGCAGGTCAACACCGGAGATGAGGCCTTCTGCGCCTCCTAGGCCGGATGTGATTCTTGCCACGACCATCGGGCCGATCGCCCCGCCGAAGTCATGTGGCCATGGCAGCTCTTCGTGTAAACTGAAGGAAGCAAGCCCCTGATGTCTCCCCCGTCGTCAGGGGCTTGTCCTATTCCCAGACGGTTTTCCACCTGGGCCCTTCGACAGGGGTGAGTCAGGCCCGTTCTACGGACTCGCCTTGCAGGACCGTCAGATGACGGGAGGTCGGCCAGCCCGGGTCATCCGCCAAACGGTCCGCCACCGCATCGGCCGGCGCCCCCGCGGCCGGTCCCGGATGCCCTCGCGCAAACCGGAGAACCAGACACCCAGTGCCTGCCTGTCGCGCATTCGCAGGGTCGTCATCGCGATCCATGTGCCGACGTAGACGGGCTCCAGGGCCAGCGGCAGGTTCCGACGGGCCAGCCAGACGCGATTGCGGGCCGTCAATCGGTAGTACACATCGTGCCGAGCCGGGTCGATCACCGGATGGTGGGCGATCAGGTCGGCGGCGTACCAGGGGGTTCGCCCGGCGTCCCAGACCCGCCAGACCAGGTCGATGCCCTCATGCGCGTAGAAGAACTCATCGGGCCAGCCGCCGGTAGCCTCGAAGACGTCGCGAGGCATGGCCACCGCTCCCTCCCAGAGCGACGTCGCCGGACTCGAGGCAAGCGGATCCCCCAGCCGAAGTCGGGGAACCCAGCGCCGCGGCGACGGCAGGCCGGTGGCGTCCACCACGCGGGGCTGGATCAGCCCCAGCGCCGGGTCAGACCGGAAGCGGTCGGCCACCTCTCGCAGGAAGTTCGGATCGGGCAGCCAGGCGTCGTCGTCCAGGAAGAAGAGCAGCTCCCCCTCAACTTCCGGCACCCCTGCATTGCGACCCGCGGGGATTCCTACGTTCTCCGGCAGGGCAAGAGCGCGCACCTGCTCGGGCAGATCGGTCGGCACCCAGCCGTTGCCCACCACGAGGATGTCGGTCTCAACGCCCTGCTGCCCGAGCAGCGACTCAAGACCACGTTGCAGGTCATCGGGTCGCTGCCCCATGGTCAGGACCACCACCCCGAAACGAGGCAGTCCCACGCTCATCGCAGCCGACTCGACGAGAGGATGGAAGCCAGGTGTCCGACGATCGTCAGGACTCCGAAGACGGCGAGGAATGCGACCAACAGGCGCGTCACGGAGAGGTCACCGACGATGGCATCGCCGATCGCGGCCGCCAAGGCCAGCAACGTGAGCTCGACCGAGTGGTAGGCCCGATGGAAGGGGAAGAATCGCGTCATCGAGCGAAGTCGGCGAAGTCCGCTGCGGTGCGGCTGGGCCACACTCGCCTTATCCTCCAACCGGGGCAGTCCGTTGTAGGCGCGTGAGACGTGGACCATGTCGTTGAGTGCCTTGTTGTAGAGCACCATCACCGAGATGAGAGCCCCGATGAGCGGCCACGGTGAGTCCGGCCAGCCCGCCTCGGGGAAGCCCGCCGCGCGCAGCCCCAAGGCAATGGGGATGAGTCCCTCAGCCGTGTAATGGCCGACGCGGTCGATGAACACGCCCTTGGGCGATGTCGTCCTGCGCCAGCGCGCGACCTCACCGTCGCTGCAATCCCAGAGCATCTGCAGCTGGCCGAGAATCGCAGCGAGCGTGGCACCGGCCAGTCCCGGGATGAGCAGAGCGAAGGCCGCTGATGCTCCTGTTGCCACCATCAGCCAGGTCACGCCGTTGGCCGTTATCGGCGTGCGCAGCAGGAGTCGTGTCAGATACGGCGACCATCGCCTGAGATAGACATCCGCCACCCAGTGCTCCGAGTTTCGGCGCCCCGTCACCGCCGGCGGCTGGCACACCTCGCGGATTTCGGCGATCGAGGGGCGAGGGGGTCGATCGTCGATGTCACTCACATCGTTCTCCTCGCTCGCACGATGCCCCACTCTACGCACGACGATGACGCAGACACGTTCACCTCGTCGGGATCACGACACGACAATTCAGGTCGCCTCGGTCGCTGGCCTACGATGACGGGACTCGACTGATCGACGACAGGAGCCATCGTGCCGGTGCAGGCCGTCATCCTTGCCGCAGGTATGGGAACCCGACTGGGACGCCCGTGGCCAAAGCCCTTGACCCCCTTGTCCGACGGACGCACGATCATGCAGCAGCAGATCGAGAATCTCCGCACGGCGTTTCCTGAGGTGCGCATCTCCACTGTCGTCGGCTTCAAGCTCGAACTCATCCTCGAGGCGTTCCCGGACGTGTCATACGTCTACAACGAGGTCTACGACCAGACGAACACCAACCGCAGCCTGCTGAAGGCACTGCGACTCTCCGGCGAGGGTGGCGTGCTGTGGATGAACGGTGACGTCGTGTTCGACCCGACTGTCCTCACCCGCGTTCAGGACCTCATTGATGCAGAGCAGTCGTTCATCTGCGTCAACACCGCAGTCGTCGGCGAGGAGGAGGTCAAGTACACCGTCGACGCCGACGGGTTCGTCGACCAGTTGTCCAAGCAGGTGAGCGACGCCCTCGGCGAAGCAGTCGGCATCAACTACGTCAGTGCATCGGATAAGGCCACGTTGATCACGCGCCTCGCCGAGTGCACGGACGGCGACTACTTCGAGCGCGGAATCGAACTGATGATCGCTAACGATGCCGCTCGAGTACTGCCCTACGACATCAAGGATCTCTTCGCAGTGGAAGTGGACTTCGAGGAGGACCTCACCCGCGCGAACGAGCACCTCTGACGCCCTGCGAGTGGTCGATCAGCGCAGCAGCCTTGCTCGCTCGATGAGTACGGCGGCTCGCGCATCGAAACTGTGCTCGCGGGCGACCTTCTGCGCCAATGCCAGCCGCGTCTCCCGGTCGGCGAATGCAGTCGACCGGTCTGCCTCCAGTCGTTGCACGAGTTCCTCCGACGTTGAGTACGTCGTCACGACATCACCGAAGACCTCGTTCAGCCCGGTGGCCTGGTCGCTCAGGACCCTGGCGCCCGTCGCCGTCGCATCGAACAGCCGGTTCGACAAGAACCCCTCCTGCGCCATGTCGGGCCAATGGTCATTGAGGACGACGCCGGCGCTGGCATAGGCACGCGGGAGGTCCGCGGGGTCGAGAAACTCCCCGGCGATGCGCTCGGCGGGCAGGTACTCCGACCAGCCGACGCCGTACACGTCGACCTCGATGCCCGCAGCCACACAGGCTCGCACCGCGGGACGATACTCACCACGCGTGGAACCCACGAAGAGCACTGGAGCCCCGGAGTCACCGGCGCCCGCATCTGGCGTGAATCGCTCCGGTGCGGTCGCTTGAAGCAGCGGCGTGACCGGCACCCCGAAGTCGACGGCTCGACTCCAGTGCGCGCTGGCCGCAAAGACGGCGTCGTACTGTGCCGGCTCATCGATGTCGACCAGCTCCGGATGGCTGATCACCCACAGAAACCACGCCGCCTTCCCACGACGAGGCACCACGCGATTGAGCCCGCGAAGCACGACGACCACATCGTCCGACTCGCGGCCCTCGCTCTCGGCCCCCGGCCGGAAGACGACCTTGGCCCTGTGACCGGCTCGTTCCAGGGCGGCGACGAGATCCCGCGCGAACACGGTGTCGCCCCACTGGTCGCCGGCGGGCGGACGCGGTGCAGACACCACGATCGACCAGCGCAGCGGCTTGCGCCGGAACATCACGTGTCTCCTCGCTCACGCCGAGGCAGGCCACGCAGGAAGCCCAGCCCCCATGAGCCATGCATGGTTGCGTAGACGACCGGCAGCCGCACGGCAGACGATGCCGACAGCGCAGGCGAGTGACGGGCGCTGACGACGCTGGCCGCGAGATTCGCCACCGCATACCCCACGGGAGCGGCAAGGCCGAGTGCCGTGAGGGCCAGCGAGCGAGCGGCGAGACCGACCCCGGCGAGCACCACCCCCGCTGCGATGGCCGACACCGCCGCAGGAGCAGCGAGGTACCGAAGAGAGACGGTGTCCGGGTGGCGTCTGGCCACCTCGCGTCGCCATCTGCCGTAGTCGTGGTACTGCCGCGCCAATCCACCCAGGGTGTGTCGTGGGCGATAGGTCACGTGCATTTCAGGCGTGAACCAGATGATGCCGCCACTCTCGCGGATGCGCAGGTTCATCTCCCAGTCCTGGGCCCGCACCATCGTCTCGTCATACCCGCCAACGCGATCCAGCGCCTCCCTGCGAAAGCACCCGAGGTAGACGGTCAGGGCCGGCCCCGCCTCGCCGCCCACATGGAAGGACGCACCGCCCACACCGAAGACGGAGGTCATCGCTCGAGCAACCGCGTTCTCGAAGTCGTTCGTTCCTTCAGCAGCCATGACGCCGCCGACATTGTCCGCACCCGTCTCGCCCAGCACTCGCACTCCCGTGCGCACATAGTCAGACGGAACCATCGCATGCCCATCGATCCGCACGATGACCTCGCCCGTGCTGGCGGCAATGGCTGCATTCAACCCCGCGGGTGTCCGACCACTCGGATTGTCGACCACGGTGACGTGATCGTGTTCCCGCTCGACTGCGCGTGCCACGTCATGCGTGCGGTCCTTGGACGGTCCGACCGCGACGACGATCTCCAGCTCGCCCGGGTAGTCCTGCAGCAGGAGCCTATCGATGACGTCTGCGAGGTGTCGCTCCTCGTTGATGACCGTCATGACGATCGACACCGAGGGCCAGGCGTCCTGAGTCATCGATCCGTCCCGAACACCTCGTGCCGAAGCAGGCCCTCATGAGTGGCCGCAACCTTCTTCAGGAAATGGTCATCTCGCACCGTGGCCGTGTGCCCTGACGACCGTCGGACGTAGATGTATCCGAGTCCGTGCGTTCGATAGACGAGACCGCCTTCATCCAGCACGGTGTCGAGCAGCGCGCGATCGACAGATCTCGGAACGGGCCGCCAGCCACCGATATCCGCGAGATCCGCGCGCGAGATCAGGATCGTGCCACCCGCGACGAATCGGGCGTACTTCTCCGCCGGGTACGTGGGCCGGAACACGGTGACTTCCGACGAGGTCAGGTGAATCCAGTCCAGGGCCTTCCCGACAATCGTCGCGCCGGAGTACTCGCGAGCCAGAACGAGATCCCAGATGTGCTCTGGGCCGTAGTAGTCGTCGTCGTCCATCTTCGTGATGAGCTGGCCCTCAGCGCGACTCGAGCAGATCTGCAGGGCCTCGCCCAGCGTGACCGTGCCATCGATGGAGACAGTGGTCACCTCGCACGACAGCCCTTCGGCGAGTGAAGAGACGCGGACCGCATCCACGGCATCACCATGCATGCCGACCACGACCTGAAGGTGCGGATAGGACAGGCCCCGGAGCTGCGCGAATGCATGCTCGAGGAAGTCCGATCGATGAGTCACGAGCAGAACGCTCACGGTGGGCCATTCATCCAACGCAGGCGTCGGTCCGTACTGACGCAGGGCGTGTCGGCGCTCATGCACGCTCCTGATCTGCCAAGCCAGCGCATCATCGGCGGGGGGCAGCTCGTCAGCCGATGCCGCCGTGAGCACACCGCATGCGTTCAACTGTCGTGCGACGGTGACGGGCAGGTCAGGCGCGATCACCGCACCGACCGAACGCAGCGCGCGGGCACTCGATGCCGTCACCGCTCTGCCCAGAATGACGCGCTCCGCGTCCGTCGTCAGGGTGACAACACCACCGGTGGTCGATGCCGTCGCAATACTCGTGGCCGGCAGTGAGCGCCGCCCAATGGGTCGTTGCACCTGCGGATCGACGCAGACGTTGAACACGTAGCTTCCGCGCATCCAGGTCGTGGCCCCGACTCTCACCGTGGTGGCCCGCTCGGGGCCGTGCGGGTCCGCTCCGGTGTCTCCTTCGGGAATCACCAGCACGTCGGCGCGGCGCACATGCGCATCACGTGTCTCCCCCGACGTGACCGCATCCACCAGTCGACCAGCCAGCATCCCCGCCGATGCAGGAAGTCCGGGAGCAAAGGTGAGCCGACGGCCGGTCCCTCGGGGCACGGGGATCAGGCATCTGAGGCAGCCAGCGAGGAGCACGGACGCATCGATCGGACTTGCCACGCCCAGGCGCACGACGACTCCCGTGCCCTTGGGCTCGATCTGCATCGTGGTCACGCCGGGAACTCGTGGTTGGCCGATCCACCCATCGCCAGGCGGACTCCATCGCGCCACCATCACCTCGATGGAGGTGAGCATCGCTGCGTCGACGGACATGACCGCCAGCGCACTCAGATCCTGCAGGCGCTCCACCCGCACGTCCCAGTGCTCATCACTGCGCCGAGCCCGGACTCGGGTTCCGGCAAGCTGCGGTGGCGTCACAGCACCACTGTATTCGCCGACACGCTCATCGATGGGACGGTTGCGTGCCTCACTCGAGTGCTCAGCGACCGAGGAGCTTCTTCGCCATCACAATGCGCTGGACCTGATTCGTGCCCTCGTAGATCTGGGTGATCTTGGCATCACGCATCATCCGCTCCACCGGCCAGTCCTTGGTGTACCCGGCACCGCCCAGAGCCTGCACCGCATCGGTGGTGATCTCCATGGCGACATCAGAGGCGAAGCACTTGGCCGCTGCCCCGAAGAAGGTCAGGTCGTCGTCCTCGCGCTCGCTCTTGGCGGCGGCAACGTAGATGAGCTGCCGCGCCGCTTCAAGTTTCATGGCCATGTCGGCCAGCATGAACTGCATGCCCTGGAAGGACGAGATCGACTTTCCGAACTGCTGGCGGTCCTTGGCGTACGCCGTGGCCACATCGAGCGCCCCCTGCGCGATGCCCACGGCCTGGGCACCGATCGTGATACGGGTGTGATCCAGCGTGCGCATGGCGGTCTGGAATCCGGTGCCGGGCTCGCCGACGATGCGATCGGCCGGGATACGGCAGTTGTCGAAGAGGATCTCGCGGGTGGGCGAGCCGTGAATGCCGAGCTTGCGCTCCGGCGTGCCCAGGGAGAAGCCCTCATCGTCACCATGCACGACGAAGGCGGAGATGCCCTTGGGTCCGGCGTCGGGGTCCGTCACCGCCATGACGGTGTAGTAGCGGGACACTCCCGCATTGGAGATCCAGCTCTTCTGGCCATTGAGGACCCACGCATCGCCGTCGGCCACGGCCCGCGTCTTCATCGCTGCCGCGTCGCTGCCCGCCTCTCGCTCGGAGAGGGCGTAGGAGAACATCGCCTCGCCGCCGGCAACCTCCGGCAGGTACGTCTTCAGCAGCGTCTCGTCCGCTGCGAGCATGAGCGGCAGGGTGCCGAGCTTGTTGACGGCCGGGATCAGTGCGCTCGAGCCGCACGCCCGCGCCACCTCCTCGATCACCAGGCAGGCAGCCAGGGCGTCGCCGCCTTCGCCGCCGAACTCCTCGGGGATATGGATCGCGTGGAATCCCGATGCACGCAGCGCCTCGTAGACATCCCAGGGGAACTCCCCGGTCTCGTCGATGTCTGCCGCGCGGGGAGCGATCTTGTCGTCCGCCAGGGCACGAACGGCCTCCCGCAGGGCCTCATGCTCCTCGCTCAGATTGAATTGTTGGAAGTCCTTGTTTCCGGCCACGGGCGACACACTACTAGCCTTACCGCATGCCTCGCCTTTCGGTCATCGGCACCGGATACCTCGGTGCGACCCACGCCGCCTGCATGGCTGAACTCGGCTTCGAGGTCATCGGCCTCGACGTCGATCCGGCCAAGATCGCCCTGCTGACACAGGGACGCGTTCCCTTCTATGAGCCGGGCCTGGACGAGGTCCTGCAACGCAACATCGAGGCCGGGCGACTGCACTTCACCACCTCGTGGGAGGAGGTGGCCGATTTCGCGGACGTGCACTTCATCTGCGTCGGCACCCCGCAGGCCGCCGGCGCCCAGCGGGCCGACATGTCGCAGGTCTTCGGCTCAGTCGAGGCGCTGGCCCCCCACCTGAAGCCGGACGCTCTCGTGGTGGGCAAGTCCACCGTTCCCGTCGGCACCGCGGCAGCCCTCGCCGACCTACTCGCCACGAAGGCAGCTGCTGGCGTCGAGGTGGCGTGGAACCCGGAGTTCCTCCGCGAGGGCTTCGCCGTCCAGGACACCCTTCACCCCGACAGGCTCGTCGTCGGCGTGCGTTCGCAGCGCGCGGAGGATCTGCTGCGCGAGGTCTACGCGCCCGTCACCGCCGAGGGCACGCCCTTCCTCGTCACCGACTTTCCCACGGCTGAACTGGTCAAGGTGGCAGCCAACTCGTTCCTGGCGACCAAGATCTCCTTCATCAATGCGATGGCGGAGGTGTGTGAGGCTGCCGGGGCCGATGTCACTCAACTGGCCGAGGCGATCGGCTACGACCCGCGCATCGGCAACCGATTCCTCGCGGCCGGCCTGGGCTTCGGCGGCGGGTGCCTGCCCAAGGACATTCGTGCCTTCATGGCACGTGCCGGCGAGCTGGGGGCCGACGAGGCTGTGGCCTTCCTGCGCGAGGTCGACCAGATCAACCTGCGCCGCCGCGCCCACACCGTCGATCTGGCCCGCGAGGCACTCGGGGGCGCCTTCCGCAATCGACGCATCACGGTTCTCGGTGCGACCTTCAAGCCCGACAGCGACGACGTGCGCGATTCGCCCTCCCTCGACGTGGCCGTAGCGATGAGCAACGCCGGCGCCGACGTCGTCGTCCATGATCCGAAGGGGCTGAGCAACGCCGAGCGCGTCTACCCGCACATGTCCTACGTGCAGGACATCACCGAGGCAATGCGCGGCGCTGAACTCGTGGTCCTCGGAACGGAGTGGCGGGAGTACCGCGAACTCGATCCGACGATCCTCGACGGGATCGTCGCTGCCAAGCACGTCATCGACGCCCGCAATGCCCTTGACCCTGCACAGTGGAGATCAGCCGGCTGGACGTATCGCGCCCTCGGCCGCCCAACCGCCTGAGCTTCGATGAACACGTCCGCGGAGATTCAGGACGTCCTGGCCATGCCCACGTGGTTCGTCGTGGGGCTGGGCGACAACCCTGAGCGCGATGCCTACTGGGTGGCGCGCACCCTGCAGGACCACGGCCGCCGAATCGTGCCGATCTATCCGCGCGCAGAGGTGGTGCATGGCGAGCAGGGATACGCCACCATCGCCGAGGCGGCACTGACTGTGGGGCCTCCCGATGTCGTCGATGTCTTCGTCCGCGCCGATCGCGCCGGCCAGTTCGCTGACCAGGCGATCGCGGCGGGCGCCAAGGCGGTGTGGTTCCAGTTCGGCGTGGTCGATGAAGCGGCGGCGGCTCGGGTGGAGGCCGCGGGCCTCACGATGGTGATGGACCGCTGCCCGAAGGTCGAACTCGCCCGCCCCTGACCGCCGAGAGGCAGCGAATGGTCGCGCTACCGGTCAGTTTTCGGGCGTTTCACGACCATTCACTGCCTCTCGGCGGTGGTGCGCTTGAGTGGCGGTGGTGCAACGAGCGAGGCTAGCCTCGCTCAGTCGCGCGTCAGGTTCGCGTTCTTTGCCTTCGCCTCGACGTTGAGGTTCTCCTGATAGGTCTTCATCGCCGTGACGAGATCCGCGTCCCCCGTGCCCAGAATTCGCACGGCGAGCAGGGCCGCATTGCGCGCATTTCCGATCGCGACCGTCGCCACCGGGATGCCCGCAGGCATCTGCACTATGGACAGCAGCGAGTCCATGCCATCGAGAGTCGACAGAGGAACCGGAACGCCGATGACGGGCAGCGGCGTCAGGGACGCGAGCATGCCGGGCAGGTGGGCGGCTCCCCCAGCTCCCGCGATGATCACCTTGAAGCCACGGTCAACGGCCGACGAGCCGAAGTCGACCATCTCCAGTGGCATGCGGTGGGCCGACAGCACCATGGCCTCGAAGGGCACGCCGAAGTCCTCGAGGATGCCAGCAGCCGCCTGCATGACCGGCCAGTCGGAGTCACTTCCCATGCAGATTGCCACTGCCGGACGCTCACTCATCGATCACTCCCATGAAGTAGTCGGCGGCGTGACGGCCACGCGCCAGCAGATCGTCCAGATCGTTCCCGACGACGGTCACATGCCCGACCTTGCGCCCCGGGCGCACCTGCTTGCCATACAGGTGGACCTTGATCCCCGGATCGCGCGCCATGACATGACGGTACGCCGAGTACAGATCAGGCACGTCCCCTCCGAGGATGTTGACCATGACTGCATGCGGGGCAACCGCAGCAGGAGAGCCCAAGGGCAGGTCGAGCACAGCCCGGAGGTGGTTCTCGAACTGGCTGGTTCGCGCACCCTCGATGGTCCAGTGACCTGAGTTGTGCGGTCGCATCGCAAGCTCGTTGACGTAGAGGTGCGCGCCATCATCGAAGAGCTCAACAGCGAGCATGCCGGTGACGTTGAGATCACGGGCGATACGCAGCGCGAGTTCCTGAGCAGCGACAGCTCGCTCGGCTGCCAGCCCGGGAGCCGGCGCGACGACCTCAGAGCAGATGCCATTCGCCTGCACGGTTCGCACGACCGGGTAGGCGACCGCCTGGCCATGCGGGGAACGCGCCACCTGCGCCGACAGCTCCTGAACGAAATCGATGCGCTCCTCGACCAGCCATTGCGCCCCAGCAGCCAGGGGGACGTTCAGCACCTCGGCGGCCTGCGCGGGGTCGTCCACCACCCACACTCCACGGCCGTCGTATCCCCCGCGAGACGTCTTCATCACGACGGGCCATCCCACCTCTTCGGCGAAGGACTCGACATGATCGCGGGCGTCGACGACCCGCCATCGCGGACACGGAATCCCGATGTCGGTTAACGCCTGGCGCATGTGCACCTTGTCCTGCGCATGGAAGAGAGCTGACGGGCCCGGGCGAACGGCCACACCCATGGCCTCCAACTGCTCCAAGTGCGCCGGCGGCACATGCTCGTGGTCGAAGGTGACCACAGCACAGCCTTCGGCCAGGCGCTTCAAGGACTCCAGATCGTCGTGTGCGCCCAGAACGACGTCATGGACGACCTGCGCGGCCGACTCACGCAGGTCAGACGCGAGAACCCGGAAGTCGATACCCAGTGCCGCAGCTGGGGCGGCGCTCATCCGGGCAAGCTGCCCTCCGCCGACCATGCCCACGCGAGGCGCCCCGTCTGGATGCACAGGGGAAACCTACTCGGTGACCATCTAGACTCCCCGCCATGCCCGAGGCCGCCGCGGAAGACTCGCAGGCGCCTGTCTCCCTACGAGAGCGCTTCTACGCGCCTATACGCGCTCTGGTCCATGAGATCGCCAAGTTCGGCATCGTCGGTGGACTCGCGTTCGTCATCGACGTCGGGCTGTTCAATGTGCTCCTCTACGGCGGTGTCCTCCCCGACCGGCCCATCACCTCGAAGATCGTCAGCGTCGCCGTCGCGACGACCTTCGCCTACTTCGCCAACCGCTATTGGACGTTCCGGCATCGTGCGCGCACGAACATGGGACGTGAGTACCTGCTGTTCTTCCTGCTGAACGGCGCTGCAATGGTCATCTCCGTCTCCTGCCTGTGGATCAGCCACTACCTGTTGGGCTTCGACTCGGCCCTCGCCGACAACATCAGCGCGAATGTGATCGGCGTCGGGCTCGGCACGCTCTTCCGATTCTGGTCCTACCGACGTTGGGTCTTCCCCGCCATCGGCGACCCATCCGGAGAATTCGCCACTTACCCGGCCGACAGCGCCGAGGCCGAGCTCGCCGAGCGAGACGCCTCCACCCCTATCTAGTCGCGTCCTCTCCCAATCTGGACGAGACCCCAACGCGGCATACGGCTACTCAGGGAGCGGCGGTTCAACAGCATGCGAGCCACCGCGACGCCGCGCGTCGTCGGCCTCGATCAGCTCGTAGACCGTCCGCTGGATCTGCTCGACATCAGGCACATCGGCGATGGACAGGCCGTCGTTCTCTCCTGCTGACTGGATGTCGAGCTCCCCATAGTTCAGGATCCGCCCCATCACCGGCACTTTGAACGACACGTCGTTGACCTTGGCCAGTGGCATGTCGCGCCCCTGCCTCGTGATGATGCCCGACCGGACGATGATCCGACGATCGGTGAAGACGTATTCCGTGGTGACCCAGCGCAGGAACGGAAGCGCCGCCCAGAGCACCAGGATGAGCAGCCCCGCCCCCAGCACGATCCACCGCATCACCGTTCCACCGAACTGGGTGGTGTCGATCCAGAAGTACAGCCAGGTCACCGCGAAGACCGTCGCGAGAAGCACAATTGCCGGCACGAACAAGGCGCGCCAGTGGGGGCGCATCTCGAAGGAGATGGTCTCGCCCTGGGCCAGAAGCTTCTGCGGGTAGCTCATGAGTCAGATAGTGGCATGGATCACGTCGCCTGCGGTGATCGTCGTGGTGGATTCTCCGTCCGACACCAGCAGGTGCCCGTCATCGTCGATCCCCGTGACGATCCCCGTGAGGACAGCCGAACCGGGAAGCTCTACGTCGACGTGCCTGCCGATGGTGGTGCACCGGGTCCGGTAGTCCGTCACCAGCACCGGATCACCCTGCCGCCATTGCTCCACCCGGGCCGCCAAAGCCTGCAGGAGTGCGGCGAGCAGTTCCCCGCGATCGACTCGGCCGCCTTCAAGAAGCACCGACGTGGCCCGAGGTGACGGCAGGTCGGCACTGCCCATGTTCACGTTGACTCCGATGCCGAGGATCACCCCCATGCCGTCATCGCCTGGCACCACGATGCTCAGAACGCCCCCCAGTTTCCGTGGTCCCTCTGAGCCACCGCAGGCTGCCGCAATGGCCACGATGTCGTTCGGCCACTTCAGCTCCGCCCGAACCGAGCATGCGTCGAGCAGTGCGTCCGTCACCGCGACCCCGGCGGCCAGGGGCAGCCACGGAAGTCGATCCGCCGGCACGTCCCCCGGTCGCAGGAGCACCGACACCCACAGGCCGCCGCCCGGGGGGCTCTCCCAGGTGCGATCGAGTCGACCGCGACCCGCGGTCTGCTGGTCGGCCACCACGCTCGTTCCCTCGGATGCCCCCGCTCGGGCCAACGCCTCGACATCGGCATTGGTCGATCCGGTCACGTCGACGATGACAGGCAGCGGCCAGATGAGGCCACGAGCGCGCAGCAACTCCTCCACTCGGTCCGCGCTGAGATCCGCCATGGGACGCTCGTCACTTCCCTGTGCCTTCGGCACTCCGATGAAGTTCACCCCACTAAGGTACGCAATCGAGGCCTAGGAGGAGCGATGAGCGCGGCGACCGTCGACGAGAACACACCCGATCCGCACACCACGGCGGGCAAGGCGGCTGAGCTGTCGCGTCGTCGAGCCGAGGCTCAGGGCGGTCGTGACAAGGCCATCGAGAAGCAGCATGCGCGCGGCAAGAAGACCGCCATGGAGCGTGTGCTCGAACTTCTGGATGAGGATTCCTTCCAGCAGATCGACGGCCTGGCGCGCCATCGCTCGCACAACTTCGGGCAGCAGAAGCACCGCCCGTACGGTGACGGCGTCGTCACGGGCTACGGCACGATCGACGGCCGTCCGGTCTGCGTGTTCGCGCAGGACTTCACCGTGTTCGGCGGCTCCCTCGGCGAGGTGTTCGGCGAGAAGATCGTCAAGGTCATGGATCTGGCGATGAAGATCGGCTGCCCCGTCATCGGCATCAACGACTCCGGCGGGGCGCGCATTCAGGAGGGCGTCGTCTCGCTGGCCATGTACGGCGAAATCTTCCGTCGCAACGTCGCCGCCTCAGGTGTGGTTCCCCAGATCTCACTGATCATGGGCCCATGCGCCGGTGGTGCCGTCTACTCGCCCGCCATCACGGACTTCACGGTCATGGTCGACGGCACCTCGCACATGTTCATCACCGGGCCGGACGTCATCAAGACGGTCACCGGCGAAGACGTCGCGTTCGAGGACCTCGGAGGGGCGCGCACGCACAACACGAAGTCGGGCGTCGCGCACTACATGGCCTCTGACGAGGACGACGCGCTCGAGTACGTCAAGGCTCTGCTCTCCTACCTGCCCAGCAACAACCTCGAGGACGCCCCGACCTACGGGGAGGAGTCGGACCTCGCATTTTCGGACGAGGACTACGAACTCGACACGCTGATTCCGGACTCCCCCAATCAGCCGTATGACATGCACAAGGTCATCGAGCACATCCTCGATGACGGCGACTTCCTCGAGACGCAGGCGCTGTTCGCCCCGAACATCCTGTGCGGCTTCGGTCGAGTTGAGGGACATGCCGTCGGGATCGTGGCCAACCAGCCCATGCAGTTCGCAGGGACCCTCGACATCGAGGCGTCAGAGAAGGCAGCACGTTTCGTGCGCACCTGCGATGCGTTCAACCTCCCCGTGATCACGCTTGTCGACGTCCCCGGCTTCCTGCCCGGCACCGACCAGGAGTGGAACGGAATCATTCGCCGCGGCGCCAAGCTCATCTACGCCTACGCCGAGGCGACCGTCCCACTGGTCACCTTGATCACGCGCAAGGCCTACGGCGGCGCGTATGACGTCATGGGCTCCAAGCATCTGGGCGCCGACCTGAACCTCGCATGGCCCACCGCGGAGATCGCCGTCATGGGCGCCCAGGGGGCAGCCAACATCCTGTACCGCAAGGAACTGGCCGAGGCCACGGATCCTGAGGCTGAGCGCAAGCGCCTCATCGAGGAGTACCAGGACACCCTGGCCAACCCGTACATCGCGGCCGAGCGCGGCTACATCGATCGAGTGATCTTCCCGCACGAGACCCGCATGATGATCACGCGCGCCCTTCGCGCGCTGCGCAACAAGCGGGCCAGCCGGCCACCGAAGAAGCATGGGAACATCCCGCTGTGAGCGACGAGACGCCTCGCACACCGGCATTCACGGTCGTCTCCGGCTCCCCCACCCCTGAGGAGTTGGCAGTGGTGGTCACGGTGCTCTCGCGACGTGGCGCACCGGCCGTGGAGGACAGGAAGTTGAGCCTCTGGGCGCGCAAGAGTCGCATGACCCGACCGTCCCTGAGCCCGGGCTACGGCGCTTGGCGCGCCTCGGCCATGCCTCGCTGACCCTGCTGATGCCACGCCTGATTCTCGCGTCGCAGTCGCCCTCGCGACTGCTCCTCCTGCGCAACGCGGGCATGTCCCCCGACGTGCACGTCAGCTACGTCGACGAGGACGCGATCGAAGCACAGATGCCGAATGCCACTCCGGCCGAGCTGTGCCTGGCTCTGGCTCAGGCGAAGGCCGAGGCCGTCGCGTCCGACTACGCAGACGACCCTGACGCACTCGTGGTGGCCTGCGACTCGGTGTTCGACGTGGACGGTCAGGCCTTCAGCAAGGCTGACTCCGAGGATCAGGTCCGGGAGCGATGGGCTCAGATGCTGGGCCGATCCGGAGTCCTGCGCACCGGCCATTGGGTCGTCAGACCGAGTACTGGGGAGGAGACGGGCGCCGTCGCCAACACCGTCGTCCACCTCGGAACTCCTACGCCGGCGGAGCAGGATGCCTACCTCGCTACGGGAGAGCCGCTTCAGGTCGCAGGTGGCTTCACCATCGACGCGCTCGGCGGTGCCTTCGTCGAAGGCATCGAGGGAGACCCCTCCAACGTGGTCGGACTGTCGCTGCCTACCGTGCGCCGACTCCTGTCAGAGCTCGGGGTCACGTGGACTGATCTGTGGCGCCTTCCACCTCGATGAGGACCTCGTTGCGCCGAGCGAACCACGGCTTCCATGGGGGGTCATATCTCGCCCAGACCGGGGGGCCGAGCGCTCGAAGGCCCTGCGCCGCGATCGACTCCCGGAGCACCTGCGTGCGCTTCTCCACGGTCGCATAGGACCATCGGCCGGTCCATCTGCTGGCCATGGCCAGGTGCCGTGGGACCTCGCGCAGGCGCACCTGGGCGTCATCCGGAACCGGATAATCGGTCAGCGCCCGTCCACCAGGGAGCACGAAACTGACGGTCCATTCATTCTCTGCAGGGGTCTCCGCCTGCAGCACCGGCGCCGTCATGGCCAGATTCTTCGCTGAGATGTAGCGCACCAGAGGCCCGAAGGCGCGATTCCCCACTCGTTCGGCAGAACCGGTGAGGGTGACGTCCGCCACGGTGCACCGGGGGTAGTCGCGCAGTTCCGCGTCCGGATAGGTCGCCAGGACGGTGTACTCCTGCTGCTCTGTCATGACTCGCCTCCTCACCCCGTGATATCGCCGCCGCTCCCAGTATGCGCGTCCATCGGTGTGGGGCAGGCCATAGTCAGCCCTGCCCCAACGACTTATCTATACCGATACGCTGCGCCAGCGGGACCTGTCATTCGTCCCGATCACGAGAAAGGGCCCACCTGAGGTGCATACCGTCCTGATCGCCAACCGAGGCGAGATCGCCATCCGCGTCATCCGCGCCTGCAAGGACGCAGGCCTCACGTCCGTGGCGGTCTACGCCGATCCCGACAGGGACGCCCTCCATGTGCGCATGGCCGACGAGGCCTACGCGCTCGGTGGGGCCACCGCCGCGGAGAGCTACCTCGTGATCGACAAGATTCTGGACGCCGCCCGCCAGGCCGGAGCCGATGCCGTGCACCCCGGCTACGGATTCCTCTCCGAGAACGCAGACTTCGCGCAGGCCGTGATCGATGCCGGCCTCACCTGGATCGGACCCTCCCCCGACGCCATTCGCTCCTTGGGCGACAAGGTGTCTGCGCGCCACATCGCCCAGCGGGCCGGTGCGCCGCAGGTTCCGGGAACCCCCGACCCCGTCAACGATGCCGACGAGGTCGTCGCCTTTGCCAAGGAGCATGGACTGCCGATCGCCATCAAGGCTGCCTTCGGTGGCGGCGGACGTGGCCTCAAGGTGGCTCGGACCCTCGAGGAGATCCCAGATCTGTATGACTCCGCCGTTCGCGAGGCTGTCGCAGCCTTCGGCCGAGGCGAGTGCTTCGTCGAGCGCTACCTCGACAATCCTCGCCATGTGGAAACCCAGTGCCTCGCCGACGCCGAGGGCAATGTCGTGGTCGTCTCCACCCGCGACTGCTCGTTGCAGCGCCGTCACCAGAAGCTGGTCGAGGAGGCACCCGCGCCCTTCCTCACCGATGAACAGGTCACCCGCCTCTACGAGTCCTCCAAGGCCATCCTCAAGGAGGCCGGCTACGTCAACGCCGGCACCTGCGAGTTCCTCGTGGGCACCGACGGGACGATCTCCTTCCTCGAGGTCAACACGCGACTCCAGGTGGAGCACCCCGTGTCCGAGGAGGTGGCCGGCATCGATCTGGTCCGCGAGCAGTTCCGGATCGCCGACGGCGGCACCATCGACTACCCGGACCCCGCGCTGCGAGGCCACTCCATCGAATTCCGCATCAATGGCGAGGATCCCGGTCGCGGCTTCCTGCCGGCCCCTGGTTCCCTGCTCACCTGGAACCCCCCGAGTGGCCCGGGTGTTCGCGTGGACTCCGGCTTCCAGGCCGGCGACGTGATCGGTGGCAACTTCGACTCCCTGCTTGCCAAGCTGATCGTCACCGGCGCCACCCGGGAGGAGGCCCTCGAGCGGTCTCGTCGCGCACTCGCCGAGTTTGAGGTCGACGGCATCGCGACCGCACTGACGTTCCATCGAGCTGTGGTGGATGATCCTGCCTTCGCCCCCGCGTCCGGATCCCCGTTCACCGTGCACACACGCTGGATCGAGACCGAGTTCGACAACCAGATTCCCGCCTACTCCGGCCCCTCGGACGGCATGGCCGAGCCCGACACCCGTGAGACGGTGGTCGTTGAGGTAGGCGGCAAGCGGGTCGAGGTGACGGTCCCCGCCGGACTCGGCGCCTCGGCTTCCGCGGCGACTGGCTCTGGCCCCAAGCGGCGCAAGGCCGGCGGCTCGAAGGCCGGCGGAGCAGCATCGGGCAACTCCCTCGTGGCGCCCATGCAGGGCACCATCGTCAAGATCGAGGTGGCGGACGGACAGCAGGTCGCCGAGGGCGATCTCGTCGTCGTGCTCGAGGCGATGAAGATGGAGCAGCCCCTGACGGCACACCGCTCCGGCACGATCGCCAACATGGTCGCCGAGGTCGGGGCCACCGTGTCGACCGGTGCTCCCATCCTCGACATCGTCGACTAGCAGCAACACCCACCCCCCGCACCGCCGAGAGGCAGTGACTGGTCGTGAAATGCCCGAAAATGGGCGAGTTTCACGACCAGTCACTGCCTCTCGGCGGAGTTGGCGGGAGTGACGTACGGTGGAGGCATGCGTCGCGCAACGGTTTCCTCGCTGTCCGCTCTGCTCGCCCTGCTGATCGGGATCGTCGGTCTGGCGCCCTCAGCCCACGCGGCTCCCGACGTCGCCGATGCGGCGGCCGCCCTCCGCGGCGGCGAGACGTTGTACTCCGATCCCGCTGCTGAGAATGCGCTGTCCTCGGCCGAGATCTCGTCGCTCACAGCCGAGGCGAATGCCGCGGGCATCCCCTTGTTCATCGCCGTACTGCCTGAGAGCGCTGCCGGCGGTGGCACCGCCGACGACGTCCTCGTGGCACTGAACTCCGAGGTCGGCATAGCCGGCGTCTACGCGGTGGTCGTGGGCAGCCAGTTCCGGGCCGGCTCCACCTCGGGAACAGCGTCCGATCTCGCCACGCAGGCCTTCCGGTCCCAGCGCGACAACGGAGTGGCAGCCGTGCTGTCGGAGTTCATCGCCCTGGCGGCCGATCGCGCCGGAAGCGGTGCAGCCAGCACGTCGACCTCTGCCGACGGAGGTGGCGGCGCTCTCGTGTTTCTCCTCGTCCTGATCATCGGTGGCGGTGTCGTCGTCATCGTTCTGGTGCGACGGCAGCGACGAATCGCCGCCAAGCAGCTCGTCACGGTCAAGGCCGCTGTCGACAGTGACATCACGGAGTACGGCGAGCGTTTGGCCTCAGTCAATCTCGACGACCCCGACATGGATGACGCTGCACGAGCCGACCTGCAGCGAGCGCTTGACGACTATGACCGCGCGCGCAGCGCCGTGACATCCATGCGGCGCGCTCAGGACGCCGAGCAGGTGACCGCAGCGCTGGAGGACGGACGCTACTCACTGGCCTGCGCTCAGGCTCGGCTCGATCAGCAGCCGGTTCCCGATCGGCGTGCACCATGCTTCATCGATCCACGCCACGGCCCGAGCTCCGGTGACGTGGTGTGGGCCCCGCCGGGCCTCGGCGAGCGTGACGTTCCGATGTGCGCAGCGTGCGCCACGACGGTGCAGGACGGGGGCACCCCGGCCGGCCTGAATGTGGAGACCTCCGACGGTCAGCGGCGGCCGTACTACCAGGCCGGGCCGGAATTCCAGTCCTATGCGCACGGGTACTACTCCCCCTTCGCCGGCGTGATGGGCGCAGTGCTGATGGGCACGATGCTCAGCAGCATGTGGCACGCGCCCGGGATCACGTCGTCCAGTGGCATGGACACCGCCGGGTTCGGCGGGTTCGGCGACTCGTCGTTCGGTGGAGGCGGGTTCAGTGGTGGAGGGGACTTCGGCGGGGGCGGGTTCGGCGGCGGGGACTTCTAGTCCCCGTCATCAGCTCGCGGGGACTTCTAGTCCCCGTCATCAGCTCGCGGGGACTTCTAGTCCCCGTCATCAGCTCGCGGGGACTTCTCGTCCGCGGCGTCCAGAGTCCGGCACGGCATGAGCCTGATGTGCTCGACGTAGTGGGCCGGCGCGCCGCCCGCCTCGGCCGCATCGGCGATGGTGCCCAGGTAGTGCGCGGACGGCAGGCCGCCCTCGTAGGTGTCCAGGACGTAGACCCACGCCAGTTCATGACGGCCCATGGTCTGGACGCGCACTCGGATCTTCGCCCACAGGCCGAGGTCGACGCCCTCCCAGCCATCCAGTTCACGCTCATCATGGGACGTGATGTCGTAGAGCATCACGAACACCGACGAGCCCGCGTCTTCCACGATCGTGGACAAGGCCCCGTCCCAGCCAAGGTCCTCACCGGAGAACGTGAGCCGCCAATCGCGCAGCCAGCCTGACCCTCGCACGGGCGAGGACGGCGCCCGACGAGCCATGCGCCGAGGATCGAGGTTCGACCCATAGGCGGCATACAGCGTCATGAATCCAGAGTAGGGACTCGACCTCGTCCAAGGAAGGACGAGCGACTAGGGAAGAATGCCTGGAGTGAGCACTGTTGCGATCATCGGCGGGGGTCCCGGAGGGTATGAGGCGGCGCTGGTCGCACGACAGTTGGGCGCCGAGGTCACCCTGATCGACCGCGATGGCATCGGCGGTTCGGCCGTGCTCACCGACTGCGTTCCGAGCAAGGCCCTGATCGCCACCGCGGATGTCATCACCGATGCTGCCACCAGCGCAGGCCTCGGCGTGCTGGTCGACGGTCGCCCACCGAGCCCCGAACTCTTCGGGGTGGATCTGGCTGCCGTCAACGAGCGAATCCTCGATCTGGTTAGGGCTCAGAGCGACGACATCAGGACTCGACTGGCTTCGGACGGCGTCCAGATGATCGAAGGGCGCGGGCGACTGGCGCCGGACGGCTCTGTCATGATCACGCACCCCGACGGCCGAGAGGAACTGCTGGCCGCTGAGACCGCCCTGCTCGCCACCGGTGCTCGGCCACGCACCCTGCCTGACGCGGTGCCGGATGGCGAGCGCATCCTCACCTGGGAGCAGGTATATCGACTGACGGAGGTGCCCGAGCGCCTCATCGTCGTCGGGTCCGGCGTGACCGGCGCGGAGTTCGCAGGCGCGTATCACGCGCTCGGCAGCAGGGTGGTTCTCATCTCCTCTCGGGAGCACGTCCTGCCCGGTGAGGATCCGGATGCAGCACGTGTTCTGGAAGAGGTGTACGCCCGCCGAGGAGTCGAGGTGATGAGTTCTTCTCGTGCGGTCGCCGCCCGTCGCGTCAGCGAGGCCGACGATGGCAGTGAGGGCGTCGAAGTCACGCTGGCCAGTGGTGAGATCGTCCGCGGATCCCACGTGCTGATGGCGGTCGGGTCCCTGCCGAACACCCAAGGCCTCGGGCTCGAGGAATCCGGAGTCGAGACCGATGACCGTGGCTTCATTCGCGTTGATCGCGTCAGCCGCACGTCACGCCGCGGCGTCTATGCGGCGGGTGACTGCACAGGAGTCCTCATGCTCGCGTCCGTGGCCGCGATGCAAGGGCGAATCGCCATGTGGCACGCACTCGGGGATGCCGTCACGCCCCTGGAACTGGCCACCGTATCCAGCACGATCTTCACCAACCCGGAGATCGCAACCGTCGGGCTGAACCAGCGGGATCTAGATGAGGGTCACTTCCGAGGGGACGTCGTGCTGCTGCCGCTGGCGTCCAATGCCCGCGCCAAGATGGCGCAGCAGCGTGACGGGTTCGTCAAGCTCTTCTGTCGTCGTGGCTCTCGCATCGTCGCGGGAGCAGTGATCGTCGGCCAGCACGCGAGCGAACTGATCCACCCCCTCACCATTGCCGTCGAGCAGCGGCTCACGGTCGATGAACTGGCGGCCACGTTCACCGTCTATCCGAGCCTGTCAGGCTCCACAGCCGAGGCTGCGCGTCGACTTCACCTTTCTGCCGAGGAGCCGCTGCACGAGGGCTAGGGTCATGACGTGAGCACACATCCCTCGACCCTTGAGGCCGATGCCCGAGCGCAGCAGTCCGCAGCAACCATCGCCGAGCTGACCGGCCAGCCGAGCCATGACATTGCCGTCGTCCTCGGCTCGGGCTGGGCGCCCGCCGCGGATCTGCTCGGCGACACGGTGGCGGAATTCCCGATCACGGATGTGCCCCATTTCGCGGCACCCGTCGTCGAGGGACACGGGGGTCGGCTGCGGAGTGTCGACGCCGACGGAGTGCGCGTGCTGGTCTTCCTCGGTCGCACCCATCTCTATGAGGAGCGCGGCGTCGATGCGGTCACCCACGGCGTGCGCACGGCCGCGGCGGCCGGATGCCGAGCCGTGGTCCTGACGAATGGTTGCGGTGGACTCGACCCCTCGTGGACTCCCGGAACGCCCGTCATCATCGGCGACCACATCAACCTGACGGGCGCCAGCCCCCTGCACGGCGCGCACTTCGTGGATCTCACCGATCTGTATTCCCCTCGCCTGCGAGGCATCTGCCGCGAGATCGATCCCACGCTCGCGGAGGGCGTGTATGCCCAGTTCCGTGGCCCGATGTACGAGACGCCTGCCGAGATCACGATGGTACGGACGATCGGCGGGACGCTCGTGGGCATGAGCACAGCGCTCGAGGCCATCGTCAGCCGGGCATGCGGCATGGAGATCCTGGGCCTGTCCCTCGTGACGAACCTGGCCGCCGGCATGTCCGGTGAGCCCCTCGATCACGAGGAAGTCCTTGCAGCCGGGCACTCTGCTGCCGAGCGCATGGGAGGAATCCTCGCGCAGGTGGTTCGCCGCGCATGAGTGACACCACGTCGCTCGTGGAGCAGGCTCGCGCGTGGCAGCGAGACGACTGCGATGCTGCGATGAGGGCTGCGCTCGATGTCGTGATCGATCGAGTCGAGGCCGGCGACGCCGCTGCCGCCGAAGACCTGCGCGATGCCTTCGCCGGAACTCTGCAGTTCGGCACGGCCGGACTCCGAGGAGCCGTAGGGCCGGGCCCCAACCGCATGAACGAGGTCGTGGTCGTCCGAGCAGCGGCCGGACTGGCGGACTTCCTTCTGCAATCCGGTGGAGGGTCGGTGGTGATCGGGCACGATGCCCGACACGGCTCGGAGCAGTTTGCCCGAGCATCCGCAGAGATCCTCAGTGGCGCCGGCCTCACCGTTCTCATGCTTCCGCCCCTGGCGCCCACACCAGTGCTGGCCTATGCGATCCGGGAACTCGGATGTGCGGCAGGAGTGATGGTGACAGCCAGCCACAACCCCCAGCGCGACAACGGCTACAAGGTGTACCTAGGCGACGGCATGCAGATCGTCTCGCCCGCTGACGCCCAGATCAGCGAGGCGATCGCCCGGGTCACGGAGCGCGGACCCGTCGCGACGCTCCCACGGAGCGACGCCTGGACACGCCTTGGTGAAGAGACTCTCCAGTCCTACGTGCGCAAGACAGCGGCGCTGGTCGACGCGAGTGAATCGGGACCCGTGCGTGTTGCCTACACGCCACTTCACGGCGTCGGCGGCCCAACCTTCCTGCAGGTGTTGGCCAACGCCAGTATCAGCGCCCCCACCGTCGTCCGCTCGCAGTTTGACCCTGATCCGAACTTCGGCGGGATGCCCTTCCCCAACCCTGAAGAGCCCGGGGTGATGGACGCCGTGCTTGCCCTCGCCGAGCAGGAGGGGTGTGACGTGGCCGTCGCCAACGACCCTGACGCCGACAGGTGTGCGATCGGCGTCCCGTCACCTGACGGCTGGCGCATGCTGACCGGGGATGAGGTGGGATGGCTGCTCGGATGGTGGATCGCCTCCGGCAATCGCCGGCAAGGCGGACGCAACGTCCTGGCGCAGTCCATCGTCTCCGGGTCCATGCTCGAGGCGATCGCCGCTGATGCAGGACTGCCCTACGCCCAGACCCTGACCGGCTTCAAGTGGATCGCACGCGTCCCCGACCTCGCCTTCGGCTATGAGGAGGCTCTCGGCTACTGCGTGGATCCCGCCGCCGTTCGCGACAAGGACGGCATCTCTGCCGGACTGATGTTCATCGAGATGGTGGGAAGCCTTGCCCTGCGCGGAGCCACGGTGCTCGACGTGCTCGACGATCTCGCCGTGAGGCACGGGGTCTATGCGACCGGGCAGGTTGCCGTCCGGCACGCCGACCCCACCGTCATTCGCGACATCATGTCGGCACTCCGATCGAGTCCTCCATCGTCTCTGGGTGGTCTCGACGTGACAGCAATCGACGACCTCGAGCGCCCTGAGGATGGCCTCCCGCCCACCGACGGTCTGAGAATCGCCTTGCGCGGTGGCAACCGAGTGATCATTCGACCCAGCGGAACCGAGGCGAAGGTCAAGGCATATCTGCAGTCACGAGTCCAGGTAAACGGTGACCTCGACGCAGCACGCTCGCAGGCGGAAACGCAACTGTCCACGATGCGCGACTCCGTGGCCCGACTTCTCACAGCACCCGAGAAGTCCACGGAGTCGCCATGAGCTGCCGCCGGACTAGGGTGTCCTGATGACGAGTGACCAAACCCCCAGCAACGCCGTGGAACTGGGCGCCTTCCTCGCTGGGCTGCCCGGAGTGGATGAGGTCGGAGCCCGCGGACGGGCTGCCGCGCTGGGAACTCGTTCCATCAAGAATGATGCGAAGGCCTGGGCCCTCGATGCGGCCATCGGGATGGTCGATCTGACCACGCTCGAAGGCATGGACACGCCTGGCAAGGTGCGTGCCCTGTGCGCCAAGGCGCTGAGACCTGACCCCACCGATCCGACGACCCCGAGCGTCGCTGCTGTGTGCGTCTATGGCGATCTGGTCGACGTGGCCCGAGGGGCCGTCGGGGACGCCATTCACGTGGCAGCCGTGGCCACCGCCTTTCCGTCAGGTCGAGCCAGCCGTCAGGTCAAGCTGATGGACACGCGTGAAGCCGTCGCTGCCGGTGCTGACGAGATCGACATGGTGATCGATCGCGGCGCCTTCCTTGCCGGGGACACCTGGCGAGTGTTCGAGGAGATCGTGGCCATCAAGGAGGCCTGTGGCCCCGCGCATCTGAAGGTCATCCTCGAGACCGGCGAACTTCGCACGCTCGACAACGTGCGACGAGCCTCCTGGCTGGCGATGCTGGCCGGAGCCGACTTCATCAAGACCTCGACCGGCAAGGTCACACCGGCAGCAACCCCGCCGGTGACGCTCGTCATGCTCGAAGCCGTCCGTGACTTCGAGCGGGTCACCGGCCGGCGCATCGGGGTGAAGGCCGCGGGTGGAATCCGCACCGCCAAGGAGGCCATCTCCTACCTCGTGCTCGTCAAGGAGACGGTCGGCGATGCCTGGCTCACGCCGGACCTGTTCCGCTTTGGCGCCTCCACGCTGCTCAATGACCTTCTCCTCCAGCGGCAGCGAATGGCCACCGGCCATTACTCCGGTCCCGACTACGTCACGATCGACTGACAGGAGCACCCGTGACCTTCGACTACGCCCCCGCTCCCGAGTCGCGAGCCTCGGTCGAGATCGCCTCGGACTACGGCCTTTTCATCGACGGAGAGTTCTCCCCCTCCGCATCCGGATCGAGTTTCGTCACCGTGAATCCGGCCACCGAGGAGTCGTTGTCGTCGGTCGCCGAGGCCGGAAGTGCGGATGTCGATCGAGCGGTCGCCGCGGCACGTCGTGCCTACGACACAGTGTGGGGGCCCATGCCCGGACGTGAGCGGGCGAAGTACCTCTTCCGCATCGCTCGGATCATCCAGGAGCGCAGTCGTGAACTGGCCGTCCTCGAGAGCATGGACAACGGCAAGCCGATCAAGGAATCCCGCGACGTGGATCTTCCCTTGGTCGCCGCTCACTTCTTCTACCACGCGGGATGGGCCGACAAGCTCGAGCACGCCGGCTACGGTCCAGCACCGCAGCCGCTCGGCGTCGCAGCTCAGGTCATCCCGTGGAACTTCCCGCTCCTGATGCTCGCGTGGAAGGTTGCCCCCGCCCTCGCCTGCGGAAACACCGTCGTCGTCAAGCCAGCCGAGACCACTCCCCTGACCGCCCTGGCGTTCGCAGACATCTGCCGTCAGGCAGACCTCCCCCCGGGCGTCGTGAACATCCTCACCGGTGCGGGTGAGACCGGTCGGCTCCTCGTCGAGCATCCAGATGTCAACAAGGTGGCCTTCACCGGATCCACCGAGGTGGGGCGCTCAATCATGCGCACTCTCGCCGGCACCGACAAGCGACTCACGCTGGAATTGGGCGGCAAGGCCGCGAACATCGTGTTCGACGACGCTCCGATCGATGAGGCCATCGAGGGGATCGTCAACGGCATCTTCTTCAACCAAGGTCACGTGTGCTGCGCGGGTTCGCGCCTGCTGGTCCAGGAATCCGTCGCCGAGGACGTCCTGGAGCGGCTGAAGGCGCGTCTGAGCACCCTGCGCCTTGGCGACCCACTGGACAAGAACACGGACATCGGTGCGATCAACTCGGCCGAGCAGCTCGCCCGCATCAACGAGCTGGCCAAGAGCGGTCAGGGTGAGGGGGCCGAGCGCTGGAGCGCGCCGTGCGAGATTCCCGAGCGCGGCTGGTGGTTCCCTCCCACCGTGTTCACCGGAGTCACTCAGGCGCATCGAATTGCACGCGAGGAGATCTTCGGGCCCGTTCTGTCCGTCCTCACCTTCCGCACTCCCGACGAGGCCGTGCAGAAGGCCAACAACACCCCCTACGGACTGTCGGCCGGGATCTGGACCGAGAAGGGCAGCCGGATTCTGTGGATGGCCCAGCAGCTGCGTGCTGGCGTCGTCTGGGCCAACACGTTCAACAGGTTCGATCCCACGAGCCCGTTCGGCGGCTACAAGGAGTCCGGTTTCGGCCGCGAGGGCGGTCTGCACGGCCTCGGCGCGTACCTCAAGACGGAGGCAGTTCGATGACCCACGACCGCATCGGTGTTCGCAAGACCCACAAGCTCTTCATCGGCGGGGCCTTTCCCCGGAGCGAGTCCGGGCGGACCTACGAGGTCGCCACGGCTACGGGTGACTTCTGGTCGAATGCCTCCAAGGCATCCCGCAAGGACGCGCGCAACGCCGTGATCGCCGCCCGCACAGGATTCAGCAAGTGGAGCGCAGCAACGGCCTACAACCGCGGCCAGGTTCTGTATCGAATCGCCGAAGTCATGGAGGATCGACGAGCGCAGTTCATCGACGAGGTCATGGCCGGTGAAGGGGTGGACGAGGCCGCGGCACGCCAGCAGGTGGACGCCGCCATCGATCGGTGGGTCTGGTACGCCGGCTGGACGGACAAGATCGCTCAGGCCCTTGGCACGGCGAACCCCGTCGCAGGGCCCTACTTCAACTTCTCGATTCCCGAGCCGTCTGGTGTCGTGGCGTGCGTGGCTCCCCAGGCATCCAGTCTGCTCGGCCTCGTGAGCGTCATCGCACCCGTGATCGCCTCGGGCAACTCAGTCGTGGCCATGGCAAGCACCGAGCGGCCCATTCCCGCCATCACCCTGGCGGAGGTCATGGCCACATCGGACGTCCCCGCTGGCGTCGTCAACCTGCTCACCGGGGATCCTGCTGAGATGCTGCCGTGGCTGGCCAGCCACGCGGATGTGAATGCCGTCGATCTCACCGGCGTCACCGACCGCGACCTCGCCATCTCGGCGGAACGCGAAGCCGCTGGAACGATCAAGCGCGTCCTGCGCCCCGGCCCAGCGGCCGACTGGGACGCCGATCCGGGCATGGACCGACTGCGCACATTCGTCGAGATCAAGACGGTCTGGCACCCGATGGGGATCTGACCGTCCTTCCAGGCGAGGTCTACGAGGTCTCGGTCTCGCGTGCCTGACGCGAACGCCACACCACCACGGCCGTCACCGCGGCCACCGCAATGCCCACACCCAACAGGACATAGGGACCGATGCGTCGGGACGTGACGATCGCCTGCTCGGCCCGTTCAAGTGCCTCATCGGTGACGCCCAGGATGGCGTCGGTGCGATCCAAGGCTCCTCGCACGACACCGAGTTCGTGCCGAAGGTCCTCTACGTGCTCGTGCCCTGCCTCTACGACCTCAAGAATTGCCATCGCGTCGCCTCCGATTCTCAGACGCTGCCCTGGGCCAGCCGCTGGGACAACTCGTCTGTCACCTGAGCGTACCCGGGCTTGATCTGCTGATTAATAATGGAAAGTCGCTCATCGAAGGGGATGAAGGCACTCTTCATGGCGTTGATGGTGAACCACTGCATGTCCGCCAGCCCATATCCGAAGGCCTGACTGAGCAGGCTCATCTCATGGCTCATGCTGGTGCCCGACATCAGCCGGTTGTCCGTGTTCACCGTGACCCGGAAGCCGAGCCGGCGAAGAAGGCCAATGGGATGGTGATCGATGCTCTCGGCAGCTCCCGTCTGGACATTGGAGGACGGACACATCTCCAGCGGGATGCGACGGTCCCGGACGTAGGACGCCAAGCGCCCGAGTTCAACCGAGCCGTCGGGATTCACGGTGATGTCGTCGACGATCCTCACTCCATGACCGAGGCGGTCTGCACCGCACCACTGGATGGCCTCCCAGATGCTCGGCAGGCCGAAGGCCTCCCCCGCATGGATCGTGAAGTGCGCATTCTCCCGGCGGAGGTACTCGAAGGCATCGAGGTGACGGGTGGGCGGGAATCCCGCTTCAGCCCCAGCGATGTCGAAGCCCACGACTCCCCGATCGCGAAACTCCACGGAGAGCTCGGCAATCTGCCGAGAATGGGTGGCCGTGCGCATAGCCGTCAGGAGAACACCGACCCGAATGTGATGACCACCCTCCCGAGCCATCTGCTGACCTTCTGCGAACCCCAGAAGGACGTGCTCGATCACCTCGCGCTCGGTCAGTCCACGTGACAGGTGCAGCTCCGGAGCGAACCGAACCTCCGCATAGACCACTCCATCAGCCGCGAGATCCTCGGCGCACTCTCGTGCCACCCGCTGCAGCGCACCGGCCGTCTGGGTCACTCCGACCGTGTGCCGGAAGGTCTCCAGGTAGCGCTCGAGGGATCCGGAAAAGGCGGCCTCCGAGAACCAGCGCGCCAGTTCGTCAGGGTCGGTCGACGGCAGGTCGTCGTACTCCGTCTCGGCAGCGAGTTCGATGACGGTCTGGGGACGAAGCCCCCCGTCAAGGTGATCATGCAGAAGCACCTTCGGGGCCTTGACGATCAGGTCCACCGGCACAGGCGCAAAGCTCGCGGCATCCATGCTCCCGAACCTAGACCATCGACGCCGCTCGAGAAGCCGCCATCGATCCAGTACCGCTAGAGTCCGGCGGTGATCAGCATCGTGTTCGGCCTAGGCACCGCCCTGTGCTTCGCCACGAGTTCGCTGTTCTCCTCCCGAGCGGTTCGAATCATCGGCCCATGGTCGGTGGCCGCGTGGACCATGATCGTCGGTCTGGTCCTCTCGTTGCCCTTCGTGGCCCTGGCCGGTGTGCCAGCCAATCTCAGCGAGAACGTCGGGTGGATGCTCATCGCCGGCGCCGGAAACGTCGGCGGTCTCATCCTCGCTGCAGCCGCCTTTCGCGTCGGCAAGGTCGGAGTGGTCACTCCCGTTCTCGCGACCGAGGGGGCTATCGCCGCCGTCGTCGCCGCCCTCATGGGTGAGAGCATCGCTCCGATCATCGCGCTGCTCTTGATGGTCATCGTGATCGGCATCGTCGTCTCTGCCATCGCCCCCGATCCAGAGCCCCTTGACCACGAGCGCCCCATCCTCGCCGTCGCCCTCTCGACGATTGGAGCATTCGCCTTCGGCTTCTCGCTCTTCGCGACCGGCACGATCAGCGATGAACTGCCCATCGCCTGGGTGCTCATGCCCGCCCGCATTGTCGGCCTGGTGGCGCTCGCCATCCCCCTGATCGTCATCGGTCAGCTCAAGATCACGCGCCGCGCCGCACCCATGGTGACGGCCATGGGGGTCCTTGAAGTGGTGGGTTTCGTGCTGTTCGCCATCGGTGCGCAGTATCAGGTGGGCGTTACCTCGGTCATGGCATCGCAGTTCGCCCCCATCGCCGCGATCCTTGCGTACCTGGTGTTCCGCGAGAAGCTTGGCCGTCTGCAGATCACCGGGGTCGCGATCCTGGTTGCAGGGGTCACCACCTTGACGCTGGTGTCCTAAGACCTCATCGGGTGAACACACCCGATACGCGAGTCACTCGATCGGTTCGCGATCGTGCTCATCGAAGCCGTCGCGATGCACGAGCTCGTCGTGGAAGGCCGGCATGCACACCGCGATGTAGCGGGCGCCCTCCGACGTGGTGTACCGAACCCGCTCGCCCGCACGCGTGATGATCGCCTGCCCTGATCGCACATGCGTGACGCCGTCGTCGTGCTCGACGTCCATGGATCCCTCGAGCACGACGGTGTACTCATCGAACTCCGGCTCCTGAGCCGGTTCCTCCCAACCTGCCGGCGCCAGCATGTGCGCGATCGACAAGGCATCGTCTCCGCTCGAGGCGTGACCCACGTACTCCTCGATCACTTTTCCCCCCGGAACGGGGATGAGGGCGGGGCCGGGAATGAGCTCAGGCATGGGACTCCTTGGTGTGCCGGTGGTGATCAGACGTGACGGCTAGATGGATGATGCCGGATGAGGCGAGCGACCAGCGGCTGCATACAGCGCATCGATGATCTCCATCGTCCGAACAGCATCGTCACTGTCCGTGATCATCGGCTCACCATCGCGAATCAGCCGGGTCATCGCCTCGAGCTGGTAGGTGTACGTCGAGCGCTGACCGAGTTCCTCGACCCGCTGATCGGTTCCGACCGTGACGATGACCCGATCGTCGGTCTGCGGCAGGACAAATGCGGGCGCAAAGACCTCTCCCAGAGTCCCGACGATGCGCAGCGAGAAGTCCCATGCGCCGTGCGTCATCGAGGACTCCAGATGAGCCTGGACCCCATTGGGGAACTCCAAGTCACCCGCGACCCAGGCATCGGCGCCGGGGTGGTCGGGGATCTCACCCGCTCGAGCGCGCACGACCGCAGGCTCGCCGCCGAGGATGGGCGCCAGATCCCGGATTCCGTGAACGGCGTAGCAGCCGACGTCCATCAGGCTGCCGCCGGCCAGTGAGCCCACCCACCGAGGATCCGTCGGTCCGGGTGGAGGCATCAGCATCCGCGCGTCGACATAGGTGACATCGCCGATCTCGCCACTGCCCGCGAGCTCCAGCATCCGCTGCATCACCGGGTGGTAGCGGTAGTGAAAGGCCTCGATGACGTGCACTCCCGCCGCGGACGCCGCATCGCGGACGAGGCGCGCCTCATCGACATTGCTGGCGTAGGGCTTCTCCGACAGAACGTGCTTGCCCGCAGCGATCGCCCGGAGGTTCCACGGCCCGTGGAGTCCGTTCGGAAGGGGGTTGTAGACGACCTCGACCTCAGGATCGTCGATCACGGCCTGATAGTCGGCCACGACGCGTTCGATTCCGTGGTCACTGGCGAAGGTTCGCGCCCGTGCGTCGTCTCGCGCCGCGACGACAACGAGTCGAGCCCCGATCTCCTGCGCGGGACGGACGATGGCCGCCTCGCTGATGCGTGCTGCGCCGAGGACGCCGATACGCAGCGGCTCCATGCGTCAGTCCTTGCCGACAGTGAAGACGGTGAACAGGCCGAAGAGGAAGAGCAGCGCTCCTGGGATCAGCGCCGAGGCGGTGTCACCGCCATTCATGGCCCCGATGCCCAGGACGACCAGCGCCGAGAGGATGAGCAGCATCACGATGGCGCCGATCGATGCCTGCTTGTTCTCCGAGTGCTCGCTCACGCTTTTCCTCCTGAAGTGATCGCTGCTGACCGCGATGGTCCCCTCATCGTAGGGCCCCGCTGTCGAGCACTACTGCTGGATGTCTCCACCGGCCATCAGCCGACCGATGCTGGACCGATCCACGTCGGCCGACGCCATTTCCGCCACCAGGCGACCGTCGTACATGACCACCACTCGATCCGCAAGGCCAAGGACCTCGTCCAGTTCCGCAGAGACCAGCAGCACCGCGGCACCGCGGTCGCGGGCATCGACGATCCTCGAGTGGATGAACTCGATGGAGCCGACGTCCACCCCTCGGGTCGGCTGGGACGCAATGAGGAGTTCGGGATTGGCCGACAGCTCGCGCGCGATCACCACCTTCTGCTTGTTGCCCCCCGACAGCGACTCGGCAGTGGTGGAGATGGACGGCGTCCTGACGTCGTACTCCTGCACAAGGTCGGTGGCCAACGTGTTGACCGCCGAGCGGCTCCGCACACCCTTGCTCGAGAAAGGTGGCTCATCGAACCGGTTGAGGACCATGTTGTCGGCGATCGAGTACGGGCCGACGAGACCGTCCTTCTCCCGATCCTCGGGCACATGACCCACGCCCATGGCATGGATGGCGTGCGGGCTCTGGCCCAGCGTGTTCTTGCCCGCAACGGTCATCCGGTCGGCCGTGCAGTGGCGAAGTCCGGTCAGCGCCTCCACGAGTTCACGCTGGCCGTTCCCCTCGACGCCCGCGATGCCGACGATCTCCCCGGCCCGCACCTGGAGGTTCACATCGCGAACGGCCGGCAGGCCCAGATCGGTCGCGGCGGACAGGCCTTGAACGTCGAGGACGACATCGCCGGGCGTCGCAGGCGCCTTGTCCACGGTCAGCAGGACGCTGCGGCCCACCATCATCTGCGCCAGACCCGCCTGGTCGGTCTCACCAGGGGTGGTGGTGCCGACCACCTTGCCACCGCGGAGCACCTCGATGGTGTCGGCAACGGCGAGGACCTCACGCAGCTTGTGCGTGATGAAGATGACGGCGACGCCGTTGTCGGCAAACCCGCGCATGACCTGGAGCAGCTCGTCCGTCTCCTGGGGAGTCAGTACCGCCGTGGGTTCATCCATGATCAACAGGTCGGCATGGCGGTACAGGGCCTTGAGGATCTCCACGCGCTGTTTCGCACCGACGGGAAGGTCCTCCACCTTTGCGTTCACGTCCACCTCGAGCCCGAACTGCTCGGACAGCCGTGCGACTTCCTGCGTGGCCTTCTTCATGTTGATGAAGATCGAGCGGTGCGGCTCATCCCCCAGGATGATGTTCTCGGCCACCGTGAATACCGGTACCAGTTGGAAGTGCTGATGCACCATCCCGATGCCCCGACGGATGGCATCCCGCGGCCCAGAGAGCTTCACGGGCGATCCCTTGATGTAGATCTCGCCCTCGTCAGGCTCGTACAGCCCATAGATCATCTTGACGAGCGTGGACTTGCCCGCACCATTCTCACCGAGCAGTCCCACGATCTGACCCGGGGAAATCGACAAGGAGACATCCTGATTGGCGATCACTCCCGGGAAGCGCTTGGTGATGCCGCGTGCCTCGAGAATGGGCGTCTGGGATCCGTAAGAAGGCATACCTGTCCCCTATTCCTTCTCGTACGGTTTGCCGACGGCCGCCGGTGGCTTGACTCGGCCAGACACGATCGCCAGCAGGACAATCGTCAGCACGTAGGGCAGCATGCTGATGAACTGCTGGGGAATGTCGATCACCTCGTCGGCCTGCAGTTGGCTGGCCAGACCGTTGGCCAGACCGAAGAACAGGGCCGCGCCTAGAGCGCCGATGGGATTCCAGGCTCCAAAGATCATGATGGCCAGGGCGGTGAATCCTCGCCCCGCCGTCATGCCTCGATCAAAGTTGCTCGCCGCCTCGATGGAGAGGTACGCCCCCGCCAGGCCCGCCAGTCCGCCTGCCAAGGTCACGTTGATGAAGCGCATGCGCTGCACGTTCACCCCGGAGGTGTCGGCTGAGCCAGGCATCTCACCAACGGCCCTCGTGCGTAGACCCCAGATCGTCTTGAACAAGAGGACCCAGAGCACCAGAGCGGTCAGGATTGCCGCATAGGTGAAGAGTCCGTTGTCGAAGAGGACAGGGCCGATCAGGGGAATGTCAGCCAGCCCCGGAATGCGCAGAGTCGGAGTGATCGCTGGGAGCACATAGCCCTGCGAGTAGAAGAACGAGGTCAGACCTGTCGCGAGGATGTTGATGATCGTTCCAGCGATGATCTGGTCCATCTTCCAGGCAACGGCACCCGTGGCAAGAAAGGCGCCCATGATCATTCCCGTGCCAACACCGAGCATCGTTCCGAGGATCAGGTTGCCCGTGATCGCGGCGCCGAAGAAGCCCGCGAAGGCACTCATCAGCATCTGTCCCTCGATGCCGATGTTGATGATGCCACTGCGCTCGCAGATGATGCCCACCATCGCAGCGAGAATCAGGGGCACCGCGTAGCGCAGCGAGAAGGACAGCACAGACACGGTCCGCGTCTCGTCCATGACGAAGGCGACGACGATGCAGGACAGGATCCCGATGGTCAAGGTGATGGCATAGCGGGCTCTCATGCGCCACCCCATCCCGAGCTGACGCTGGTCTGCTTCTGCGCCCGCTTGCGGAACAGCAGGCGGCTCACGATCGGCGCTGCGACGAAGAGCAGGGTCAGGGCCAAGATGACATCAACGACCTCGGGTTCGATGCCCGTTTCGAACTGCAGCGTGGCCGCACCAGACCGCAGGGTGCCCACGAGGAGTGCTGCCGGAATAGTGGCGATGGGATTCGCACGGGCCAGGAGCGCGATGGTGATGCCGTCGAAGCCCAGTCCCGCGTTGAAGGTGGGTTCGAATCGGCCCGTGATGCCAAGCGTCTCGACCGCCCCGCCCATGCCGGCGAGGGCGCCGCTGACAGCCATGGCGAGGAAGATGGTCTTGCGAACTCCGATGCCCGCATAGTTGGCAGCGCTGGGATTCATGCCCACGGTGTTGAAGCGGAAGCCCTGGGTCGTGCGCGTGAGGAACCAGCCGAAGAAGATGGCGACCATCAGAGCGATCAGGAATCCGACCGGAACGATCCCAATGTCGGGCAGGGCCGCAGTTTCGGCGATGAGAGGGGTGCGCGTGATCGGCTGCCCCTCCTCCTTCAAGGGCCTGCTGGCCAGGTAATCGACCAGGGCGATCGCCACGGCATTCAGCATGATCGTGGTGATGACCTCGGACACACTGCGATAGGCCCGGAGGGCACCGGCGATCGAGGCCCACGCCGCCCCGCACAGCATGCCGAACACGATGGCGAAAGGTATGTGGACGAGGGCCGGGAGCTGGAAGTTGTAGCCGGCCCATGCGGCACCTATCGCACCGACGAGCAGCTGACCCTGTGCACCGATGTTGAACAGTCCGGTCCGCAGACCCACCGTCACGGCGAGGCCAGTGAGGATCAGCGGTGTGGACTTCTCCATCACTCGGAGAAGGCCCTCACTAGAGCCCAAGGCGTTCTGGAAGAGGACCCAGTACGCGTAGAGCGGGTTGACTCCCTGCAGCCAGATCAGAACACCGCCGATGGCGAAGGCCAGCAGCACCGACACCAAGGGAACGGCAATCGCCTGCGCCCGTGACCAACGACCGGCGCGCGCCGGATTCGGGTCAGAGAAACCCAGATCGGTTTGCGCGGGATCAGTCACGGACATAGCCACGGATCCTTCCACATAAGGGCGCACACGCGACCATCGAATTCACAAAGAGGGGTGGGAGCGGTCGGTGACCGCTCCCACCCCGATGCGCCTTTCAGCGCTAGTGCGTCAGTTGTCCAGGCAGGCTGGGCAACCCGTGTCGATCGAACCGTCCTCAAGACCGGCCAGAACCTCAAGAACCTTTGCCTTGACATCGTCCGGAACCATGTCTTCCGTGTCGTGGTACGGCGCAATGCCAGTCGGGCCGAAGAAGTTGCCGGCCGGCAGTGTTCCCTCAGCCGCAGCGAGAACGAGGGCCTCCGTGCCGGAGACCAGCTTCTTCTCAGCCGACGTCAGCAGACAAGGAGCCGCCTGCGGCACCGTGCCGTACTGGTCGACGTCCACGCCGATGCAGAAGACGGTCTTGCCAGCGCCCGGATCCTTGGCGATCTCGATGAGACCACCGTTGCCGGTCGCCCCGCCTGCCGCGAAGATGATGTCGGCGCCCTGATCGAGCTGCTTGCGGGACTCGGCTGCGCCCCACTCGGGATCACCGAAGGCGTTGTTCGGCTCGTGGTAGACCAAGGTCACCTCGACATCGGGGTTGGCCGCCAGTGCACCGGCCTTGTAGCCCTCGCCGAACAGCTTGACCGGCGGAACAGTGTCGGTGCCCAGTGCGCTGCCGATCTTGTTCGTCTTGGTCATGAGGCCAGCCAGGTAGCCCGCTGCATAGCCGGCCTTGTCCTCGGAGAAGACCAGACCCGCGAGATTCGGGATCGGCTCACCCTGGAACTGGTCGACGCCGATGAAGTTGACGTTGGGGTACTCAGCAGCGGCGGCCACAGTGGCCTCGCCCATGAGGAACCCGACCGTCACGATGGTGTCGTAGTTCTTGGCGGCGAACTGCCCGATGTTGTTCGCGTAGTCCTTCGGATCCGTGGTCTCGATGTACTTGCTGAAGGCCCCGATCTGGTCAGCAGCGAGCTGCGTGCCCTCCCATGCGGCCTGGTTGAACGACTTGTCGTCCACCTTGCCGGTGTCGGTCACGAGCCCTACGCAGTAGTTCTCGGGAGCCGCACAGTCGCTGTCGTCCATGGTGACGCTAGGCGCCTGATCCTCAACGACCTCCTCCGCGGGCTCCTCGGTGGTCTCCTCGGTGGTCTCCTCAGCTGCTGCCTCGGAGGCAGCAGGGGTGGCCTCGGTGGCCGCCTCGTCGCCACTGCTGGAGCAGCTGGCGAGCACGAGCGCGGCTGCGACGATTCCCGCAGCCAGAAGCTTGCGATGCATGTGCATCCCTTTCGTTAGGTGAGTCTCATCCATGGGAACAACTCCATGGCAAGAAGTGTCGCAACAATAGCCGAGGCAGCACGGGCACTACAGCCCAGAACGCCGCACGAAACCACATCGTTACAGAGCGTTGACCATTGATCGATCAGCCTTGTGCCGATCCCCACGTCGTACGTGGCGCTGACGCCCAGCCCGCATCCACCGGCAGCGTGACTCCTGTGATTCCTGAGGCCATTGGGCTTGCCAGAAACACCACGGCTTCAGCGACCTCGGAAGCAGTGACCGGCCTTCCCAGTGGACTCGACTGCTCCCAGAAGGCCCAGCCCTGAGGCCAGTCCTGCTGGAGCCCCGCCCGCTCGATCAGCCCGGGAGCCACCGCATTCACGCGCGCCGGGGCCCATTCCCCGGCCGCGGACGCAGTGAAGGCGTGAAGGGCGGCCTTCGACGACGCATAGGCAGCATGGCCAGGGAACGGTGCCAGTCCCTCGACCGACGTCACGTTCACGATGCTCACCGCCGTTCGATCGTCGCTGCTCGTGCAGATGAGCCGGGTCAACTCGACCGCCGCCAGCAGGTTGACCTCCAGGACTTCCCGCCACGTCGCTGCGTTCTCCTCTGCCGCAGGCGTGAGCCGCTGGTCGGCCGCGTTGTTGATCAGGAGGTCCAGCGGTCCGAGCCGTGCGACGGCCTCCGCGAACATCTCCTGCACGGCTGCCGTACCGGCAGAGAAGTCCCCGACCACCGGTGCGGCCGTGCCTCCGCTGGCATCGATCCCTCGGACGACCTCCTGCACCGTCGCCTCATGCCTGCCATGGACGCCCACATGAGCCCCAGCCCTCGCCAGCGCCTCGGCAATGGCCCTGCCCAGGCCAGTGGCGGAGCCCGTCACCAGAGCAGTGCGGCCCGAGAGACTCCCTTGTTCAGCCACGGATCAACTCCCTGATCCTCGGTGCCGAATCCGGCCAGGCGCTTAGATCCGTGCCCGCATCGGCCAGTTCGAATCCCGAGAACGGCGGAGCCAGGGCGCACGTCACCAGCGCCCAGTCCCCTGACGTGCTCGACCCCTGCCACGAGCCCGAGGGGACGAGTGCGTGCAGCACGTCATCCGTCGCGTGGCCGATTCGAAGCTGCTCGCTGCGGCCGTCCGGGTGGAGTTGCAGCATGTCGATCGACGCCCCTGCGACATGGGTCCAGAACTCGTCCTCCCGAAGTCGGTGCAGGGCGGAGAAGTCCTCCCTCGTCAGCAGGGCGTAGATCGCGCTTCCCGCTTCGCTGCGCCAGATCAGGCTGATCCAGATCCCCTCGCCCTCGAGGTACTCCAGGCCCAGGTGGTCGATGACCTCCGCTGCCGTCAGGTGATCGATGTCTGGCATCAGGTGCCTACTCGAGCGTTCGCCTCGTCCAGCAGATCGTCCATGTCGATGCGCGTGGATCGCCGATCCCGCACCACGACATCGCCCGCCACCACCACGTGTCGCACGTCCGATCGACCGGCGGCGAAGACGATCGCCGTGTGCGGGTCGCGAAGCGGCGTCAGGTGCGGGACTCGCGTGTCGATGACGACGAGATCCGCCTCCTTGCCCACCTCGACCGAGCCGATGCGGTCCCCCATCCCGAGTGCACGCGCCCCCTCGAGGGTCGCCATGCGCAGAATGTCGGCAGCCGAGATCGCTGCCGGATCGTGCTGCACCAGCCGGGCGAGGTTGGCCGCCAGCCGCAGGACGGGGAACATGTCGAGGTCATTGCTGGATGAGCAGCCGTCAGTGCCGAGGCCCACACGAATGCCGTCGGATCGATAGCCGACGATGTCCGCGGCGCCACTGGCCAGCTTCAGGTTTGAGCCGGGGCAATGCGCCACACTCGCCCCCGCCGCAGCGACCGTCCGGCGGTCATCGGCATCCAGACGCACTCCATGGGCGAGGATAGGCGCGAGGCCCAGAACGCCGCTCTCTTCCAGGCAGGCGACGGGACGCATGCCTCGAGAGCTCAGGGTGTCGTCGTTCTCGGAGTCGTTCTCAGATGTGTGCGTGGTGATGATGGCGTCGGTCTCCCGCGCCAGTTCGGCGATCTGTGCGAGATGCTGGACCTCCACTGTGAAGGGAGCATGCGGCATGTATGCCACCGGCACGTGGGGCCCGCCGATGGCAGCAAGGTCATCCGGCCACTTCCTGGCCATCGCCATGCGCTCATCCCACGAGAGTCCATCCGGACCGGGGAACGAGAAGAACACCGGACCGATGACGTGCCGCAGCCCCGCCGCCACCGCACCACGATGCGCGGCCTGCGGATGGAAGTACATGTCGAGGGCCGTGGTGGTCCCGCTGAGGAGAGCCTCGACCGCACCGAGCCGGGCACCGAGCTCGACACCCGCAGGGTCCATCACGCGAGCCTCCTCGGCCCACACGAGTTCGAGGAACCCCTGAAGATCCACGTTCTCCGCGACTCCGCGGAGGAGGGTCATGGGCAGATGCGTGTGGAGGTTGATGAGACCGGGCATGATCACCTGCCCGCGGGCATCGATCACCTCAGCGGCCTCGACCGACGTTCGCATCTCCTCCGCAGGTCCGACCCCGATGATCCGGCCGTCAGCAACGGCAACGGATGAATCCGCCAGCACGGTCGCGCTGTCATCGCACACCACGACATAGCGGGCGGAGTCCAGGAGAAGGTCAACCTTCATTCACAAGCCTTCGCGCCGCTTCGACGATGATGCGTCCCACCGTCTGAGCTCCCGACTCGACGACGGCCATGACCTCCTCGATCGTGATCTCCGGACCGAGCCCGGCCGCGGGATTCGCCACGAGGCACAAGGAGGCGTAGGGCAAGCCCTTCTCCTTCGCCAGCACCACCTCCGGCACTCCCGTCATCCCCACAACGGTCGCGCCCATCATCTGCGCCATGCGGATCTCGGCTCGGGTCTCGAATCGTGGCCCCTCAAAGGCCGCGTAGATGCCCGAGCGCTCCACCGGAATGCCCAGAGCGTCTGCGGACTCCAGGAGAGTCGAGCGAAGTCGCTCGTCGTAGGGCACCGTCATGTCGGCATGGACGACTCCCTCAGGCGTCGAGCCATCGAAGAAGGTCACGGGTCGTGCCTTGGTGAAGTCCAGGAAGTCGTCCACGACAGCCAGCGCGCCCGAGTCCAGGCCGATGCCGCCGACCACGTTGACCGCAAGGACCTCCGAGACACCCAGCTCGACGAGCGCGGAGATGTTCGCGAGGTAGTTGACCTTGTGCGGGGGAACCGAGTGGTCCGACCCGTGCCTGGTCAAGAAGACCGTCTCGCGTCCGTGCAGCCCACCGATGATGGCGCGAGCGGAACCGAACGGCGTCTGCAGATCCGCCTCCCGAGGCGAGTCCAGCGCGTCCAGCGAGTAGAAGCCGGTCCCGGCGATGACTCCGAGCGCACTCATGGCAGCTGATCCGGGCCGAAGCCATCGGGCAGCAGGAAGGAGAGCGGCACGGGCCCGCCGTCGCGATCGACCAGCAGGTCGGCACCTCCGTGCTCGAACAGCAGCTGGCGGCATCGACCGCATGGGAGCAGGGCCCCCGGATTGGGGCCCACGCAGGCGAAGGCGATCAGGCGACCACGATGACCCGGAGCGCCGGTGCGAACCAGATCTCCCAGCAGCGAGCACTCCGCGCACAGCGTCACGCCGATGGACGCATTCTCGATATTGCTGCCCGTGACGATGCGGCCATCGTCGACGAGGGCGGCGGCGCCAACGGGATGGTGCGAGTACGGCGCATACGCCAGTTCTCGGGCAGCCCGGGCCGCCTGCCTCAGCTGATCCCAGACCCTCTCGTCCAGCTCAGGCATGCGATGCCACCTCGGCCAACTCGTCATGGGTCGGGAAGCGTTCGGCGATGTCGCTGCCGGTGAAGGTGCCCACCCATCCGTCATCCGTGCGGAAGAAGCGAATGGCCGTGAAGTCGGGCATCGTCCCCATGTCGAACCAGTGGGTGGTGAGTGCCGGCACGCTCAGCAGATCGCCAGCCGTGCACAGCATGCCCAGGACACGGTCACCGATGTGCAGGTAGAACACCCCGCTGCCATGGGAGAAGAAGCGGATCTCCTCCTCATCGTGCGTGTGCTCGCTCAGGAACTTGAGCCGGGCACCGGCCGCAGTCTCCTTGACCGAATCAGGGCTCTCCTCGGAGAGGTGAAGCTGGGCGACATCGATGAGCGTGTACCCGTGCTCCGCGACGAGTCCGTCCACCAGATCCGAATACGCCGCGAGCACCTCTTCTTGGCCGGCATCCAGCGGGACATCGTCCCTGGTGTCGAACCGGCGGTAGGAGACCCCCACTCCAGCCAGTTCACGTCCGATGACTTCCGGGTCGGAGGTCTGAATCAGGGGTGTCGTCGCATCGGCGTCCGACCAGACGGTGAGCAGGCTCATCCGATTTCCTCTCTCGTTTCAGCAGAAACTATCGCGCAGTGACCAGTTCGCGCAGGAGTGCGTGCTGGAGCAGCCAGTCGGCGCTCTCCGTGCGATTCGCGGCATCCTCAAGCGAGTCTCCCCAGACGTACATGCCGTGATCTGCCACCAGGACGATCGGCACCTCTGGGTTGAGCGCTCGCCGGATGCGCGCGCTCAGATCCACCATGTCCTGGCTGTTGGCGACGACCGGCACGGTGTACCGCTCGCCCTCAGCCGAGCAGCCCAGCCCCTTGAGCTGCTCATTGCCCGCGAGGACGACGCCATCGGGCCAGCGCGTGGCCGCGAGGACGGAGGACATCGCATGCACGTGAACAACGGCATGCGCCTGCACGGCGTCGACGATCGAGGCATGCACGCGTGCCTCGGCGCTCGGCCGGTGAGCCTGCCCCTCGAGTGCCACGCCCTCGGCGTCGGTCATGACCGCGTGCTCCGGCTGGGTCGAGTGCTTGGCGATGCCACTCGCACTGACCAGCAGGTGCCGTGGCTCCTCCTGAGCCACCACCGACACATTTCCCGACGTGCCCCGCATCCACCCCAGGTCATACAGCTGCCGCGTCGTCGCCGCCAGTCGGACCGCGCGGCCGTGCTCGAGACTCATGACGGCGACCCTAGCCCCCAACCTCCAGCCTCCAGCCTCCCTCCTCCACGCATCCATCGGTCCCCGAAGTAGTGCGATTGAATGGCGCCATGGTCCCGATCACCTGCCGAGCCGTCGTCATGGACATCGAGGGCACCACCAGCGCCGCCCGGCATGTGTACGACGTGCTGTTCCCCTACGCCCGTCGGCAGTTGCCCGCATGGATCAGCGATCACGGGGATGAACCGGTGACCGCCGGTGCTGTCAGGGAGGTGGCCGATCAGCTGGGGGTCTCGATTGACGACGTCAATGCCGTGGTCGAGCAACTGCAGTCGTGGATCGACCAGGACGTCAAGGCTGCACCCCTGAAGACCCTTCAGGGACTCATCTGGGAGCAGGGGTACTCGAAGGGCGAATTGACGTCGCACATGTTCGACGACGTACCGCCCGCCCTTCATGAATGGCACAGCGCCGGCATCCCGCTGGTCATCTACTCCTCCGGTTCGGTCGCCGCGCAGCATGCGCTCTTCGCCAATGCGGAGCAAGGTGATCTCGACGCCCTCATCGATGACAACTTCGACATCACGACCGCGGGACCCAAGCGCGAGGCTCACTCCTACGAGCGCATCGCCCAGCAGCTCGGGATTCCTGCGCATGGTCTTGTGTTCCTGTCAGATGTGCAGGCCGAGCTCGACGCCGCGAGTGAAGCCGGCTGGCAGACCGTCGGCGTGCTGCGCGCGGGCGAGGAGCAGGCCACGGTGGCGCAGGAGCTCCACGTCGCGTCCTTCACTGACCTCGAGATACGCCTCGGATAGCCGATCTCACGCCTCAGGAAGTCCGTATCGGCTGAACTTGTCGGCCGCCTGAGCCATCTGCTCATCACTGAGCAGAACGGGGGTCCCCGCCGCTCGCGCGATAAGGAACTGGCGGCACAGGACCTCCACCTCGATTGCCAGGGCAAGCGCAGCATCCAGGTCCGAGCCCAGTGCCAGCATGCCGTGGTTGGACATCAGACACGCGCGCCGATCCATCAGCGCGGTGGCGACGTTGTCGGAGAGCTCCTGCGTGCCATAGGTGGCATAGGGCGCGCACCGAATGGAGGGACCACCCGCCTTCGCCACCTGGTAGTGGAAGGAGGGCAAGTCCTCGCGCAGAGAGGCGAGCGCCGTGGCGTACGTGGAGTGCGTGTGCACGATCGCTCCAGCATCGGGTCGCACGGCGTAGATGTCCCGATGGATCCGCCATTCGCTGGTCGGCACCCCTGGCGAGACCACCGAGCCGTCCATGGCGAGACGAACCAGCGCGTCGGCCGTAAGCCTCGAGGGGGGAATAGCCGAGGGCGTGACGAGGAGTCCGACATCGACGCGAACGGAGACATTTCCCGAGGTGCCGGCGTTGAGACCCTCGGCCTCAAGTCGCACGGACGCATCGACCAGCGCCTGCTCCACTGACATCAGGCCTCTTCCACCAGCGGCGCCACCGGCGTCGTGCCATCCGGCTCCACCACGGAACGCTCCGTGACGATCGCGTCGATGAGCCTGGACGGGGTGACATCGAATGCCGGGTTGAACCCTCGCGCCTGCGGTGGCGACGTGGCCACTCCTGCCAGGCTCGTGACCTCGGCGCCATCCCGCAGTTCGATATGGATGTCGTCGCCCGTCAAGGTGGACAGATCCACCGTCGACGACGGGGCCGCAACGACGAAGGGAATTCCGGCGTCCGCACACGCGAGGGCGACGCCGACCGAGCCGATCTTGTTCGCCGTATCACCATTGCGGGCGATGCGATCGGCACCGATGATCGCCACGTCGACCAGACCTCGCAGGATCGTGCTGGCAGCGGCACCGTCGACCTGCACGAAGTAGTCGATGCCCTCCTGCTGGAGCTCCCATGCCGTGAGGCGGGATCCCTGGAGAAGGGGCCTGGTCTCATCCGCGTAGACGATCTCCAGCGCATCTCGGGCATGCAGTTCCCGCACGATTCCGAGTGCGGTCCCCCAGGCCGTCGTCGCAAGGAAACCGGTATTGCAGTGCGTTAGGACGCGCACCTTCGCTCGCCCGGTGCGGGCAAGAATCCAGTCGGCGCCCAGCCGCGAGAGCTCCCGATTCGCCGCCTCGTCCTCCACCATCACGGCATCTGCCTCAGCGAGGACCGCGGCGACCCCGGATGCGATCAGCGGGGTCACGCGATCAGCACCCCATGCCAGATTCACCGCCGTCGGACGCGCATCGCGGACTCGCGCCACCTGCTCGGCCAGCACGTCAGCGGACCAACCCTCGCGCTGGCCCTGAAGCATCGCGACCGCGACGCCGTAGGCACCGACAGCGCCGAGCGCCGGAGCGCCCCGCACGACCAGCCGCTGGATCGCATCCACCAGCTGATCGACGGTGGTGCAAGCCATCACAGCAGTCTCACCCGGCAGCAGGGTCTGATCGATCAGCAGCAGGGATCCGTCGGACGTATTCCACTCAACAGCGCGCATGTCCGCGAGGCTAGTCGATCCGCGCGATCTCCTGACCCTGTCGCACGGCGGCCTCCTCCTCGACCAGGCAGGTGACCGTTCCACTAGTCGGCGCCTCGACGTCCATCGACACCTTGTCGACCATGACCTCGGCGATCACCTGACCGGACCGAACCGTCTCCCCCGTGCGGACGAACCATGTTGCAAGCACGCCCTCCGCGTCCTCATCCTTGGACATCGTCGGGAAGGTGATGGTCTCGCTCATGCGTCCTGTCCTCAGCCCTTCATGACAGCAGCGATAGCCGCCTCGATCTTGTCCCTGGTCGGCAGCGCCTCGTACTCCAGGACTCGTGCATAGGGCACAGGGATGTCGGGATATGCGACCCGCTGGACGGGGACCTTGAGCATGGACGGGTCCTTGTCAGCGATCGTGGCCACGATCTCGCCGCTCAGGCCGAATGACTTGTAGTCCTCATCCACGATGACCAGCCGCCCGGTCTTCGCCACGGAGGCCAGAATCGCCTCGCGATCGAGCGGCACGATGGATCGCAGGTCGATGACCTCCACCGAGGTCGTTCCCTCCAGTTTCTCCGCGACATCAAGGCAGTGCTGGACGGACATCGAGACGCTGACCACGGTCACGTCTGTACCGGGATGAGGGATGGCCGCCTTGCCGATCGGGACCGTGTACTCCTCCTCGGGGACCGCTCCGATCGACCGCGGATTCTTGGCCATCCACGGAAGACCCATGACACCCTTGTGGAACATGAAGATGACCGGGTTGTCGTCCTTGATGGCCGAAGCCATCAGGCCCTTGGCGTCATAGGGATTGGACGGAGCGACGACCTTCATGCCGGGCATGTGCGCGAACGTGGCCCACAGGCACTGCGAGTGCTGAGCCGCATCCGAGTAGCCGCCACCGACGGCCATCATCAGCACCATCGGCACCTTGACGTTTCCCCCGGACTCGTAGTGAATCTTCGCCATGTGGTTGTAGATCTGGTCGAAGCAGACGCCCAGGAAGTCCACGAACATCAGTTCCACGACCGGGCGCATGCCCTCGACGGCAGCACCGATGCCTGCGCCGATGAAGCCCGTCTCCGAGATGGGCGTGTCGATGACCCGAGTGGCACCGAACTCCTCGAACAGTCCTCCCGTGGAGCCGAAGATCCCTCCGTAGGGACCCACGTCCTCTCCCATCACGAAGACCTCGGGATTCGCCCGCATCTCCTGAGCGATGGCCTCGGAGATGGCCTTGGCCGTGGTCACGCGCCGAGCGCCCGCCTCCACATCAACTGGTGCAGTCATTTCTGTCTCCTCATCTCTGGCCTCATGTTCTCTCTGGCCTCAGGTTCTCGGTCGTCTCAGGCGAAGACGTGCAGGTAGGCATCGCTGGGCTTGGGCTCAGGGCTAGCCTTGGCGTAGGCGATGGCCGCCTCCACCTCTTCCTCCGCCTGGGCCTTGATCGAGGCAATCGAATCCTCGGTGAGCAGTCCGGCTGCGAGCAGTCGCTTCTCGTACAGCGGGATGGGATCGTTCTCCGTCGCTGCGGCAAGTTCATCACCTCGGTAGGCCTGTGCGTCGCCCTCGAAGTGGCCCCACAGGCGCACGGTGTGGATCTCCAGCAGAGTTGGTCCTCCACCTGCCCGGGCCCGTTCCACAGCCGTCCGGCAGGCGTCGTAGATGGCTTCCACGTCATTGCCCTCGATTCGAGCCGATGGCATCCCGTAGGCCGACGCCCGCAGTGAGCCGTCCTTGATGGGGGTCGCCGTCTCCCGATTCACCGAGATGGCCCAGTCGTTGTCCTCGATGATGAAGATCACCGGCAGCTTCCACATGGAGGCGAGGTTGAGAGCCTCATGGAAGCCGCCCTGATTCGCCGCTCCCTCGCCCGCTACTGCCACCGCCACGTTGTCAGTTCCGCGCCGCGAGAAGGCCAGGGCCTGCCCCACCGCAACCGGCATCCCCTGAGCGATGATCCCCGAGCAGGAGAAGTGCTGCGAGGGATCGAACAGGTGCATGTGTCCGCCCTTCCCATGCGATAGACCGGCGTCGCGGCCGAAGATCTCCGCCGTCATCGCCTTCATGTCCACGCCCTTGGCCAAGGCCAGGTGATGGGGGCGGTGCGGTCCGGTGATGGCATCGCCCTGCTCGAGGTTCGCGCAGAGACCGACTGCCACGGGCTCCTGCCCCGCGGACAGGTGCATCTCGCCGGGGATCAGCCCGGCGCCGATATCCCAGGCCGGCGCCTTGTCCGCGTGGTAGTCACGCTGCAGTGCCGCCTCGTAGGTGCGGATGCGCACCATCTCCTTGTAGAAGTCCACACGCATGTCGTTGTCGACCATGACGCTCCTCTCGTCAGAACCCGGGCTCAACTGGACCATCGCGCACACGCACCGGGAAGGCTCCAGTGTTGGCTCACGCCCTTCGCTCCCGCAAGGATCGAGATTTCAGATAGCGGCAACGAGCTCGCACAGTTGCCCGGTTTTCCGGCGCAGGCGGCGCCGCAGGGCTAGCCTCCGGCGTGAGAGGCAGCCGGAGGAGGCGCGATGGCAGCTCCAGAGGGAACCCTGATCCAGTCTGTGCAGCGCGCCCTTCACCTGATCGAGTCGGTCGTCGCTCTGGATGGCCGAGCCAACGCCAAGGAGCTGTCCCGCGCTCAGGGGCTTTCTCTGTCCACGACCTACCACCTGCTGCGAACCCTCACCCATGAGGGATACCTCCGCCGGCTTGACGACGGCAGCTACGTCCTCGGCCCCACGCTCACTCAAGTGGCCGCTCAGGACCGGATGGCTGCGGTACTGGCCCGTGCTCGACCGACCATGCAGGGCTTGCGCGACGAGCTCCGCGCGCCCGTCTACCTGGCGGTCTATCACGATGGCGAGATCGCCGTCGTGGAGATCGTCGACTCACCCAAGGTTCCGTCCATCGACCTCTGGGTGGGCATCCACGACTCCGCACACGCCACCGCCCTCGGCAAGTGCATCCTGGCTGCCATGAGCGAGGCCGATCGTGCCGACTACCTCGCTCGACACCCCCTCCATCAGCTGACGCAGCACACCGTCACCGACCGTCAGCGGCTGGAGAGCGAGATCCACCTGTCCCCTCGACTGGCGCACGATGACGAGGAGTACGCGGTGGGAGTCAGGTGCGTGGCCGCACCGATCGTGACCACCGACCTCACCGGCGCCGTGGCCGTCGCCCAGAGACGGGCCACGCCCCGGCCTACCCGGGAGGATCACGTCGCCGCAGCGCTGCAGCGGAGCGCCGCCCGCATGCAGCGGACATTTGCACTGCCGCAAGCAGGCTAGGCCAGAGCGCCACACCAGCCCTCGGAGCCTGTGACGCAGGACATAGGACGTCCATGCATATCCGGCCGCGCCGAGCGAGGGAGACCTCGCTACTCTGGCCGTACCCCTGCGCGCCCCACGCGCGTCGCCCGGGGTCGAACCAAGGGAGGTGGCGTGGCCACGCTAACGTCAGTCGGCACGCTGTATCGCGGCGGTGAGGGGATGTGGACGTGGGTCCTGCATCGTGTCACCGGGGTCGCGGTGTTCTTCTTCCTCCTGGTCCACGTCCTCGACACCGCCCTCGTGCGCGTGTCCCCCGAGGCGTATGACCTGGTGATCGCCTCCTATAAGACGCCCATCGTGAACCTGCTCGAGGTCGGGCTTGTGGGAGCAGTTCTCTACCACGCATTCAACGGCCTTCGCGTCGTGCTCATCGACTTCTGGTCCCAGGGACCGCGCTACCAGCGCCAGATGACCTGGGCCATCGCCGCCGTGTGGTTGCTCCTGATGGTCCCTGGCACCTTCTTCATGCTCAAGCACACCGTCGAGGCCATGTTCGGGAGCACCTCATGAGCACCACATCCCAGCCCGAGTCCATCAGCATCGCTGCCCCGCGATCCTCGAATCGCACGGGTCAGCGCAGCAACTTCGAGCTCTACTCGTGGCTGTTCATGCGCATTTCCGGGATCGTCCTGATCTTCCTCGTTCTCGGTCACCTCTTCATCATGAACATCCTCGACGGCGGCGTGCAGCGCATCAACTTCGCCTTCGTCGCCGGTCGCTGGAGCAGCCCCTTCTGGCAGGTCTGGGACCTCCTCATGCTCTGGCTGGCCATGATTCACGGCACCAACGGCATGCGGACCATCATCAACGACTACGCCGAGCGCGACCAGACCCGCTTCTGGCTCAAGATGCTGCTGTTCACCGCCGCCGGATTCACGATCATTCTCGGCACGCTCGTCATCTTCACCTTCGATCCCAACATCGGCTAGTTCTTTTCAAGGAGACGGACCTATGCAGACGCACGCCTATGACGTGGTCATCGTCGGCGCTGGCGGCGCCGGCATGCGCGCCGCACTCGAGGCCAGCGGCCGGGCGCGGACGGCCGTACTGACGAAGCTCTACCCGACGCGCTCCCACACCGGCGCAGCGCAGGGCGGCATGTGCGCCGCGCTCGCGAACGTGGAAGAGGACAACTGGGAGTGGCACACCTTCGACACGATCAAGGGCGGTGACTACCTCGTCGATCAGGACGCCGCGGAGATCATGTGCAAGGAGGCCATCGACGCGGTCCTCGACCTCGAGAGGATGGGTCTGCCGTTCAACCGTACGCCCGAGGGTCGCATCGACCAGCGTCGCTTCGGCGGTCATACCCGCAATCACGGTGAGGCTGCCGTCCGACGCGCCTGCTACGCAGCTGACCGCACGGGCCACATGATTCTGCAGACCCTCTACCAGAACTGCATCAAGCAGAATGTGGAGTTCTACAACGAGTTCTACGTCCTCGACCTCATCCTGGAGGAGACGGAGAACGGCCCCGTCACGGCCGGCGTCGTCTCCTACGAGCTCGCCACCGGAGAGATCCATGTGTTTCGGGCCAAGAGCGTCGTGTTCGCCACCGGCGGCTTCGGCAAGGTCTGGAAGACCACATCGAATGCCCACACCCTGACCGGTGACGGCATGGGCGTCTGCTACCGACGCGGGATCCCGCTGGAGGACATGGAGTTCTACCAGTTCCATCCCACCGGCCTGGCAGGTCTGGGCGTCCTCCTGACCGAGGGGGCGCGTGGCGAGGGCGGCATCCTGCGCAATGCGTCAGGTGAGCGCTTCATGGAGCGCTATGCCCCGACCATCAAGGATCTCGCACCCCGCGACATGGTCTCCCGGTCAATGGTCCTCGAGGTCCGCGAGGGCCGCGGCGCCGGGCCGAACAAGGACTACGTGTACCTCGACCTCACCCACCTGCCCAAGGAGCAGATCGAGGCCAAGTTGCCCGACATCACCGAGTTCGCCCGCACCTACCTGGGGGTGGATCCGGTGACCGAGCTGGTACCGGTGTTCCCCACGGCCCACTACGCCATGGGCGGCATCCCCACCAACATCTCGACTGAGGTGCTCCGCGACAACGAGCACGTGATCCCGGGCCTCTTCGCCGCGGGTGAGGCCGCTTGCGTGTCAGTGCACGGCGCCAACCGCTTGGGCACCAACTCCCTGCTCGACATCAACGTGTTCGGGCGCCGGGCCGGCATTGCCGCTGCCGAGTACGCGAACAGCCACGACTTCGTCGAGCTTCCTGCCGATCCGCAGTCGCAGACGATCGCCCTGGTGGAGATGCTCCGCTCGAGCAACGGCAGTGAGCGCGTGTCGACCCTGCGTCGTGAGATGCAGGAGACCATGGATCTCAATGCACAGGTCTACCGCACAGAGGCCACGCTCAAGCAGGCCCTCAACGATGTGCAGGAGCTCAAGCGCAGGTACCGCAACATCGCCATCCAGGACAAGGGCGTTCGCTACAACACCGATCTCATGGAGGCCATCGAGCTGGGCTTCCTGCTCGATCTTGCTGAACTGGTGGTCATCAGCGCCCTCGAGCGCAAGGAGACTCGGGGCGGTCACGCTCGGGAGGACTACCCCAACCGCGATGACGTCAACTTCATGCGTCACACCATGGGCTACCAGCGCATGAGTGCCGATGGTTCCACCGAGGTGCAACTGGACTACAAGCCCGTCACCATCACTCGATACCAGCCGATGGAGCGCAAGTACTGATGACTGCCGTTGCCGAAGCCCCCATCGCAGCTCCCGTCGCGACCGACGTCACCTTCCGTGTGCGTCGATTCCTGCCGGAGGTCGACGCCGAGCCGCACTGGGAGGAGTACACCGTCCCCCTCTTCCCCACCGATCGCGTTCTCACCGCGCTCGAGAAGATCAAGGGCGAGGTCGACGGCACTCTGAGCTTCCGTCGCTCCTGCGGGCACGGCATCTGCGGTTCCGACGCCATGCGCATCAATGGGCGGAATCGTCTTGCCTGCAAGACGCTCGTGAAGGACCTCGACATCAGCAAGCCGATTACCGTTGAGGCGATCAAGGGCCTGCCGCTGGAGAAGGATCTCATCGTCGACATGGAACCCTTCTTCGAGGCGTACCGCGCCGTCATGCCCTTCCTCATCACGGACGGCCACGAGCCCAGCCGCGAGCGCCTGCAGTCGGCCGAGGATCGCGCCAAGTTCGACGATGGCACCAAGTGCATTCTGTGCGCCTGCTGCACGACCTCATGCCCCGTCTACTGGACCGACGGCCAGTACTTCGGTCCTGCTGCGATCGTCGCGGCGAACCGGTTCATCTTCGACAGCCGCGACTCCGGCGCCGAGCAGCGCCTGGAGATTCTCAACGAGAAGGAGGGCGTGTGGCGCTGCCGCACCACCTTCAACTGCACCGACGCATGCCCTCGCGGCATTGAGGTCACCAAGGCGATTCAGGAAGTCAAGCGGGCACTCATCTTCCGTCGCTGACCACTCCCCAAGCAGAACTCAGGCGTCACACGCGAGTGTGACGCCTGAGTTGTTTCTGCCCTAGGTCGAGGACCGGGTGAGATCGCCTACAGATCCACCGCGTAGTACTGGGTCTCGAGGAATTCGTGGATGCCCGCGAACCCGCCCTCGCGACCGAGACCGGACTCCTTCATGCCGCCGAAGGGCGCGGCCGGATCAGAGGCCAGACCACGGTTGACGGCTACCATGCCGGACTCCATGCGCCGCGCGATGCGGATGCCGGTTCCCGGATCCTTGGCGTAGACGTAGGAGATGAGCCCGTACTCGGTGTCGTTGGCCATGCGGATACCCTCCTCCTCATCCTCGAACGTGATGATGGGGGCGATCGGACCGAAGATCTCGTTCGTGGTGAGCGTCGAACCGTGCTGAACGTCTCGGACCACCGTTGGCGCGATGAAGGCACCCAGGGACGGCACCGTCGACGACGGCCTTGCGACTACGCCCTCCCCCATGGCCTGCTGCAGGAGTTCGACGATCTTGTCGCGCTCCTTCTCGGACACCATCGCGCCGAGGTCGTTCTCCTGCTCGATTCCTGGGCCGATCTTGAGTCCGGCAAAGGCCTGCTCGAGTTTGGTCGAGAACTCCTCGGCGAGGGATGCATGGACGTAGAAGCGATTGGCCGCAGTGCAGGCGGCACCGCCGTTGCGCATCTTCGCGACCATGGCACCCGAGATTGCCGCATCGACATCCGTGCCTTCGAGCACGATGAACGGAGCGTTTCCCCCGAGTTCCATGGAAGAGGGAAGCACCCGCTCAGCAGTCTGCTTCAACAGCATCTTGCCGACGAAGGTCGAACCCGTGAACGAGAGCGTGGCCACCCGCTCGTCAGCCAGGATCGCCTCGGAGACGGGCCCCGTCTGCTTGGTCGTGATGATGTTCACGACACCCGCCGGCGCTCCAGCGCGCTGCAGCACGTCGCCGATCCACAGTGCTGTCAACGGCGTCTCACTGGCCGGCTTGAGGACGGCCGTGCAGCCGGCCGCGAGTGCGGGCGCAAGCTTGCGGGTCGCCATGGCCGCCGGGAAGTTCCACGGCGTGATCATGAACGCCACACCCATGGGACGGTGATCGACAACGATCGTCTTGTCCCCACCCGGGGCCGAGCGGAAGTCGCCCTGAATCCGGCAGGCCTCTTCGGAGAACCACCGGAAGAACTCTGCCGCGTAGACGGCCTCGCCCATCGCGTCCCGCCACGCCTTGCCGTTCTCAAGGGAGATGATCCGCGCGCAGGTCTCGAGCTCGGCCGTCATGATCTCGAAGGCCTTGCGGAGGATCTCCGCACGCTGACGAGCCGGGGTGACCGACCAGGTCTGGAAGGCCTCATGCGCCGCGGACACTGCGTCGAGCCCGTTCGCCACCGAGGCATTACCAATCTCCGCCAGCACAGTGAAGGTGGCCGGATCGATGACCTGCAGGCGATCCTGGGTCTGCTGCCACTCACCGCCGATCAGCAGGCCTGTGGGCGTGGTCACAGATGACATGGCTTCTCCTCCGCGTGGGCTCGGATTCCGAGAGTACTCGGCGGCCTACCATGGGAGGCGATGTCATCACTCCCGTTTGGACGGTCCATGGGCCGCCTCATCGCCGCTGTGGCGCTTGCCACTGTCGGTGTGCTGGCTGCCGCTCCCGCTCACGCCGAGACCGTGGGCGGCGCACAGCTCTCGACCGCGAAGCGCACCGTGAATCCCACGGAATCCACCGATCCCCTGCCCGACATCTGGGCAGCCACCTGGGTTCTTGCCGATGCCGAGACGGGGGCCGTTCTGGCCCACAAGGGCGCCCATGTGCAGCGAGCACCCGCGAGCACCCTGAAGACCCTCACCGCGTTGACAGTGCTTCCTCAGACTGATCCTGGCCAGACCTACGTCGCCACCTCCAAGGCGGCCAACATCTACGGCTCGAAGGTGGGCCTCAAGCCCGGCAAGACCTACACGATGGACGAGCTGTGGAAGGCGGTGTTCCTGCCCAGCGCGAATGATGCCGCCATCGCCGTTGCTCAGGCCAATGGCGGCGTGCGCAAGACCGTCAAGCAGATGAACGAGGTGGCACGCGAGCTGGGCGCCTACGACACCGTCGCCAAGAACACCAACGGCTTGGACGCTCCAGGGCAGTTGTCCAGTGCATACGATCTGGCCCTGATCGCGCGGGCAGGGCTGGAGCGCGAGGACTTCGCCGGCTATGCCCGGATGGTGAAGGCGCAGTTCCCGAACGTCAAGGGCAAGAAGAGCCACACCATCTACACCACCAATCGCATGCTCCTGAACGACTGGAAGGGGGCGATCGGCGTCAAGACCGGCTTCACGTCGAATGCGGGTCGAACCTTCGTCGGTGCCGCCTCACGCAAGGGGCGGACGCTGATCGTGTCACTCATGGGCATCAAGGAGTCCACTGAGGGTGCCGCCACCAAGCTGCTCTCGTGGGGGTTCAAGAATGCCGATCGTGTCGAGCCCGTGGGCGTGCTCATCGAGGCCCCTGATGCGGCCTCGATAGCCGTCCGAAGTGACGACGCAGCGGAGGACCTCACGAAGGAAGCCGAGTCCCCTACGGCGGCATCCGATGACATGGCTCTGGAAACCACATCCACCAGTGGATCGGCAGCCTCGGTTCTTCCGGCCGGAGTCGTCGGAGTGATCCTGGTCGTCGCGTTAGGAGCCGGTGTCCTGCTCGTGCGGCGCGGCACATCGCGCCCCGGTCGCCATACGAGCTGACGCGCCCCAGGCCGCACCGCTCACATCACGCGGTCATTGCCCTGACGATCAGGGGTGGTCCATCGGAACGAATCCCACTCGCTGGTACACGGCATCCAGAGTCTGCGCCGCCGTCGCACGTGCTCGATGGGCCCCGATCGTCATCAGCCTGCGCAGCTCCGCCGGATCGGCCATGAGCTCCTGGGCACGCTCGCGAATCGGCCGGATGGATTCAACCGCCAGCTCCGCGGTGTCCCCCTTGAGATCCCCATAGCCGCGGCCCTCGTATGACGCCTCCAGATCTGCGATGGCTCGGCCCGTCAGGGCATGCTGAATCGACAGCAGGTTCGACACTCCGGGCTTGTTCACGGTGTCGAACCGGACCTCGCGCTCAGAGTCGGTCACCGCACTCTTGATCTTCTTGGTCACGGCCTTGTCATCGTCGAGAAGGAAGACGCATCCGGCCGCGACGGACTTGCTCATCTTGGCCGTCGGATCCTGCAGGTCCAGGATCTTGGCTGTCTCCTTGACGATCAGGGCCTCCGGAACCGTCAGCGTGGGGCCGAAGCGGGTGTTGAAGCGCTGGGCCAGGTCGCGGGTCAGCTCGAGGTGCTGGCGCTGATCCTCCCCCACGGGCACGGCGTCGGCCTGATAGATGAGGATGTCCGCGGCCTGAAGGATCGGATAGGTATACAGCCCCACAGTGATGCGATCAGACTCGGACCTCTGGGACTTGTCCTTGAACTGCGTCATGCGACCGGCCTCGCCGAAGCCGGTCTGGCATTCCAGCACCCAAGCCAGCTGGCTGTGCTCGGGCACATGGCTCTGCACGAAGATCGTGGACCGCTCAGGATCCAAGCCAATGGCCAGAAGCTGCGCGAACGATGCGTACGTGCGCCGCCTCAGCGTCTCCGGATCGTGCTCCACTGTGATCGCATGCTGGTCGACCACGCAGTAGTAGGCGTCATGCGTGGCCTGCAGGCGCACCCACTCACGCAGCGCACCGATGTAGTTGCCGATGTGGAAGGCGTCGGCGGTGGGCTGGATTCCCGACAGGACACGTGGATGCCGGCCGTCTGCTGCAGTCATGAGGGCCATTGTGTCGCATCGCCGCACACGGCTGCGGAGGCAGCAACCCGCCGTCCGTCCCGCCTGCTACTCGCGCAGTTCCGCCACCGGATCGACTGGCTCCTCCACCGGGCTGACGCGCACTCGTGCGGCACGCCGGCCGTCCATCTCCGTGACTTCCAACTCGTGCTGTCCCTCTCGCACGGTGTCCCCCAGGAGCGGCACCCGCCCCAGGCGCGCGACCAGGAAGCCTGCCACTGTCTCGTACGGACCCTCGGGGAGCTCCAGGCCAGTCGCCTCGGCGAAGTCCCAGAGATTGAGCAGCCCATCGACCGTCGTGACTCCGATCGGGCCGGGCACCTCTTCAGGTCGATCAACGTCGTACTCATCCTGGATGTCGCCGACAAGCTCCTCGACCAGATCCTCCATCGTCACGATGCCGGCGGTACCGCCGTACTCATCCTGAACGATGGCCAGATGCTGACGCAGACGTCGCATCTCCGTCAACGTGCTCAGCACCACCTTCGATGCCGGGAACGAGATCACCTCGCGGGCAAGCTCACCCACGCGAATCGATCGCTCGGATACCTCTGGATTCAGGATGTCACGAATATGCACGAACCCGATGACATCATCCGCCGACCCTCGGATGACCGGATACCGGCTGTGGGGCTGGTCCATGATCACCGCGATGGCCTTGAACACCGGCAGGCTCGCGTCGAGGAACTCCACCTCGGTGCGGGGAAGCATCACCTCGCGCAGCTCACGCTCACCCGCGGCGAACACGTCATCGATGAGGGCTCGCTCCTCGAACGTGAGCTCCTCATGCCCGGCGACCAGGTCGCGCAACTCCTCGCCGCTGATCTGGTCCTTGCCCGCGTCAGGATCTCCACCCACGAGACGCACGATGAGATCGGTCGACCACGAGAGGGCCGCGATGAAGGGGCGAAAGATGGAGGCAATCACGTCGATCGGGATGGCCACCACGAGAGCGACCTTCTCCACGCTCTGCAGGGCGATCCGCTTGGGAACCAACTCGCCCAGAACCAAGGACAGGTAGGCGATGACGACGGTGATGCCGACGAAGGCCAGGATCTCCGCCAGTCCTTCGGCCAGACCCGCCTCGACCAAAGGTGCCGCGATCGCCGGGGCGATCTGCGCCGCACCGAAACCGGCCGACACGAATCCCGCGAGCGTCACGCCGACCTGCACTGCGGCCAGGTACCGGTTCGGATTGTCCGTCAGGGCTGCGAGGCGACGCCCCCTCTTGCTGCCCTCGCTGAGACGCTGAACCTGGCTCTCGCGCAGAGTCACCAGGGACATCTCGGCCGCGGCGAAGAATCCGCCGATGAGGATGAAGACCAGAACCACGAGGGCATTCACCCAGATGTCGGCCATGCCGGAACTCTATCGGCGCGACGCGGACGCTCCGCCGCAACGGGCCCTAGAGGCTGAACCCCGGAGGCGAGGCAAGGCCAGGATTCTGCGCATCGAAGTCACGCACGCTGGCCAGAGTCCGCAGCCACTCGTAGTAGAGCTCCTTGGCACTCAGCAGCTCGACCCCCTCCTGCCGCAGGCGCATCAGCCCGTTCTCATGGGCCTTCCCAGCGGAGTAGACAGCATCATGCACGACGAGGACTCGAAGCCCCGATGCCTGCCAACCCATGGCCGAGTGTGCGACACAGACGTCCGTCTCCGTTCCGACGAGGACGACCGTCGAGCGACCGTGCGCTCGGACGGCCGAATCGATCGGTGGGTTGTCGTTGGCCCCGAAGACTGCCTTGTCCATCACCGAGGTGCCCTCCGGGAGTGCACCGGTGATCGCCGCGGACGTCGGTCCGTTCGTCGCGGCGTCCTCCTCGGTCACGACGACGGGAACGCTCAGGGCCCGAGCCAGACCAGTGACCCAGGCTGCTGTGCTCAGGGCCGACTCGTGCCGGGCGCGATCAACGTCGACCCGATGGGACCCGTAGAACCCTGGCTGCCCATCGATGACGACGAGCACGCAGTCCTCGCGCGCAACATGGGGCATGGCCTCAGATTATCTGTCCCCATCCCTGACGACTGCCCTGTTGGCAGGCTGCCTACGACTGAGCTGAGGGAGTGCAAAGTGAAGGGGCCCCGCCGATATCGGCGGGGCCCCTTCACACGGTGTTCCAGATCAGGCCATGGCCTTCTGCAGGTTCTCGTCGATCGAGGCGAGGAACTCCTGCGTGGTCTGCCAGGGCTGCTCCTTGCTGATCAGCAGGGCGAGGTCCTTGGTCATCTTCCCCTGCTCGACGGTCTCGATGCAGACACGCTCCAGCGTGCGAGCGAACTCGCTCACCGCAGGAGTGCTGTCCAGCTTGCCACGGTGCTCCAGCCCGCGCGTCCAGGCGAAGATCGAGGCGACGGGGTTGGTCGAGGTCGGATTGCCCTTCTGGTGCTCGCGGTAGTGGCGAGTCACCGTGCCATGCGCGGCCTCGGCCTCCACCGTGCGGCCATCCGGAGTCATCAGCACAGAGGTCATGAGACCAAGGGATCCGAAGCCCTGCGCGACGGTGTCGGACTGCACGTCACCGTCGTAGTTCTTGCAGGCCCAGACGTATCCGCCCTCCCACTTCATCGCCGCGGCGACCATGTCGTCGATGAGGCGATGCTCGTAGGTGATGCCGGCTGCCTCGAACTGATCCTTGAACTCAGTCTCGAAGATCTCCGCGAAGATGTCCTTGAACCGACCGTCGTAGGCCTTGAGGATCGTGTTCTTGGTCGACATGTAGACGGGGTAGTTGCGTGCGAGGCCGTAGCGCAACGACGCCCGAGCGAAATCGCGAATCGACTCGTCGAGGTTGTACATGCCCATGGCAACGCCACTGGCTGGGAAGTCGAAGACATCGAACTCCATCGGCTCGGAGCCGTCTGACGGGGTGAAGGTCATCGTCAGGGTTCCTGCCGAGGGGACCTTGAAGTCCGTCGCCTTGTACTGATCACCGAACGCGTGACGGCCCACGATGATCGGCTTCGTCCACGTGGGGACGAGCCGCGGGATGTTGCTGATGATGATCGGCTCGCGGAAGATGACGCCACCGAGGATGTTGCGAATGGTGCCGTTCGGCGACCGCCACATCTTCTTCAGGCCGAATTCCTCAACTCGGGCCTCGTCCGGCGTGATGGTGGCGCACTTCACGCCGACGCCGTACTTCTGGATCGCGTGCGCCGCGTCGATCGTGACCTGATCATCGGTCTCGTCGCGGTACTCCATGCCGAGGTCGTAGTACTTCAGGTCGACATCGAGGTACTTCAGGATCAGTTCGTCCTTGATGAACTGCCAGATGATGCGCGTCATCTCGTCGCCGTCGAGCTCAACGACCGGGTTCTCAACCTTGATCTTCGCCATGCGTGTGTTCTCTCCTAGGTCTGTAGAGCTCAGAGGTCCTTGACGTCGGCCTGCTTGGCCTTGACGGCCTCGTAGGCCTCACCGAGAAGGGCGCGCTCGCCTTCGGTCAGCGGCGTCTCGAGCACCTTCTTGATGCCCTCCTTGCCGATCTCGGCCTCGACGCCCAGGTAGGCGCCCGACAGTCCGTACTCCCCGTCCACCCATGCGCACACGGGCATGACGGCACCGGAGTCCTCATGCACGGCCTTGGCCATGCGCGCCGCGGCAGCAGACGGGGCGTAGTAGGCCGATCCCGTCTTCAGCAGCGCCACGATCTCAGCTCCGCCTGCGCGGGTGCGCTCGACGAGCTCGGTGATCTCGTCCTCGGAGAGGAGATCAGACAGCGGCTTGCCATCCACGACGCATGCCGACGCAACCGGCACCATGGTGTCGCCGTGCGAGCCCAGAGTCAGCGTCGTGACCGACGCGACCGGAACATCGAGCTTCTCCGCGACAAAGTGCGTGAAGCGAGCGGTGTCGAGCATGCCGGCCTGGCCGATCACACGCTGATGCGGGAATCCGCTGACAATCTGGGCCAGTGCGGTCATCTCATCGAGCGGGTTCGCCACGTTGATGATGACGCAGTCGGGGGCGTACTTGGCGATGTTCTCAGCCACGTTGCGCATGATCTTCGCGTTGGTCTCAATGAGGTCCATGCGGCTCATGCCGGGCTTGCGGGGCAGGCCGGCCGTGATGACGACGATTTCAGATCCGGCGATGGCTTCGTATCCCTCACCGTTCGGGCCCGTGGTCTGGCCCACCATCTTGGTCTCGTAGCCCTCGACCCAACGGGACTGATTGATGTCAAGGGCGATGCCCTCGGGCTTGCCGTCGATGACGTCGGTCAGAACGACCGTCTCGAAGATGTCGTACTCGGCGAGCCGCAGAGCGGTCGTCGATCCGTAGAAGCCTGCTCCGATGACGGAGACCTTGCCGCTGCGAGCCATGAAGAAGCCTTTCCAGGTCCGAATGGGGGGAAATCTTGACGTCAAGATATCGCAGGCAGACCACGGGGAGTCCGGCAGGCGAGCGTCCGGAGCTCAGTGTGCAACAGGTCACACGGGTGAGGTCACCCGCGAGGCACAGCCGCCACGATCGCCGACAGGGCCTCCGGATTCGCCAGCGCACCGAGGCCCTTGACCTCCCGGCCATGCACTGCCTCACGCACCGCCACCTCCGACAGCTTCCCCGTCTGAGTCCTCGGCAGGTCCGGGACCGCGATGATCAGCGCGGGCACATGACGAGGTGAGCAGGCTCGTCGGATCGCTCCTCGGATGGAAGTCTCGGTCTCCGCGTCGAGGGTCGCACCCGGTGCGGGCATGACCAGCAGGACGATCCGGGTGTCCCCGTCCCACTCCTGCCCGAATGCCAGCGAATCGACCACGGCTGGGTGATCTGCAAGTGCGGCATAGATCTCGGCAGTCCCGATGCGGACGCCCGCAACATTCAACGTGGCATCCGAACGACCGAGGATGGCGACTCCTCCATGCTCGCTGCGCACGGCTCGATCACCATGCACCCAGATCCCCGGCCAGGTGTCGAAGTAGGTGGCCCGCAGTCTCGCGCCCGACGCGTCACCCCAGATTCCGACGGGCACCGTGGGAAAGGGCTGAAGGCAGACGAGTTCTCCGGCCTCACCGTCTGCCGCTCGAACGCCGGCATCCGCGTAGACATCCACGTCCGTGCCGAGGATCGGCCCGGCCATCTCACCGGCATGGAAGGGGCGGGTGGGATCGCCGCCGACGAACACCCCGACGAGGTCGGTGCCGCCCGAGATCGGATTGATCATGACTTCGGGACCCAGCTCATTCGCAAGCCAGAGCGCTGTTGGCTCTGACAGGGGGGATCCCGTGACGAGAACCTGGCGCAGCGGTGCGTCCGTGCCCACCCGAGCGCGCAGGCTCACCTCCTCGCTGCGCATGTGATCGAGAAGGCGAGCACCCATGCCCAGGTGCGTGGCTCCCGCCAGTCGCGCAGAGTCGAACAGCGACGCGGCGGACGGGTAGGTCGGAGCCCCATCGTGGAGCACCAGCGTCGCCCCGACGGCGAGCGCCGAGATCTCCCAGTTCCACATCATCCAGCTGGTCGTCGTGTAGAACAGCAGGCGATCTCCGGCTCGCACATCGGCATGCAGGCCCACCTCGACCAGATGCTTCAGCAGCACTCCCCCACCACGATGGATGAGGCACTTCGGCTTGCCCGTCGTCCCTGACGAGAACAGGACGTAGGCAGGATGGTCGAACGGCACACGCTCAAATGTCGGCTCACCCACTCGAGACAGTTCCGGAGCCAGAGCGCCCACGACGCATCCGTCCGGCGCCGCTGACACGATGACGTCGGTTGGAGCCTCGTCAGCCACCAGCAGCCACGCGAGAGACGGGAGACCACGCACCACCTCGGCGAGATTGGCGGTCGTGTCGAACTCCCGGCCGCCCCACCGATAGGACGGAGCGGCCACGAGCACCGTCGGCTCCAGCTGACCGAGCCGGTCCAGGATCGAAGGGGCGCCGAACTCCGGCGACACACTGCTGATGACAGCGCCGACGGCGAGTGCTCCGAGCGTGCACACGAGCGCGTCGGGTCCGACGGGCAGCACCAGGCCAATCCGATCGCCCGGCTCGACACCATGATCACGGAGTCCTTGGGCGAACGAGCCGACACGTCGACGAAGCTCGATCCCCGATACCTCCTCGCGAATGACGAGGTTGCCGTCTCCCTCTCCCACCCACACGACGGCGGCGTCATCCGAATCCGCCCACGGAGCCAGTAGGTTCTCGGCGAGGTTGATGCGAGCCTCCGGGAAGAAGACGGCATCGGGCAGCGTCGAGGGGCGACATGCCACCGAGCCCTTGACCCCCACGACGTCGAACTCGTCCCACACGAGGGACCAGAAGGCATCGGGTTCGCTGACCGACCACTGATGAAGCTCGGGGGTCGAGCCAAAGACCCAGCCGGTGCGCGACTGGGCCTCGCGCCGGATGCGCGCGATGCGCGACAGGTCGGCACTCTCCGGCCGGGGTGTCCACGTTGCGTCCGTCATCGATTCCTCCGGTCAGTGCACCATTGACTCATTCGGTCCCCATGCGACCCAGCCTGCTCCTTCGTCCGAGGGGTGGGCGGACATCTCGTCCAACCAGCCTCCAGTACTACTCGGGGCTGGAATTGAAATCAGCGATTCGGCCCGCGAAGTCAGCCACGGCTGAACACAGCTCGTCCTCTCTGCCCACGAACCGAGTTACCGGAACCGGGATGGAGACCGCGAGCAGGTCCCCTCCCAACGTCCCTGCCACCGCTCCGACAGCGCAGATACCAAGAGCGTGCTCCTCGACATCAAATGCCACGCCGCCGCGTTCGCGGATCTCCGCCAATGCCGACTTGATGACATCCGGAGACGTCATTGTGTGAGGTGTGAATGCCTCCAGTCTCCCGGACAGGACTCTGTGACAGTCCGCATCAGGCAACCTGGCAAGGAAAGCTTTGCCGTTTGCGCTCGCATGAAGAGGGAAGGAGTCGCCCACCGCACTCATCGCTCGCAGGCGATTGCTCGCCACCACCTGATCGACAAAGACCGCGCGGTCTCCCTCCAGGACGGAGATATCAACGGTTTCGCCAATTTCAGATGACAGTTGGACGAGAAGCGGATGTAGATCCACCCACGCCTGACGCCTTGCCGTTGCTGCCAGGCGCGCCAGCTCAGGGCCCAATCGGTAGCGCCCTCGGGGGCCGAGAGCGACAACGAAGCCCTCGACCTCCAAGGCCATCAAGAGCCGACTTCCCGTGGAACGCGCTAGCCCGAGGGCCGCACATATCTCCGACTGGGTCAAGCCTGCCGGGTGACTGTTGAGCGCCCGCATGATGTCGATCGCACGATCGAGAACCTGGATTCCCGAACGACCCTCACCAGTCACAGAGGCCTCCGCCCGTTCGTCGTCACACCATCGGTCATCGACTTGGCAGGCTGAGAATCTGCTCGGTCTCCTGCACTGATGCAATGGAGAGATCCATCGTACGAGCCAGGTTGGCCACTCGCTTCACCAGCGGCGTGTTGCCTCGCGCAAGTTCTCCCTTGCGAAGGTAGAGGGTGTCCTCCAACCCGGCTCGTGCGTTACCGCCCAGAGCCAACCCGATGGCTGTGAGCTGCAGGTTTGCCTTGCCGATCGCGATGATCTGCCAGATGCAATTCTTTGGCAGCCGCTCAACCATCATCACCAGGTTCTGCGGAGTGGCCGAAGCGCCCCCGGCGACGCCCAGGACGATCGAAAACTGCAATGGCTCTGCAAGCAACCCTTCGTCATAGAGACGCATGACCGCATCCAAGTGGCCGGTGTCGTACACCTCGAGTTCGGGTTTGACGTCCAATTCACGCATCCGCGCAGCAAGACGCCGCACTCCGTCTGGTGGATTGTGAAACTCACCAACTCCGAAACTCATCGTGCACGGATTCAAGGTCGCCATGCGCGGGCGAAGCTCCACGAGCTTCTCGCGGTCCTCGAACGGCACTGACAGACCGACCCCCGTCGACAGCTGGATGTGAATCGGGCATTTCTCCTGGATGAGGTCCATCGTCCGTCGGGCGATGTCGAGATCCGCGGTAGGACGCTGGTTCTCATCACGCAGGTGGATGTGCGCTACCGAAGCGCCTTCGAGATATGCCTCGTGAACTGCATTGGCAATTTCCTCAGGAGACGTCGGCAGATCAGGATTGTCCTCCTTGAAGGCAATCGGTCCCGTCGTCGCGACGGTGATCACGACGCCCATCAGGACGCCTGGGGAGGGTTCGCAAGACACACGGCAAGCACCGCGTCCGCACCGGACTCATTCACCAGCTGACGGTGGTCTCCCTTGACGAAGTGCACCGAGTCGAATGGTCCAAGAGCGAAAGTCTCTCCATTGCAGCGGAGTACGAACTCGCCGGACACCACGAGGTAGATGGCCTCGCCGAGGATGTCCGATGGTCCGGCTGACGACCCGGGCGGGTAGACGGAGAGCCCCATCCAGAAGCCCTCCGTCGGCCCGACCTCCATGCCCTGCAGTCTGCGGGTATCAACACCGTCATGGAAGGGGGCGTCGTACGCAATCGCGTCAGAGTGCTTGGTGACGTGCATCAGTTGTTGCCGGTCTCGATGCGGTATGTCCCCTTCGGATCCATCATGGCAACGAGGCGCACGATACAGCCGTCACCACCGCGCCAACGCCATGGGAAGGCCGCGAAGGTGACCCGCTTTCCAGTGACCTGGTCGACGTCACCACCGATGTTCTCGAAGCCGTAGATGCCGTGCGTCAGGATCTCGCGGTGACAGGGCTCCCAGAGGGCGAACTCATCAGCGACCTTCTTGCCGGTCTCCGCCTCGTACTCCTCGCAGGCCCACGGCAGCAGACCGCCTGCAGCCTTCGAAGGTCCGTGCGGGCCAATGGCCGTGGCAAGCGGATGGTCCAGCGCCTGGGTGTCCGTGCCCACTGCCTTTACTCCCTTGGAGACGAACCACTCACCGGCCTCCTTGTAGAAGCCGGGACTGTAGGCGTAGTACTCGGCACTGTCGGCGTACTTGTGGTGCCAGCCAGTGTTGACGATCACGATGTCGCCCGGGCGCACAGGGGTCTTCTCAGCCGCGGCCTCAAGGTGCTCCGGCATGATCTTCTCCCACTTGCCCATCGGCACGTCGAGCACGACTCCGGTGCCGAAGAACGCGCTCAGCGGAATCTCGTCGAGCAGCGGGGTTCCTTCGACGACGTGACCCGGCGCGTCGATATGGGTACCCGAGTGCATCACCGTGGTGATCTTCTGGGTGAGCACGCGGCTCTTGGCCATACCGTGAAGGCGCTCGATCTTGACGTCCTCGAAGTACGGCCAGCAAGGCTGCCCGAGACCCCACGAGTGGGAGAGCTCCACGAACTCGAGCTGGGACTCAGCTTCGCCCAGCGGCCATGTGTACGTCATCGATCGTTCCCTTCGTTGGATGGTTTCTCAGGAGGTCTGGCCGGTCAGCTGCTGCTGGACATGGGCCGAGAGTCGGTCGGCGGCCTGCTCCCGCGATCCCGCTGGCCACGCGAGGAAGCCCTGTCCGGATTTGGCACCCAGTTCGCCCTGAGCCACGAGGTTGCGCAGGTAGCGACTGGCGTGCGGTTCGCGGCAGATGTCAGGCAGGACAGCCTCGTGGATGGCCAGGGTGAGGTCGAGCCCGACGTAGTCGGCGTTCTCGATCGGGCCCATCTCCCCCAGGCGCAGCCCGATCGTGTTCTTGACGACGAGATCGACGGTCTCGGCGTCGCAGACACCGGTGGCCACCAGGTCGATCGCCTCCCGCCACAAGGCGTGCTGGAGTCGATTGCCGACGAAACCCGGTACGTCCTTCTCGACGCGCACGGGGAGTTTGCCTATGTCAGCCATGAAGGCATAGGTGCGATCCATCGTCGAGTCGGAGGTGCGGGAACCCCGCACGACTTCCACGATCGGGATGAGGTCCGGTGGATTCCAGAAGTGCGTTCCGACACACCGCGATCCGTCAACGACGCGCTCCGCAATGGCCGTAATGGGAAGCACGGAGGAGTTCGAGCACAGGATGGCCCGTGATGTGGCCTCACCCATCGCTTTGAATAGCGCCTGCTTCACCCCCAGGTCTTCGATGATCGCCTCAATCACGAGATCCACGTCCTCGACTCCGTCGAGGACGGACGTCGTTCCGTCAAGTGCTCCCGTGGTCGCCATAGAGCGTGCATCAGCCAGTCCTGACTCGAGGACCTCTGGGACAGGCTCGACAAGAGTAACGGAATAACCGGCCCGTGCCACGAGCCCGGCAAGGCGGCGGCCCATGAGTCCCGCACCGATGACGGCGACGGACTCGATGGGCGACCCTTCGCTCAGCACGCGGTGTATCCGCCATCGAGGTACAGCACCTGGCCAGTGACGAACGTTGAGGCATCGCTGAGCAGGTATTGCAGGGCGCCAACGAAGTCCTCAGGTTCAGCAAAGCGTTTCAGCGGGATGCGCGCGAACATCGCTTCCCGTGTGGCTCGACCCTTCTCATCGTCGGCATACATCCACGCGGTGAGCTCGGAGCGGAAAACGGTCGGAGCGATGACGTTCACCCGGATACCAGCAGGCCCCCACTCCGCAGCAAGTGTCTTGCCCAGCAGATCAACCGCCGCCTTGGACGGGCAATAGGCCGTGTAGCCCGCCGGATGTCCGAGCTTTCCGCGGGTGGACGAGACGAGGACGACCGAGCCACCTGTGCCTTGATCGAGAAGGACGCGGCCGACGGCCTGACTCATCAGCCAGGAGCCCTTTACGTTCGCATCCATGACGGACTCCCAATCCTCCACATCCATGTCGACGATGGGGGCCACCTTGTTCATCCCGGATGCGACGAGCATCCCGTCCACCTGACCAAAGGCATTCACTGCGGAGCGAACGATCGCCTCTGCGTCAGCCGGAGTATCCGGTCGGTAACGGGCAATGGCAACGCGCCCGGCCAGCGCGGGGTCGTCCGCAAGCTCCTCGAGAGCCACAACGTTTCCGCCAGCAAGTGTGATGTTCGCCCCCGCAGCACCCAGGCCCAAGGCGGCTTCACGCCCCATCGCGCCTGACGCGCCGGTGATGATGAGGGACTTGCCGGCGAGACTGAACCGTGAAGTGGGATCACTGACCGTCATGCTCCGGAACGCTAGGTGGTCGTGTCGTGATCGTCAAGACCTTTTCCCATGATGCGGGAGAAATATCCTGTCTGGCGGGATATTTTCGGTGGGCAAGGGCTGCGGGCTAGCTCGGCGGTGGTACCCAGAAAGTGAAGACAGTGACACCAAGACCCAACAGGCCCAGGGTGATGACATCGATCTTCTTCGATCGGACGGCCAGCAGGCCGGCGTCTCCTTCAGGGAGAAGGAGACGGAGGAATGCCGCGAGCAGGACGCTGGCCGACAGGACCACCGAGCCGCGTCGGAAGGAGTCCAAAGCGATCAGGATCATCGCCAGGGCGACCCCAGCCAGCACGAGCGTGATCGGCCATTGGCGCAGAATCCCATGGGAGCGATGCCGAGGCAGCCTCACCACATTGTCGTGCTCGTCAGATCCCGACATGGCTGCCATGACTCCATAGTGGCATGACTTGTGGAGCCCTCGATGTCAGACGGATTGCTGCTGCCACGTGGCCGCGACTTCCAGCAGACGGTCGTTGCCCTCCGTCTCCCCGATGGTCACTCTGACACCCTCGCCCGGGAAGGGACGAACACTCAGGCCTTCCGCTGCACAGGCATCCGAGAACGACATCGCCCGGTCGCCCAGCGGCAGCCACAGGAAGTTGGCCTCCGATACGCAGGCGATCAACCCCAGCGCGCTCAGCGCGGACGCAACCCGGTTGCGCTCTTGCACGATCGCCGACACGCGCTCCAGCAGCTCGTCCTCGGCATCCAGCGAGGCGATGGCCGCCGCCTGAGCGACGGTGGAGACGCCGAAGGGCACCTGCACCTTGCGCAGTGCCTCCGCCACAGGCTCACGCGCCACGCAGAAGCCGACCCTCAGCGCCGCGAGGCCGTACGCCTTCGAGAAGGTCCGCAGGACGGCCACATTCTCGTATTGCCGGTAGTAATCCAGGCCATCCGGAATGCGCTCCGCATCAACGAACTCGCGGTAGGCCTCGTCGATCACGACGAGGATGTCCGACGGCACCTGCTGCAGGAACTGCTCAAGCTGAGACCGATCGACTGCGGTGCTCGTCGGATTGTTGGGGTTGCAGACCATCACGATGCGCGTGGTGTCATCGATAGCAGCCAGCATGGCATCCAGATCATGTCGAGCATCCGAGTCCAAGGGCACCTGCTGCGGAGTCGCACCAGCGATCTGAGTGACGATCGGATAGGCCTCGAAGGATCGCCACGCGTAGAGCACCCCGTCACCCGGGCCGCTGGTGATTTGGACCAGCTGCTGGAGAAGCCCGACGCTGCCCGTTCCCACGGCAATGTCGGAGGGTGGGATGTCGAAGTGCGCTGCGAGCGCATCGACAAGAGCAGTCGAAGCGAAGTCCGGGTAACGATGAAGATCGGCCAATGCCTGCTCCGCCGCACGCAGCACGGACGGCAGCGGCTGGTGGTGGTTCTCATTGCTCGAGAGCTTGTACGGCGTCACTCCCTCACGCACCGGAGCTGGTCGTCCGGCACGGTAGGCGGGGATCGAGTCGAGGACGGGGCGCAGGCGTGGAAGCATGATGCATGAATCGTACGCATTGTTGAACGAGGGGGCTCGCCCATGACGGATCTGCGGCAGTGGCTGCCACTAGCCGTGGACGCCGTCGATGCCTGGATGTCCCAGTTCGGTCCGCAGGAGGAGCATCCGTCCCTCCGCGTTGACGACGAGCGCCTTGCCCAGGCCTTTCATGAGCTGAGCGATCGCCTGCAGGACAACTACCCGTTCGGAAGTCCGCGCTACGTGGGCCAGATGCTCAAGCCCCCGCATCCAGCAGCCGTTCTCGGCTACGTGACGGCAATGCTGATCAATCCGAATAATCACGCGCTGGACGGCGGTCCGGCCACCGCGCAGATGGAGAAGGAGGTCGTCGCCGATCTCGCGTCCATGTTCGGCATGCCGACCCACATGGGTCATCTGACGTCCAGTGGCACGATTGCCAACCTTGAGGCGCTGTGGGCGGCCCGCGAGACCCACCCCGGCAAGTCGATTGCGTACAGCGCCGATGCCCACTACACGCACTCACGTATGTGCGGGGTGCTCGGCGTGACCGGTGTGTCGGTCGCCACGGACAGCGCGGGGCGGATGGACCTGAACGACCTCGATCGCGTGCTCGACGCCCACGACATCGGCACGGTGGTCGCCACGCTCGGCACCACCGGACTCGGGGCAATCGATCCGCTGCCGGAGATTCTCGAGCGAACGCAGGCGCGCGGCGTTCGAGTGCACGTCGACACGGCCTACGGCGGCTTCTTCACGCTGATCGCAGATGATTCCGCTGATGGCGTTGCCAGCGCCCCATTCGCCGCCATCACTCGGGCGGACAGCATCGTCGTGGACCCCCACAAGCATGGCCTTCAGCCCTATGGCTGCGGGGCGGTCCTCTTCGCCGATCCCGCAGTGGGCCGCTTCTATCTCCACGACTCCCCCTACACCTACTTCTCCTCCGACGAACTCCATCTCGGGGAGATCTCACTCGAGTGCAGCCGTGCGGGAGCAGCCGCGGCAGCCCTGTGGCTCACGACCCGTGTGCTCCCTCTCACCGATGCCGGTCTGGGTCAGGTGCTGCGCGCATGCCGACGCGGAGCGCTCGACTGGGCGCGACGGCTCGACGCTTCGAAGGAGCTCACGCCCTTTCAAGAACCCGCCCTCGACATCGTCACGTACTTCCCCACGCACCAGCGCATGTCCGAGATCGACGCGGCGAGCCGCGACCTCTTCACGGACGCTGCCAGTCTCCCCTCGGCCGAACGCATCGACCTCGCCACCTACCTCGTCGACGACTCCGGCTTTCGCACGCGCGGACACATGGTTGACAGCGATGTCCCTCGCGCCCGGATCATGCGCAGCACGGTCATGAAGCCCGAATCCGCTGACGCGATCAAAGAGATCGAGACCACGCTTGAAAGTCTCGTCAGTTCGCGCGCAGCCGCACCTGTGCCTGACGGACCTCACTGACCGATCGCGCGCCGATCAGCTGCATCGTGGTGCGCACCTCCTTGGTCAGAATGTCGACGACCCGCTGCACGCCGTCCGTGCCACCGGCCATAAGTCCGTATAGATAGGCGCGCCCCACGAGGACGAAGTCAGCTCCGAACGCGAGGGACGCCACGATGTCCGTGCCGGACAGGATGCCCCCGTCAATTCCGACCTGAATCTGATCGCCGACCTTCGACACCACCATGGGCAGCAGTTCCAGGGGCACGGTTCCTCGATCGACTTGGCGACCACCGTGATTGGACAGGACGATCGCATCCACACCGAGGTCTGCTGCCATGACGGCGTCCTCGACGCTCTGGATGCCCTTGATCAGGATGCGTCCCTGCCAGTGAGATCGAATCCACGCGATGTCCGCACCGGTGATGCCGGGATCCAGCACGCGGGTCAGCAGATCCCCGACGGTGCCGTCCGTGGACTCGAGGCTCGCGAACCGCAGTGGCTCCGTGGTCAGGGCGTTGAACCACCATCGCGGGTGCATCGCCATGCCGGCCAGGGCACCTGCCGTCAGGGCCGGCGGGATCGTCAGTCCGTTGCGCACCTCGCGGTAGCGGATGCCGCCCACAGCTGTGTCGACCGTGAGCACCAGGGTGTCGTAGCCGCGTGCGGCCGCGCGAGCCATCAGATCCTCAGCCTGCTGACGATCCCGCGAGACATAGAGCTGGAACCAGCGGCGAGTATTCGGGGCCGCCTCAGCGAGTGCCTCAATGCTGGTGGTGCCGAGCGTGGAGAGCGAATAGGGAATCCCAGATCGCCCCGCAACGCCCGCCACGGCACTCTCACCCGCGTGATGCATCATCCGAGTGAAGCCGGTGGGGGCGAAGGCGAACGGCAGTGCGCTGACCTCGCCCAGGATGTCCGTCGTCAATTCGACCTTCGACACATCCCGCATCACGCGTGGTGTGAACTCCACCTGCCGGAAGGCGCTCCTGGCGCGCCGCAGTGAGGCCTCGCTCATCGCGGCTCCGTCGGTGTAGTCGAACACCGCCCGTGGCACGCGCCGACGTGCGAGATCGCGCACGTCCAGAACGCTGGCACAACGGTCGAGGCGACGCTGCTGTCGGGACCGCTCCTGGTCCGGGCGACTAATCACCTCGCGGATCTCACCGAGCCGAGGGAGTCGACGCGTCATTCCATGCGCCAATCGGCGACGACTTCACGTGCCATGGCGAGGGCCGTGGTCCAACCAGGCGACACCGCGTTGAGCACGTGAGTCGATCGGGGGCCTGGGCGCACGACGAAGTCCATCTCCAGACGATTGCGGCGAGTGTCGAAGAGCTGGGCGCGAATACCGGCGCGCCCCTTGGTGCGGAAATCCTCCGGCCGCACGGACGGCACCAGCTGCGCCGCCTCCTTCACGAGGTGGCTGTGCAGGTACTTCGGCATCTCGGACGCGATGAGGGACTTGGCATCATGATGCGGACTGGCCAGGAACCGCGGCAGGGTGCGTGCCACCTGCCAGGCCTCACCGGCCGACAGCCCGGACACTCCCGAATACGCCTCACGCGACAGCGCCGGGATGGCCGTCGGCCCGATCTTCGCCCGGCCGTCAGCGGCCACGGTCAGATGCACGCCCAGGAAGGGATTGCGCGGGTCGGGCACGGGATACACATGTCGCTGCAGGCGGCCCGCCGGCCAGCTGCCGTACCAATAGAGCCCCTTGAAGGGGAGCATCCGATACTCCTCGCCCACCCCGAACCACCGGCCGACCGTGTCGGCATGCAGCCCCGCGGCATTGACGACATGCCCCACCGACCGGTACCCCTCCGATGTGGTGACCCAGCCCGGGCCCGCAGCACGAACGGATGAGCCCAGAACGACCCGGCCGCCTCGCTCCTGCACCCGTGCGGCAAGCGCCGTGATGACAGCCATGGGATCCGCCGACCCCGTGGTGGGTGACCACAAGGCCTGCTCGTGGGTCCTCGCCAAGGGCTCGAGTTCCGCCAGTCGTCGTTCGTCGATCACGTCGAGTTCGACGCCGTTGGTGACACCGCGCTCATAGAGGTCATGCAGCAGGGGCAGCTCCTCTGCCGACCGGGTCACCACCACCTTGCCCACGTCACGCACTGCCACCCCTCGCTCGGTGCAGAACTCGCGCAGCAGGGAGTTGCCCACTCTCGTCAGGCGCGCCTTCATTGAGTCCGGGGAGTAGTAGAAGCCCGCATGCAGGACGCCGCTGTTGCGCCCAGATGCATGCTGCGCCAGGGACGTCTCCTTGTCATGGATCTCGACGTCAAGATCAGGATGGACGCGGAGCAGTTCATCGGCGATGGCGAGGCCGACGATGCCGCCTCCGATGACCAGGACGTCCGTCACGTCAGACCCGCTCAGCGGCCTCGACCACGTTCGCGATGAGCATGGCTCGCGTCATCGGACCCACACCCCCGGGCATAGGGGCGACGAACCCGGCGACGTCTCGCACGTCCGGGGCAACGTCGCCGACAAGGCCAGCGTCCGTCCGTGTGATGCCCACATCGAGAACCGCAGCACCGGGCTTGATCGCACCAGCGGTGATCAGGTGGGGAACTCCCGCCGCAGCAACCACGATGTCGGCATTGGCCAGATGTGAGGCAAGGTCGCGAGTGCCCGTGTGACACAGCGTGACCGTGGCATTCTCCGAACGTCGGGTGAGCAGGAGCCCGAGAGGACGCCCCACGGTGACCCCGCGACCCACGACGACAACCTCAGCCCCGTCGATAGTGACGTCGTAGCGACGCAGCAACTCGACGATGCCCCGAGGGGTGCACGGCAGCGGTGCAGCCTCCCCCAGCACGAGGCGGCCCAGATTCATGGGATGCAGACCGTCCGCGTCCTTCGACGGGTCCATCAGCTCCAGCACTCGGTTGGCGTTCAGTTGCTTCGGCAAGGGAAGCTGCACGATGTAGCCGGTCACTGCAGGGTCAGCGTTCAGCCTGCGGATCTCGCTTTCCAGATCCACCTGCGTGGTGTCAGCCGGGAGATCGACGCGAATCGACTCGATCCCGACCTCAGCGCAGTCCTTGTGCTTGCCGCCCACATAGGCGTGCGATCCCGGATCATCGCCGACCAGGACGGTGCCCAGCCCAGGAGTGATGCCACGGGTCTTGAGGACCGCCACCCGCTCAGCGAGTTCCGCCTTCACTGCCGCTGCGGTGGCCTTGCCGTCCAGGATCGTCGCTGTCATGGCCGCGATTCTTCCATCCTCACCGCACGCTCCGGCCACGCGCACCGACGAACACTGCGGCGAATGCCATCATGATTCCCACGACGAGTGCGGCATTGACCACGGTGCCGCTCGTCGGGAGAACCACGTCGAGGACGAATGACGACGTCAGGTTTCCCGCCACGGCCAGCAGGGCCGTGAGCAGAACACCGATTCTGGGCACGCTCCATGCTGCAAGCGCGATAAACGCCAGACCCACGACGCCCCCGAGCAGCAGCCACGGCTCCACCTCAAACGTGACGTGGTCGGCCATGTCGGCTCCGTGTGACGCGGCCAGCAGAACCACGAGCAGGGTTGTCCCCAGCAGAAAGTTGACCCATGTGGCGGACAGCGCGTTCCCTCCCTCACGAGTGACTCGACCGTTGAACGCCTGCTGGAAGGCGACGAGCACCCCGGCGCCCAGCGCTGCCAGGAGGGGAAGAACGGATGGAAGGTCAGCCCCGCCACGCCCGGCCACTGCGATCGCAACGGCGACCACGGCCATCGCCGCTGACAGCATCCGGAATCGCGTGATGTGGATCGTCCCTTGCGGCCCCAGACCGAGGCGATCGACGACCAGCGAGTTGGCGGTCTGCCCGGCCACGACGCCGACCGTGAAGGCCGCGACCCCTACGACGGGGACGACAGCGCTCTGGGTGACGACGAACACCCCTCCACACAGCCCTCCGGCGAGTTCCCACCAGCGCAGCGTCGATGCGCGGAGCGCTCGCATGATCCCCAGTGCCCCGCTTCTCACCGAGGGAACGATCACCACCATCACCGTCAGCGCGATCAGTCCGGTGGCGAAGCTGAAGGTGGCCGCTGCGATGGGATCAGTCCACGCCTCGGCGAGGCCGCCGTTCATGCGGGACTGGAGAGCGCTCAACAGCCCGACGCCGAACGCTGCTGACGCAGAAGCGACATCAGCCCGCCTGGCTGTCGCGGAGGTCATGCAGCAGGACTACACGAATCGCAAGACGAGCGCAGGATCCTCACCGAGTTGATAGGAGACTTCTTCACCAGCGATCACCGGGCGCGGCGTGATGATGGACCCAAGCAGGATGACATCCCCTTCACTCAGCGGTCGCCCAAGAAGAGGAGCGAGTCGCGCAGCGCGAGCCACCACCGTCGGCAGGTGACCGGTCAACTCTTCGGGCGAGACCACCGAGATCTCTTCACTACCGTGCCGGAAGACGGCCGTCAGCGTGGCGGCATCGGCCAGTGTCAGGCCCGCATGCCGCGCACCGAGCACATAGTTCCGGTGGAAGATGTTGCCGGCCAGGACTCTCTCCGGATCCTTGGGCGCATGATCGACATCCGCGACCTCGAGGGCCGGGCCCACCGCCGCGACATAGTCGTCAATGTGCTCGGCAGAGACGTCCGACGGCACATCACGGGCAATCCAGCAAGCAATCTCCGCCTCGATGACCGGCTTCACGTAGTGCGTGATGGGCACATGTGCTCCGGGGCGCAGTTCGCCACTCGCCAGCAGGTGACCGATCACGGGGCCGTCGAGACCCAAGGCCGCCAGACCGCTGGCGGAGCCGAAGCCGATCTTCCAGCCGACATGGTCCTCACCAGCCGCCAGTGCCGCATCGAGCCGCTCCCGCTGCAGACGAAGCCCTGAGATGACGGATGCGACCGAGGAGGGCGGCGTCATTGCGAGTCACTGTCGACATGACGATGGGCGACCTCGTAGCCGGCATCCTCCAGTGAGCCGGCCCCGCTCCAGCCCCAGACGAGTACTACGTCCACGTCACCGGTATTGCGGAACCCATGCCAGTGGCCTCTGGGCGTGAAGACGACGTCGCCTGGGCCTGCCGGCTTCTCGTCTTCCAGGTCGGAGTACATGACCCCACTGCCCTCGAGCACGATCCAGAACTCGTCGCAGTGGAAGTGTCGGTGCCGGTCATGCATCGCCCCAGGAGGCAGCACAGTCCAGCCCAACAGGAAATCATCCGAGCCAGCGGTTGCCTTGTCCACGAGGAACTGCACGCGCATGTCCACCCAGCCCTCATCCCGACGAAGGCCCTCGACCATGGGCACCTCGGAGAGGTTGGTGACAAACGGCGAATCCTCCGGACCCATCAGGTCATCCCTCCCATGCGTCGATATGCCCGATGGGCCACGACGAAGTCGTTCTTGTCAATGCCAAGTCCACGACAGGCATTCATCATGTCGTTCGCCGACGCCGCAAGAGGCAGGGGAAGGCCAAGGAGTCGGCCCTGCTCAAGCACAAGGGTCATGTCCTTCTGCTGAAGTGTCACATCAGCGAGCGGCTTCTCCGGCATGTTCCCCTCGAGGATGAAGGGACCTCGGTACCCCAGCACCGGAGAGGCGGCAACACTGTTGAGGATCGCGTCGACGACGGCCTCTCTCTCCACACCACCCTTCTCCGCCAGAGCAACCGCCTCGCCGAAGGCGATGACCTCGACCATGAGAAGCAGGTTGACTGAGAGCTTCGTCTGGACCGCCATACCCGCCGGGCCGATGTAGGACACCTTCGGCCCGATGTCGAGAAGTACATCGCGGATCCGTTCGTAGGCACCCCGATCGCCACCGATCATCACCGACGCCTGCCCGTTGACGACAGTGACAGGGCTGCCCGAGAGGGGCCCGTCGAGCATCACCCGATCCGCCGCGGAAAAGGCGTCGTTGACGGCGCGACTGGCCACGGGGGAGATCGTGCTCATGTCGACGTAGACACCCGTGGTCGGAAGTCCGGCCACGACTCCGTCCGATCCCAGGGCGACCGCCTCGACTGCGGCGGCGTCGGTGACGATCGAGAACACGACATGCGCACCCTCGCTCGCCTCTCGCGGCGTCGATGCCACCGACATCCCCTGGGCCTCCAGGTCCGCCGTCTTGCCCGCAGTGCGATTCCATCCGGAGACACTGTGGCCGGCGGCGAGCAGTCGCGGCACGATCACCTGCCCCATGTCACCCAGGCCGATAAATCCGATCCGTGCCATACGTCCTCCCGATGTCGCCCCGAATCTCGATTCCCTCGCTCCCACGGAACCAGGGCTGCGGTGGTGTCAGACCTGGCCTTGACCGTGCACGTGGTAGTCGAGCGTGCGTGCTGCCCGCCGTCCGCGTACATCTGTCGGTCGTGGTGTCCAGCCGCAAGCGTTGGCGCCAGGCACCCACACTGTCCTGCTTGCGCCCGGAACGAAGAACTCGACGAAGACGAACTCCTCGTCTGAGGTGTTCTCGAAGGCGTGAATCTCGTTCTCCAGGTTGTAGAGCAGGTCACCGCTCTGCAGGGATACCGGATGTCCGTCGAGGAGCGCAGTCCCGGCTCCTGCCGTGACAAACTGAAAGTGTTCTGCGCCCTCATGATGGTGAGCGGCACCCGAGGAGCCGGGCGGGTAGAAGATCATCTCGCCCTTGACCGCCTCCGTGCCCCAGAGCCCAGTGCTGGCGAGATAGATGCGACGGCGAGTGTCGTGCTCAGAGTCCAGCACTGGTTCGGTGCTCCAGTCGATCCGCCGACGAAGCCCGTCGGCCACGATGCCGTCATATGAGGCAGCCTTCGGAACGCGGACAACCATCAACTCCGCTTCCCCTGGGGCGGAGAGAGCACATGCCTCGTCACCGCTGATCATGACGACGAATTCCGTCCCCGTCCGTTCGTGATCCACGTCCACCACACCCGACAGCACCTGGAACCACACCAGTTCGTCATGAGAGGCAGACACCTTGAGTTCAGCATCTGCCGCCAAGCGCAGGATCTCGACCGTCATGCGGTCATCAGACAGTCTCCCGGGGGCTATTACCCACTCACGAGTGAGCCCTGGCTCCTTCAGACTCGCTTGTCGGTCTGCGACCCTCACCACAAATGCCATCTGCGCCTCCCCGCTCAGGCTAGGGCTTCTCGCCGACGGGTGCAATCGATTGCCGACAAATGTATCTCCTCATTTGGGTCAGTTCGAACCTTGACAGCACAGACAGCGAACGATGAGGTTAGGCTTGCACAACAATCGATTGCATCAGCTCGCAAGGAGGCTCCCATGCCCGTTCGCCCTGCATCCGAGTTCGCCCAGACCTCGATCGCTGCCCCCGGCATCATCGGGGTGGACTGGGAGGAGCGCGTCGACTTTCAGCGCCTTCGGGACTATCGGCTTAGCCGGGCCAAGCAGGCGCTGGAGAAGAGCGATCTCGGAGCGCTCCTCGTGTTCGAGTCCTCCAACATCCGCTATCTGACCGCTACCCACATCGGCACGTGGGGCTATAACAAGACCGAGCGCTGGGCTCTCGTCACGCGCAACGGCGAGCCATGGGTCTGGGACTTCGGGTCGGCAGCAAAGAACCACCGCATGTATTCGCCGTGGCTCAATCCCGAGCATTCGCGCGGTGGCAACAACGGCCTGCAGGGGGCGATCTCACCGCTTTCCGGGTTGCCGAGAAACACGGCGCAGGAGATAGCGGCCATCCTCCGAGATGAGGGCGTCGGGAACATGCCCCTGGGTGTCGACGTCGTGGAGATGCCCATGCTCCGCGAGCTTGAGGCTGCCGGAATCGACGTGCGCGACGGCCAGCAGGTCATGCTCGATGCGCGCGAGATCAAGAACAAGGACGAGATCCTGCTTCTCAGCCAAGCGGCATCCATGGTCGACGGCGTCTACCACGACATCTACGAGTTCCTGAAGCCGGGCATTCGCGAGAATGACGTCGTGGCCCTCGCCACGAAGCGCCTGCTGGAGATGGGATCGGAGCAGGTGGAGGCCATCAATTCCATCGCGGGGGAACGCTGCAGCCCCCACCCCCACGTCTTCTCCGACCGCTACATTCGCCCCGGAGATCAGGCGTACTTCGACATCATCCACTCATTCAACGGATACCGAACCTGCTACTACCGGACTTTTGCGGTGGGTCGCGCAACGCAGGCGCATCGGGATGCGTACAAGAAGGCTCGCGAGCTCATCGACAGTGCCATCGCACTCGTCAAGCCCGGCACCAGCACCGCCGACATCGCCAAGTTGTGGCCCAGCGCCAACGAGTTCGGATTCAACTCCGAGATGGAGGCCTTCGGTCTGCAGTTCGGTCATGGCCTTGGACTCGGACTCCACGAGCGCCCCGTCATCAGCCGTCTCAACTCGATCGACAATCCGGTCGAGATCAAGGAAGGCATGGTCTTCGCCCTCGAGACATATTGGCCTGCCGGCGACGGTCATTCAGCAGCTCGGATCGAGGAAGAGCTCGTCGTCACCGCGGACGGAGCGGAGCTGCTCACGCTCTTCCCGGCCGAGGAACTCGTCATCACCAACGCCTACTAGGAGCCTCGTGCTTTACGACCTGAGTGATCCCAGCCATTCCCAACTGTTCATCGGCGGCACATGGATGCCTGCTTCCGATGGGGCGACATTCGATGTGACGGACCCGGCCACGGGCGACGTCATTGCGACGGTCTCCTCGGGCTCCCCTGACGATGCCCAGGCAGCGGTCTCTGCCGCCGCCGATTCCGCTGCAGCATGGGCCGCCTCTGCGCCACGTCACCGGGCTGAGATTCTGCGCCGCGCGTTCGACCTGATGAATGAGCATCGAGATGAGCTTGCAGCACTCATCGTGAAGGAGAGCGGCAAGGCCTGGAGTGACGCCCAAGGCGAGATCACCTATGCCGCCGAGTTCTTCCGCTGGTTCGCCGAGGAGGCAGTCCGTGCCACGGGACACGTGCAGACGGCCCCCAACGGGGACAAGAAGATTCTCACCATCCTCCAGCCGGTCGGAGTCGCGGTGCTCATCACCCCATGGAACTTTCCCGCGGCCATGGCCACTCGCAAGATCGGCCCAGCACTGGCCGCGGGTTGCCCTGTCGTGCTCAAGCCCGCCTCGGATACTCCACTGACGGCACTCGCACTTGGCCTGCTACTCAAGGAGGCGGGAGTTCCCGACGGAGTCGTGAATGTCCTCCCCTCACGTCGCTCCGGAGCCGTCGCGGAGGCCATGCTCACGCACTCGGCCACCCGCAAGCTGTCCTTCACCGGATCCACGGAAGTCGGACGTACCCTTCTCGAACTCGCAGCCCGCAACGTCGTCAACTGTTCCATGGAACTCGGCGGAAATGCCCCGTTCATCGTCTTCGCTGATGCCGATCTTGATGCCGCCATCGACGGGGCGATGGTCGCCAAGATGCGCAACGGTGGCGAGTCCTGCATCGCCGCCAACCGCTTCATCGTGGAGGAATCGATCTCTGACGAGTTCTCCCGTCGGCTCGCTGATTCCATGGCTGCGCTACGCGTAGGCCCTGGGATGGATCAGCAATCGCAGGTCGGCCCCATGATCAACGATCGAGCCGCAGCGGATATCGCCGGCATGGTGGACGCATCTGTCGCGCATGGCGCCCAACTTCTGACCGGAGGCCAGCGCCCCGATGGCCCCGGCGCGTTCTACCCGCCCACCGTCATCTCCAACCTGAAGGCCGACGACCCTATCCTCGACATCGAGATCTTCGGTCCCGTTGCTCCCATCGTGTCCTTCGCGGACGAGTCGGAGGCGATTGCCCTGGCCAATGCCACACCGTTCGGACTCGCTGCGTACGTCTACACCAGCGACCTTGGCAGAGCGCTGAGGGTCAGCGAGCGCGTGGATGCCGGCATGGTCGGCGTCAATCGCGGATTCATCTCTGACCCTGCGGCGCCGTTCGGTGGCGTCAAGCAGAGCGGCCTCGGACGCGAGGGTGGACATGAGGGCCTGCTGGAATTCCTCGAGGCGAAGTACATCGCTGTCGACTGGTGACCGGCCACGCGGAGCATCGGTGACCGATGCGGGTCACTCCGTCTGCCCGAATACCTCCGGATGCGACACAAGTTCGCGACGCGTGCGGCGGATGTGTCCGACAAGGTAACGCTCGGCGTCTGACGCGTCCTGCCGCTGAAGCGCATCGATGATCAGGTTGTGCTCGGCATTCACCACCCAGCGTCGCTGCGGCCCTGCCAGTTCCATGAAAGCGCGCCGATAGTGCTGGGTCGAGTTCCACAGGCGAACGACGTTGTCCTGCAACTGGTCGATTCCGCACGCACTGTAGGTCGCGAGATGAAACTCACGATCGAGTTCGAGGAACTCGCGGATGTCGGAGAATCCCGCGATGCGCTCCTGCAGCCCGGCGATGTGCGCAAGATCGGCCTCCGAGAGGTGCGGCATGCTCTCCACCAGCGCCAGGGGCTCCAAGCGCTCACGCATCCGATACAGAACCTCGACTTCCCGTCGATCCAGGACCGGGATCCGAGCACCCCGATTCGCCTCGAGATTCACCAGCCCCTCTGCGGCCAGCATGCGCAACGCCTCGCGAACCGGCAGCCTGCTGGCACCGAGTCGCTCTGCGACTTCCTCCTGCCGGACTCTCGCACCTGGGGGGATCTCCCCATCGAGAATCTCGCGTCGGAGCACTTCTGCTACCCGAACACTCGCCGCCTGCGTTGATGGCCGACTCATCTGGTCAGTCTGTCAGTCGAACAGTTCCGGGTGATGATCGAATGCCTTCCCGTCCGGGTACGAGACAAGCTCGAACTGCATTCCCCAAGGTGACAGGAAATAGACCCAGCGCTGCCCTTCACTGGCGCTGCGGCTCGAAGTCGGTTCTCCCAGCACCGTCACACCTCGCTCGTGCAGGTACGACAGGGCAGCGTCGAGGTCGTCCACATAGAGCGCGACATGGTGGCCACCGATATCACTGTTGCGCGGCATCCGCCTCGTCTGCTCGGGGGACTCGTACTCGAAGACCTCGAAGATGGCCTGGCCACCGAGCCGGAAGAAGTGCAGTTCGCGCATCACAGCCCGCGGGTGGACATTCAGGTGCTCGCTCATCCAGTCCGTGTCGTCGTGCTGGAAGGGGCCGAGTTTGTACATGTACTCGCAGCCGAGCACGTCCACCAGCCAGTCGTGTGCCTCCGCCAGATTCGGAACGGTCAGGCCGATGTGGTCCACCTGGCGCAAACCGGGAACACCCATGTCTCCTCCTGCAGTGCACGTCACACATTTGTGGATCCAAAGTGTGTCACTTTTCCCGAGATTTTTCCTGCTTTTCGCTCAATTCTCTTGATAATGGATCCATTCTCTGGAATTCTGCGGTGCATGAGTGAGGTATCCCCCCTGCAGCAGTCAGCCCCCTGGGTCCGGCTGGAGACGACCGACGAGGACTGGGACGGAGCTGACCCTGCGCTCCTGACGGCGATGCTGAGTCAACTGGTCCTGATCCGCACGTTCGAGGAGTTCGTCCTCACCCTTGCCGGTGAAGGGCTCATCCACGGCCCCGCCCACTCGAGCATCGGCCAGGAGGCGGGCGCCGTCGGCTCCGCCCTTCCGCTGGTCACCGCTGACACGGTCAACGGAACGCACCGCGGTCACCATCAGTTCCTGGCGAAGGTACTCACCCACCTCGCCCCGAAAGGCATAGACCCCACCCAGCCGCTCAGTCCCGAGATCCGCGAGGCGCTGCTTCGCACTCTCGCCGAGATCTGCGGTCTCGACCGAGGCTTCAGCCATGGCCGCGGTGGCTCTATGCATCTGAAGTGGGACGAGGCCGGCGCCATCGGAACGAATGCCATCGTCGGTGGAGGCGTCCCACTCGCTGCCGGCTCCGCATGGGCCCACAAGCAAGCCGGCACTGACAATGTGTCGGTCACCTACTTCGGCGATGGAGCCTCCAACATCGGCTCGACGCTGGAATCGTTCAACCTTGCTGCCGCGTGGAAGCTCCCCATCTGCTTCTTCATCGAGAACAACCGCTACGCGGTGTCGACCAATGTCGACGAGGCCACGGGCGAATCGCGCCTGTCCGCTCGCGGACCGGGCTTCGGCATCGCCAGCTGGCAGGTCGATGGAATGGATCCGCTCGCCGTCTACCTAACGATGCAGCAGGCCCTCCAGCACATGCGAGCGGGCAATGGCCCCACCGTCATCGAGGCCGACGTCTACCGCTACTTCCACCAGAACGGCCCCTTCCCGGGCAGCGCATTCAAGTACCGCACAAAGGAGGAGGAGGCGTCCTGGCGAGCCCGTGATCCGATCGATCAGGTCTCCCGCCACCTTGTTCGGAGGGGCATCCTGACTCAGGATGAGATTGATCAATTCGTCGGCCAGGCCAAGGCGCTCATGTCCCAGCTTGGAGACGTGCTCCTCGAGTCGGTTCCCGACGGCAAGCCCGGCGAGCGGCGCATCAAGGCATCCGAATGGCCAGATCCCACCTTCGTCGATACCGGCATCCGGGGGGACTTGAGCGAGTTTGAAGGCGCAAGGTTCGCCGATCGCGACACGTTCACCGGTGAGATCCAGGACATGAAGTTCATCGACGCTGTCGCCGGGGTCATCGGCAGGCGCATGGAGCTTGACGATGCCGTCGTCGTTCTCGGGGAGGACGTGCATCGACTCAACGGCGGCACGAACGGGGCGACCAGAGGCCTCAAGGATCGTTTTCCTGATCGCATTCTCGGCACTCCGATCAGCGAGAACGCCTTCACGGGGCTGGCTGGAGGCATGGCACTGGACGGGCGCTACCTGCCGATCATCGAGTTCATGTACGCCGACTTCATGTGGGTGGCCGCCGATCAACTCTTCAATCAGATCGGCAAGGCGCGCCACATGTTCGGAGGCACTCACCCGGTGCCGGTCGTGCTACGCAGCAAGGTCGCCATGGGCACCGGGTACGGCTCGCAGCACTCCATGGATCCCGCCGGTGTGTTCGTGACCAATCCCGGCTGGCGGATCGTGGCACCGTCGACGCCCTTCGACTATGTGGGGCTGATGAACGCTGCTCTCACGTGCGAGGACCCTGTCCTCGTCCTCGAGCACGTGGACCTCTACACCTCCTCGGGAGAAGGGCCGGTCGACGACTACGACTATGTCCTGCCCGTAGGCAAGGCTGCTGTCCGACGCGAGGGATCGGATGTCACCGTCCTCACCTACCTCGCCATGACTCCCTACGTCCTCGAGGCGGCCGAGGAGGTGCCCGGAGTGGACGCGGAGGTCATTGACTTGAGGTGGCTAGACCGGGCCAGCATCGACTGGGACACTATCGGCGAGAGCATTCGCAAGACGAACAACGTGCTGATCGCCGAGCAGGGCGCTCTTGGCACCTCTTATGGCGGATGGCTGGCCGACGAGATTCAACGACGCTACTTCGACTGGCTCGATCAGCCCGTGCAGCGCCTCACCGGCGCTGTCTCCTCCCCCAGCATCAGCAAGGTGCTGGAGCGCGCGGCCTTCGCCCGCACGGAGGAGGCTGTCACAGCCCTCGCGTCGATGGGGGTGGGCGAGAATGCCTGAACTGCTTCGAATGCCCGAGGTCGCCGCGGGCGCCACGTCGGCGATCCTGTCCGCATGGTCCGTGGCCACCGGCGAGGAATACACCGCTGGCAGCGTCATTGCCGTCATCGAGACGGAGAAGGCCGTAGTGGACATGGAGGTGGAAATCGCTGGTCGCATCCTCCGCACCCTGGTTTCCGAAGGTGCAGACGTGGCGATCGGCGATCCGATCGCCGTGACCGCGATGCCTGGCGAGGACGTGCCCGATGTCGATGCGGCCGTGGCCGCCTTGGGTGCTGGCTCTGCACCCGAACCTCGTAATGCGGAGCCCACCGCCCCAAGCAGCGCGCCCGAGTCGGCACATGATGTCACGCCCCTCCAGGTCTCTGGAGAGCGGATCTTCATTAGTCCCATTGCTCGCAAGCGTGCACGTGAGGCGGGTGTGGACATCGCCACGCTGACCGGCACAGGCCCCCAAGGACGGATCCGCCGTCGCGACGTCGAGTCCGCGATCGCCAGCGGCGTGACGTCGGGCCCGGCCACCCGCACCCTGGGCGCGCCTGCCGCATCCACCCTCGAAGTGCCGGAATTCGAAGACCTCCCGCACTCGCGACTGCGCAGGGCAATAGCCAATCGGCTCACCCAGAGCGTGACGACGGCCCCGCACTTCTACGTCAAGGGATCCGCCCGCGTTGACCGCTTGCTCGCCATGCGCGCCGAAATGAACTCCGGCGGCGATATCAAGGTCTCGGTCAATGATCTGCTCATCAAGGCAATGGCTCGCACCCACGCTCTTGTTCCCGCCATGAATGCAATCTGGATGGACGATCACATCAGGCGGTTCCGACAGGTTGATATCGCCATGGCGGTATCAACGGATACGGGCCTCGTCACCCCCGTGCTTCGCGATGTCGACTCCACGAGTCTGCGCGCTCTCGCTCAGCAGACCAAGGATCTCGCACAGCGAGCTCGCAGCGGCGATCTGCGTCAGCATGAGCTGGAGGGTGGTTCGACGAGCATCTCCAACCTCGGGATGTATGGCACCGAGGAATTCACCGCGATCATCAACCCGCCGCATGCCTCGATTCTGGCCGTCGGAGCGGCACGACCAGAAGCCGTGGTCATTGACGGCGAGGTCAGCGTCGCGACCGTCCTTCGTGTGTCACTGTCCATCGATCATCGCCCGGTGGATGGCGCAATCGGCGCGGAGTGGATGCGGGAGTTCGTGGCTCTGCTGGAGGCACCTTCACGCATCCTGACCTGAGGCTTCCGTTCAACTCCGGCGCACGGGGGTGCGGTCAGCTCGCCCAGTAGCTCTCATCGGCCTTGGACCGGGACAGGGCCGCAGCATCCTCGTAACCTGGAGCCATCGAGGCGGCTGTTCCAGCCATGTACTGGTGGTGATCGATGCCCAGCAGTCGGATCCAGCTCTGCTGCCCAAAGGTCAAACCGATGCAGCAGCCCAGTTCGACCAGTTGCTCCTCGGTGAAGTGGTGGTGCAGCTGTGACCACATGAGCTCTTCATCCACGCTCGCCGGCCCCCAGGCGATGGCCTGCGCATAGCGAAGGGCTGCCTTCTGCTCATCGGTGTAGACCTCAGACGTCTCGAAATTGAGAAGGTCGTCGTACTGCATTTCCTGCAGACCTCCCTCGGCCGCCTTCTCCGACCGCTGATTGCCGCAGAACTCGCACGTGACCGTGCGGGAGATGTACACCCGGCACAACTCCTTCAGGCCATGATCGACCACACCTTCACGAAACAGGCTCTGCCATGAGTTGGCGAAGAACCAGAAGGAGCGCTCTGAGTGGGCGCGCACTGCAGACGACTCGGGCCGGGGCGTACCGTGGGCCGCACAGCGCTCGAGTTCGCCCTGCATCTCGGTGTCCACGGCTTCGAATGGGACGTAGCTGATGCGCTGAGGCATGAAGTCTCCTGACGAAGTGGTTTGCGTGGTCTACGATTATGCAATCGATTGCTGTGAAGGACAAGGGGTACTCAAACTTCCATGGACCATGACCTCACCGTCAACGGCGAACAGTGTCGGGTGGAGTGTTCAGACACCACGCCCCTGCTGTGGGTGCTGCGTGATGCCTTGGGACTGACGGGTACGCGCTTCGGGTGCGGGGTCGGATCCTGCGGGGCATGCACCGTTTGGATCGACGGCCAGCCCACGCACTCGTGCGACACGCCAGTGTGGTCCGCTGCTGGCCATCACGTCACTACTGTGGAGGGGCTCACCGACGCCGGACCCCATCCCGTGCAGGAGACCATCATTGCGATGCAGGCTGGGCAATGCGGGTACTGCCTCTCAGGAATCGTCATGCGGTCCGCAGCACTCGTGGACGACGCTCGATCGCAAGGGCGGCCGCTGACCGACCTTGAGGTCAGAGAAGCACTCGAAGGGCACCTGTGCCGTTGCGGAGCACACAACCGGATCGTCGCCGCGGTCATTGAGGCGTCGGAGGCCTGACGTGGGAATTCCCGGAAACCCGTCTCTCGCAGCAACCCCTCTGCTCGCCAGTTGGCTCGATTTCTCCATGCCCGGCATGGTGCACGCACGGACCGGCAAATCCGAGTTGGGGCAGGGCATCGACACCGCTCTAGTCCAGATCGTCGCCGACGCGCTCGGAGTCGATCAAGATCAAGTGGTGCTGGTCAAACCGGATACGCGTGGACCCGACGAGACATTCACCGCAGGCAGTCTGTCCGTGCAGCACTCCGGTGGGGCATTGGTGGCCGCAGCAACCCATGCACGAGTGCTCTTCACCAGAGCTGCCCGAGAACAACTCGGAGACGATGCGGTGCTGGCCAACGGGAGATTCACCGATGGCGCCAATGCGATCTCCTACTGGGACCTCGCAGCCGAGGTTGACCTCGAGACGCCTGTTGACATGTCCTTGGAGCACCCAGCACCCACGGGGGTGATCGGATTCAGTGCGCCACGCAGTGACCTCGCGGACAAGGTGCTCGGCCGCCCCAGGTACGTGCAGGATATGCGACTTGACGGCATGGTCTTCGCCCGGATCGTGCGCCCTCCCTCGCGCGGTAGCCGACTCCTTGACGCCGATGTCGACATCGTGCGCGAGCGTCACGACATCGTCGATGTCGTGATCGACGGCGACTTCGTGGCCATCGTCGCGGAGACGGAGATCTCGGCCGTGCAGGGCGCCACCGCGACCGCCGGACTCCTTTCCTGGTCGCACAGCGATGAGACGCTCATCGACGGGGAGGTAACAGCATTCCTGACCTCCGTCAGCACCGATGACACCGAGCTCTCTGCAGGATCCGTGCCCGACGCGCCTGTGCTCTCAGCGCGGTACACGCGACCGTTCATCGCCCATGCGTCGATCGGTCCGTCGTGTGCCATCGCCATCGACCGCGCTGGCGTGCTTCAGGTGTGGAGCCACACCCAGGGTGTGTATCCGCTTCGCCGTGATATCGCTCGAGCACTGGGCCGCGATGAGTCATCGGTTCACGTCAGTCATGTGGAAGGCGCTGGCTGCTATGGCCACAATCCCGCTGACGATGTCGCATACGACGCCGCATTGCTTGCGACTCGCATCCCGAACAGGCCAGTCCAGGTGACGTGGTCCCGCGAGGATGAGCTCAGCTGGTCACCGTTCGGCCCCGCGATGGTCGTTGATATCGCGGCGGCCACAGATGACACGGGAAACATCACGTCATGGTCGTGGGACGGATACGGAAATGGCCATTCCTCCCGACCCAGCACACTTCCCAGCCCCTCCCTTCTCACCTTTGCCCAGCAGCAGGACGGCACCCCCATCCCCCCGTCAGGTGACCCGCCCCTCGCGTCGGGGGCAGGCACCGGTCGCAATGCACTGCCCGGCTATCGCGTGGGCGAGGTGCGCGCGATAGCCCATCGGGCCAAGGAGATGCCGATTCGCGCATCCGCCCTGCGCTCCCTGGGGGCCCACCTGAACGTCTTCGCCATCGAATCACACATGGACGCGCTCGCCCGACTGCACGACATCGATCCACGTGAGTACCGCATGCGTCATCTCGACGACGAGCGCGGACGCGCCGTGATCGAGGCGGCCGCAGAAGCGTCCGGCTGGGGTCGACAGATGGCCGAAGATCACGGCATCGGCATGGGCTATGCCCGATACAAGGGCTCGGGAGCCTGGTGTGCCGTCGTGGCCGAGGTGGAGGCGGTCAGCGAGATTCGTGTCGCCGGACTGTGGATCGCCGTCGACTGCGGACGCGTCATCAATCCCAACGGGGTCGCCAATCAGATCGAGGGCGGTGCACTGCAGTCACTGAGCTGGACTCTCAAGGAGCGTGTGCGCTTCAGCGCTGGACGTGTCGAGAGCAGGACCTGGGAGGAGTATCCGATCCTGACGTTCGGCGAGGTCCCCCCAGTTGAGGTCACGTTGCTCGATCGACCCGAGGAGCCGTGGCTCGGAGCCGGAGAGGCATCTATGGGACCTACCGCAGCCGCTCTGGGAAATGCGGTGGCCGATGCCCTCGGTGTCAGGGTGCGTGACCTGCCTCTGACCAGCGACGCAATCGTCGCGGCCATGAGTTCCTGAAGTCTGTTCAGCAGCGCCGGCAAGCAATACAATCGATTGCATGACTGAGACCCGCAGCGCGGACGTCGTTGTTGCCGGCGCTGGCCATAACGCCTTGATCACTGCCGCCTACTTGGCGAAGGCGGGCAAGAGCGTGCTCATCGTGGATACCAGGCCGATACCTGGCGGTGGCGTCGCCACCGAGGAGTATCTGCCGGGCTTCTTCATGGACTCCTGTTCCACCGGCCACACGATCATCCAGTCCAACCCCGTGATCGCCGAGGACACTCTCGGCCTGGTGGGCGCCCACGGCCTTGCCTACGTGGATCCTGACCCGGTCGCACGTGTTGCCATGCCCGACGGCGAGCAGGTGGGCATGTACCTCGACCCCGAGCGCACACACGCGGAGTTCGCCCGCTTCAGCCAGCGGGACGCCGACTACTACATGGAGTTCCTGGCGGACTGGGAACAGGCGAAATCCGCGTTCGCGAAGGCGAACAACACCCCGATCGGCTGGGGCAAGCCCTTGGACGCACTTCTCGACGAGTTGCCCAACGGCAGCGTCTGGCGCCGCCGCCGGGCCCTCAGCGCCGTCGACGTCATCATGCATGAGTTCACGGAGGAGCACATCCAGGCCTTTCTCCTGTGGGAGGCGTGCCAGACCTTCGGATCGGTGGATCTCCCCGGTTCGGGCGTGCTCCCCTACTCGATCATGGGCGGTCGCCAGAAGCGTTCCTGGACCATCCCGCTGGGTGGCTCAGGCAAGCTGACCGATGCCCTGGTCAGCGTCATCGAGGACAACGGCGGTCGCATCGAATGCGGAGTCACCGTCTCGCGTCTGCTGCTCGACAGGGATCGCTGCGTCGGCATTGAGTCGACGGACGGGGTGCAGTATCTGGCCAATGAGGCAGTCCTCTCCACCATTCACGTCAAGCACCTGCTCGACATGGCACCGCGGGAGGCATGGGGTGATGGCTTCACCTACGGAGTGGAGACATACGACATCGGAATTCCCCTGTTTGCCGCCTTCCTGGTCATGGACGAGGTGCCCACCTTTGCCGGAAAGACCGCGGCTGACACGGCTGTCAGCAGCGGTCTGGCCCTCTGGCCGCAGGACGTCGTCGAGCTCGTGCGCGACATCCGGGACCGCAAGCCGGTCACTGGATCCGCGTGGACGCTCATCGCGACGCCAAGCATCGTGGATCCGTCCCGAGCCCCGGAAGGCAAGCAGACAGTGAAGCTGCTCGTTCCCTGCTCCCATGTACCCCCTTACGGAGGTGGCTCGTGGGATGACGTCAAGGAGCAGCATGCCGACGCGATGCTTGAGTACGTAGCGACTGCCATCCCCAACATCAACGCCGATCATGTCGAGGCGCGCATCGTGAAGAGTCCGCTGGACATCGAGCGATGGAACCCGCACATGATCAACGGGTGCGCCCACGGCGGCGACAAGGGCGTTCCTTTCAGCGGCCCATTACGCCCTGCTGCAGGGTGGGCGAGTCATGCCATGCCGATACCCGGTCTCTACCAGACGGGTGGAACCACTCATCCCGGTGGTTCGATCACCGGCTCACCGGGACGCAATGCGGCCATGGTGATGATGAAGGATCTCGGCCTCGAGTTCCCTGGCTGACGAGCACCCGAGTCGCTAAGGCGTGACGGCGACCCATCTGATGTCCAGGCGGACGCCGGCATCCTTCATGAGGTTCATCACCGGACAGCGTGCGTGAACCTCCTCGACAAGCTCATCCAGACGAGCCTGCGGCTCCTCAGTGGTCACCGTCGCCTGCATCTTGACGGTCTGGAAGTGCGGTCGCACCGATCGATCGCCACTTCGCCCACGAATATCAATGGTGCAAGCGGCCTCGAAATCAACCCGCTCGTAGATGAAGTCGAACTCGGTCGCCGTCCGGCGGAAGGTCACCGCCTCGCACCCGCAGAGCGCTCCGAGCACCGACTGCAGCGGGGTCGGGCCCGAGCCACCGCCGCCGGCCGCAGCCGGCTCGTCCAGGACCTGCACGCCCGCTTCCGCGTAGTCGAGAACCGTGCGCATCGTCGCGAGCGTGGTGCCCGACACCTGACGACGACGGATGAACTCGCCCGTCGGCTCTGTCACGGCGCTCACTCCGGGTCCAACCCGTCGGTCACATCCGCGTGCTCGCTCTCCAACTCGATTCCGGCGTTGGCCGCCGCGATCAAGAGCATCGTCGCGAAGTCGTCGCTCGAGTAGCCATGTCCGATCGTCGACTCGATGATGTCGCGCGTGAGGTTTGTGATGGGCATGGGCACCTCCCTAGCGCGTGCCTCACTGAGTCCGAGGTCGAAATCCTTGCGCAAAAGCACCGGAGTGAAGGTGGGGTGGAAGTCGAGATTCACCAGTGCCGGAGTCTTGTACTGGCTGAACATGCTCCCCATGACGGAATTGTTGATGAATTCCATGATGGCCTCCCGCTTCACGCCCCCCTTCTCGCCCAGGACGAGAATCTCCGCGAGCGCCTGCGTGTAGATCCCCAGCAGAAGATTGTGGTACACCTTTACGAGACGAGCTGCTTCTCCCTCGCCCACATAGGTGACTGAGCGTCCGAGCGCCTCGATCATGGGGCGGACCATCTCGAAGGTGGCCTCATCACCACTGCATACGACGCTGAGTTTTCCCGCGGCGACAACCTTGCCGTTGCCGCTGACCGGCGCGGCGAAGAAGCGAACACCCCGCGCTTCCGCGGCCTCCCGCACTGTTCGGCTCGTTTCCACGCTGACGGTTGAGCAGTCGACGACCACGTCCGGCACGGACTCGCCGGTGAGGAGCCCGATCATTGGATCGAGCATCACATGCTCAAGGTCCTTGGATGTGCTCACCATGCTGAAGACCACATTTCGGGAACCCAGATCGCGAATCTCGGCCACCTGAGACGCGCCTTCTTCCACCACGGGCGCTGCCTTGGCAGCCGTGCGATTCCACACCGACACGTCGTAGCCGGCCTTCGCCAGACGTGTGGCGAGCGGAGCGCCCATATTTCCCAGGCCGATCCAACCGATCGTGCGGTTGCCTGTCATGTCAGTTCCTCCGTTGTGATCTGTACTGGCTGGGTCAAATCAGTAGTCATGTCAGTTGCGCCGCCATCCAGTCGGCTGTCTTGTTCCGGTGCTGCGCCGCAACGTTCGCGCACCCGTGGTTGCCGTCTGGCAGCATGAGTAAGGTCCCCGATGTCTCCGCTGCTAGGCGCTCGGCCTCGGTATGGGGAATCAGTCGATCCTTGGCCCCGAACACGATCAGGAGCGGGCACCGGATATCTCGCGCCCTACCCTCCAGGGTTAACTGCCGTCCGTACTCCCAGGCAGCGGCCTGATCGGATTGGTGTGACCGAACGGTGAAGGTGCGACGAGTGAGCTCCGGGAGCCCCTCCCAGATTCCTGCCCAGTCGAACGGGCCCGCCAGCGCGGCACACGCCTTCAACCGATGCTCACCACTGGCCATCCGCGGCGCGTAGTAGCCGCCCAAGGAAACGCCCCAGACTCCGATTCGCCCGGCGTCCAGGTCATCGCGCGCCTCGATGGCATCGACGATCGCCGTCCCGACCTCCTCCCACGCCGGTTCGATCGCCAGGGCGTACTCGGACTCGCCTTGGCCCGGCCCATCGATGGCAAGAGTCGCCAGACCTCGATCCAGGAACAGTTGCTCCGTGCTGCGCAACTCCTCCTTAGTGGAGTCCAGTCCGCTGATCATGACGACGACGGCGGGGCGATCGACACCGCGCGGCTTCCGCAGGATCCCCGGCATGTCGAATCCACGGAATGGGACGACAATGCGCTCCCCCGGAGGATCCAAGTGGGGCAGTGCATCGGTCAGGCAGGTGACCGCGAGGTCGTGGGCATGCCGCATGGTGTCCGGATAGTCGACGAAGACGAACTTTCCGAAGTGGTAGTACACCGCGGCAGTGGACAGGTGATTGCCAGCCGACCGATTTCGTCCTTCGGCGAGGGCCTCCCGACCCAGCTGCTCATGCTCGGCACCGGCCGCCACCCACGCGTCGCACCAGTCCTCCCACCGCTGAACGCTTCCGGTCACCCGTTGAAAGTCTGAGACAGCCACACCGTTTGTCGTGAAGCGTGGGGCCCAGTGGGCGATCGCCTCCTGCACCAAACGATCCTGGTCGGCCATCATGCTCCTCCTCGCCTGACGATGATTCCCGGCTCAAGGGAGTGGATGTCCTCGCAGCCAGTGTCTGCCACGAGGACCATCTCTCCCGTCTGGACTCCCGCACGATGGTCAAGCGAGGTCACGTTCGGTTGCACCACGATCGCCATGCCCGAGGCGAGATTCCCAGACGGGCGGTGCATCGGCACTCGTGAAGTGCTCGTGCCGATCGGTTCCAGGTAACCCATTCCTAGCCCATGGAAAAGGTCATCCGTCGTCGTGCAGCCAGCCTCCTCAATCAGATGAGAGGCATCGACCAGATCTGACGAAGGCCTTCCCGGGGAGATCGCGTCACGCACAGCAGCACGAGCGCGATCCGCGACGGCGTGCAGGTGCTGGTACTGCTCAGTCGGCTCACCCAGGGTCACGGTGCGCAGAATCTGCCCGGGATACTCCGGTGCGACGGCAGCGCTGAGCTCGAAAGTGACGACCGACCCACGTCGCAGGACACGTCCTTCCGGGAATTGCGAAGGCACATCCCGATCAGGATCCGCCATGTCCGTGATACCGATGTAGCAGATGTGATCTCGAGCACCGGCCTTCGAGTACGCGGAGCGTGCCGCCGCCAGCAGATCCCAGTCCGAAGCACCGGGCGAGCACGCATCAATCAGGGCCCGTGCTCCGATGTCACTCGCCTGAGCTCCGAGACGAAGGGCCTGCGCCTCCTCCTCTGACTTGATCTGGCGGAGCTGCGCATGCGCAGCATCGATGGACTTCAGGGCTACTCCCCGCTCAGCCGCTGCCGTGGCGACTCTGGACGGAACACTGCCCAAGGTCGCTACCACGGTCACGTCGGCAAGCAGTTCAGAGAGGAACCCATCGTCGACATCGCACACTTCCGTGTCCACAGCGATCCGGCGCGCCAGCGGCGTGTGGTTGTGAAACTGCACCCACATGCGGCTCTCAGAGGCAGAGAGTCGATGCACGGCCAGCCGAGTGACAGGCCAACCGGTCAAGTAGGTGATCGCGGCTCCGGACCTGTTCTCACCGAAGCTGATCACCGTGTCCGCACCCGCCTGTGCAGCCAGCGCCAGCGTCTCAGTCCGACGACGGTCATACTCGCGACGCGTGAAGGGCAAGGAGTCCTCGAGGGGCATCAAGATGCCTCCGTCGGCCAGACCGGGCATGTCACGTACCGACCTTGCCTAGGTACATGGACGCCACCTCGGGATTGTCGGCGATGCCGGACGCGTCACCGGTGAGTCGCACCTGACCCTGTTCCATGACCACTCCGTGCGTGGCCAGATCCATGCCCAGGCGAACGTTCTGCTCCACGAGGAGCACTGTGCGTCCGGTGGCCGCGACCTCACGAATCAGAGCCGCTACCTTGGCAACCGACTTCGGGTCCAAGCCCAGCGATGGCTCGTCCATGAGGATGAGGCTGGGGTCCAGCATCAGGGCACGGCCGATCTCGACCATCCGTCGTTGACCGCCGGAGAGGTTGCCCGCCTTGTCGTGCGCGCGGTCCTTGGTGATCGGGATGAGATCGGCCACCATGTTAAGACGCTCGTTCAGGAGCTTGCGGTTGCGGCGGATCACGTAGCCACCCATGAGGATGTTCTCGTGGACCGACATCGAATCGAACAGCGCGCGATTCTGCGGGACCTGAGCGATGCCCGCCTTGAGAATCTGCGCCGGTGACAATCCGTTGAGAGTCAGATCTCCCAGCGCCACCTCACCGGAAGCAGCGGAGATGAGCCCGCTGATGACCCGCAGAACGGTGCTCTTGCCGGCTCCGTTCGGGCCCACGATGCACGTGATGGTCCCGCGCTCCAGGCTCAGGGACATCCCCTGAAGCACGAGGCCGCCGCCATATCCGGCCTCGACATCCTTCATTGTCAGGACAACATCAGGCATTTGGGGCCTCCACCATGTGGTCCGGCCCGAGATAGGCCTCAATGACATTCGGATCGTTGCGAATCTCAGCCGGGGTTCCCTGCGTCAGGATCTTGCCCTCGGCCAGCACATGAATGTGGTCGCACAGGCTCAGCACCAGCGGAATGTTGTGCTCGACGATGAGCACGGTCGTGCCCGCCTCATTCAGTTTCCTGATGACCGTCGCCAGCTTGTCGATCAGTGTCGGGTTGATTCCGCTGGCTGGCTCATCCAGAAGAATGATGCTGGGCCGGAGCATCAGTACCTGCGCGAGCTCAACCAACTTTTGCTGGCCGAAACTCAGTGCGGCAGCGTTCTGCTTCTCGAACTCCTGCAGGCCCATGAAGGCGAGTACTTCACGAGCGCGATCCACCTCCTCGCCGCTGTATCGGCCGGCCACCATCTCCTGTGGGCTGGTGCGTTCCAGCGGGGCGACGAGATTGTCCAGGACGGTCATCGACTTGAACAGCCGCGTGATCTGGAACGTCCGACCCAGACCATCGTGGGCGCGGCTCCACACCTTCGCGCTCGTGATGTCATGGCCCGTGAGCACGACTTCACCCGAGGTCGGTTCATAGGTGCCGGTGATGCAGTTGAACAGAGTCGTCTTGCCAGAGCCGTTCGGCCCGATCAGGCCCGTGATGCTGCCCCGCTTCACGGTCAGGCTGACGCCGTCGACGGCGGTCACGCCACCAAACCTCTTGACCATGTCTCGAACTTCGAGGATGTTCTCGGGAGCATCTCCGCGATGAACGACGCGCGACGCAATGGCCGAGGTGTCCACTTCGGTCGTCGAGGCGGCGATGGATGCCTGGTCGATGAACTTGACGGCCGAGCCTCGGGCCTTGCGTCGCTCCCACGCGCTCTTGATCGTCGGGAGCAGGCCGGAGGGCATGAACATGACGACGAGGATCAGGATCACGCCCATGATCAGCACTCGTGAGCTCACTCCGCCCGAGAAGCGCGTGGAGAATTCCTGGAACAACGCTACGAGGAAGCCGCCGATGACCGGGCCCCAGAGAGTGCCGCGACCGCCGATCAGGGCGGCGAGCACCAAGTAGACGCTCGCGAGGATCGCAAACGCACCGATGGGGTTCACGAAGCCGAGGTACTGCGCCCAGAGTGCGCCGGCAGCACCAAAGGGCACCGCACTGAGCGAATACGCCGTGACCTTGTACACGGTGGTGTTGATGCCGATGGATGCGGCTTTGCCCTCATCGTTTCGAATGGCCACGAGCCCTGCGCCGAGACGAGACCTCATCACGAAGGCAGCTAGCGCAATCGTCAGGACCAGGAGCCCAAGGAGCACGTAGTAATAGGGGGTGTTGCCCAGCTCCTTGGCCCACGAGGGCTGCTTGACGATGAGGCCGTCCGAGCCACCCGTCAGTGATTTCAGATTGGCAGCCAGAAGCAGGAAGGACAGCAGCACCGCGATCGTGATAATCACGAAGGAGTGACTGCGGGTGCGCAGAACAACGAGCCCTATTAGGAGGGCGATGACCGCCGCGACAAGTGCTCCGAGCGGCATCAGGTAGATGGCCTGGACGTCCCAGGTCTTCGCGAGAATTGCGCCGGTATACATGCCTATGCCGAGGTAGACGCTGTGTCCGAGGGACACGTATCCGGCGAGGCCGCTGATGAGGTTCCACCCGGAGGCCATGATCGCGAAGAGGAAGCACCACAGCAGGACCGACTGCTCGTACTGACTGTCTGGCACCGCAATGGGAAGTGCAATCAGGAGGACAAGCGCAAGGACGAGCACTAGGCGTGTTGGGCGCTTGATGACGTTCATGCCGCCACGTCCTCTCGAGTTCGCTCACCCAAGAGCCCGTGTGGACGGAACAGCAGGATCAGGAGGATCACCCCGTAGAAGAAGAGTGACGACCACTCCGGCACGTACGCCGCAGCGAAGGACTCCGTGAGCCCGAGGATCAAGGCGCCAATGACGGCGCCCGGGATACTGCCGAACCCTCCCAGCACGACAATTCCCAGAAGTCGCGCGATCCAGTCGTACTGAGTCGCAGGATAGATCGGGTACATGATGGCGAGCAGGACTCCACCGACGCCTGCCGTCATCGCGCCGATCGCAAAGGCGAGAGCAGATGACTTCACCGCCGAGATGCCCACGAGCGCCGCCCCGTCTCGGTTCTGGGCCGAGGCACGCAGCGCGCGCCCCGCCCATGACAGTCGCAGGTACAGGTAGATGCCGACCAGAACCAGCGCTCCCACCACGCCAGAGATCAGTTGCGGCAGGGGAAGAACGAGCTCTCCGATGGTCAATGATTCCGTGAAGTAGGGCGGCGTGACCGACTTGTACTTGTTGCCGAAGACGATGTTCAAGATCCCCTCAAGAGCGAGGGCGACACCGAACATCAGGAGCACCGTCATGCCGGGACCTTGAGGAGCCACCCGCACGAGCATGCCCCGATAGATCGCCCAGCCCAGGGCCCCCATCGCCAGTCCCATGACCGGAATGAGCAGCAGCGGCTCTATCCCCAGCAGATCCCAGATCTGCCAGGTGAACAGGGCGCTAAAGACCAGGAATGAGCCCTGCGCGACATTCACGACATCCAGAACACCGAAGATCAGGGTGACACCGGATGCGAGAAGTGCATAGACACCTCCCATGAGCAGTCCAAGGGCGAGCACTTGCACGATCTCCACGAGGTGAACTCCTCCGAGTCGACGATGTCGGCGATGCTTCTGCTTCGAGGTGCGTGATGAAGGTCTGACCCTCCAGCACGCGGTCCGTCATGCAAGACGGCATGTTTCAAGACGGCAAGGTCGGCTCACACGGGCGCGAGCCCGTGTGAGCCGACCCAGGTACTACTGCCAGTCCGGCTTCGGAATCAGGATGCTTCCACCGTTCGTGCTGGCCTCGGCAGGAGCAACGATCTGGACCGTTCCGTCCTGCCACTGAGCGAGGAGGAAGTCGCCCTGAGGCTGACCGATCTCATTCCACGACAGCTCACCGAGAATGGTGGAGACGCCGTTGGAGTGCAGCCAGTCGGCCAGTGCGATGTTGTCCAGGCCACCGATTCCCTCGACCGCTGCGGCAAGCACCTCACCAGCCGCGTAGGCATCGGCAGCATCCTCAGCAGGAACGAGGCCCTCACCGTTCTGCGCCTGGTACTCAGCGATGAACTCTGCGTTACCAGGGGTGGGAGCAAGCTCGCTCCACGACACCGCGTAGAAGATGCCGTTCTCATTGCCCGCACCGACACCCTCGGTGTACTGAGCGCCATTGCTAGGGGCCGAGGTCTGGAACATGAACTCGGGGTTATAGCCGATCTGGATCAGGCTCTTCGTGAGGCCCACGCCGTCCTCGAACACCGCGCCCTGAGCAATCAGGTCGGGCTCCGCTGCCGCCATCTTGGCTGCGAACGGCTGAAGGTTCGTCGTGCCCTCCGGGTAGACCTCGGAGTAGACGGTCTCGACACCCATGGCCTCGAGCTGAGCCTGCATCGACTCGATCACAGGTGCCGCGAAGGGATCGTCCATCGTGACATAGGCGGCCGTCGCCGGCTTCTGATCCTCAGGCAGTCCAGCGATCATGTTGACGAAGGGATTCGCCTGATCCGGGGCAATCGCCTGCTGAGCGAAGAAGTAGAACTTCGGCTGTGGCTCGAAGATCTTCGGGGAGCCGCCGGCAGGAGCGATCAGAACCATCTCGTTGTTCTCCGCCACAGTGCTCGCCGGGTAGTTGAGCAGCGACGAGAACGTTCCGAGCAGCAGGTCGACCTTCTCCTGGCTGATCAGGTTGTTGTAGTCGGTGACCACCTGCTCCTGGCTGCTTGCGTCGTCGAGAATGACGAGCTCCACCTGACGACCGAGCAGTCCGCCGTTGGCATTGACCAGCGATGCCCAGACGTCATAGCCCTTCTTCGCCTCACCGCCCGGCTGAGAGAAGTCACCGGTCAGTGGCAGGGAGATGCCGATCCGGATAGGTCCCTCAGCAGACTCCTCAGGTGCGTCGGCCGGAGCCTCGGCCGGGGCCTCAGATGCCGCTGGTGCCTCCTCTGCAGTACCGGATGACTCACTGTCTCCCGAACTGCAGGCCGTGGCCACAAGTCCAGCCACAGCAAGGGCTGCGACAAGTCCCGCTGCCCGCGAACGTCGGCCGAGCCGACTCTTGCCTTGCTTCATTCGATACCTCCAGGGGGGCGCAATCGATTGCAGTACTCGGACCTTGCACCTCGCTGACGCGCTTGTCAACGGAAATTCAAGATTCGTTGCCCTGTTGATGCCAAAAAGTTGACATTGCTGACGTGATCATGGGCATGCTGTCCCCCCTACAGAGCTGGCCGGACCGCGTGCCAACAATGCTCACGATTGCACTGGAGCTGCCGTGACGACGCCCATCACCCTTGGCCAGTTCAGCACCTCGCCTGTCGTTGCAGCCGCGCGACACCTGTCCCTTGACCGCCGCTATGGCATCGACCTGACGACCACGCGCGTGCCCTCGTCACCCGGCCAGTTCCAGATGTTGGTCGACGGTGCGATTGATGTGGCAGTGACCAGCCCTGACAACGTTCTGCTCTATGCCACGACCGATCGCAATCCCCTGTCGTGCAGGGTCGACGTGCAGATCGTGCGTGCGATTGATCGCGGGCTGGGACTGACCATGGTCACGCGCCCCGGGATCCGGACGGTCGATGATCTGGCCCAGGCGTCCCTCTGCGTCGATGTCGTTCGTTCGGGATTTGCCCTTCTGCTGTTCACCATGCTGGATTCCGTGGGCATCGATCCCCAGCAGATGAATTTCGAGGAGCGCGGATCGACCCCGGCGCGCATGGAGGCTCTGCTTCGGGGTGAATCAGAAGGCACGATCCTCAATGCGGAGTCCTTGGTGGCCGCTCAGGAGGCCGGAATGCGGATGTGGATGACAGCGGCTGATGTCTCAAGCCGCTATCTCGGCACTGTCCTGGCGGTCCCGAGCGGAACGGATCAGGGCTTGGTGGACGCTCTACTGAGACTGTGGTCCGATGCCACCGAATGGCTGTTGGACGCTCCTGAGACTGAGGTGGCCGACTGCCTCGGCAACGAGTCACCCATTCTGGGCAGTGCCGCCTACGTGCACCTGCTCCGGGACCCGTCTACCGGGCTCTCGCGAAGCGGATCGGTCGACGTCGATGACCTCCGAGTGCTGTGTGACATTCGCCGGACCCGAGGCGCCTACTCGCCCAGTGACGACGCACTTGCCGCCTTGGTCAGTCCGTGAGCCAGTGGACTCTCGCGCGTACAGCGCGCTTCCTTCCTTTCGCCGTCTTCGTTGCGACCTTCGATCGGTCCGTCGTGGCTCCCATGCTGCTCACCATGGGGCAGGACTTCAACGTCGATCTGGCAACGATCACCTTGTCCGTCAGCGCCTACCTGCTTTTCTACGGCCTAGCGCAGCCCGTATGGGGTCTGATCTCGGATCGACTTGGTCGCATCTCAACGCTCCGACTTGCACTGATTCTTGCCGCTGTGATGGACCTCGTCAGCATCATCCCGATGTCGATTGGTCCCTTCATCGCCATCCGGGCGATTGCCGGAGCCACCATGGCAGGAGTCTTTCCCACCGCGGTCATCTTCCTTGGGGACACCATCTCCGATTCCCGGACCCGGCAGTCATCCATCGCCGGCCTGCAAACGGGAGTAGCACTTGGCCTGTCGCTCGGCACCGTGCTCGGAGGTATCGGCGTCGTCGTGGTGGGCTGGCAGGCGTTCTTCGCAGCGACCGCGATCGTCTGCCTGGGTCTTGCCCTCGTCCTTCGACGAGCACCGAACCCCAAGCCCGGAGCGGAACTCCTGCCCATCGGTCAGGCCTTCGGCGAGGTCGCTCGCAACCCCTGGGCCTGGTTCCTGTACGGGCTCGTCTTCCTCGAGGCTGCTGCCCTTCTCGGTGGATTCAACCTGGTGCCCGCCGCTCTGGAGGAGACCGGAAGATCACCCGCCGTGGCGGGTATCGCAACCGGAACGTACGGACTGTTCGTGCTTCTTGCCTCTCAAATCGTGCGACGAACTACTCATCGCACGTCTCCCGCCCTGTACCTGCTCATCGGCGGTACGAGCGCTTCGTTGGGCTTCGGCCTGCTCATCTTGAGTGTGACTCCCGTGACAGTCCTCCTGTCATGCGCCTTGCAAGGCATCGCCTGGGTCACGATGCATACGACCTTGCAGACCTGGGCGACGACTCTCTCAAGCACGGCGCGGGCCACTGCGGTGTCCCTCTTTGCCGGTTTCATGTTCTTGGGCAATGGCGCAGGCGCTTTCATAGCAGGCTCACTGCTGGACTTCCGCGGGTCGGCAACACTGTTCTTCACCGTCACGGTCGGCACCATCGCTCTCACCGTGCTGTCCTTCGTCGGCGCTCGCCGATACGCACATCGCCTAGGCTGACACTGTGGCCGCGACACTGAAGGACATCGCCAAGAAGCTCGGGGTGCACCCAGCGACGGTCTCCCGTGCCCTCAATCCCCGCACCTCCCACCTGGTCAACCCTGCCACGGTGGCGCGAGTCCGCAAGGCCGCCGACGCCCTGAACTACGTGCCCAATCCCATGGCTTCCGGACTTCGCACCTCACGATCTCACACCATCGGGGTGGTCATCCCGGACCTGACCAACCCGCTCTTCCCCGGCATGGTTCGCGGTATTCAGGACACCCTCTCGCGCGCTGGCTACACGCCCCTGCTCGTGAACACGGACAACGATGAGGATTCCGAAGCGCAGATGATCGCCTCACTGCGAGCACGCCGCGTGGATGGCTTCATTCTCGCAACAGCCCGTCGCGACCATCCACTGCTCATCGAGCTCAGCGAGCGATTCCCGATCGTCCTGATCAACCGCGTGACAGAGAGCATTCAGCTGCCATCTGTGGCCGCCGATGAGAACCACGGAATTCGCCTCGCGGTGGACCACCTCTTCGACCTTGGACACACGAATATCGCCCACTTGGCAGGCCCCACCTGGTCCTCAACCGGGCATGAGCGTTCGCAGGCCTTCACTCGCGCGATGCGCGACCTCAGCCTGCCGACGGCGAAGCGCATCGCGCCGGTCAGCGCGTGGCGGGTGGAGTCGGCCAGAAGCGCGGCCAAGGACCTGCTGGAGAAGGACGCGGATATCACCGGCATCGTGGCCGCCAATGACCAGTTGGCACTCGGCACCATCCAGGCGGCTCGATCCCTCAAACGCCGGATACCGAGGGACCTCAGCGTCGTGGGCTACAACGACATGCCCTTCATGGATCTCGTCGACCCGCCCTTGACCTCGATTCGAGTACCCCAGCACGAGATTGGCTCCGAGGCCGCTCGGCTCCTGCTTGGGCTCCTCACCGAAGAGGGCACGATGGCCGTCAAGCAGGTGCGCCTCACCCCCGAGCTCGTCATCCGTGGATCCGTCGCCCCGCGCAAAGTGTCCTGACCCTTGCAGCCACCGCTAGGAAGCCCTTTCAGGAGGACTGAATGAAGACTCGCATCATCGGATCTGGAAATGCAGCACTTGAGGTATCAGCGGTGGGCCTTGGCTGCATGGGCATGACCTTCGCCTACGGGAAGTCAGATGACGCGACGTCTCTGGCGACAGTCAATCGCGCTCTGGACCTCGGCGTGACGCTCCTGGACTCGTCGGATTCCTACGGCCCAGATACGAACGAGGAGCTGCTCTCCCACGTTCTTCGAGATCGCCGTGACGACGTCCTGATCTCGACGAAGTTCGGCCAGCGCTTCCACCCGGATGGGAGTCGCTCCGTCGACGGCAGTCCCGAGTACGTGCGCTTCGCCTGCGATGCCAGCCTGCGCAGGCTCGGTGTCGAGACGATCGATCTCTACTACCAGCACCGCGTCGATCGGTCGGTCCCCATTGAGGAGACGTGGGGAGCGATGTCCGAGCTGGTCGCAGCCGGAAAGGTCCGCTTCCTCGGGCTGAGCGAGGCCTCGCCGGAGTCAGTTCGTCGGGCGCATGCTGTTCACCCCGTGACCGCCCTGCAGACGGAATGGTCACTGTGGACTCGAGAGGTCGAGGCGAACGGGATCTTGGACACCGTCACCGAACTCGGCATCGGATTCGTCCCTTACTCCCCCTTGGGCCGAGGCTTCTTGACCGGGACCATCACGTCCAAGGACGACTTCGCGGAGGATGACGGCAGACGTTCCTGGCCGCGCTTCCAGGATGACGCGATCGCTGCCAACCGCCGCATCGTCGACGGCGTCCAGGCGGTCGCACACGAGGTCGGTGCCACGCCCGCTCAGATCGCCCTCGCGTGGGTACTCGCCCAAGGGCCAGATGTCGTGCCCATTCCCGGGGCACGACGCATCACTCATCTGGAAGAGAATCTCGCCGCTGTCAACATCGGCCTCTCCGATGATCAACTCATGGCTCTGGACAACTGCGCTCCGATCGGCGCCGCTGTGGGCACCCGCTATCCGGAGGCCATGATGGGCTCGCTGAACGGCTGACCCTCAGCGCGATCGACGCCAGTACTGCGGTCCGGGGGCGACGGCAACGGCCAGAAAGGCCAAGGTCATCCCGACCAGGAGATGCACGTCAACGACATCCGTGAGCAGAAGGTCGAGGACTAGTGCGCCCAGCAGTTGACCAGCCGTGGTGAGCAGCCCGAGGGCCAGCACGCCCGTTCGACCCACCACCCAGGCCGCGGTTGCCACCCACACGGCACCGATCAGGCCGCCCAGATAGAGCCACAGTGGCCACGCCGGCAGGGGCTGGAGTGTGGAACCCGCCGCGACGGTCTGAATGGCGAGAATGACACCCAGCAGGAGCCCGCCACCGATGAAGGTGACGTAGGAGGCTGTGAGTGGCTCCCCGGTTCGCGCGACGACTCTCGCGTTCATCGCCTGCTGAAAGGCCACGCCGATCCCGGCAACCACAACGAGCAGAACGAAGGGCAGGGAGAAGTCCTCGGATCCCAATCGACCAGAGGTTGCCGCGACGACGGCGAGAATGCCAAGCCCCGCAGAGAGAAAGCGGTAACTCGAGATCGGCTGCTTCCCACGCGGCCCCAGACCCCACGCGTCCACCAGAAGAGAGGCGGTGTTCTGGCCGGCCACCAAGGACACCGCGAACAGTGCCACGCCGATAGTCGGCACCGACACGCTCTGCGACAGGATGAAGAGCGCTCCAAGAACTCCACCGAGCACCTGCCAACGAGGCAGACTTCGATCTCGCAGTCCGCTGACGACGGATCGGATGGCTCGGCGAAGCCGGGCAGACGCGGCTGCGAGCAGCCCCAGAACCACAAGTCCCACGCCGAAGGAGACGACGGCTGCATGCAGGCCACTGCCCAGATCGGCAGCGAGCGAGCCATTGGCTCGTGACTGAATCGCCGTCAGTGCGCCGATGCCGACGCCTGCGGCAAGGACGAACGCCTGACCCGCGCGGGGGCCCGAATCAGTGGAAGAAATGACGCGTCCCCGTGAGATACATGGCCACACCCGCCGCCTCAGCCGCAGCGATGACCTCCTCGTCGCGCACTGATCCTCCGGGCTGAACGACGGCACGGACTCCAGCATCGAGCAGCACCTGCAACCCGTCGGCGAACGGGAAGAACGCATCCGATGCGGCTACCGAGCCAGCAGCCCGATCCCCCGCGCGCTCAACCGACAGGCGCGCCGAGTCCACGCGGTTGACCTGCCCCATGCCGACACCGACGGCAGCGCCGTCCTTCGCCAACAGGATGGCGTTGGACTTGACCGAGCGGCAGGCCCGCCACGCAAAGGAGAGGTCGGCGAGCGTGGCCTCGTCCACCGCTTGACCGGTCGCCAGCGTCCAAGTCGCGGGATCGTCGCCCTCGGCGTCAACGGCGTCGACACCCTGCACGAGCGCTCCGCCCGAGATGAGCCTCGTCTCCAATCGTCCGCCGCCGCGAGGCCCGTCCGCCTGAAGGACGCGCAGGTTCTTCTTGGCCGAGAAGACCTCGAGCGCCTCGGCCTCGTAGGAAGGCGCGATGACGACCTCGGTGAAGACATCAGCCATCGCACGAGCCATGTCCGCGGTGACCTCACGGTTGGCCGCGACGACACCGCCGAACGCTGACACCGGATCCGTGGCAAAGGCACGCTGATAGGCCTCGAGGATGCCCCGCCCGACGGCTACGCCGCAGGGATTGGCGTGCTTGATGATCGCCACTGCCGGCTCGGCGTGGTCGTACGCCGCTCGGCGGGCGGCGTCGGCATCGACGTAGTTGTTGTAGCTCATCTCCTTGCCCTGATACTGCTGGGCACCGGCGATCCCTGGCTCCCCCGACGCTGCCAGGTACACGGCTGCCTGCTGGTGCGGGTTCTCGCCGTAGCGCAGGACGCTGACGCGACGAAACGCCGTGCCGGCCCACTGCGGGAATCCCTCAGGATCGGGCGCGACGACGGTTCCGAGCCAGCTCGCCACCGCGGTGTCGTAGGTGGCCGTGTGGGAGAAGGCCTCCACCGCAAGCGCCGCACGCTCCTCGAGGGTGAAGCCGCCTCCGGCCACGGCATCGAGGACTTGCTCGTAGCGCGCCGGGCTCGTCACGATCGCCACATTCGCGTAGTTCTTGGCCGAGGCCCTGACCATGGCCGGGCCGCCGATGTCGATCTGCTCGACGCACTCGTCCACGCTCGCACCGGAGGCGACGGTCTGCTCGAACGGGTAGAGGTTGACAATCACGAGCTCAAACGCGGCGATGCCGAGATCGTCCAGCTGTTGACGATGCGACTCCTTTCGCAGATCGGCCAGCAGGCCGCCGTGCACATGCGGGTGCAGCGTCTTGACCCGGCCGTCCAGACACTCGGGAAATCCAGTGACGTCGCCGACGGCAGTGACCGGCACGCCCTCGGCAGCAATAGTCTTCGCGGTGGATCCGGTCGAGACGATCTCAACTCCCGCGGCAGCGAGACCGCGAGCGAGGTCCTCAAGCCCCGTCTTGTCATAGACGGAGACGAGGGCGCGACGCACTGGAGTGCGAGGCGTCCCATCAGTCGAGTCCATGGGACCGCGCGTGTCGGTGGTCATCAATTACCTCCGGTGAGGCTGGTCAGGGTCTGGACCAGCAGTCGGCGTTCGTGTTCCTTGATCCGTTCGTGAAGCGAGGACTCGTCGTCATCGGTCGCGACCTCCACCGCGGCCTGCGCGAGAATCGGCCCAGTGTCGACGCCCTCATCCACAAGGTGAACGGTGCACCCGGTGATCTTCACGCCGCATGCCAGTGCATCTCGCACGCCGTGCGCCCCCGGGAAGGACGGCAGAAGTGCCGGATGGGTGTTCACGATGCGTCCGTCGAATGCCTCGACGAACTCGGTCCCGAGGATCCGCATGAACCCCGCGCAGACGACCCAGTCCGGTGCATGCTCCGTGACCTGACGCAGCAGTTCGGCGTTCCAGGTAGCCCGATCAGCAAAGTCCGAGGGTGCGACAGTGAAGGTGGGGATCTCGGCGCGATGCGCTCGATCAAGGGCCTGGGCGTTGGGGACATCGGAGCCAACCGCAGCAATGGTCGCGGACAACTCGCCAGCGCGCACGGCATCGATGACGGCCTGGAGGAGGGTGCCAGATCCTGAGGCGAGGATGACGATTCGGGCGGGCACGACCTGACCCTATCGGCCTCAGGAAGGCACTTCAGACTGCTGGTTCGTCACTCCACTGGCGCTGATCGTCGCTGAGTTGACGGTAGGCCCAAGCGGTGAAGAGGGCCGCGAACGGCAGGGTCAGCAGCAGCGGTATCCCGAAGAACAGCCCGCCGATCAATTCCAGCAGGCCCGCGATCATGGCGACGACCGCAACGGGTCCCAGATTGCGCGCAGCAAGCCGGGCGCTTGCCCGAGCGGCCTGCCGCGCGCTCATGCCCCGATCGAGAATGAAGTACGGCCCGAACTGGAAGAACACCAGAACCAGCAGGCCCGGAAGGATGCACAGGGCCAGGCCCACGAAGAACAGCAAGCGGAAGACCAGCACGTAGAGCACGAAGGATCCGGTGTTCGCGGGCTCGAGCATGTCGGCGAAGCTCGGACTCTGGCCTCGCATCCGACCGACCGCTCCCCGAATCACCCCGAGCTGGGCCACGTAGGCAGCGAAGACGAGGACCATCGACAGCAGCACAGGCGCCAGTGCAGCAGGACTCAACGCCACGGCACAGGCATTCTCCTGGCCCGGCGACTGTGGATTGATGCAGTCGATCAGCACGTTCTGCAGCGACGTCGTTCCGATCCCCTGCGCCGCAGTGATCAGCATCGGCAGCGCGGCGAGGACGATGAAGGGCAGGAAATCCCCGCGCAGCGAGCTTGCCGCCCATGAGAAGGCCTGACCGACCTGAAAAACAGGCCGGCCCGTGGGGTCACTCATGCGACTGCTCCTCCACGGGCTGGTCGGTCACGTCGTCACTCGGTGAGGGCACGTCGGTGATCGTGCCCGCTTCCGTGGTCGGCTCCGGAATCGAATGCGTGATCGGCTCCGGCACTGACTCGGGAGTCGGCTCAGGGGTCGGCTCGGGAATCGACTCCTCCACGGGCGCCACTGCCAGCGACGGACGTGCGGGCGGAGTCGGCACCAGGGCCGTGGGCACCGCACCAACGGAGATCAGGAGCGCTCCCAGCACTCCCAGCACCAGGGGATCCGTGCCCAGGTGCGCCAATGCCTCCGTGCCCAAGGACCCGGACGACAGCCAGGCAAGGAGCCATAGGCCCACGCCAGCGAAGGCCGCCGAGCCGGCGGCAGCGACAAGGCGCACCAGGCGCTGCTCGTGGCGAAGTCGCCGGCCGATCATGACCCCGGCCAGCACACCTCCGACGACGCCCACGATCGGCAGCAGCCACGCAAAGGGCGGGGCCTGGCCCGGGAGGGCCGCCAGGAGGGGGAAGGCGGGTAGATCCACGGGGGCAGCCGAGGCGAGGAAAGGAGACAGCGTGGACTCGGGGGCGAGCGAGATGCCCGCACCGAGGACGTATGCAGTGCCCCATACGGCCATCACGGGCACATACGCGATTCCCAGGACGAGCAGACCGACACCACCGCCGAGACCGGCGTTCAGGGCCTGGGCCATCGTGATGGCGTCATCGATGTGGACGACGAGGGACACCGTCGCGGCTACCGCGCCGATCCCCACGACACAGGCCAGCGCTACTGCTCCTGCCCGCACGGGGACCGCAAGAACGCGCGGAACAATCTGCCTCTCCAGCAGGCCGGACCCGCGCACTGCTCCCCATCCCAGCCCCACGGTTGCCACGACGAGACAGCCGAGCGCCGCATGGAGCAGGTCCACGCGCGACGCCGGTTCGGACACCACCACGTCGACCACCGCACCCAGCGCCCCGTACAGAACGGCTCCGGGAATCACGATCCACAGCAGTCGTACGGGGTCGGTGGTGGCGCTGCGGCGCGTAGCCCAGGCGCCGGCAAAGCCGAGCAGGACGAGGGGGATCACCACCAGCCCCCACGGAAGCAGAGTCAGCGTGATGCCCGCGATCGAGACCGCCGCCCCATTGCCGACCAGCCATAGGAGGCCCCCCAGTCGCAGCGACTCACGCCACCCCTCGTCGAGGGATCCGAGCCACAGGATCAGCATTGGGGCCGCCGCCAGAAGCAGGCCCAGAGCAGCGGCCCACAGCGCGGCGGCGAGGCTGAGCAGCCCCGGCGAGCGGAAAAGGTACCCACCGGGGATCGATGGCATGGACGGACGCCAGCGCCACCAGCCCACGGGAAGGGCGAATCTCGGCCGCTCCGTCGACCCCCGAGACGATCCGCCCTCAGCTGCAGGGGGCTTCGTGGGGGCACTCACTGCTCAAGAATCCCAGCCCGCGGCCGAGATCCCCAGCATCGCCACGCGTGAGCTAGTCCTGACCCCCGACGACCGTCTGATCCCAGTCGATCACGGCTCCTGTGACGACCCCCGAACCGTCGGACAGCAGGAACACGATCATGTCCGCGATCTCATCCGGATCACCGAGGCGTCCGGCGGGGAGCTTCTTCCCAGCCTCCTCCTGCCAGCCGTCCTGCGCCCCGTGGAAGATCCGTTGGGTGACGTTCTCCCCATCCGTCGCCGTCCAGCCGATGTTGAGCCCGTTGATGCGGATGCCGTCGAACCTGTGGGCGTGCGCGGCATTGCGCGTCAAAGACATGAGTCCGCCCTTGGATGCTGCGTAGGGAGCCAGGATGGGCGAGCCTGTCAGGGCCGAGATCGACAGCACATTGACGATCGTTCCCTTGGCCGACCGTGCCAGCATGTCGCGCACGGCCGCCTGCATGATGAAGAAGGGAGCCCGCAGGTTGATGTTGACGTGCTGCTCGAACAGCTCCGGAGTGGTGTCGAGGAGCGTGCCACGCGATGTGGCGGCGGCAGCATTGACCACGCAGTCCACTCGACCGAAGGCATCAATCGTGGCCTGGACAGACGCGATCGCCTCGTCGAGATTCGCCACATCCGTTTTGACCAGCAGCGCGCGGGAGCCCAGGGACTCCAACTCGTCGATCAGGCCAGCAGCGACCTCAGGGCGACGACCAGTCACCACGATCGCCTCGGCGCCGCAGCGTGCCGCTGTGCGGGCAATCGCAGCGCCAAGACCCTGCGTCCCCCCGCTCACCAGAACGACCTTGCCTGCCAGCGCTGTCTCGTTGAGCATCGTCATGGAAGGAGTCAATCACCTCCGCTCATCGCGCGCATCACCCATGAATGATGAGGAACACCGATGCCGCGGCACTGAGCGCCAGGGCGACGTTCGTGAACACCTTCTCGTTCATGCGATCGAAGGTCCACATGCCCACGAGCGCACCGATCGCCACCACCGGAAGGAACCACAGGTCGGCAATGAGGGATTCGGTCGTCAGGAATCCAAGTCCCACGAGGAAGGGTGCCTTGAGGATGTTCAGGAAGAAGAAGAACCATGCCGAGGTGCCCATGAAGGCGAGCATCGACACCCGCATGTTGACGAGGTAGAGGGTCATCGCCGTGCCGCCCGCGTTCGCCGCCATCGTCGTCATGCCGGTGAGGGTGCCGAAGAAGCCGATGGCCAGGCGGTTCGGCGGACGATGCGTGTCCGTGAGCACCGGCTTGCGTCGGCGGAGCACTTCGAGCCCCACCGAGACGAGAATCAGGACACCGATGATGCGGTCAAGGGTGGAGATCGGCAGGAAGCGGAAGAGCAGGGCGGTCAGGACGAGTCCGACCAGAACACCCGGGAGTAGCTTGAGGATCAGCCGCCAGTTGACGTGCTGACGGAACTTGGCCAGGGCGAACAGGTCACCCACCACGAGCAGCGGCATGATGAATCCGGACGCGATGGGCGCACCCAGCGCTGCAGCCAGCAGCGGACCGGCGAGGACTCCGGCCACGGGCATCGCGGTCTTGGAGAAGCCGTAGAGGAAGACGACAAGGACGACCGTCGCGATGATCGCGGGCGTCCAGCTCTCCAGCACGTCCCCCCCTCCCCTTCCACCTACACGCGAGTGGCGAGTTGTGGCTGCTTTGCTGCCTGCGAAAGCGACCACAACTCGCCAATCGGCGATGTGAGGACGGTGAGGTCCTCGACCTACTTGCCGGTCATGATCTCCCGCATGAGCGCGGCGGTCGCGGATGGGGTCTTGCCGACCTTGACGCCGACAGCCTCGAGCGCCTCCTGCTTGGCGGCAGCCGTGCCGGCCGAGCCCGAGACGATGGCACCCGCGTGACCCATGGTCTTGCCTTCGGGAGCGGTGAATCCTGCCACGTAGCCGACGACGGGCTTGGTGACATTGTCCTTGATGAACGCTGCCGCCCGCTCCTCGGCGTCGCCGCCGATCTCACCGATCATGACGATGGCGTCGGTCTCGGGATCCTCTTGGAACGCTGCGAGGCAGTCGATGTGGGTGGTTCCGATGATCGGGTCGCCACCGATGCCGACGCAGGTGGAGAAGCCGATATCGCGCAGCTCGTACATCATCTGGTAGGTCAGCGTGCCGGACTTGGACACCAGCCCGATGCGGCCTGCCTTGGTGATGTCTGCCGGGATGATGCCCGCGTTCGACTTGCCGGGGCTGATGATGCCCGGGCAGTTCGGTCCGATGATCCGCGTGGTGCCAGCGTTCTCCGCATACTGGAAGAACTTGGCCGTATCGTGAACGGGCACACCCTCGGTGATGACGACGGCCAGCGGCATTGCGGCGTCGACTGCCTCGTCGACCGCGTCCTTGGTGAAGCGCGGAGGAACGAAGAGCACACTGACGTTGGCGCCCGTCTCGGCCATGGCCTCAGCCACCGATGCGAACACGGGGATGCCGTCGACACTCTCGCCGGCCTTCTTCGCATTCACACCGCCGACGACATTCGCACCCGAGGCGACCATGCGCCTCGTGTGCTTGGTGCCTTCGGAGCCGGTCATGCCCTGAACGATGATCTTGGAGTTCTCGTCAAGCCAGATAGCCATGGTGTGTCGTCCTCTACTTTCCGGCCGCGAGCTGGGCAACGCGGCGAGCCGCATCGTCCATCGTCTCGACCAGTTCGATCAGCGGGTGGTTGGCGTCGTTCAGGATGCGACGGCCTTCGACTGCGTTGTTTCCGTCGATGCGAGCCACGATCGGCTTGGTCAGCTCGACCCCGTTCGCCTCGAGCATCTCGAGGGCCTTGAGGACCCCGTTCGCAACGGCGTCGCATGCCGTGATGCCGCCGAAGACATTAACGAAGCAGGACTTCACTTCCGGGTCGTTCAGCACGATGTCCAGGCCGTTCGCCATGACCTCCGCGCTCGCACCGCCGCCGATGTCCAGGAAGTTTGCAGGCTTGACGCCTCCGAACTCCTCGCCTGCATAGGCAACGACATCCAGGGTGCTCATGACGAGCCCTGCGCCGTTGCCGATGATGCCGACCTCGCCCTGCAGCTTGACGTAGTTGAGGTCGAACTCCTTCGCCCGGAGTTCGATCGGGTCGGTGTTGTCGCGGTCCTCGAAGTCGGCGTGCGACGCGTGCCGGTAGTCGGCATTGCCGTCGAGCGTGACCTTGCCGTCGAGTGCGAGCACGGTGCCCTGCGGATCGAGGATGAGGGGATTGACCTCGACGAGGGTCGCGTCCTCGTCGACGAGGACCTTCCAGAGTTGCTGCAGGATCGAGATGACCTGACCCTTGATCGCCTCCGGGAACCCGGCCGCGTCCGCGATTTCCTTGGCCTTGGCCTCGGTGCACCCCTCCAGCGCATCGACGCGGATCTTGGCCAGCGCCTCAGGGTTCGTGACGGCGACCTCCTCGATCTCGACGCCGCCCTCGACGCTCGCCATGGCCAGGAACGTGCGGTTGGCGCGGTCGAGGAGGAACGACACGTAGTACTCGGCGGCGATATCGCTGGCCGCGGTGACCAGCACCTTATGGACCGTGTGGCCCTTGATGTCCATGCCGAGGATTGCGCCGGCCTTCGCCTGGGCATCATCGGGGTTGTCGGCCAGCTTCACGCCGCCCGCCTTGCCACGGCCGCCGGTCTTCACCTGCGCCTTCACCACGACGGCTGAGCCGATCTTGCGGGCCGCCTCATGAGCCGCATCCGCAGTGGTGCAGACCTCTCCGGGCGTCACGGGCACGCCGTGCGCATCGAACAGGTGCTTGGCTTGGTACTCGTACAGATCCACGCGATCTCCTCCGGTGCACCGTTAGGTACTAGGACTTCCAAGTAATTGACGCACGGCGCACGATACTCCGTCGCCGACAGTGACGATTGCCCGGTGCAGCCCCCTACGGGGCCGCCCATGCGATCACCGCTGAACCGTATCGCGCACCGAGGTGCGAGACTCTGCCACGTGACGAACGCGACACCGCCTGCACGCATCCTGGCCATCGGGGGCAGCACGACGCCCATGTCTGCATCCGAACGAGCCCTGCGCATCGCTGCCGGTGCCGCAACAGCGGCCGGGGCAGAGGTCGCGTTCGTGACCGGACGAGACCTCATGCTTCCGATTTACGACACGGAGTCGAAGGAGCGCACGCCCGCGACACAAGCCTTCATCGCCGCTGTGCGCGAGGCCGACGGGCTCATCATCTCCAGTCCCGGCTACCACGGCGGCATCAGCGGAATGATCAAGAACGCTCTGGACTACATCGAAGATCTGCGCACCGACGAGCGCCCCTACCTCGATTCCCGCGTGGTCGGCGTGATCGGCGTGGCCCACGGGTGGCAGACGGCCGTCGGCACACTGCACCAACTGAGACAGGTCGTGCACTCCCTGCGGGGCTGGCCGGCTCCGATGGGAGTCAGCATCAACGACGCGGCCGGTCTCATCGGCCAGGACGAGGACTCCTCCGACGAGGTCATCGTGCGCCAGCTCCAGACGATGGGCCAACAGGTGGCCGACATGGCACTCGTGCTTGCGAATGCGGGACCGTCATTCGCGAACGCTCGGGAGCTCCCGAGTGAACAGCAGCGACAGCAGGGCCAGTAGCGCCGCACCCAGCAGCCCTGCCTTGAGCGCCTGAAGCTGGGCGCTCTCGTAGCTGGCCACGAGCGAAGACGTGGCGGTTTCGTCGAGGCCAGCCTCTTCCGACGCAGCAGCGATCTGGTCAGACGAGACGAAATCGATTCCCCCGGCTACGCGCGTCCCCACCTGCGCCGACAGTTCCTGACTGATCGCTGGATCATCCTCGATGTTGGACACGAAGTTGCTCGTCAGACCCGACAGGACGACGGCACCTATCAGGGCAACACCCAGCGCCGAGCCCAGCTGCTGACCGGTGAACTGGAGTCCGCCAGCCTCCCCGCGCCCCGATGAATCGACAGATGCCTGAACGACCTTGCCCAGCTGCGAGGCGAGCAGACCCATGCCCAGGCCCAAGCCGGCCATCGAGAGGGCGAAGGCGGCATCCGCCAGATCCGGCTGGATCGTCCACGCAAGCAGCAGGACGGAGGCGAGGGTCACTCCCAAGCCTGTCCGGACGATCCCGCGAACGGAGTAGCTGCTCGTGAGCCGGGCGCCGATCGCGGAGGCTAGGAACATCGCGATGGAGACCGGCAGCATTCGGATGCCCGTCTGCAGCGCATCCAGGCCGATCACCAGCTGCAGGTACAACGGCACCGTGAAGAAGATGCCCAGCAGAGTGATGTTCTGGCTGAAGAGTCCGATGAGTCCGGCGCGCAGTGGCGGAATGCCGAAGAGCTGCAGGTGGACCAGGGGATCCCTCCCCCTCGCCTCCCGGCGCCGCTGCCAGGCAACGAACGCAGCGAGGAGCACGACGCCAGCGGCGATGACGACCAGTGTCATGGAGAAGCCCAGCGGTTCCCATGGAGAGTCCTTGGGCTCAACCCAGCCCCAGGTGCTCGAGTAGAGCACGGCCAGCACCACCAGACCCAGTCCTGCCGCCGAGAGGGCGGCTCCCACCACATCGAGTCTGGGGATGGGGCTCGGTCGAGGTGCATCCCCGATCACCCGCACCATGATCAGGATGAGCAGGACCAGGATGGCCTCACCGACGAAGACGTAGCGCCAGCTGAACTCCGTGGTGGCCCAGCCGCCCAGGATCGGCCCGACCGCGATGCCGGCGCCGGCCACGCCGCCGATGACGGCATAGGCGACGTTTCGCTCCTTGCCCTCGTAGTTTCCGGCGATGAGGGCGACGAGGGCTGGCATCACCAGTGCCGCACCCAGACCCTCGAGAATGGACCAGCCAAGGGCAAGCACGAGGACGTTGGGGGCGATGGCCGTGACGATGGAGCCACAGCCATAGATGACCAGCCCCAGGGAGAACGCTCGACGCCGCCCGATGATGTCGCCGATCTTCCCTCCGGTGAGCATCAGGACAGCCATCGTGAGGCTGTAGAGGGTGATCACGGCCTGGATCGTGGAGACGTTCGTGTCGAAGTCCGCGACGAGCGTGCTGATGGAGACGTTCATGACGGATTGATCGAGCACCATCACAAACTGGGCCAGACCCAGAGCGAACAGGGGCCACCACTTCTTCACGATGATTCCTCCCTGCCGAGAGCTCGTGAGAGAACGTCTGCTGTCCGTCTCTTCGCCACGCGATCACGACAGTTCTACACGCCCCGTTCGCAGGTGTCTCTGCGAGGCGCTAGAGCTTCTCGACTGGCGCGTACCGCAACAGGAGTCGCTTGACCCCGGACGACCCGAAATCGATGGTCGCCTCGGACTTGTCGCCGACCCCGGACGTCGAGACGACGGTGCCCAGTCCGAACTTCTGGTGCGTGACCCGCTCCCCCGCCGCCAACGACATCACCGGACCAGTCCCGATCACTCGATCGCCAAGGCGCAATGCGGCGCTGCTCGTGCTGGGTGAGGACCCGTACCCACCGCTGCCGATGACCTGACCCACCGGCTCCTCCCGGCGCCAGTCCATCACTGACGTCGGAATCTCCTCCAGGAATCGGGAGGGCGGATTAAAGGCCGGTGACCCCCACGCCGATCGCATGACCGCACGGGTGAGGTACAACCGCTGCCGCGCTCGCGTGATGCCCACGTAGGCCAGTCGGCGCTCCTCCTCGAGCTCACGTGCGTTGCCCAGGGACCTCATGTGCGGGAAGACGCCATCCTCCATTCCCGTCAGGAACACCACCGGGAACTCGAGCCCCTTGGCCGTGTGCAGGGTCATGAGGGTGACGACCCCACCTGAGCCATCCGCGTCCGGGATCTCGTCGGAGTCCGCCACGAGCGAGACCTGCTCGAGGAACTCGGCGAGCGACCCCTCCGGATTCGCCTGGGTGAACTCCTGGGCCACGGACTCCAGCTCAGCGAGGTTCTCCAAGCGGGTCTCGTCTTGCGGATCGGTCGATGACTGCAGTTCGGCGACGTACCCGCTCTGCTCGAAGATCGCCTGCAGCACCGTGGCCGGGTCGGCCCCCGATTCATCGAGCGTGCGCAGATCGGCCATCAGCTGAACGAACGACTCAATCGCCGAGAGTGATCGGGTGGCGATCCCCGGAGCCTCCGCTGCGCGCTCAAGTGCCGCATAGAAGGAGATGCGCTCGCGCTGCGAGTACGCCTCGACCATCGCCTCGGCGCGATCGCCGATTCCGCGCCGCGGGGTGTTGAGAATGCGACGAACAGACACCTCGTCGTCAGGATTCGCCACCGCTCGCAGGTACGCAAGCGCGTCTCGCACCTCCTTGCGCTCATAGAAGCGCGTGCCGCCCACAACCCGGTAGGGCAGGCCGACCCGAATGAAGATCTCCTCCAGGGATCGGGACTGGGCGTTGGTGCGGTAGAAGACCGCAACGTCCGACGGATTCACCCCGTCCTCGTCGGAGAGTCGATCGATCTCGTTCGCGACGAAGGACGCCTCGTCGTGCTCGTCGTCCGCGACGTAGGCGACGATCGGGTGGCCATCACCCGCATCCGTCCACAGCTTCTTCTCTCGGCGGCTCTCGTTTCGCGAGATGACCGCGTTCGCGGCCGTCAGGATCGTCTGAGTGGAGCGGTAGTTCTGCTCGAGCAGGATCGTCGACGCGTTCGGATAGTCGCGCTCGAACTCCTCGATGTTGCGAATCGTCGCCCCACGGAAGGCGTAGATGGACTGATCGGCATCACCGACGACGCAGAGCTGGCCCGCGGGCAGCTCCGGTGTTCCCGAGCCGACCAGCTCCTTGATCAGGACGTACTGGGCATGGTTGGTGTCCTGGTACTCGTCGACCAGGACATGCCGGAAGCGGCGGCGATAGTGCTCCGCCACGTCCGGGAAGATCTGCAGCAGAGCCACGGTGCTGGAGATCAGATCGTCGAAGTCGAAAGCGTTGGCCTGGCGAAGTCGCCGCTGATACTCCGCGTACGCCTCCGCCAGCTGCTGCTCAGCAGGGTTGGCCGCCTTCGAGGCGAATGTCTCGTGATCGATCAGCTCGTTCTTCAGGTTGGAGACCTGAGCGAGATACGAGCGGGGCGGGAACTTGCGCGGATCCAGATTCAGGTCACGCATGATCATCGTCATCAGCCGCAGGGAATCCGCCGAGTCATAGATCGTGAAGGTGCTCTTGACGCCCAGCCGCGAGGCCTCACTCCGAAGGATGCGCACGCAGGCGCTGTGGAACGTGGACACCCACATGGCGCGGGATCTCGGGCCCACGATCTCGGCCACGCGCTCCTTCATCTCGCCGGCCGCCTTGTTCGTGAACGTGATGGCGAGGATCTCGCCGGGGGTGGCGTCACCCGAGGCAAGCAGGTGGGCGATGCGTCGGGTCAGGACGCGAGTCTTGCCAGACCCTGCTCCCGCGACGATCAGCAGCGGACCTCCTCGATGCTCGACGGCCATGCGCTGCGAGGGGTTGAGATCCTCGACCAGACTGCTGGCGCGTGCGGTGGTGGGCCCGCCGGCAGAGCGCGGCTCATGATCGCGTCCACCGGGCGCAGATGGCCCGAGGTCGAAGAGCGCGTCGGTCATCCCAGCATCCTAGGCAAAGGCGCCGACACCCTGAGGGCGGCGATGGTCGGCCGGCACCAGCCGCGACGCACGCGCGCCTTCCCCGCCGAATTCCCCGCTGGACTACCCGCCGAACTGCCCGTCGAACCGCGTCAGCGGCGAATCCAGCCGACGATCGTCACCTTCACCTTCGCCGCCACAGAGGACTGCACGACGATCTTCCCGTCGGTTCCCACCTCGGTCACGACGAGACTGGTCTGCCGACGGTCCGGCATCACGGGTGCCGATCTGGTTCCCGGAGCTGCCTTGTCGAGCCCGTAAACGGAGACGTTGCCCGCATCGACCCCCTTGGTGCGCGTGGTCACGCTGAGGATGACGCCCGTGATGCGCTTGCCGCGCTTGGGCAGACCCGCGACTCCGGTGATCGGACCCACCGTCATCGGTGCACCGGGATCCAGCGCCGCCTTGACGATCCGCTTGCGCTGAGCATTGCGCACCTTGACCGGTGCACCATTGACCGAGTAGCCGAGCACCTCGACCCGCACCTGCACGGCGGCCTTCCGCGTCGTCTCCAGCAGGACCTGGCTCCCCACCACCGGGACCACCATCACTGCTGAGCGCACCTTGTCCTTGCGGAACTTCACGGCGGCCGCGGAACCCTTGTCCGGCGTTGCGAAGCGGACCTTGCCGCGCTTGGTGGCCTCGCGCGTGGTCACCATCACCAGCGCGGCCGTCGCTGTGGGGGGCACGGCTGCCAGTCCCACGATGCGCTCCTCACCAGGCTGCAGCGCCCCTTGAGGATCGGTCTCGTATCCGACTTCCGAGCCCACCGCGATGAACTCGTCGACCGGCTCCGCGGGTGCCGGCGGCGCGGGCGGCGCGGGCGGCTCGGGCTCGAAGGACGGCGCAGGGGCAGGAGCCTGCTCCTGCGACATGCTCGTGGCCTCACCCGGGGTGCCCACCGTGACATTGGGGACGTCGCCGATGCCGAACCAGCCCACCACATCCATGCTCAGGTCCGTTGCGCCTGCCGCATTGGCCAGCGCGATCGTTCCGTCATTGGCCACCGGGACGATCGCCGTTCCGGAGGCGTCCTTATTCATGGGCACCTTGACGACGATGTCGCTCTTGCCCTCCCCCGGCCCCCAGATGCGGATGCGAGACGGGGCGTTGGAACCCAGGGCCGTGACATTGACCGCCACGGCAGCGACTCCCTCGACCGGGATGGCACCCAGACCGGTGACGCGCGCGTAGATGCGCTTGCTGTCACTGGACGACGTGCTCTGCTGCAGGCGGCATCGCTCCGGAACCCCGATCGCCCGCCGCGTGCCCAGAACGCGAACAGGCTCGATGCCGACCATGTCTGCCGATCGACCCAGGCTTACGAGGGTTGCCGAGCTCTTGGCTCGAGGACAGTACGGGCCGTCCATCGGCGTGCCGTCCCAGAAGGAGGTTCGCCCGGAGGCACCGTCCCACGTCAGCGAGATGTGGATGTGGTCGCGATGGCAGACAGTGTCACTGCCCGTCGTCGTCCGCGAGAAGCAGCCCTTGAGCTCGGTCCAGCCGCGTTCCACGTCGTACCCGCGCCAGATGCGGTCATTCCATCCGATGTACATGACGCCCAGACGCATGGCGTTGCCGTAGGGATTGCCGAACTGATCAGGTCCGAGGAGCCAGGCGAGGAAGGCCTCTGCGTTGGCCCGCTGCTGGGGCTTGCGCACGGTCGTCATCCAGTCGAGAGCTCGCCCCTCCTTGTGCTCGCTCTGTCCGCCGACATCGCACGCTCGCGGGATCCACACCGTCTGATCGGCACCATAGGTCGCCTTGATGAGGTCGGCGAGCTTCTGGGTGCCCGCCTTCGCCTGCGGGTCGCATTGCGCCTGCCCCTCGTAGGTCGGCGATACGTCGTACCCCTCGGGCAGGGGCTGCGCGATCCCCGGCACCGTCGCAGGAGGAAGTCCGACACCGGGGACGGGAGGACCGGCGACCGGCCCGGTCCAGGTCGAGGGCTGCCAGGTGTCGCCGTTGGCGCTGGCGGTCGTCAAGGGAGCGATCAGCGCTACAGCGCCGCAGGCGGTCAGCACCGCTATCGTCCGAACTCCCCGAGCTGCACCACGGCCCGTCTGACCACGCGCGAGATCCCGTTCAGGCCCATGGGCACGACGGAGTAGGGCACGGAACCCGTGCCAGCGGGGAAGCACGTGCATACTGTGACACGAATGGGACAGTTGTTACCAGTGTGACTAGTGTGATTTATGAAAAATCGGACGAATACACCCGAATCGCGTGGTCTCGACCCCAGATCGATCCCTTTCGACCGATCCCCGCGGGTCAGCGGCGGTGTGCCAGCCAGGATCGCGCCCGACGAGCCACCGAGCGTGGCCTGAGCGACCCGGCGTCCGAGGATCGAGTGGCATCCAACGCCCCCATCAGCGTGCTGATGGCAGCGTCCACCGGCATGTCCGTGGAGTCATCCACCGTCTCCTCCGGACCGGTCAGCCGTTCTCGCAGCACCGCCGGGTCCCCGAGAATATGCACCCCGCTGGCCTCAATCGCGGTCACCATCTCATCGGCTATCTCGGCAGCACGATCCAGTGCCCACTGAGGTGTCGCCAGCCGCGCCTCGTCAGCCGCCGGCGCTCGCCCCTCGACCAGCGCCTTCACCATCTGGGCCTGCACCCGGTTGGGGTACGCCCGCCAGCCAGCCGCGCCGCCCACAGCAACATTGAGACGACGCAGGAAGGCAGCCTCAGCCAAGGTCATCGATCGGTTCGACACCTCACCGCGATGGTCATAGAGGGTGTCACGCGGCAGTTCGAGCAGATCCTCGAAGTGATGGAAGATCCCCTCGCGCACCCGATCATCCACGACGACGACGCTGACCCGCTCTGGGCCGACGATGCGTGCCCATCGGGCGATCAGCGCATCGTGTCGATGGCGCCGCCAGAAGATCGTGCTGCGCGTCGCCTCGTCATCCTCGAACAGCATACGGCGCAGCCATGGCAGGTAGGGAGTCTCGAAACCCGACTTCAGGTTCTGCTGCCAGGCCGAGGGCAGGATCCGTCCGAGATTGCGCAAGGTGACGACGACGTGGAGCCGATCCACCGCCACATCGCGCGCGATCCGCTCGGCTACCTCATCGGGTGACTCGGCGAAGAACTCGCTGGAGAGGACGGTGACCCCGTCGAAGCCATGCGCCTCGGCCACCGTCTGCTCCCACAGGCCCTCGCGTGGCGGCTTCGCTCCGTCCGTCCGCCAGCCCAGCGGACGCCCCATCACTGACGAGGCGATCTCACGATGGGCCATGAGACGTCCGGGGTAGTTCACCTTCCAGGTGCCGAGCACATCGCGGCTGTTGGCCAGGGCCGTCTGCACCGCCGTCGTGCCCGTCTTGTGCACGCCGATGTGAAGGAGCATGGAGCCGGGGGCCAGATTCGAGCGGGCGGAGCCCGAACCGGAGGTCATCGCGCCATGCTAACAGCGGCCCGCGCCCTCTCCGGGTCTTCCAAGGACGGTCGCACCGGTGTCCACCGGTCACCGCACCGGTGTCGTATCCTCGCGGGACACCGTTCGCCCAGCATCAGGAGTCTTCGTGCCCCAAGTCCCCACCCGTACGCGGGTGTCGGTGGTGCTGGCGTCCACCATCTCGACCATTGCCATCGTCGCGGGCATCGTTGCCGTCGGTGTCGTCGTCCCAGGTTCCCCCATGGTCACTCCGACCTCGGCGGCCGAGACCGAGGTCCCGTCTGACGGCGCACTCACGGAACCACTCGACCCGGAGACCGCATCCACGGCCACGGATTCCGTCGCCGCCGAGGAGAGCACGAGCGGAGACGTCTCGCAGATTCGCAACGTCGTACTGCTCCTCGCCGACGACCTCGACTGGCCGCTCTTCGATGGTGTTCCGCGTCTGAGCGAGTTCATGGATCAGGGCACGACACTGACGAACTTCGTCGTCACCGAGTCGCTCTGCTGCCCCTCGAGGTCGTCGATCATGCGCGGCCAGTACGTGCACAACCACAAGGTGATCTCCAACATCCCGCAGACCGGCGGCGGCTGGCAGACGTTTTACGACCTGGGCCGGCAGAAGGACTGCCTCCCCGTCTGGCTGAGCGAGGCGGGCATCACCACATCGCACTTCGGCAAGTACCTCAACGGCTTCCCCAGCCGCAAGCAGAAGCCCACCTACACACCCCCCGGCTGGGCGAACTTCGTCTCCACCACGCGCGGCAAGGTGGCCTACACCGGCTACAACTACACGCTCAACACCAACGGAACCCTGCAGAAGTACGGCGACCAGCCCACGGACTTCCTCGAGGATGTCCTGACGGCCAAGACGAATGAGTGGCTCGAGACCGCCACCGATCCGTTCTACCTGGAATTCTCCTCCTACCTTCCCCATTCACCGGCTCCGGCGGCTCCGCGCTTCACGGGAACCCGCGCCGGCTCGCAGGCTCCCCGACTGCCCAACTACAACGCCTTCGGCATCTATGAACCCGCATGGTTGAAGTCGCAGCCGAAGCTCGGACCCAAGCAGCAGTCGAATCTCGACCTGCTGTGGACCCGACGCCTGGAGTCGGCGGAGTCCATGGCCGACTCCTTCCACGCGATCATGGCCCAGCTCGAGACCACCGGGCACCTCGACGACACGCTCGTGATCATCACGTCCGACAACGGCTATCACGTCGGTTCGCACCGCATTCCCTCCGGCAAGCACACTCCCTATCGCGAGGACTCCGTCGTTCCTGCCATCTTCATCGGCCCAGGAATCGCCAAGGGGGTCACGATCGACGCCATGACCTCGACCATTGACCTGGCCCCCACCATCGCCGCGACTCAAGGCGCGGCCACACCCACCTGGCTTGACGGCCGCAACCTGATGCCCCTGCTCCTGGATCCCGAGAACACCCCCTGGCGCACAGGCGTCCTGACGGAGAACATGGCCGCGACGACACCCGACGATCCGGACTACTCGGGATTCGAGGCGCCCAAGTACGACGCGGTCCGCACGCAGGACTACCTCTACGTCGACTACGGGCGCAAGCAGGGCGCAGCGCTCTACAACCTGCAGACAGATCCCTATGAGATGAACAATGTGATCCGGTCCACAGATCAGACCATCGTCCGACAACTCGCGGCTCAGGCGAAAGCCCTGGCTAGGTGCAGCGGGGAGAGCTGCCGAGTCGCAGACAGCATGCCGAACACGGGCGCTGCCGTTCCCTCGCCGTGAGCCGCGGGGTGCGCCTCAGGACGTGAGCATGGTCTCCCTGATGACGCGGGCTGCTGCGTCGCCATCATCGAACTGGCAGAACTTCTCACGGAATCTCGCTCGACGAGTGCGCGCGTCATCGCCGTCGTAGGCGCCAGACGCAAGGGCGTCGACGAGTTGCGTCTGGTTGCGCGCGACGAGGCCGGGCGGCTCAGCGAGCAGATCGAAATACGTTCCGCGAGTCTCGCGATAGGAGGGCCAGTCGTCGGCGTAGGTGATGATCGGCCGGTCCAGAAGCGCGAAGTCGAACATCGTCGACGAGTAGTCGGTGATCAGGACGTCGGCGGCGAGGTAGCACGGAACGATCCACGGCACCTTTGATCCATCGATCACCCGGCCGGATGCGATGAGTGCCTTCATGGCCGGCCCCGCGGTTGCCGTGTGATGAGCGCGAACGATGACGACGACTTCGTCACCCAGCGCCTCAAGCAGTCCGCCTACATCGATCCGCATGGAGGTGTCTCCGACCGTCTCGCGAAACGTCGGTGCGTACAGGATCGCCGTCGCACCGTCGGGGACGCCGAGCAGTTCTCGGGCTTCGCGAATGTCTTCGTTGGTGGCGTTGACCAGGGCATCGTTGCGTGGGTACCCGGACTCCAGCCATTCATAGCGGCACGGGTAGGCGTGGGACCACATCTCCGTTGAATAGGCATTGGAGCTGACGGCGTAGTCCCAGCGATCGCTGCGGCGCAGCAGGTTCTCGAACTCGCGCGCCGACCGTGCCTCATCGATGGGCACGACCTTGCCGCCACTACGACGAGGCTGCCGAACGGGATCGACCGCAGTGCTCGCCACCGAGCTCGACATCACATCGAGGCCTACGAGCTTGAGTGGAGTGCCGTGCATGGTCTGGATGTGCACTTGGCCGGGGCGCTTCACATAGGAGCCGGCGAAGTTGACGTTGTTGACGAAGTACTTCGCTCGCGCGAACACACGCCAGCGCTTCCAGCCCCCCGGAGTCACGTAGGGCGTGCCCGGGGGAAGGTGAGCGGCCTTGCTCTCATCGATGAGCCACACTCCCTTCAGGTGCGGAGCAGTCTCAGGCAGGGCCTCGAAGATGGCCCGAGGGTTGCAGCCGTAGCCACTCCCCCAGTACTCGGAGAAGAGAACGAGGTTGTCATCGATCGGCAGGAGCCGCAGGGCCTTGTAGTACAGCCTTCCCACCGAGCGCACGCGCTTGAGCGCTCGCCGAGCCGGCCAGTAGACCTTGCCGCCCGCCCGCCGCAGAGGCTTGCGCCAGCGGTCAAGGCGGTCATAGACGAGGAAGGACCGATACGAGCGTGTGAGGAAGATCCGGGCGCGAAGGTTGCTGGCCTTGTTCTGCTTGGCCACCGACGACCAGTCCTGCGCGTGCTTGGCCACCGACTCCTGCGCCTCCAGGTAGAACTCCGGGCGCATGGCCTTGGGCACGCGGTCCTTGTGGCTGAGGATCGTGACGTAGTGGTTGACCATCACGTCGTAGAGATGCTTGCGGACCTTGAGGTCGACGTCGTGCCGATCGAGTTCCGCGAACACCTCGTTGTACCGACCGAAGATGTCGAAGTGACGCGGGCTGCCACTGCCGAGGATGCTGCCCGCCCGGCGCTGGCGGTACAGCAGGACGACCCTGTTCAACGAGACGGCGGTCTCAGCGCTCAGCAGCACCGTGTACGTGAAGTGGATGTCCTCGTAGTAGCCCTGGGGGAAGGTGACGTCGAGGGAGGCGAGGAAGTCACGTCGGTAGACCTTGTTGCAGGCGATGGGCAGCAGGTTGAACAGCCGCAGATGCTCCCGCGGCACGAACACCTGCGGCGACAGTGTTGCCAGGATCTCGTCGGCCCAGCTGACGGCCGTTCGACCGTCCCACCAGACGCGCGCGTAGTTGTAGATCAGGAGCTGCGGGAACTCCCCGACCTCGAGGCGATCGGCAATGGCGGACAGCGAACCCGGCGAGAGGGTGTCATCGCCGTCGAGGAAGAGGATGTACTCGCCCGTGGCCGCGGCCACCCCCGCATTCCGCGCTCCGCCCAGTCCCACGTTCTCCGGCAGGTGGAGCACGCGAACCCGGCTGTCGCGCTCGGCGAGATCGTCAAGGATGTCACCGGAGCGATCCGGTGAGCAGTCGTCAACGGCCACGATCTCGACGTCGGAGAAGTCCTGGTCGAGGACCGACTCGATAGCGGCCCGGAGATACGCCTGAACCCCGTAGGCCGGCACGATCACGGAGAACAGGGCCACGTTTCGCGAGCATACACAGCGAGATCGCCCCGCCTCGGTCGTTGAGCGGTGAGTTGCCTGGCCTCCCGGGGCGAGGCGCGACGCGCCCATGTCACGGCACCGGGCCTGGGGCTGCGACCTGTAAGGTCAGCGGGTGCCTGCAGTCACCAATCCCGTCCTCATCGGCGGGACCGGCCGGAGTGGTTCCACGATTCTCGGTCGCATCCTCGCCCGTCATCCGGATCTGTACCTGACCGATCCTGAAGAGGTGCGCTTCCTGGCCAACAACCCCGGCATGGCCACGGCCCTCGGGATGAAGAACGCCGGGTTCCCGCGGAATCTGCGAGCGCGCAATCTCGCACAGAAGGCGATCAAGAGATCTCAAGGGGCCTACTTCAAGCGGCCCAACAACAGCGGACTGCAGAAGTGGCTGACCAAGGAGGAGATGGTCGCCCTGGGTGATCGCTACCTCGAGCGCTTCGGCAAGGAGCCGCTGGCGGCCACCCAGGAGTTCACGTACGCCGTCATGGACAAGGTGGCGGCTCCTGCGGAGGGACGCCGCTGGGTGGATGGCACGCCGGCCAATGCCCGCGTCACGGATCTCATCGAGCCGATCTACCCGGACTGCCAGGTCGTGGCGATCATCCGCGACGGCCGCGACGTTGCCGCCTCATTCGTCGAGCAGACCTTCGGGCCCAACGAGATCCTGGAGTCACTTCGCGAGTGGGGGCGCCGCTCGCTTCGCATGCATCAGGCCGTCCAGCGGTGCCACCCCGGCCGCATCCTCACGGTAGACATGCTCGACATGGTGCAGAACGCTCGGGAGGAGAGCCTCGAGCAGGTGTGCTCATTCCTGAACATCCCGCTCGACCCCGGAATGATGGAGTGGTTCGCTGACAACGTCAGTGTCGATCGTGCTCACGTCGGGCGCTGGCGCACCCAGTTCGATGACGAGACCACGGAGAAGATCAACGCGCTCTATGCCTCGATCGTGGCAGACCTGCGGAGCAAGGGCGTACGCATCCCGCTCGAGACCTGACCGGCCAACACGGCAAGTCCGAACGGCGGCATCAGCATTCGCTAGTCAGCACGCCATTCGTCGCGTTCCGCACTGGAGTCCAGCAGGTCGACGGCATCCTCCGCCGCATCGTCCTCATCCTCCTTGACCTGGCCTCGGCCGACCAGATTCAAAGCCTCCTCCACGGTGCCGTCGAGGATCACCTGACCATCGCCGATGACGAGCGCCCGGGTGCAGAAGCGCTCCATGACGCGCGCGTTCTGCCCAGCGACGAGGAAAGTGGCACCCTGCTCCTTGAGCTCCTCGACGTGCTGCCACCCCACCTCGCGGTAGGAGTCGTCACCCACGATGAGTGACCCCTGGGTTGCGTATGCCTTCGCATCGGCTGCCATGGACACGGTCCAGACGATTCGCCGCCGAAGCTCCGGTGGACAGGCCCGCGCGTAGCTGTCAAGAGCCCTGCTCAGCCCCGCTGTCGTCACGATCCAGTCCATGCGCTCGTTGATCTGCTCAGGCGAGAGGCCGAGCAGGATCCCGATCACGAAGATGTTCTGACGCACCGTGAGCTTGGCGTTGACCAGACCCGCGCGACGCAGGATGGGAAGGATGACGTCGCGGCGACGGACGTGGCCGTGGTCTGGGATCAGTGTTCCGGCCGCCAGGCGTATGAGTTCAACGGTGCTGTCCTTGGGCTGGCGCCCGATCAGCGCGACCGCTTCACCGGGCGCAACGGTGAAGGTCAGGTTCCCGTAGACCTGTTCATCGACCTTGCTGGTCTCCTGCGCCAGTCGGCGAAGGCGATCGGACCGACCCCCGCCCTTGCGGCGCCGACGACGCGGCATGGTGAGGGTGACGTCCTCGAACTCCAGGGCGTTGCCGAGGCTGGGGTCGCAATGGATGCGGGCCATCGTCAGGCCTCCTTCAGAATGCGGTGCTCGAGCCGCAGGAAGGTGATGATTCCGGCGATGACGCAGATGAGTGCAACTGAGCCGGAGATCGCATACCCGAACATCGGCACGTGCTCCTCGGGCCACCAGCCAACGCGATACAGCGCCAATATGCCAGCCAGCGGGTTGATCGCCGCCGCCGATCGCGCACTCTCAGGAACAAGGGCCAGGGAGTAGAGGACCGGACTGAGGTAGAAGGCCGCTCGCAACACGATGCGCACGATCCGGGCGAAGTCCGGTACGAGGACGGAGATTGACGCCACGAGCAGCGAGAGGCCGTACATCAGGATCAGCTGGACGACGAAGGCCAGGAAGAAGAAGCCAATGTTGATACCGGGGAAGCTCCACGTCACGAGCATGGCGAACAGAATCAGCGGCAGCGAGAACAGGAAGTCGAAGGTTCGCGTGATCAGCACCCGGACCACGGAGAACTGGGTGGGCAGCACGCTCACCGGGAGGGTGCGCGAGAAACCGATGAAGGCCTTCGTGGCCGAGGAGATGCCGCTGGTGAACCACCACCAAGGCAGGATCGCCACGGTGAGGAAGAGGTAGTAGGGCTGGCCGCCCATCTTGCGTCCGCCGAGCAGGATCTCGAAGACGAACCACATCGTGACGCTCATGCCCAGGGGTTCGAGGATCGCCCAGAGGTAGCCCAGCCGGAGCTTGCGGTACTTCTGCGACAGGTCCCGGCGCACGAGCAGGAACAGCGCCTGCCGCGATCGCCAGATACTCACCCCCGCACAATACGGCGAACGGTGGATCGGCGTGCGAGCGGTGGATCCGCGCACGAGCGGTCAATCCGCGCGGAGCGGTCAATCCGCGCGGAGCAGCGGCTCCCACAGGTCAAGGACCGTCTCCAGTCGATATGCCTCGGCTGCCGTCCTTGCTTCGGCACTCATCGAGCGTCGGAGTTCCTCATCGTCCATCAGGCGCCCCAGGTGTACGGCGAAATCGTCGACGTCTCCGCGCACGGCGAGAAGACCCGTGCGCCCATGCATGACAAGTTGGCGAACTCCGGACGAGGCATCCGCGGCCACCGCAGGCAGCCCACACGCCATCGCCTCCATCAGCGACAGCGGAAAGCCCTCGACCAGGGATGGCAGTGCCAGAATCGAACTCGCCATGAGGTAGCCCTGCGGGTGGGAGGTTGGCTCAACGAACTGCACGCGTGGCAGATTGCGATCACGGATCTCATCCACCAGCGGACCGCTTCCGACGAATCGAAGCCGCCACTCGTGTCGGTCGGCAGCCACTCGCGCCCAGGCATCGGCCAGAATTCCCGGCGCCTTCTCCACCGACAATCGCCCCAAGTAGGTGACGACGCGATCGGTCAAGGGCGACGGCTGATCCGGCCAGAAGGCAAGCGGGTTCGGCAATGCAATAGCTCCGTGCATTCCCCAGGAGACGAATCGGTCGGCATCAGCCTGCGTGAGGAGCGTGACAACATCAAGATCCGAATACGCAGCGAGCAGGCGTTCTGCGTCGCCTCCCATCTCTGCCGCCTCCGCCGACGAGTGGTACTGACCGATCACGCGCCATTGGTCATGTGGGACGCGATCCAGCATCTCCTTGCACCACACCTGAGTCGTGATGACGACGCCCGGCTCGCCCTCTGCCAACACATCGTGGATGCCCTGAAGGATGCCTGCCTCGGCGTCGGAGCGCGCCTCCTCGTCGGACGCCGACGGGACAGGTGACGGCAGCAGTGTCGTTGACCGGTAGCTCTGATCCGTTGCGAATGCATGCGGTTCAGCGGCCATCTCAAGTCCGACGAGGTGCACCGAATGTCCACGACCGGTGAGCCCCTGGGCCAAAACGTGTGCCACCCGTGCGGCTCCACCGAGTTCGGTGATCGAATTCACCATGATGACGACCGACGTCACGATTCCTCCTGCAGGACCCGTAGGAGACGCTGGCAGGCATCGTCGTCCGGATCCCCCGCCAGGCGCGCCAATGCCGCGTGGCCTTGAGCCCACGGTTCCAAGGCGGTTGCCTCCATCACGCGTGTCAGAGCCGCCAGCAGTTCGGCTGCACCACTGACGCAGGGTCCCGGCATTTCCTCCTGCCACGGCAGGTACAGCCCAGGTCCTCGTGAGAGGAGATCTCTAATGTCCGAAGTGAAGATGGCTATCGGCCGACCAAGGCGCGCTGCAACAGCCGCCCATCCTGACGTGTCGGTGACGAGGACGTCACAAGCACCGATGACGTCGCGGGCGGGCAGCGCTGAGTCGTCCAGCACCCGAACCGGCGCATCCTTGAGAGCCTCGGCGATCCTGACCGAGTCCTCGTGCGTTGTGATCACTCCGACGACCATCTCGTCACCGTCAATGCCCAACCCTGTGCGCACCGTGGCGCGCGCCGGAACCATCTCGGCAAGTGGCGAGGCAACCTCAGTGCGACACGAGAAGCCGAGGGCCTGCGCGGATCGACGGCCGACGTCACTCGACGGAGCCGCCACGACATCCACGTCAGTCTCCCCGCGCACGAGCAACTGCCGCTGCCCACGAGGAGTCAGCAGCGGCCAGTCGACGATGTCCGAGCCCACCTTCTCCAAGGAAGGCTCAACGAGCGCGAGCACTCGGGTGTCCCGTCCGCGTTCGAGGGGTCGGCCGACCGTGTCCGGACCAGACACACGCATCGGCAAACCGTCGGTCACCCACCACCGACTCCTCGCAGCCAGCCAACGGTGTCGGGCGGTGCCTGCCCTGACCGCCTTCGCCCAGTGCGGTACCTGATTGCGGTCGGACTGATACGCCCACACCACGGGAATGCCCTGGGCGTGCAGGTATTCCGTGAGCGCGAGTGGACTGCCCCCACACGCCTGTGATCCGTCAGTGATGGCGCATACGCGTCGACGAGTGCCGCCAAGCGCGCGGGCCCAGCGAGCAGCGCGGCGCGCGAGCCGACAGTCCCAGCGACGCCACCACGTCTGCCACGTTCCGCTCGCCACGCTCTGCACTCTAGAGGCTGGACACCTGTTGCCAGCGGTGCTGGCCGTCGTCAGTAGCCTCGGCTCATGACCGATGCCACACACTCCACTCTCACCCATGACGCCAGTGGCGAGCCCGTCGAGCGGGTGCTGGCCGTCATGGCGCATCCGGACGACATTGACTTCGGATCAGGCGGCACCGTGAAGGCCCTCACCGACGCTGGAGTGCAGGTCAGCTATGCGATCATCACGAATGGCGATGCCGGTGGCTTCGATCCCGCCGTGCCGCGGTCAGAGATTCCACGCATTCGCCAGGAGGAGCAGCGCGCTGCAGGCGAGGTTCTCGGTGTCAACGACATCGTCTTCCTCGGCTATCGGGATGGCGAATTGTGCGTCAGTCACGAACTGCGCCGCGACATCACCCGAGAGATCCGCCGCGTGAGACCTAACCGGATGATCATCCAGTCCCCCGATCGCAACTGGGACCGCATCGCGGCCTCGCACCCGGACCACCTTGCGGCAGGTGAGGCCGCGATCCAGGCGATCTACCCCGACGCGCGCAATCCCTTCGCGCACACATCCCTTCTTGAGGACGAGGGGCTCGAGGCGTGGAGCGTGCCAGAGGTATGGGTGATGGGCACTCCGACCCCAGACCGGTGGATCGACGTCACCGATACGTTCGAGGCCAAGCTCGCGGCGATCCACTCCCACGCCAGTCAGCTTCCTGACGTCGCCAGCATCGACGAAAGAGTGCGGGGATGGCTGACGGCTCAGGCTCAGCTCGGAGGCCTGCCCGATGGACGACTTGCTGAAGCATTCATGGTGGTGTCGACGGCCTAGCCGTACGTCACTCGGCGACGCCCTCGCCGAAGTCACGGATGGTGAAGTACCACGTGTAGTAGACGGCCAACGCCGGGCCGAGAATGATGATGAAGTAAGGAATGACCCCACCAACACCATCACCGATCAACGCGAATCCCTGCCACACCAGCGCGATTCCGATGAGCACGAGAATGGCGCTCAGGACGTAGTTCTGGGGCTTGCGCGCCGACCAGGGCCGGTTCGAATCTTCGTTGTCACTCACGCCTTCACCTCACACAGGCCCAGCAGATGGGGAACGTACTCATGGTTCGAACTAGACGAACACTGCGATCACGACGTTGGCCAGTGTCAGCAGACCAATGATCAGCCACAGCGCGGTCTGAGGGGGCTGCTTGCGCCGGCCCACGGCCGCCAGAATCGCGATGACAATCACGATGACGAGCTTGATGGCGATCTTCGTGTTGTCGACCTCATCCTTGGCTGCGTCACCGAGCGCACCGCCGGACAGCATTCCCACCATGATCAAACCTGTGAGCAGTTGAGTCATGGCACCGTCGAACATCCACCGCGTGACAGTTTTTTCCTTCGACGTCAACTGCAGCAGGAAAGCACCCAGCAGCATCGCCAGGCCAACGAAGTGCAGTACAACGATGATGTTGTAGACGACATCCATCAGCGACCTACTCCCATCCTTAGGTCGTGACTCTGACGAATCACTCCCACTCCTCGGTCGTGACTCTGACGATTCACTCCAACTCCTCGGTCGTGACTCTGACGAATCACTCCAACTCCTCGGTCGTGACTCTGACGAATCACTCCAACTCCTCGGTCGTGACTCTGACGAATCACTCCCACTCAATCGTCCCGGGCGGCTTGCTCGTGACGTCCACCGTAACGCGGTTGATCTCCGAAACCTCGTTAGTGATGCGTGTCGAAATCCGCGCAATCAGGTCGTAGGGAAGACGCGACCAGTCAGCCGTCATGGCATCCTCACTCGACACCGGACGCAGAACGACCGGATGCCCATAGGTGCGTCCGTCTCCCTGAACACCGACAGATCGGACGTCAGCCAGCAGAACCACCGGGAACTGCCACACCTCGCGGTCCAGTCCAGCGGCCGTCAGTTCCTCGCGAGCGATGGCGTCGGCCTCGCGGAGGATCGCCAGTCGCTCCTCATCGACGGCCCCGATGATGCGAATCGCAAGCCCCGGCCCCGGGAACGGGTGTCGCCACACGATCTCCGGCGGCAGGCCGAGGTCGAGTCCCACCTGCCGCACCTCGTCCTTGAACAGGGTGCGCAGCGGCTCAACGAGCGTGAATTGGAGATCCTCCGGCAGGCCTCCAACGTTGTGATGGCTCTTGATGTTCGCCGTGCCGGTTCCGCCACCGGACTCGACGACATCCGGATAGAGCGTGCCCTGGACGAGGAACTGAATCGTCTCGCCGTGCGCACCCGCCTCGGCGATGAGATCGCGCTCGGCCGCCTCGAACACCCGGATGAACTCGCGGCCGATGATCTTGCGCTTGGTCTCAGGATCGCTCACTCCTGCGAGTGCCTCGAGGAAACGCTGCTTCGCATCAACCACGACGAGTCGAATGCCGGTCGCCGCGACGTAGTCCCGCTCGACCTGCTCCGCCTCCCCCTTGCGCAAGAGACCGTGATCGACGAAGACGCAGGTGAGCTGGTCGCCCACGGCCTTGTGCACCAACGCTGCCGCCACGGCGGAGTCGACTCCACCGGACAGCCCGCAGATCACCTGACCGGCACCCACCTGTTCACGGATGCGCTCGACCTGATCGTCAATGACGCTATCCATGGTCCAGGAGGGCTCACAGCCGGCGATGTCGATCAGAAAGTGCTCGAGGATCCGCTGACCGTGCTCGCTGTGAAGGACCTCCGGGTGGAACTGGACGCCGGCGAGGCGCCGTCCTACCGACTCGAAAGCCGCGACGGGAGCGCCATCTGATTCAGCCGTGACGAGAAAGCCTGCTGGTGCAGCGGTTACGGCATCACCGTGCGACATCCAGACGCTCTGCTGCGCGGGCAGCCCGTCAAACAGGACTCCGGGAGTGGCGACCCGCAGAGTCGTTCCCCCGTACTCCCTGCGTCCGGTCTTGTCTACGTTGCCGCCCAGTGCCTGAGCCATGGCCTGGAACCCATAGCAGATTCCGAACACCGGGATCTCGGTGTCGAACAGTTCCGCATCCAGACTCGGGGCACCCGGTTCGTAGACGCTTGAGGGACCACCGCTCAAGATGACGGCGGCCGGGCGCTTGGCCAGCATCTGCGCTGCCGACATCGTGTGCGGAACGATCTCCGAGTACACCCGGGCCTCGCGCACGCGGCGAGCGATGAGCTGCGCATATTGAGCGCCGAAGTCGACGACGAGGACGGGGGCGGGAGCATCAGTCACCCCCCGAGCCTAGCGACGCGTTCACGGCCCTCTGAGCGAGGAGAGCCGTCAGGAGGAGAAGGCTCCGAGGACAGCGAAGACCGCCACCAGGGCGGCATCGACCAGCAGTCCGACGACCAGAGTCACGACGACCCAACGGCGCGCCACGCGGCCCAGTCGCCGAGCACGGTCAGGGTCGCCCATCGAGACGGCCCGAGCGGAGCGCCAGCCATAGAGAACAGCGATCAGGCCGAGCGGCAGGAAGCACAGAGCACTGACGGCCACGGCGGCCGCGAGGTACGTGCGCGGCGGCTTTCCCGACGCGGGCACGTCGGGGGCCAGGGGGTGCGCATCGGTGTCGGGCATCGTCGAAACCCTAGTCCCCAGCCACGGGTTCCCCGGGCGCCGAGCGGCCCTTCGACCGAGGAGCACCCGCCCGAGGGTCCATGAAAATTTCTCGAAAAAACCGCATCCGCCTTCCATCTTGCCTACTGTGACTCTCGTCACATTCCGCCCCGCGGCGGGTCAGGCATGCGCGATTAAGGGGAGTCGAATGCAGCACATCACTGTCACGGTTGACGGAACGGAATACCAATCTGAGGTCGAACCTAGAACGCTCCTGGTGCATTGGCTTCGCGAGGGCCTTGGCAAGGTGGGCACGGTCGTCGGATGCGACACGTCCAACTGCGGAGCCTGCACGATCCTGGTCGACGGCCAGAGCATCAAGTCCTGCAGCATGCTCGCCGTGCAGGCCGATGGGTGTGAGATCACGACCATCCAGGGGCTGTCCACCGGCGACGACTGGCACCCCGTCCAGACGGCCTTCAAGGAGTGCCACGGCCTGCAGTGCGGCTACTGCACCCCCGGCATGGTCATGTCGACCGTCGACCTGCTCACCGAGAATCCGAATCCGACCGAAGAGGAGATTCGCGACGGCATCCACGGCAACCTCTGCCGATGCACCGGATACCACAACATCGTGAAGTCTGTGAAGTACGCCGCTGACCTGATGGGAGGCTCCAAGTGACTGACACCCTCGACACCTCTTCGGTCATCGGGCGACCGCTGCGCCGCAAGGAGGACGCGAAGCTCCTCCATGGCCGCACGAACTGGACTGACAACATCCAGCTGCCCGGCACGCTGCACATGGCGATCGTGCGCAGTCCGATGGCGCACGCCAAGGTCACCAAGGTCGACGTCTCGGAGGCCTTGAAGCAGCCCAACGTCGTCGCCGCCTACAACGCCGCGGAACTCGGCGATCTCAATTCCGTTGTTCCGTGTGTGTGGCCGGTCACGGACGACACCGTGATGCCGCCGTTCCCCGCACTGACTGGCGACAAGGTTCGGCACGTCGGCGATTGCGTGGCAGTCGTGCTCGCCACCGACGCGGCATCCGCCGAGGATGCCCTCGCCTACGTGGACGTCGAGTACGAGCCCCTACCCGCGGTCGTGAACATGATCGACGCCATCTCCCCCGGCAGTGAGCTCGTGCACGGCGATGCCACCAACAACACGTGCTACGTCTACGACCTCGGCGGCGGCTACGAGGACGAGCTTGCCAAGCACTCGGACGTTGTCCGAGTGAAGCGCCGCTTCGTCAACCAGCGCCTGATCCCAGCATTCATGGAGCCCCGAGCGGTCGTCGCCGCCCCCATGGGCATGAGTGACGAGATCACCGTGTGGACGTCGACCCAGATCCCGCACGTCCTGCGGGTGCTCCTGCAGCTCGTCACCGGCATCCCCGAGCAGAATCTGCGCATCATTGCGCCCGATGTCGGCGGCGGCTTCGGCGGCAAGCTTCAGTGCTACCGCGAGGAGATCCTCGTGACACAGCTGGCTCGCAAGTTGGGTCGTCCGGTCAAGTGGAACGAGACCCGAAGCGAGGACATGGTCGCCACGCATCATGGTCGTGATCAGATCCAGGACATCGAGCTGGCCGCCACAAAGGACGGCAAGTTCATTGGCCTGAAGGTCGACCTGCTGGCCAACATGGGTGGGTACCTGCAGATCATCACACCCGGCATCCCCCTGCTGGGCATGTTCATGTACCCGGCCATCTACAAGATGGACGCGTATCAGTTCCAGTGCACGGGAGTGTTCACGAACAGCACCCCCACCGACGCCTATCGCGGCGCTGGTCGCCCCGAGGCCACGTTCGCAATCGAGCGCATCGTCGATGAGATGGCCGCGGAACTGGGCATGGAGCCCATGGAGCTGCGAACCAAGAACTGGATCGAGCACCACGAGTTCCCGTTCACGACGGTTGCCGGTCTGACGTATGACACCGGCAACTACGAGGCCGCCACCGCCAAGGCGATGGACATGTTCGGGTATCACGAGCTCCGTGCCGAGCAGAAGGCTCGCCGGGAGTCGGGCGATCCCGTGCAACTGGGCATCGGCATCTCGACCTTCACCGAGATGTGCGGATTGGCTCCGTCCCGCACGCTGGGCGCGCTGAAGTACGCGGCAGGCGGCTGGGAGCACTGCACGATCCGGCTCCTGCCCAGCGGGAAGGTGGAACTCGTCACCGGCACCTCACCGCACGGACAGGGGCACGAGACGGCCTGGAGTCAGATCGCGTCCGAAATCCTCGGAATCCCGGTGGACGACATCGATGTCATCCACAGCGACACCGGCCGCTCCCCCTACGGGATGGACACGTATGGCTCACGCTCCCTCGCCGTCGGTGGTCAAGCGATCAAGAAGGCTGCCGATCGCGTGATCGAGAACGCTCGGCCCATCGCCGCGCACCAGCTCGAATGCTCCGCCAACGACCTGGAGTTCGCCAACGGCGCATTCTCGGTCAAGGGCGATCCGGAGAAGGCCGTCACCCTCGGTGCACTCGCGTGGGCGGCCTTCGCCGCGCACAACCTGCCCGATGGTGTCGAGCCCATGATCTCCGGCGAGGCCACGGTGGATCCGGAAGACTTCTCCTTCCCCCACGGCACTCACCTGGCGGCCATGGAGGTCGACACGGAGACCGGCAAGGTGAAGCTGCGCAAGTACGTCTGCGTCGACGACGTCGGCAACCAGGTCAATCCGATGATCGTCGAGGGTCAGGTGCATGGTGGTCTCGCTCAGGGCATCGGACAGGCTCTCTACGAGGGTGCGGAGTACGACTCCGACGGCAACCTGCTGACTGCGAGCCTGGCTGACTACCTGATCCCCAGCGCGGCCGATCTGCCGAGTTTCGAGACGGGGTCGACGGTCACGCCGTCCACCACCCACTCCCTGGGCACCAAGGGAGTGGGCGAGGCGGGCGCGATCGCCTCCACCCCGGCGATCATCAACGGCATCGTCGATGCCCTGCGGCCGATGGGTGTGAACGATGTGCTCATGCCTGCCAGTCCACAGAATGTCTGGAGAGCCATCCAGGCGGCGAAGGGAGCCTCCGCATGATTCCCGCGAAGTTCGACTATGTGCGCCCCTCCACCGTCGACGAGGCCGTCGCCGCTCTCGTGGCGGCGGGCGAGGACGCGAAGGTGCTCGGCGGAGGTCAGTCTCTGATGCCCGTCCTGCGCCTGCGGATGGGCGAGCCCTCCGTCGTCGTGGACACCACCCGCATCGACGAGATGAAGGGCATCACTGACGCCGGTGACGCCATCGTCATCGGGGCCGGGACCACGCATGACGCCGTGGCGAAAAGCGACCTCGTGCGCCAACACGCGGCCCTGCTCGCTGCTGCGACCGACACCGTGGCGGACCGGCAGATTCGCCACCGTGGCACCGTCGGCGGCGCCATGGCCCATGCCGATCCGGCAGGAGACCAGCCTCCGGTCGCGCTGGCCATGGGTGCGTCCTTCACGATCGCCGGCCCCAGTGGCCGACGAACCGTCCCGGCCAGCGAATTCTTCGTGGACTATTTCACGACGGCCGTGGGGCCCGACGAGGTGCTGGTGAGCGTGAGCGTTCCCAAGCACACCGGCTGGGGTGCGCACTACGAGAAGTTCAACCGCACGGCCCAGGCCTGGGCCATCGTGGGCGTTGCTGCCACGGTGCGGATGGACGGTGGCTCGATCGCCGAAGCCGAAGTGGGCCTGACGAACATGGGCCCCGGACCCGTGAAGGCCACGGCTGTCGAGCAGGCATTGGTGGGGGCCTCGACGATGGCAGCCATCTCCGCTGCCGCCTCGCATGCCGCCGAGGGCACGAGTCCGAACAGCGACATCCACGCAGAGTCGGACTACCGAGAGCATCTGGCTCGTGTCCTGACGGCACGAGCCGTCGCCGAGGCTGCAGGGATCTCCTGAGAGTCCGTTGATGCGTCAGTAGGCGGGCCCCCGCTACGCTGAGGACCCCACCTACTGACGCATCAATGCAGCTGACGGGCTGCCGAAGGACGCTATCTGCGGTAGCGTCCGCGCCATGGCCCTTTACACCTGCGCGAAGTGCGGAATGTCCGTCAACACCACCTGCGGCGCCTGCGACGCTCCCCTGGTCGATGCGTCCCTCACCAAGGACGACGGCACCATGGTCGAGATCAGCGAGTGCCCCAACGGCCACGGCAAGATCAAGTCGCCGCTGTGCTGCGGCGCAGACATGAGCTGCTCGGTCTGAGCACCTCCGCACGACTCCCCGCCCTCGCGACTGCAGCTGTCGCAGCGGCCTGGGTGGTTCTGACCATCACGTCCCTTGTTGTCGGCGCGTGGGGCTCTCAGGGCACCAGCGCCTTCATCGCGATCGCGGTGCTGGCCCTGATCAACATGGCCGCCCTCATGTCGGCTGCCTGGTGGCTGCGGGAAAGGCGCCGCCAGGCACATGCGTGGGCGATCCTCGTCCTGACCGCCAACGCAGCCCTCACGCTCACTGATCAGATGGGCTGGATCGACACCCTGTTCCTCGCCCTCACCCTCGCGGCCCTGGTGATCGTGCTGATCAGGACGCGCTGGTACTGGGGACGCGCAGCTCGCCGGGCGCACCGGCAGGGACAACGGGCCTGACGGGCGGCACTGCGTCCACTCGCCGGTAATCAGCACCCGCCTCCGGCCGCGGATCAGGTTCTCCTCTGTTGGGCCACAGGGCCATTGCTCGTTCGGCCTGGGCCGTGATGGTCAGGGACGGATTCACCCCGAGGTTCGCAGTGATCGTCGAGCCGTCGACGATGTGCAGGCCCGAGTATCCGAAGGCGCGGTGGTAGGCATCGACCACTCCTCGGTCAGGGTCGCTCCCGATGACACATCCCCCGACGAAATGAGCCGTGACCGGGGAGTCGAAGTTCTCGAAGATGGATCCAGCGGCGATGCCGTTGATGCGCTCGGCAATTCTCCTGACCACCTCATGTCCGACGGGCAGGTAGGTAGGGCTGGGCGCTGTGTCGTCCTGCTGGGTCGTGAGGTGCCAGCGACCCAGGCGCGACCGCGTGCCGGTGACGCTCAGCGAATTGTCGACCGTCTGCATCACCAGCGCGATCACGGACCTCTCGCTCCACCTGCGGACATTGAGCAGCCGCAGCAGTTCACCCGGCTTGCTCACGGTGTCCGCGACCAGCACCTGCCACCGCTTCCGGTTCGGCTGCGGCGTCGTCAGGAGGGATTGCAGCAGTCCCATCACATTCGATCCCTTGCCATATCGGCACGGTTCGACGTGCGTCACATCGTCAGGATGGAAGCTCGATGTGATCGCTACTCCCTCGGTGAAGTCCTCCGACGATGTGGCTGTGACGGCGCCCAGGATTGCCTCGGAGTTGGTGCGGGTCTTGCGACCGAGGGCCGGCGAGAGGCGCGGCAGCATGCCCTTGTCCTTCATTCGGTGGAGGAGCCGCTGCGTTCCATAGGTTCCGGCTGCGAGCACCACGTGCTCGGCAGTGAACGTGCGCCGCCTGCTGGTCCCGGTGCGTACCGTCTCGACGAGGAAGCCACCCCGCGTGCGCTCAAGGAGCGCAGTGACCGTCGTCATCGGGAGGATGCGCGCGCCCGCGTGCTCGGCGAGGGCGAGGTAGTTCTTGACCAAGGTGTTCTTGGCGTTGTGACGGCAGCCCGTCATGCACTCCCCGCACTCAGTGCAGCCCGTGCGATCGGGACCCACACCGCCGAAGTAGGGATCCGGGCTCGTGCATCCGGCCCCCTCCCCGAAGAACACCCCGACCGGCGTGAGTCGGAACGTGGTGCCGACTCCCATATCCTCGGCGACGGACTTCATCACGCGATCGCTGGGAGTCATCGTCGGGTTGTCCGCGACGCCCAGCATGCGGGACGCTTGGTCGTAGTACGGCGCTAGTTCGTCCTGCCAGTCGGTGATGTCTCGCCACTGCTCGTCGGCGAAGAACTGTTCGCCGGGGGTATACAACGTGTTCGCGTAGTTCAGCGAACCACCACCGACTCCGGCGCCCGCCAGCACCAGGACGTCCTTCAGCAGATGCATCCGCTGGATGCCCGTGCAGCCGATCTGCGGCGCCCACAGGTAATCGCGAATTCGCCACGACGTCGCCGGCAGCTCGTGGTCCTCGAACCGTCGCCCGGCCTCGAGGACACCGACGCGATAGCCCTTCTCCGTAAGCCTCAGGGCGGCCACCGATCCACCGAAGCCCGACCCGATGACCAGCACGTCGAAGTCGAGGTTGCTCATGGCTGCAAATCTACTTCAGTCGCAGCCGCTTCATGGCCGTCACCGCAGAGGTGAGCACCGCCCCCCAGCGCTCGTCGGTCCAGCCGGCAGGCGCACCGAAACTCAGGAGCCTCTGCGTCGCGATGGTCTGCGACTGCGTGTACTTCAGCAGGCCCTCGTCCCCGTGGCGGCGTCCGAGCCCGGACTGCCCCATGCCGCCCATCGGCGCTCGCACGCTCCCCCAGGCCGTCGCGTAGCCCTCGTTGACGTTCACCGTGCCCGCACGCAACTGCCGAGCGACTGCCCGTGCCGCCCCACGATCCCGACCGATGACGGAGGCGTTGAGGCCGTACTCGGTGTCGTTCGCGAGCTCGATGGCCTGCTGGTCGGACTCCACCGACCGCACTGCGACCACCGGGCCGAAGGTCTCCTCGTCACACACGACCATGGCGTCGGTGACACCGGAGAGGATCGTGGGCTCGAAGAAGAACGGCCCGACGTCTGGGCGCGCACGCCCCCCTGCGAGCACCGTCGCTCCCTTGCTCACCGCATCGTCGAAATGCGCCTGGACCCGTTCGAGCTGCCCCGCTGAGATCAACGAGCCGATCTCGAAGCCCCAGCCCACTCGGGCGCCGAGCCGCAGGGCGTTCGTTCGACGGACGAAGGCCTCGACGAAGGCCTGGTGCACCTGGTGGTGGGCGTAGATGCGCTCCATCGAGATGCACAGCTGACCGGCATTGGCGAAACTGGCACGCGTGGCGATCTCCGCGGCCCTCTCCGGATCGGCATCCGCGCGAACGATCATCGCGTTCTTTCCGCCGAGCTCCATCGAGCACGGGATGAGCCGCTCGCCGCACCGGGCGGCCACGATCCTGCCGACTCTGGTGGAGCCGGTGAACATGACGTAGTCGGCCTCGTCGATGACCCACGGGCCCACGACGTCACCGCGACCGAGCACCACCTGCACGACCTCCGGGGGCAGGCCCGCCTCGATGAGGCGATCGCGCACCCACAGTGCCGTCAGGCTCGTCTGGTCGTCGGGCTTGATCACGACGCTGTTGCCGGCGAGCAGCGCGGGAATCGCATCACTGGCCGTCAGGCTCAGCGGATAGTTCCACGGAGCGATGATCGCCACCGCACCCCAAGGGACGTGCCGGACCTGCGCGCCCACCACCAAGGGGATGGCTCCGCGCACCTGTCGATGGGCCAGGAGCCGCCGAGCATCACGGCCGTAGTGGCGCGCCGCGATCAGGACGTCGAGGACCTCCTCCATCGCATCGCGTCTGGCCTTTCCGGCCTCCCGTTGCAGCAGATCCAGGATCTCGTCGCGACGCTGGGCGACGAGATCGTGGAACCGGAGAATGATGCGCGAGCGCTCCTGGACCGACGTGCGCTGCCACCCGAGTTGCGCCGATCGAGCTCGGGAGAAGGCCGCGGCGACATCAGCACGATTCGATTCGACGAGGGTGTCGATGACCTCCCCCGTGAACGGTGCTCGTACCTCGATCACGCGATGCTCATCAGGCGGTGACGACCATCTCCACGCGCTGGAACTCCTTCAGGTCGCTGTAGCCGGTCGTGGCCATGGCCTTGCGAAGGGCGCCCAGGATGTTCATGGTGCCGTCGGCGCTGCGAGATGGCCCGTTCAGGATCTCGGCGAGCGTGCCCACCGTCTCCATCTGGTTTCGCTCGCCGCGCGGAAGGTGCCGATGCCACGCCTCGGCACCCCAATGGGCACCGTGACCCGGAGCGTCGGTGGCGCGGGCGAAGATCGACCCCACCATGGCCGCATCGGCACCGCAGGCGAAGGCCTTGACGAGGTCGCCGCTGCCACCCATCGACCCGTCGGCGATGACGTGCACGTAGCGCCCACCGGACTCGTCGAGGTAGTCGCGTCGTGCAGCTGCAACGTCGGCGATCGCACTGGCCATCGGCACACGCACTCCGAGGACATCGGCTGTCGTGTGCGAGGCTCCCCCGCCGAATCCGACGAGCACGCCCGCTGCGCCCGTGCGCATAAGGTGCAGGGCCGCCTGGTGTGTCGCACATCCACCGACAATGACGGGCGCATCCAGCTCGTGGATGAACTCCTTGAGATTGAGCGACTCGCCCTCGCCGGACACATGCTCCGCGGACACCGTCGTGCCACGAATGACGATGATGTCAGCGCCCGACTGCGATGCGATCGGTGCCAGCTGGGATGCGCCCTGCGGAGACATGCCGACAGCAACGGTGCTTCCGGCTTCGCGAAGGATCGAGATCCGCTGCTTGACGAGATCGGCATCCACGGGCTGCGCGGAGTACATGTCCTGCATGCGCGCGGTGGCCGCCGCCGGCGCCAGGGCGGCGATCTCCTTCAGCAACGGTGCAGGGTCCTCATAGCGACCCCAGAGCCCCTCAAGGTTGAGGACGGCGAGAACACCGTTGGCTGCCAGCGTCGCGGCAGACTCCGGGGACACGACCGAGTCCATGGGTGCTGCGATAATCGGGCTCTCGAAACGGTAGGCGTCGATCGTCCAGGCGGTGGAGACCGCCTCGGGGTCGCGCGTGCGTCGGCTGGGAGCGATGGCGACCTCGTCGAGCGAGTAGCCGCGGCGGCCGCGCTTGGCGCCACCGATCTGAATATCGGTCACGGATTACCGTCCTGAGTAGTTCGGGGCCTCGAGGGTCATCTGGACATCATGCGGGTGGCTCTCCCGGAGCCCCGCTGAGGTGATTCGAACGAAGCTCCCCTTGACATGGAGATCATCAATTGTCTGCGCGCCGCTGTAGCCCATGGAGGCGCGAAGTCCGCCGACGAGCTGGTGCGCCACCGCCGCGATCGAGCCACGGTAGGCGACCATGCCCTCAATCCCCTCGGGGACGAGCTTGTCGTCGCTGAGCACGTCGTCCTGGAAGTAGCGATCCTTGCTGTACGAGCGGGCCTGTCCGCGTGACTGCATCGCGCCGAGCGAGCCCATGCCGCGGTACGACTTGTACTGCTTGCCGTTGACAAAGACGACCTCACCGGGCGCCTCCTCGGTGCCGGCGAGCAGCGAGCCCAGCATCACGGTGTCTGCGCCAGCGACGAGGGCCTTGGCGATATCGCCGGAATACTGCACGCCGCCATCGCCGATCACGGGAACACCAGCGGGCGCACAGGCGAGCGAGGCTTCATAGATCGCAGAGATCTGCGGGACACCGACGCCGGCAACCACCCGGGTGGTGCAGATGGAGCCGGGTCCAACACCGACCTTGACTCCATCAGCACCGGCATCGACGAGAGCCTGCGCTCCCGCTCGCGTGGCGATGTTGCCGCCGACGACGTCAACGGTGGACTGGGCCTTGAGCAGGCGCACCATGTCGAGGACCGCACGCGAATGCCCATGCGCAGTGTCGACGATGAGGAAGTCCACACCTGCCTCGATCAGCGCCTTCGCCCGACGTTCCGAGTCCTCGCCCACCCCCACGGCCGCACCGACGACGAGGCGTCCGTTGGCATCCTTCGTGGCGTGCGGGTACTTGTCTGACTTGACGAAGTCCTTGACGGTGAAGAGCCCCTGCAGTCGGCCTTGGGCATCAACGAGCGGGAGCTTCTCGACCTTCTTGCTGGCGAGCAGGGCGAGCGCGTCCTCAGGCGCAATCCCGACCTGAGCCGTGACCAGAGGCATCGGCGTCATGACCTCGCGCACCGGGCGGCTCATGTCGTCCTCGAAACGCATGTCTCGATTGGTGACGATGCCCACCAGCGTGCCGTTCTCGTCGACCACCGGGACGCCCGAGATGCGGTAGCGCCCGCACATGCGGTCAACGTCGTCGAGAGTGTCGTTCGGCGAGCAGGTGACAGGGTTGTTGACCATTCCCGCCTCCGACCGCTTCACGAGGTCGACGTGCGCGGCCTGCTCCTCGATGGGCAGGTTGCGGTGCAGCACCCCGACACCACCCTGACGCGCCATCGCGATGGCCATGCGGGCCTCGGTGACGGTGTCCATGGCACTGGAGACCAGTGGCATGAGGATGCGGATGTTGCGAGTCACATAGGACGCAGTGTCCACCTCACTCGGCACCACGTCGGACTCGGCTGGGACGAGGAGAACGTCGTCGAAGGTGAGCCCTTGGTAGGCAAATTTGTCGGGCACACCGTCGAAATCGAGGTCATGCGACAGGGGGCGGGAGTCCATCGTGTCTCCGGATGCTCGCGAGCGGTGGGGCGGTAGGCCCCAAGGCTATCGACCCACGATCAGGGGTGCTGATCCCTATCCGAATGCCGACGGATTCAGCGTCCGACAGCCCGCCCGATGCGTTCCACGGCATCCTCCAGACTCGTCACGCGCTGAGGCCCGTCCGAGCCTTCGCAGTCACTCCACCCGGGGCCGCCGACGAGCACCGTGGCCGCGGGACGGGTCACCGGGAGCGCGTCGAGCATGGCGGGGTCCGCCGTCTCAGTAACCTGAGCCCACACGAGCACGGCAGCCGGCCCAATGCGGCGGACCGCCGTGGCCAAGGCATCCTCCGGCAGGTCCGCACCGAGCACGCGGGCTCCGATGCCCACCTCGGCGAGAGCCGCGGACACCGCCCACAGCGGCAGGGTGTGCTGGTCTCCCGGGGCGCAGGCGAGGATCACTGCCCGCCCTCCGGTGGGCGGACCGCTCTCACGAACCCACGCCGCCAGCGACCCTTGCACCGCGGCGCTGACAGCGTGTTCGACTTCAACACCCTGGCCCGTGGCTCGCCACTTCTCCCCGATCGCACTCAGCACCGGAACAATGACGTCATTCCATGCCTTCATCACGCCGAGCTCCTGCAACGCCTCGGCGAGGATCTGCTGGCAGGCTTCCGTGTCCAGGGACTGGGCGGCGCGGGCCAGGCCGCGCGCCAATGGGCCCCCGCCGGGCATGGCAATGACGTTGCCGCCCCCGTGCCGCGATGCCTGAGGGGCTTGCGTCGTAGGCGTCCGCGTGCCGGAATCGTCCGTCGAGATCTCGTCGGCAAGTGCTGCCCGTGCGGCGTCAGCCGGCGCAACCCCGGCAATGACCAGGCGCCTCATGTGCTCAAGCCGAGCGACATCGCGTTCTGAGTAGCGGCGATGCGAGCCAGCCTGATGCTGACTCGGGCCCACGCCATACCGACGGTCCCAGGTGCGAAGAGTGGCCGGCGCCACGCCCATGCGACGAGCCACCGCTGAGACGGTCAGCGACCGACCATCCGACACCGAATCCGGTTCGCCGGTGGACGTCAGAAAATTGCTCGCCGCCGCACTCATTCCCTCATTGTCGGGGGGAGATGGCCATCACGCTCGTTGAGCGGTCCGCAGCGGACATCTGTGGCCCGAATCACACTTGACCAACCTATGAAACGAATCGTATGATCACACCAGTTGAACAACTTGCGAAGCGTTTTCAGAAGGAGAGCAGTCATGGCTGATGTGTCCCGTCTTCCCGGCCCGAACTCGGACGTGTGGGATTGGCAGCTCCTCGGATCCTGCCGCGGCGAGGATCCCGGCCTGTTCTTCCACCCCGAGGGTGAGCGGGGGCCGACGCGTGAGGCGCGGATCACCGCGGCCAAGGAAATCTGCAACTCCTGCCCCGTGCAGTTGCAGTGCGCAGAGCACGCCCTCACCGTGCGTGAGCCCTACGGCGTGTGGGGAGGGCTGTCGGAGGAGGATCGAGAAGACGTCTACCGGCAGCGTCGTCGTGCGGCACAGGGCGTCCGCGCCTCATAGTCCTTGACGCGAACGGTGGATCCGCGCGCAGATCCACCGTTCGTGCGCAGATCCACCGTTCGCGTGAAAGGTGAGGGCCCGGGAGCAATTGCTCCCGGGCCCTCACCTTTGTGTCCGTGCTTCGTGTCAGTGCTTTGTGTCCGTGCGTGGCTCTCGCCTAGTGGCTGTGACCGTGGTGCGAGTGCCCGTGGCCGTGAGCCGCCGGGGCCTCCTCGGCCGGCTTCTCGACGACGAGGGCCTCGGTGGTCAGCAGCATCGCGGCGATCGAGGCGGCGTTCTCCAGCGCGGAGCGCGTCACCTTGACCGGATCGATGACACCAGCGGCCACCATGTCGACGTACTCACCCGTGGCTGCATTGAGCCCCTGGCCGGCAGGCAGGTCGGCAACCTTGGTGGTCACGACGTAGCCCTGCTCACCGGCATTCTCAGCGATCCAGCGCAGCGGCTCGACCATGGCGCGGCGAACAATCCCGACGCCCGTGGCCTCGTCACCCTCCAGTCCGAGGTCGCCCACGAGGACCGACGTGGCCTGCACGAGAGCGGTGCCGCCGCCGGGAATGATGCCCTCCTCGATGGCTGCGCGGGTCGCGGACACGGCGTCTTCAATGCGGTGCTTGCGCTCCTTGAGCTCAACCTCGGTGTGCCCGCCGACCTTGATGACGACGACACCACCGGAGATCTTGGCGAGCCGCTCCTGCAGCTTCTCCCGATCCCAGTCCGAATCGCTCTTGTCGATCTCAGCACGAATCTGTGCCACGCGAGCATCCACATCAGCAGCGTTGCCGCCGCCGTCGACGATCGTGGTGGTGTCCTTGGTGACGACGATGCGGCGCGCGGAGCCGAGTACCTCGGTGCCCACCTGGTCGAGCTTGAGACCGACCTCGGGGGCGACGACCTGGGCGCCGGTGAGGATCGCAAGATCCTGGAGGATCGCCTTGCGACGATCGCCAAAGGCCGGAGCCTTGACCGCGCACGAGGTGAAGGTTCCGCGGATGCGGTTCACGACGAGCGTGGAGAGGGCCTCGCCCTCGACGTCTTCAGCGATGATCAGCAGCGGCTTGCCAGCCTGGACGACCTTCTCCAGCAGCGGCAGCAGCTCCTGGACATTGGAGATCTTGCCCTGCACCAGCAGGATGCTGGCGTCCTCGAGCACCGTCTCCATGCGATCGGCGTCCGTGACGAAGTAGGCGGAGATGAAGCCCTTGTCGAACTGCATGCCCTCGGTGAACTCGAGCTCCAAGGATGTCGTGCTCGACTCCTCGACGGAGATGACGCCGTCCTTGCCGACCTTGTCGAATGCATCGGCGATGAGCTCTCCGACCTCGCGGTCCTGAGAGGAGATGGTGGCGACGTCAGCGATCTCGCTCTTGTCGACAACCTCGCGAGCCGTCGCGATCAGGCTCTCGGACACCGCCTTGACAGCCTTGTCGATGCCACGCTTGATGCCGGTCGGCGAGGCGCCGGCGGCCACCTGCTTGAGGCCCTCGCGGACCATGGCCTGCGCGAGCACGGTCGCGGTGGTGGTGCCGTCACCGGCCACGTCGTTCGTCTTGGTGGCCACCTCCTTGGCGAGCTGGGCGCCGAGATTCTCGTAGGGGTCCTCCAGCTCGATCTCGCGAGCAATGGTGACGCCGTCGTTGGTGATCGTGGGGGCGCCCCACTTCTTGTCAATGACGACGTTGCGGCCCTTGGGGCCGATCGTCACCTTGACCGCGTCGGCGAGCGCATTCACGCCGCGCTCAAGGCTGCGGCGGGCGTCTTCGTCGAACTCGAGGATCTTGGCCATGTGTTCTGCACTCCCATGAAGAAGAAAGCATTAAGAAGAAAGAAGGGTGACGTCGGCCGGAACGAGCCTCGACTACTGACGAGGTCGGACGACAGGCGTCGGGCTGCTGCGGTCGAATGGCCCACCACGCAGGTGCACGCGGTGGGCCATCTCGAACGCTGCGGGACTACTTCTCGACGATGGCGAGAACGTCGCGCGCGGAGAGGAGCAGGTAGTCCTCACCGTTGTACTTGACCTCGGTGCCGCCGTACTTGCTGTAGATGACAACGTCGCCGACCGCGATGTCGAGCGGGATGCGCTTGTCGCCATCCTCGTCGAAACGGCCGGGTCCGACAGCCAGGACCTTGCCCTCCTGGGGCTTCTCCTTGGCGGTGTCGGGAATGACGAGGCCAGAAGCAGTGGTCTGCTCGGCGTCGAGGGTCTGGACCAGAATGCGGTCCTCGAGCGGCTTGATGGAGACCGACACGATTACATCCTCCGGGATGTCGAGGGGCCGCCCTTGTCGGACGGCATTCGAATGGGTCAAAGAGTGGTGCTGTGGTTGGCAGTCCCCGGTGGGGAGTGCCAGAAAGAACAGTACGCGGCGATTAGCACTCCGTCAAGTTGAGTGCCAGCCCCTGCCCGGGCGCCAGGCACCCGGACGAGTGCGTGGACAATCGTCTCGTGCCTGAGACCGAGCGAGCAGCCCGCATGGAATGGCTGGTCTCCGTCGCCGGCCTGCAGGCCCGCGACCGGGCCCGCGAGGTCTGGCGGGAGGCCGGAGGTGACCCGCTGCGCGCCAGCACCGCGCTGCGAACGCCAGCCCCTCAGGGCTCAGGCGAGGACCTGACTGCGGAGCAGGCGGCTGAGATCCTCCTGCAGGCCGAATTGAGCGCACTGGCCACCGTTCGCCACGGCATCGCCGACGATCACCTGCTCTTCACCCGCGACGGGCTCGAAGCGGCGACTCGACCAGTCGTCGCCGATCATCGGGCCGCCCTTCTGCGCACCAGCGGAGCCACCCGCGTGCTCGACCTGACCGGCGGCCTCGGACTGGACTCCGCGGCCTTCCTCCGGGCCGGCCTGAGGGTCACCGCCGTGGAGTGGGACGAGGCCACGGCCACCCTGCTGGCCCACAACTGCCCCACCGCGACGGTCATCCACGGCGATGCCACGGATCCGGACCTGCTGGCCGAACTGCTGCGTGACCTCGGACCTAACGATGTCGTCTTCGCCGATCCGGCTCGACGCGATCCCAACGCCGCTCGGGACTCGCGGACAGCGCGAGCGCGCCCCGAACGCGACCCCGAGCGATGGTCTCCCCCGTGGTCATTCGTGGCGTCGATCCCGCACCCCCGCGTGGCAGCGAAGGTGTCGCCGTCCTTCCCCGCGCCCGCCCCGTGGTGCGCGGAATGGGTCAGCGTCGACCGCACCGTGGTGGAGTGCGCCGTCTACTCCTGGCCGGTGATCGAACCGCACCACCGCGCGATCGTCGTGTCCAGCCAGAGCCTCACTGCCGTCCCGGGCTCTTACGTCACACTGCCCGAGAGTCCAGCCCTGGGCCGATGGCTCTTCGAGATCGACCCTGCCGTGGTGCGGGCTCAGGCCACAGCCGCGGCCCTGTCCGGGTCCGACGCCGGGCGCGTGGGTCCGGAGTCCACCTGGCTCACCGGGGACACAGCAGTGAACCACCCGGCTGTGCGGAGCTTTCGGGTGCGCGAAGTCCTGGAGGGCAACGCCAAGCAGATTCGCCGACGACTCGCCCACCTAGGAGTCGAGCGGGCCAGCGTGAAGTGCCGCGACGTGGCAGCAGACCCTCAGCAGATCCGATCCTCATTCGGCCTGGCCGAGGGCGCCGACCCGGTCATCATCGCCACGCGGCGAGCAGGACATCCGCTGATGGTTCTGGTCGACTCTCCTCAGCCCTTGACCTGAGCTGCCAAATCCCTGATGACCGACGCGTCCGTGCCGCAGCAGCCGCCGATGGCCGTGGCGCCCGCCTGCTGCCACACCTCCACGAGCGCCGGGGCGAAGGGGCCCGTGATCGAGTCGTCCCAGGATCCGTCCTCAGGGTTCCAGGCGCCACCCGCATTGGGGTAGATCACGATCGGCAGATCCGACGCGGCGCGCATGCGCAGGATCAGTGGCGCGACGAGCCGGGGATCCGTGCAGTTCACTCCCACGGCCATCACCGATGGGGCGGAGGCCGCCACCGCGACGGCATCCTCGATGCGCTGGCCAGCGCAGGTGTGCTTGTCATCCGCGGCGGTGAAAGTCATCCACACAGGCATGGTCGGATGGTCGGCGAGCACTTCCACGATGGCCTTCGCCTCAACCACATCCGGAATGGTCTCCACCGCCAAGAGGTCCGGCCCCGCGTCGACGAGGATTCCCACACGTTCACGATGGAAGGCGACGAGTGCGTCCGAGGACAGGCCGTAGCGACCCCGGTACTCCGATCCGTCATGCAGGATCGCACCGTACGGCCCCACGCTCGCAGCCACGCGGGCCTGCCTTCCCGCCACCGCTGCGCGCGCCGCGTCGACGCTCGACACCAATGCCGCATCGGCGGCCTCCTCGGTCAGGCCTGAGTCGACGAATCCCTGACGTGAGACCTGGTAGCTCGCGGAGATGACGACATCTGCGCCGGAGTCCACGTAGTCGCTGTGCGCACGGCTGATGGCGGCTGGATCCTCGAGCAGCACCCGGCCGGTCCACAGCCGATGATTCATGTCGTGGCCGTGCAACTCCAGCTGCGTGGACAGTCCGCCGTCGAGAACAACGGGTCCGGAACCGAACAGTGACTGCCAGTCGCGATCCATGAGGCCACGCTCTCATGCTCGCGGGTCTCGTCGGAAACGAACGCTGTCAGGAGACCTCGGGCGTCGACGTCGGCAGGTAGTCCGCCAGCCGACCAGGGGCGAGGCCGGCGTCACGGATCGCACGCACAGCCGCCTTGAGGTCACGTGCCAGATCGGGTCCGAAGTGCAGCAGCAGAATGGACCCGGGATGCAGTTCGCCTGTCGCCAACCGCACCTTGCCGTCCGACACCGTGGCGTCCCACATCACGATCTCGCGAATGCCACACCTCTGCGCGGTCAGCACCGTGCCGAACCGATCCGCCCCCGCGCCATAGGGCGGCCGCAGCATCCACGGCTTGGACCCGAAGGCCTTGCGCATCGCCTTCTGCGAGTAGCAGATCTCGTGGTTGAGGTCGGTCGTCTCGTCAGCGAAGCTGGCGTGGGTCGCCGAGTGGTTCTGAATGCTCCCCCAGGCGGTGATGCGGGTGAAGTATTCAGCCTGATCCTTGATGGTCCAGGCGCTGAGAAAGGCCGTGACCGGAAGCTGCCGCTCCTCGACGAAGGCCAACGCGTCGGGATCCTTGTGGACGCCGTCGTCGATGGTGATGAAGGCGACCTGATCAGCGGTCCGAATCCGGTCGGTCACGGGGATGGGCCGATAGCCCGGCTGAGGCAGGGCCCTCGTCGTCGCGAACGGTGCGATGGCCAGCGGTGGCCGCACCACCGCGGGAGCCGCCGCGACTTCCTCCGCCTGAGCCACCGGGTTGGGGACCGCCACCGTGAGAATCCCGGCCAGGAGCGCGAACAATGCGGGAACGCCCGTCGCAACGGCGACGGATCGAGCGCGCAGCACGGCCATGGCGATCCTGTTCGGGGGAAGTCGGCTCGCGCCGACGAACGGGAGTGACTGATGTGACGAAAGTCAACAGTACCCCCCGGGGGGACCCGAGGAAAAGCCCTGGTGGCTCCTCCGCGATCACCAGGAGCGCTGCGTCACCGGGAGGTGAGAGGTGGTCGGGAAGTCCAGAGGGGAGGCGGGCACGCCACTGGCCACCAGTCGTGCTCCCAGGGCAGCGACCATGGCCCCGTTGTCGGTGCACAGCTCCGGGCGAGGCACCCGAAGGGAGATGCCCGCCGCCTCGCACCGCTGCTCCGCCATCGCCCGCAGCCGCGAGTTCGCGGCGACACCACCGCCCAGGACGACATGGTCCACCCCGTGATCCCGGCAGGCCGCCACCGTGCGGGCGGTGAGGACGTCAGCGATGGCCTCCTGCACCGAAGCGGCGACATCCGCAATCGGAATGCTCTCGCCCGCCGCCTCCCGAGCGGCGACCCACCTCGCCACCGCCGTCTTGAGCCCCGAGAAGCTGAAGTCATACGGGTAGCGCTCCCGATCCCCCGGCCCGGTCAGCCCACGGGGGAAGGCGATGGCGGCGGGGTCGCCGTCTGCTGCCACCTTGTCGATCCATGGGCCACCGGGAAACGGGAGCCCCAGCAGACGGGCGACCTTGTCGAACGCCTCACCAGCAGCGTCGTCCAGAGTCTGGCCGAGGGGGCTGATCGAGGTCACGTCATCGGCCACGAGCAGCAACGACGAGTGCCCGCCGGACACCAGCAGGCCGACAGTCGGATCCGGAAGTGGCCCATGCTGGAGCTCGTCCACGACCACATGGCTGGCCAGATGATTGACGCCGTAGATCGGTACACCGAGAGCAGCTGAGAGCGCCTTTCCGGTCGCCACGCCGACAATCAGCGCTCCCACGAGCCCCGGGCCAGCAGTCACGGCGATCGCATCGACATCGTCAAGGGTGATCCCGGCCGTGCCACATGCGCGACGGAGCGCCGGCTCGATCGCCTCGAGATGAGACCGACTGGCGATCTCAGGAACAACGCCCCCGAACCGCGCATGCTCGTCGACGCTCGAGGCGATCTCGTTGGCCAGGAGTTCGCCACCGGAGACGATGCCGATACCCGTCTCGTCACACGATGTCTCGATGCCCAGCACCATCGGAGACGTCATGCGCCACCTGCCGGACGCGGCCGCCTCATGATGAGCGCATCCGCGCCATCGGGGTAGTAGCGGGGACGGCGACTGATGATGTCGAAGCCAAGGCGGGTGTAGAGCGCCTGCGCTCCATCGTTGTCCTCGCGCACCTCAAGCATCGTGTGGCTGACGCCGTCAGTGTCTACGCCCTCGAGCAGGCGGCTGAGCAGTGCCCGAGCGACCCCTCGACCTTGGGCCGACGGTGCCACGCCGACCGTCTGGACATCGGCATCCGGAGGGAGCACGAACAGTCCCGCGTATCCAAGGACGTCGTCACCGTCCAACGCCACCAGATAGCGCCGGGTCGGCTGTGCGAGCTCACTCCAGAACTGCTCAGCGGACCAAGGGTCGGAGGGGAAGAGCTCACTCTCGAGACCTTGGACCGCTGCAACGTGCCACCAGCGCATGGGCGTCACTGTGCTGCTCATGTGCGCTTCCCCAGCGAGACCGGCACCTGAGCATCCGGGCTTCGAAGGTACAAAGGACGCGGCGGCAGAAGCCCGGCCCCCGCCAGCGCGTCGGCGGTGGCCCCCGTGTCGCGCCCGTGGATGTCCAGCGGGGGCACGATTCCTGACTCCCGCTCACCGAGGGCGAGAAGCTCCTGCACTCGACGCGCCACCCATCGAGCCGCCGGGAGTCCCCGCACGACATCGTCGCCCACGTCCGTCGACGGTCGCACGCGCGGCCCTTGTCTGCGCACGGCATCGGCACCATAGGACGCCCAGTAGAGCTCCGAGCGGCGAGCATCGGTGGCTACCTCGACCGGCTGCCCCGGATTCTCGGCCAGCCATTCAACGGCCAGGGCATCCAGCGAGCACAGTCCATGCACCGGCAGCCGCCAGGCCGCACCGATCGCCAGTGCCGAGGCGATCGCGACACGCAGGCCGGTATACGGCCCTGGGCCCACCCCACACGCCACCGAGGTGACCTCGGGCCGAGGAGTGAGGGCCACCACAGCGGCGATCATCGGGCCGATCACCTCAGCGTGACGACGCGCATCCTCGTGCTGCTCTTCAGCGACCACCGAGCCGTCGTCCGCGACGAGCGCTACCGACGTCAGAGCTGATGAACTGTCCAGGGCCAGGATCATGTCGCCCACCAGCCATGGTCCGCGAGGATTGACGCCCACCTGTCGTCTCGAGCGGAGAGAGTGAGGGTGCGCTCGTCATCATCATCGGCATCGGAGCGCGTGATCACGATGGTCAACCCGTGCGGCGAGAGCCGCTCCGCCAGTCCACGACCCCACTCGACCACCGTGACACTGGCATCGAGGTCGGCGTAGAGGTCGAGATCGTCCAGCTCCGCCACCGTTCCCAGCCGGTAGGCATCCACGTGGACAAGGCCGAGTCCGTCACCGGGATGCGGGTGCACTCGGCTGATGACGAACGTGGGGCTGGTGACTCGATCGGTGATGCCCAGCCCGCTTGCCAGCCCCTGCGTGAAGGTGGTCTTGCCTGCACCCAGATCCCCCGTGAGGACGATGACGTCTCCGCCCTCGCACCTCGACGCGACTTTGCGCGCCCAATGACGCATCTCCTCAGCGGTGGCCGCAGTGACAGTGACGGACATGCGATACGCGCTAGGCGACGGTGTCGATGGCGTCATCAGCAAGGTCACGGCGCACGCGATCCACGAGGTCGAG
>Ga0255769_10000019_pt1 | contig 185085 bp, 174 predicted proteins | sample 041ome_9_FD_179637 | JGI IMG/M metagenome (GOLD analysis project Ga0255769, IMG submission 179637) | Coastal salt marsh microbial communities from the Groves Creek Marsh, Skidaway Island, Georgia - 041413US metaG (version 2) | ecosystem: Environmental > Aquatic > Marine > Intertidal zone >...
CAGATCCCAAACATCATTGGTCATTAATTGTAGTCAGTGCCAATAAACAATGGGAATCTTCGTGTAGTACTAAAATAATATTAGAAAACGGTAAAATTCAATAAGCAGATGCTAAATATATCTAATAACAAAATTAATAGTAAAGTGCCTTTGGAACATTTTGCTTCAGGAAAGCAGGTTTTAAATAAATCATATTACAAACACTTTAATCAATTTCTATTGGCTTTTGCTATAATTGGATTAATTATTCTATTTCTTCCTTGGACACAAAACATTACAGGAAATGGTAGTTTAACCACTTTAAAGCCCTCACAACGTCCACAAACGCTTCAGTCTCAATTACCAGGAAGAATAGAGAAATGGTTTGTGCAAGAAGGTGATTATGTAAAAAAGGGAGATACTATTTTAAAAATTTCTGAAGTTAAAAGCGAGTATTTTGACCCAGAACTTCTTTCTAGAACAAAAGAACAGATAGATGCGAATGAAGGATCCTCTAATGCTTATTCAAACAAAAAAGTTGCACTAGAAAACCAAATCAAAGCATTAGAGCAAGAACTCCTTTTAAAAAGATCCCAACTGGAGAATAAGGTTATACAAGCTGCATTAAAAGTTTCTAATGACAGCATAAAATTAGTGGCTGCAAAAACAAACACTGAAATAGCTCTAAGCCAATTTGAAAGGGTTAGAGATTTGGAGAAATTAGATTTAAAAGCTGTTAGGGAAGTAGAAGATAAAAAATTAAAATTGCAAGAAGCTCAAGCTAAGGAAATAGCTCAAGCTAATGATTTAGAGAATAGTAAGAACGAGGCTTTAAATGTAGCATTAGAGCGTTTACAAGTAGAAACATCTTATATGGATAAGATTTCTAAAGCTCAAAGTGAGATGTTTACTGCACAATCAAATTTTTATAACGCCAAAGAAAAGGGAAGTAAATTGTCTAATACATACAGCAATTACAGTAGGAGAAATGATCTAATGTACATTACAGCTCCCCAAAATGGTTATATTAATAAAACAATCAAAGGAGGTATTGGTGAAACATTCAAAGAAGGTGAAAAGCTTCTAGGGATTATGCCTGCGGACTATGAATTAGCAGTAGAGACCTTTGTTAGACCAATTGATCTACCCCTAATCCACATTGATGAAAAAGTTAGGGTTCAATTTGACGGCTGGCCTGCCATTGTATTCAGTGGTTGGCCTAACGTTTCTTATGGGACCTACGGCGCAAAGGTTGTTGCGATAGAAACTTTTATTAGTGACAATGGAAAGTATAGGGTGTTGCTAGCACCTGATCCCGAAGATCACGAATGGCCTAAAGCAATAAGGATTGGATCAGGTGCAAGAACTTTTGCTTTATTAGAAGATGTGCCTATTTGGTTTGAATTATGGAGACAACTCAACGGTTTTCCTCCTAACTACTACAATCCTAACTATAATGCCAATAAAGTCAAACAATAAATAAATTAATGAAAAAGATTTTTCCCTTTCTGTTTGTTGTATTTGGCTTCTCCTTTGTTTTTAGTCAAAATGCTCCTACCCTGGGGTATAGAAAATACATAGAATATGTTACTAACTACCATCCTTTATTAAATCAAGCCTATAATAGAGCCCAATACGGTCGAGCAAACCAACAAATGGCTAGAGGTGCTTTCGATCCTAAGCTTAGTTTTGAAAACCAACAAAAAAAATACGATGACCAATTGTATTATAACCAATCAGGAGGAAGTATTTCTATACCTACATGGTTTGGCCTTTCCTTAAAAGGATCTTATTCAATTAATGATGGTGTTTTTTTAAACCCTCAAAATAAATTGCCCTCAGATGGATTGTATTCTGCAGGAATCAGTCTAGATGCATCTGAAGGACTTTGGATTAACAAACGTATGGCTACATTAAAAAAGGCGGCTATTATAAAAAATCAAACACAAGCAGAAAGAGATCTCTTAATCAATGAACTTGTTACAGAGGCATCATTGGCTTATTTTAATTGGTTGTTAGCTTATGACAATTATCAAGTAAATAAGCAGTTCAGAGATAATGCTGCACAACGTTATGAGGGTGTTAAACAACGTGCATTAAGTGGTGATATTGCTATGATAGATACTGTGGAATCTTATACCAACGTGCAGCAAAGAGTTCTATCATTATCTGAAGCAAAAGTAAACCTGGTTAAAGCAAGACTAGAGGCATCTAATTATTTATGGGGTGAAGATAATATACCCTTAGAAATAGCTTCTAATTCAATTCCTTTGAGTGTTTCTGATCTCGAGATAGATCTATTTTTAGGAATAGAAAATGGGGGTTTAGATAATTATTATTTAGTCACACACCCGAAGTTAAATATTTTAAAGGCCAAAGTAGGTGCTTTAATAATAGATCGTTCCTTAAAAAGAGCTAGTTTATTTCCTGATTTAACAGCTAATTTTAATGTTTTACAAAGTAATTTGGATCAAATAGCACCCTTAAATACAGAACAATACAAAGCTGGAGTTAAGGTGCAATTACCCTTATTTTTAAGGAAAGAAAGAGGCGATTTAAAAATAACAGCATTGAAGCTATCAGATGCAGAGTTAGATTTTAATTATGAAAGTGTGCGAATTCAAAATAAGGTTTCCCAAAGCTTACAAGCACAAAAGGCACTCGTTGATCAGTTAGATCTTTCTAAAGGATTAGTAACCAATTACAGTAAATTGTTGTCTGGTGAACAGCAAAAATTTAATGCAGGAGAAAGTTCTCTTTTTGTTGTGATAAGTAGGGAGCAAAAGCTCATAGAATCTAAAATTAAATTAAACCGCACTTACAATAAGTATTTAAGTAATAAGGCAAATCTTTTTAATGCCATGGGTCTAGTGATCTCTACCCTGAAACCTTAATTTTTTTAATTATATCTTTTCAGTTTTAAGAATAAATAGTTGACTTAATATTTTCTCTTTCATTATTTGTTATATTTAATAACACGATAAACCAAATTAGAAAATGAAAAGACAATTTTTAAATTTAGCTGTTATTGCCATTGCATGTAGTTTCAGTGCTTGGTCTCAGGACCAAAGTGTAATTGAACGTATAGTCAGTGAAGCCAACGAAAATTCTCAATTAGAAATTCTTGGACAAGAACTCATGGATGGTATTGGCCCAAGACTAGTGGGAACACCTCAAATGAAACAGGCTCATGATTGGGCGGTAGATAAATACAGTCAATGGGGTATTTCAGCAAAAAATGAAGCTTACGGTACTTGGAGGGGCTGGGAAAGAGGTATTACACATATAGACATGTTGTCTCCAAGGATTCAAAGTTTACAGGGTACGCAACTTGCCTGGAATCCATCTACCTCTAAAAAGGGTGTTACAGCAGAAGCTATACTCTTGCCCTTAGTATCCAATCCAGAAGAATTTCAATCTTGGTTGCCTAATGTTAAAGGTAAATTGGTCATGATTTCTCCATTAGAGGCTACCGGTAGACCCGACTACAATTGGGAAGAATTTGCAACAGAGGCTTCATTTAACAAAATGAAAGTAGCCCGTGAAATTGCAAGTATAGCATGGCGAGAAAACATGAAAAATACTGGTTTCACTTCAAGAAGTATTATTGAAGCGCTTGAAAATGCGGGGGCAGCTGGGATAGTAAGCTCTTATTGGTCTAAAGGTTTTGGGGTGAGCAAAATATTCAGTGCTAGAACTAAAAAAATACCCACTGTAGACTTAGAATTAGAAGACTATTCCATGGTTTATAGGTTGGCCGCAAGAGGTGAAAAACCTGTTTTAAATATTGTAGCACAATCAAAAGATTTGGGTGAAGTACCTACTTTTAATACGATTGCTGAAATTAAAGGAACTGAGAAACCAGAGGAATATGTCATATTATCTGCTCACTTTGATTCTTGGGATGGTGGTACAGGGGCAACGGATAACGGGACAGGTACCCTTGTTATGATGGAAGCCATGAGAATTCTAAAAAAGATAGTGCCAAATCCTAAGAGAACTATATTAGTGGGGCATTGGGGAAGTGAGGAACAAGGTTTGAATGGTTCTAGAGCTTTTGTCGAAGATCATCCAGAGATTGTTTCTCAAGTACAAGCTGTTTTTAACCAGGACAATGGCACAGGAAGGGTTGTAAATATTTCTGGCCAAGGATTTCTTCATGCCTATGATTATATAGGCAGATGGCTTCATGAAGTTCCCCAAGATATTACACAACACATTGAGACTAATTTCCCTGGTACTCCAGGAGGAGGAGGCTCTGATTATGCTTCTTTTGTGGCTGCAGGTGCACCCGCATTCAGCTTAAGCTCCCTCAGCTGGTCCTATTGGAATTATACTTGGCATACTAATAGAGATACTTATGACAAAATTGTTTTTGACGACGTTAGAAACAATGTAATTCTGACAGCTATATTAGCTTATATGGCTTCTGAGGACAACGAAAAGACATCTAGAGAAAAAATAGTATTACCTATAAGTAAAAGAACAGGTAAACAAATGGAATGGCCTGCCACAAGATCTCCAAATAGAAAAGGTGGTATGTAATTAAGTGTCATTCTTACATATAAAAAGTCCCGTAAATTAAGTTTACGGGACTTTTTAATATTTAAATAAAATCTTTAAAACAGATTAGTGTATTTATTGCTTTTGAACTTTAACAGCATTCATTCCTTTTTGACCACGCTCTAATTCAAAGCTAACTTTGTCATTTTCCATTATCTCGTCAATTAAACCACTTACATGAACAAAGTGCTTTTCTTGAGAAACGGCATCTATAATAAATCCAAAACCTTTAGACGAGTCAAAGAAAGAAACTTTGCCTGTTCTTAATGGATCTTCCTCTTCTTCATCCCTATCTTCTTTTTTAGGGATTCCAATAACAATTGACTCAGCGTCTACCTTAACTTTTAAACTAGGATCAGGAGGAGTGTCAGTAAAGTGACCATTCTCATCTACATAAACCAACATGTCTTCTAAACTATTTGGTTTCTCAGCATTGGCTTTGCGTTCTAATTTCTTCTTTTGCTTGTCGTCACGTTTTTTTAAACGTTTCTTCTCTTTCTCTTTTTTGTTAAAGGTTTCTTGCGCTCTCGCCATTTCGATTGATAAGTTTTAAGAACCAAATGAATAAAGGTTCAATAGATAACAAATATACGTCAGTTCTCTCATATTTTATCTAAAAATGAATAATAATATCCATTACTTCAAGAAAATAGCATTTCTAAAATGGCTGGACTCCTTTTGTAGATCAATAAGATATCCGTTAACAACTGCATGACTAATCACGCCATTTTTTGAAAGTAAAAAACTCGGGTTTAAACCAACATAGAGTCTAAAGTCAGGTAGCATAAATTTTTTACTAACCACTTGCATTGGAAAATTAAATCCATTGTCCTCCATAGCTAGTGCGCCACGCCAATACACATAGCCTTTTTTTAGTAATTCATAGGCCCTTTCTTTTGTTGGAAGCACACCATCCTTTGGTTGGTATATTTTTCCTGGGATAATTTTGTACCCATTGGCTGGGAATGTTTCGTAACCATAGTAGGTAGACAAGTCGCCCAAATCCATAATTTGTGCCTTGGTATAAAAATTAGAATGAGAGGCATTATCTACTTCTAGATAGTTAACTCCAATATCTAAGGTATAAGTGTTTCCTAATAATTCATATTGGACATCTTCAATCTTAAGATCAAATAATTTACGGTCATTATGCGGTATTTTTTCATAATCATCCAAATCAATTTTTTCATAGGATTTTGTAGCAATACTATAAAGAGCGGCTAAAATAGAGACGTAATTTAATTGGCGTATTTCCTGTTTTTCAGCATCGTTTAAAAAACCACCAGACTCAATTAAGATAGCAGAAGTACCCCATTTTTGAATATTGTCTCCAAATGCTCTAGGCTCGAAATCATCATTGTAACGCCCCACCTGCCCTGGTGCAAAACTTTGAACCAATGCATTCATGAGCACGATTACTTTCATGGCGTTCCCCCTGACCTCATTAATATCTTTCTCATAATTATAGGGAGGCGCTAAGTAGGATAGGGTCGCTGGCTTATCTGTCCTCTCTGCATTGTAATATTTACTTTGGTCGTGTAAGTTAAACCCAAAATCTGCTTCTAAACTATCTCTTACTCTTTTTAAAGTTCGCCCTTCGGGAGACGCCAAGTCCAACGCGTCACGATTAATATCTATTCCTAAGGCATTCCTTCTAGCAAAAACTTCAGCACCATCTGGATTAAGCATAGGCAAAAAGTGAAATCTCAATTTCTTTAAAAGTAATTTTTGGGTGTTGTTTTTTTGCTCTGATGAAAAGTAATTTAATATGTCAAAAATTGCTTGGGTGGCTGTAGGCTCATCTCCATGCATTTGAGACCAGAGAAAAACATCGATGTCTCCACTTCCTATGCTCAATAAAGATAGGCTTCTTCCCTCTATGGACTCCCCTACTTTAGTGACTGTTATTCCAGCTTGATTTTGGTATTTTTCGATAAGAGGTTGAAGGTCTTCATGTTTAATCCTTCTTTTATTTAAGGACGGTTCTTTGAAATTTTCATACTGTGACACCAAATCTTTGACCAATTGGTCTTGAGCAAGTGTAGGCCTTGACACTAAAAATAAAAATAAGTATAAAAAAATAGCTGCTTTGTTGGGTGAACTCATAGAAAAAAGTTTGGGTGCTGTTTTATAGTAAGTATTGGACTAATTTATTTGATATTAATTATGGTACATAAGAGGGATTAGGTTTAAACTTTAACTTTGTAGTAGCCCTTCTGATTTTTGCCATAAAGGCTTCTCCGGGATCGGTTTTCTGCGTTCTATACCCTTTATCTATTTCCTTCCAAAGAGGATGGTTTTCAAATAAAGTGTATTCATAATGACCTAAAAGATAATTGATTGAATACTTTGATTTTAAGTATTTAATTAATTTAATATTAGAATTTAATTGTGCTTTTGTCAGTGGTGTTTCTTTAGTTCCTCCAACATTTTCAATACCTATAGCAGCATGATTCAAACCTATTACATGCCTGGCCATATAGTTTTCTGGCATGAGTCTATAAATAGTGCCATCTTGATCTACAAGAAATTGAGCAGATACATTCAGGGCACTTTGATTCACTAACTCAGGCCTCCAATTCGGAAGTGACTCATTGTAAAATGCATCGAATGATTTTTCAAGTGTAGGAATTGCAGTCCAATGTACCACAATCATTTTGGGGTTTATCAGAATATTCTCCTTAACTATGCCATACCTATTCTCTAAGTATTCCTTGGTTAGTTTTTTTCGTTGCTCGTTAAAAACTATAGGTTTGTCTACAATTGGAACTGTTATGGCACAAGAATTAAAAAAAAGTAATCCAATAAAACATAATAATAAACGCATGCGAATTGTTTTTGTGTTATAAAGCTACAAATATTTGATATAAGATCTAATTGAATATTCCCTTTAGACTTTATAATTGACTTGACTTATTGTACTTTTGTAATGCTATGAAAGATTCAAAAAAACCAGATGCTGTTGTTTATGACAAAGACAAACAGCAATATAATGCACATATCTTACCGTATGCTACAGGTGTTGGAGCCCCGCAGATTACTGCACCAGACGTAAGTAGCTGGAAAAATACTCAAGTCCAAAAAGTCAATCATGAGTTTAAAGCCCAGTTTAATGCTTTAAAAGAACAGTACGCTCAAATGATGGATTCATATGATTTTAATAAGAGAATTTACAGTTCAAAATTTAGTTTTGAACCTATCATAGGAGAAACTTACTTCCTTTATTTAGACAAGCAAGGCAATGATTTTTTGTCTCTAATCCCTCCTACTCAATGCCGCTTTGAGTACTTAGCTACTTGTACTATAGGTCCTGATAAAATTTGGATAAAAAGAGATTAATATAAGCTATTTCACTATTTTAGGGCAATTAATGCTACTGAAATGAAATGGTTTAAAAGGATTGCTGGAATTTTATTTTTATTGGTTGTTTTAGCTATTGGTTTTAATTACCCAAAATTAACACTAATATCTGGTTATAGTTCAAAGTACATAGCGAGTTCGGCTTTTATCGCGGGTCATTCTAAAAGCTATATCGAGGCAAATGACAACAATATCCCCAATATTAAATTGGCTACAAATGAGTTGGATTATCCAATGAATAAGTCATCGGCGCGCGTTTTTGGCTTACAAAAACGCGAAGCTGTTTACAAAGAAGGGTTGGGAGCTATTCTTTTACCTAAAGGGGTTTCTTCATCCGATTTAGATAATTTTCTAATACCTAGAAGAAATCTAACACCCATTGAAAAGCCTTATCCAATAGGGCATTTAGCACCACTGGATACTGTATTGCCTACTGTTGATTATTCAGCCATTCAAGCTGCCTTAGCACTTGTTTTTGAAGACAATCATATACAGAAATCAAGATCTGCACTCATACTGTATAAAGGACAACTTATTGGGGAGAAATATATAGATGGGTTTGGTCCAGACACGCCTGTTCTTGGCTGGTCTATGACCAAAAGTATTATAGCTACAATTTACGGAATTCTAGAATATCAGAACAAATTAAAAGTGAGCGATCCTGTGGCTTTGGAAGATTGGGCTAACGATGAAAGGGCTCATATTACTATTGATGATCTATTAAGAATGCAAAGTGGCTTGGCTTTTGAAGAGGATTATTCGGTTATTTCAGATGTAACCAATATGTTGTTTAACGAGTCAGACATGGCGCAGGTGGCTATTGATAGGCCCAGTATTGCAAAACCCAAAGAAATATGGTCATATTCTTCTGGGACTACGAATATTTTATCTAAATATCTTAAATCATTTAGTTCAGACGCTCAGCAATACTTAGATTTCCCTTACGAGCAATTAATCGATAAAATTGGGATGCATTCTATGGTGATTGAAACAGATATGATGCAAACCTTTGTTGGTTCCTCCTACGGATGGGCAAGCACAAGAGATTGGGCAAGATTCGGCTTACTTTACTTGCAAAACGGGGTTTGGGATGGTTCTAGAATTTTTAGCGACAGCTGGGTGAAATACATTAGTAAGCCTACTCAGGCTTCTAATGGGGCATATGGCGCCCATTTTTGGCTCAATGCGGACGGGCACTTAAAAGATGTTCCTAGAGATCTCTACAGTGCCAATGGACACGACGGACAGCATGTTTATATTATTCCTTCTAAGGACTTGGTGATTGTAAGGACTGGTCTAGGAGAGCGTCCAGATTACAGAGCAAATGATTTTATTGCAGCCATAGTGGCAGCTGTTGAATAATACATCAATCAGTTTTAGGCGATATAACTGTCCTTGTTAAAGTTTGGTGGTCTTTTTTCCAAAAAGGCATTTCTGCCTTCTTTGGCTTCCTCTGTCATATAGGCCAATCTAGTTGCTTCTCCTGCGAATACTTGTTGCCCTACCATACCGTCGTCTGTGAGGTTCATGGCGAATTTTAACATCTTAATGCTTGTTGGAGATTTTGCAAGAATCTCTTGGGCCCATTCATATGCGGTAGACTCAAGCGCATCATGTGGAATAACAGCATTCACCATCCCCATATCAAAAGCTTCTTGAGCGTTATAATTCCTTCCTAAAAAGAAAATTTCTCTGGCTTTTTTCTGCCCAACCATTTTAGCTAAATAGGCAGATCCATAGCCCCCATCAAAACTAGTAACGTCTGCGTCAGTTTGTTTAAATATAGCATGCTCTTTACTAGCAAGAGTAAGGTCACATACCACGTGAAGACTGTGCCCTCCTCCTACTGCCCAGCCCGGAACTACTGCAATAACTACCTTTGGCATAAAACGTATTAGTCTTTGTACTTCGAGTATATTTAGGCGGTGGTTCCCATCTTCACCAACATATCCTTTATGACCCCTGGCTCTTTGGTCTCCCCCGCTACAAAAAGAAAATACACCATCCTTCGGTGAAGGTCCCTCACCGCTCAGTAACACTACACCAATAGATGGATCTTCGTGAGCGTCATAAAATGCATCGTATAATTCAGAAGTTGTTTTAGGTCTAAAAGCATTTCTTACTTCTGGTCTGTTAAACGCTATTCTAGCGACTCCATTTGATTTTTTGTAAGTAATGTCTTCGTATTTCTTTACTTCTGTCCAAACAATATTTTCCATGGTTGATTTTTTTAGCAAGTTACGTATTCTTGTTTTTTTCTGTGATCCATAATGACATATATTTTGATGCCTGGAATTGCTGCTCTTGCAATAGACTTCCCATGAAATTTTTGCCCCTGTGATCTTCTAAACTATTGCTTATTTGAGTGAGGTATTCTAAAAACTTAATTTTATAAATACTGCGCTCAAATGACTGATCTATCAATTTATACCCTTCGTTGTTAAGTTTTTCCCATTGTGCTTTATCCTGATATAGCGCTACTGACATTTGAGCGAATTCCGTACTTTTATTGGCAACTTTACCTGGCCAATTCACTGTGTAATCCATTCCCTCTTTTCCTATAGATGTTGTAATGTGAGGGCAACCATAAATTAATCCTTCTAATATTTTTCCTTTAATTCCAGCACCAAATCTCAAGGGAACTAAATTGATCCTATGTCTAGTAAACGGCGTTTTAACATCTTTTACTTCACCAAGAATGTGAAACCCAATATTGGGCTTGTGGAGTTCATGGATTTGCTGGGGTAGATAGGCTCCATAGATATATATATCTGCCAATTTGTGTTGTTTTTTTATCAGTGGCCAAATACTGAAATACAAACACTTTATAGCGTCTATATTGGGCTTATGAAGTCCATTGCCAATAAAAAAATAACCTGATCTTTTGTGGTAATCTGCACTTGCCCTATGGGCTTGTAAATGTTGCTTAGGATAAGTGATGGGTAATAATAAACACAAATGAGAGGGGACTTTAAAATGATCTACCAACACAGTCATTTCAAATGAAGAAACTACCAAATTTAGATCACACCTAAATATACTGGCTAATTCTCTTTTGGTAAGCTCTTTTGAATTTAATTCATCTAAGTCTGTCGTATGATCAAATAAGGAATAGGGTGTTTCTTTATGCTGTTTAATGTAAGATGTGGTTTGTTCCTCCCTTAGTGCTCTTAAACAATGTAAGTCTTCTGTATCTAGAATTGTTAGGGCATTTGGTAATATATCACGAACCCGCCAACCGAATTGTTCCTCTGATATAAATCTATCGAAAAGAACTATATCTGGTGTAATTTCTTCTAGTAATAGATCAAAAGAAGGGTCATTCACAAGAATTTGTCGGGTAGTAATGCCTTTTTCATTTAAGGTGTGTAGCCCCTCTAAATTCTTGCTGGTAGCTGCAAAAGTGATCTCAAATTTTTGAGAAATAAAAATCGCTATTAATTCATGCATACGAACACCTGCAGCAGTAGCGTTGGCTTCGGGCCAATTTGTGCTAATACAAAGAAGTTTTTTGTTCATATTAAAATGAAATTATAGCATTTTTAGTAAAATGAGCCCTATTGATTTCAAAAAGTTCTCCATTGCTAAATGACTAGGAATCTTACATTTTTTTAGCAAACATTTGAGATATTTTGAGCCTTAATTTTCTCTCGTAGTCTTCCTCCAGCCACTCTTTGTAGTTTTTTGTATTATTCATAATACAATAAGAATAGAGTCTTATTCTATAGGCAATTTCTTCCTTGAGCAATTTAGCTAACATTCGAGCGTCAAACACATCTTCACTATTCTCAAAACAAATTTGAGCGTGTTGTGAGATACTTCTATCTAAGACTTCTTTTGATTTTAAACCTTGTGCAAACACCTCTTTATACACTGCTTTTACGTCAAATTGAAGGTCCGTAGAATTTTTGAATTTTTGCTTTAAGCTAAAAGGCATTTCATAAACAAATTCTCTTTCAATATCCTCGTCATTTTTAATATTTTCTAAGTAAAAATCAGGAAAATGGAAGATCTCCTGCCAATCAATTGGAGCATTCCACGGACCAAACCTAGCAATGTTGTTACCCATGTCTATGACATTGAAATGAGATTTGTTATCCAATATTCTAGACCCTCTACCAATCATTTGGAAATATAAGGTCAATGATCTGGTGGCCCTATTTAAAATAATAGTCTCTACGCTAGGTTCATCAAATCCCGTCGTTAAAATACTCACTGATGTTAAAATGGCATTGGGCGTTTGGGAAAACCATTCTAATATTTCCTTTCGCTCAGATGCACTATTTTTATTATCCAAGTGTCTAATATCATGCCCAGCCTTTTTAAAAGTCTCATAGACGTATTTAGACGTATTAATACCATTATTAAAAATAAGGGTTTTTGAACCTAAGGCAATTTCTTCATAAGCCTCAAGCAATTGTGACAACATAGAGTGGTTGCCGTAAAATGCATCAGAAGATTTTACAGTATAGTCTCCGTTGATCCCTAATTTTAATGTCTTTAAACTTACATTTTTGTTATACAAATGCGCCTGTGCTAGAAACTTTTTATCAATTAAAGAACTAATAGACTCTCCTACAATAAGTTTCTTGTAGTGGTCTTTCATTGGGAGCTTAATGTTTGAACTAAGTGGCGTAGCAGTAACGCCTAATATAACAGCGTGTTTAAAAAACTTCATCAGTTTTCTAAATGAGTTATAATGTGCCTCATCAATAATAACCAATCCAATATTATCTAAACTTACTTTTTCCTCTTGCAGTCTGTTGTTTAGTGTCTCTACCATAGCCACAAAACAACTGTAATCCTCTTGATCATCGAGAGACTTCACGTCGGAATTAATTATTTTATTGTGTACTCCAAATCCTTTCAACATTTTAGATGTTTGGGTACTCAACTCAATTCTGTGGGTAAGAACAACTACCTTTTTGCCTTTGGTAGCGATATATCTTTTTGCTATTTCTGAAAAAACAACCGTTTTACCACCACCTGTCGGTAACTGATATAATAAGTTAGTATCAGTAGGAGCACTGTCTAGGTAGTCAAAAATGGCATCTAGATCTTTTTGTTGATAATCGTAAAGTGTTTTCTCGGAAAATTTCGTTGAAACAGCCAAATAGCAAAGTTTTTTAATAGTTTTTGTAAAATAATTTATAAGATTTCTCTAAAAAATCAAACGTACAAAATTAACAGATTTTTACCGCTAAGCATAAGGAATCAGGCAAAAAGATTAAATTAATATCCCTTTGCAGTATTTACCTGATTTAAAAGCGGTTGGTTACTCATTAGTCTGTTGTAATTAACTATTATTTGGGCAACGACAGATTCTGGATTAGAAATACTTGCGCAATGCGGCGTAATATGGATATTTGGATGTTGCCACAATAGGTCGTTTTCTTCTAAAGGTTCTATGGGAAATACATCTATTGCGGCGCCACTTAAATGACCTTGATCAATATTTTGAATTAAATCCTCACACACCAAATGTGGTCCTCTTGCCACATGAATTAGGTATGCTCCGCTGGGTAATTTTGAAAAAAGAGATTCATTTAAAATTCCATTTGTATCTGGTGTTAGTGGGAGTAAACACACCAAAATATTAGTCTTTTTCAAAAATAAATCCAAATCTACTTTCTCATAGGTGGTGATTCCTTCTATTTGTTTTTTAGCATTAGACCATCCTAAAACATTAAAACCCTGAATCGCTAATGCTTTAGCTGTGGCAGATCCTAATACGCCCATTCCCATGATGCCAATCGTGATATCTTTCTTTCTCAAATAAGGATTTTGCTGCCAAAGTGATAAAGATTGTTGTGAATGATATTGATACAATCCCTTCATATGAGCATATACTTGCGCTGTTACGAACTCTTCCATATCAGTTATTAATAAAGGGTCTACCACCCTAGTCATTAACAATTCTTGACGAAAAGAAGGATCTTCAAAAATAAAGTCTACTCCTGCGCCCATAGAAGCTACACATTTTAAATTTTTGTATTGCTTAAATAATCCATGGGGCTGTTTCCACACCAATGCCATTGTGATTGTTTCTTTTGGATGTGGTTCATTATAATCATAACATTCTATTTGACTCGCTTGAGAATTAAATGCGTTTAACCATTGAGAAGTCTTTCCATCTTGTCTGATCAGTAATATTGCCATGGGGTAGTTTAAAGTGTATTGATGAATAAATTTAAGATGTTTAATCTTCTATAGTTTGCAAACTCATTTCAAAATCATAGGCATTTTCCCAATCTTTACTAGCGTTATAAATTGCTAAGATTTGTGTTTTATACAAGGGGACTATTCCATGATAACTTGTCAGCTGAAGGGCCTCTTTGTAAAAATTACAAAAACTTTTAAAAAATGGTAATCGCTGGGGTCTTTCCTCACAAAATGTGTGCATTATTCCAATATTATACCACATAAACTCAACAATTAATTCAGGGGACATACCGAGCGTCTTGAAATGCTTTATATACTTCTGAGCAACTGACCTCCTAGCCTTTGGTCGTTTCCTTTTTAAAGGAAAGAACTCACTAGTCACCTTGATTCTAGCTTGTTCTAACAATTTGTTTTCGTTAGGGCTAAATACAAAATTAAAATAAGTTTTTACCTCTGGAAATTTGTCATAAAGGTCTAAAACCATTAATTCTAAATGCTCCTTTTGCAATTCAATCAGGTGTTTTTGCAGTAATTTTTTACTCATATGTGCTATTCCAAAAAATAAAAGTACAAATGATTGTTTAGATCGAGTAATCAATTATAAAATATAGCGGCTAAAAACTTAAAGTTTTCTTAAAACCTAATCGTTTTGAGCATCTAATTTTGGAGAAATCTATTAAAATGCGTAATATGAGAATTAATAAAATTCCCAAAAGAAAAACTCCTAGATGAGGCAGCTTAAAATAGTAAAACAGGTTACCAATAGAGAATCCAAATCCTTAGATAAGTATCTACAAGATATTAGCAAAATTGACCTAATCAATGCTCAGGAAGAAGTTGAATTAGCTCAAAGAATCAAAGCTGGAGATGCTGTGGCTCTTGAGAGGCTAACTACAGCAAATCTAAGATTCGTTGTTTCTGTTGCCAAACAATACCAAAACCAAGGACTTACCCTACCAGATCTAATCAACGAGGGAAATGTTGGATTGGTAAAAGCAGCAAAACGTTTTGATGAAACAAGGGGTTTTAAGTTTATATCTTATGCTGTTTGGTGGATTAGACAGGCTATTTTACAAGCACTGGCAGAACAAGCAAGAATTGTTAGATTGCCTTTAAATAAAATTGGTTCTATCAATAAAATCAACAAAGCTTTTTCTTACTTGGAGCAAGCACACCAACGTCCTCCCTCCCCAGAAGAAATTGCGAAAGAACTTGAAATGACTGTAAGTGATGTAAAACAGTCACTTAAAAACTCTGGAAGACATGTCTCTATGGACGCTCCATTAATTGATGGAGAAAATTCAAGTTTGTATGATGTTTTAGATTACGGAGACTCACCTAGACCGGATCAAGCACTCCTCCAAAGTTCATTGCATACCGAAATCACAAGAGCCTTAGATACGCTTTCTCCTAGAGAGGCAGACGTGATTAAACTTTTTTATGGAATAGGAGAACAACCTCCTATGACCTTGGCAGAAATTGGCTTAACGTTTGACCTTACTAGAGAAAGAGTCAGACAGATTAGAGAGAAAGCCATTAGAAAATTAAGACATAGTTCAAAAAATAAATTGTTAAAAACCTATCTTGGATAGCTAAAATACCCTCAAATATGAAACCAACTCTTTATATCTTAGGATTAATTGCTTTAAACTCATGCAAAACTACCCCAAAAGAAATCGAAAGTTTAGAAGATAAAATAGACAGAATACACGCTGAAGCAATTACTATAGATACACACAACGACATTAACACTGCTAATTTTACCGATAGTATTAATTATACCCAAAGATTAGACACCCAGGTTAATCTTCCAAAGATGAATGAAGGTGGTTTAGATGTAAGCTGGTTAATTGTATACACTGGACAGGGTGAATTAACAAATGAGGGATATAAAAATGCAAAAATTAATGCCTTGGATAAATTTTCTGCTATTCAAAAACTCACTAAAGAATTAGCACCAGAAAAAATTGGCTTAGCGACTACATCAAAAGAAGTAAGGTCTCTTGTTAACGCTGGAAAAAAAGTAGCTATGATTGGTGTAGAAAACGCATACCCAATAGGCTTAGATATAAAAAATTTTGAAACGTATTACAATTTAGGCGCAAGGTATATATCATTATCTCACAATGGTCACAGTCAATTTTCTGATTCAAATACAGGAGAGAAAGACAGTATTTGGCTTCATAATGGTTTAAGTGATTTTGGAAAAGAGGCTGTTGCTGAAATGAACAGACTAGGAATTATGATTGATATTTCTCATCCTTCTAAAGAAGCCATGAAACAAATGATAGCGCTTTCAAAAGCTCCTATCATAGCCTCTCATTCTTCTGCTAGAGCTTTGTGTGATCATTCAAGAAATTTAGACGACGAACAACTATTACTACTAAAAGAAAATGGTGGAGTAGTACAAACCGTGGCTTTTTCTTCATATTTAAATACTGAAAAGCATGAAGCTAGAAATAATTATGCGAAAGAACTTTATGCAACTATAGCAAATGAAATGGGGGTTGAATGGTATGAGAGAAGTGAATTTTCCTCTTTATCTAGTGAACAAAGAGCCACATTCATGGAAGTATATCCTAAGGTTTTAGCCAAGGGAAAAGAAATGCTAGCACAAGATCCTAATGCTCCTGATGCTGTTTCAGTAGTAGATTTTGTGAATCATATAGACTATATGGTAAACCTTATTGGTATTGACCATGTGGGTATCAGTTCAGATTTTGATGGTGGTGGTGGTATTGAGGGATGGTCAGATGCTTCTGAAACCAAAAATGTCACTGCAGAACTTGTCAAAAGAGGTTATACTCAAGAACAAATCAATAAACTTTGGGGAGAAAATCTGCTAAGGGTTTTAGATGAAGTTCAAGAAATAGCCGCAGAATATAAGTCTTAATTTTTAGCTTTTTATGAACAAAAGGTCAAAACTCATAACTTCTATAAGACCTACATTAAATATCATTCCATCTGATGATGTTGAAAGTGAAATTCACTTCCAAAATGAAATTCTCAGGCCTGTACTAAAACTTCAAAATGATCTCTTTATAGAAGTAATGAGACATTACTTTTTTAAACACAAAAACACCTTTTATACATTATCTCTTGAGAAACGTCTATCATTCATTGAAAATGCTATACAAAAAGATGTGAAATTTCGCAATTCACTAAAAGGAATGATCATTGGTCAGTTTAGTGTGGAAGAATATGCATTATATCAGAAAAACGCTTCTAAACTCAATAAGAGAATGATGAAAATGCTCATTCAACGGTATCACTCGCAAATACAATTATTTGAAAAACCTTTAAGTTAAAATAAAGGTTCTCCGTTTAAATCTGTTGTTAGAATGTCACTCATCAAGTCTAAGAATGGTCTAGACGCCTCAAATGCCTTGACAGTATTTGTAATGAAATTTTTGGAGCATATCTCCTCATCCTTTAAAGGATGAATAAATACAAAGTTTTTTCTTCTCAGTAGATCAATTTCAGAATGTTCTTTAGAGAATCCCTTTGGAGCCGTTTTGAGTGTATCTCCTTGAAAATTTCCCCAGATGTTTTTAAAAGACTTATTGTTTAAGATATCGTGAAAATCTGTGGCATTAGTTTCAATTTCCTTCCTAATCCTAAACAAATCTTCCTTGTTTGGATCCCAAAATCCTACTGCTAAAAAAGAATCTCCAGGCTTTAAATGAATATAGTAACCACCCCTTAGAGATTGCCCCATTCGAGACAAAGACCCTGAAAAATAATCTTTATAGGGTGTTTTATCCTTAGAAAAGCGAACATCTCTATATATTCTGAACATCTTAAGTTTCTCAATAACATCGGTCTCTGACAAACCCTCTTTGACACGCTCTAAAACATCTTTAACCTCTGATTGGTGTAATTTAAAGGTCTCTTTGTTCGCCTCAAACCATTCCCTATTATTATTTAGACTCAATTGTTTAAGGTATTTTAAGCAATCATTTGAAATATTCATTATTATTTTTTTATTTGTCTCATTATATCAAAAAAGGAAGTGTTTGTATTTATCACAAAGACTACATCCATTTTTTCATTTTAAAATACAAAAGCATCCCTATAAAACAACTGCCCATTAGTATCCAAACCATAGGATAACCAAACTTCCAATGAAGTTCAGGCATATGGTCAAAATTCATTCCGTATATTCCCGCTATAAAAGTAAGCGGAATAAATATTGACGCCATTATGGTAAGGACTTTCATTACTTCATTCATTTTGTTGCCCATTGTGCTCATATGTAATTCCATGAGATTGGTACTCATCTCCCTGTACAGTTGAAGTGTTTCGTTTATTTCTGCACATTGGTCGGATAGGTCTCTTAAGAATACTTTGGTCTCTTCTTTTATTAATGGATGGGTAGAGTTTAGTAGTTTTTGAACCAAATCTTTTGAGGGATATATATGCTGTCTAAGCTTGAGTATTTCTTTTTTTAACTTCTGAATTTTCTGCCCTTGTGAAGCCTCTGGATTGTAATATACCATGTCTTCTAGTTCGTCTAATTTCAAGCCCAATTGCTCTAAAGCAATAAAATAATGATCTACTACAGCATCTAATAATGCAAAAAACAAATAATCAGCTCCACGTTGTCTAATTCTAGAGGCTTCTTGAGAAAGCCTAGTCCTAACGCCATTAAAAACATCCTCCTCAACCTCTTGGAAAGTAATTAATTTGCCCTCTATAAGCACCATAGCTAAATGCTCATATTTTAAAGAAGCATTATCATCAAAATAAACCATCTTAAACACCCCAAATAAATAGTGATCAAAGTCATCTATTTTAGGTCTTTGATGCGTGTCAACTACACTCTCTAAAGTAAGTAAATTGAGGTTTAATGAATTTCCAAGTGTTTTAATAAAAGATTCATCCGTAAGGCCTACAATATTGAACCATTGAGATTTTGGTTTATTCGGAAAAAATGTTTCTAGAGCTTTATTTGTATCAAGAACTGAAGAATTACAATGGTCTTTATCAAATTCAATCAGTGACACTATATGTTTCTGATCTTTTCTTTCTCCAATGTATTTTACCGTTCCAGGAGCTAAACCTAATTTTGAATATCTCCTAGATTTTTTGTGAAATGCAGCGAAAGTCATCATGATAATTTAATATTATATACTATTTAACTTTTATTGTCCAGAGAATAATCAAATAATAATTCTTTGAGATGCAGCCCAGAACCAGCAGCAACATATGGAATAAAACCATCCAAATCACTGTTTAGTAATTTTTTTAACCCATCTAAATCAATTTCATTTCTCCCTAAGCAAACAAGAGCACCCATCATGAGTCTTATCTGGTACCTCAAGAATCCTTTACCCCTAACCTCCAATACATAAGAATCTTTTGGAAAGTAACTTGCCACAATAGATGTATTTAATTTTAGTTCACATGATGTTATAGTTCTCAAGGTTTGAGACTTTTTTTTGTCCTTTCTAGCTGTAAAATTTTTAAAGTCGTGGGTGCCTACAAATAATTTTGCAGCCTCTTGCATGAGCGTAATATTTAATTCTTCTGGATAATTAGCCATAATGGGTGCACAAAAAGGATGGGCCTTAGATCCAAAGGAAAATAGATAGCAATAGGTTTTTTCTTTTGCAGAATGAATGATATTAAATTTTTCTGCAACCGCTGTCATGGATTCTATCTTAATGTCTGCGGGAAGGTTTAAGTTTAATTGATCTACTAGCGATTCTATTTCATTTAAAGGCTCGTGGTCAATAAATAATTCAAAGGCACCATTAATTGAAGACACTTTTGCATCTGTTCTTCCTGCTCCAAGTATTTTAAAAGACCGCTCCTCCCCTAACACAAATTTTATGGTCTTTGTGAGCATCCCCTCTATGGTTTTATATCCAGGTTGCTTTTGCCAACCGCTGTACCTAAACCCTAAGTAAGAGACCCTCACTAAATAATAATATTTCTTCTTTTTCATGCCCTATTCGTTTGGGGTGGCTTATTAGGATCCATTTTTATGATATTTAAGAAGAAAATAAGTGTACTTATTTCAAATATCATTTGCAGGAATTTTATTCAAAATATTCCCCAGTTTATTCATGATTGATGCTGTTCGTCCTTTTGGATTATATCAGGGTTTAATAATGCCTAGTATTGTAATGATTTATGCGTTAGTACTTATTTTAATAAACAGAGTAGCAAATTAATATCAATGGATTAGATAATCCTCCATTTTAAACGCATAATTACTCATATACGTCCTCTGTAATCTCTAATACTTTTACAGGTCCATACTTGGAAACAATGGGTGTAATCTCAGAGGCTTTTCCAATGAATACCATTTGCATGTTTTCTTTTGGAAAATAGTCTTCTATGATTTGGGTGGCCTTTACTATATCTATTGAAGAAACAGACTCATTAAAACGATCAATATAATCCAATGGGAGCTCATAAGTATAGGTGTCTGTAAAAAATCTTGCTATAGCGGCATTAGTTTCATAATCAGGAGGAAATTGACCCATCACATAATTTTTTGCAGACTCAAGGGTTTTAGAATCTACGCCAGTTTCATGAATTTTCTGATATGTTTTCAGGAGTAAATCTATTGTTTGTTCGCTAGTTTCATTGGCTGTAAAAGTACTCATGCTAAAGCTTCCACCTTCTCTGAGAGCAGAAAAACCACTTCTGGCACCATAAGTGAGTCCTGAGTTAACCCTTAATTCGTCATTTAACCATGACGTAAATCTCCCTCCTAAAATGGTATTAATTACCTGAATACCAATATAATCAGATATATTTCTAGGTACACCTACACCGCCTATTAACATGGTTGTTTCCCTAGCATCTTCTTTATTAACAACCACTACCTTAGATGAATCTAAGCTTGGAAGAACTGTTCTATTATTTTTTACTTTTCCAACATTGTTCCAAGAACTAAATAAATTTGTTAGCTGAGTTTTCATTTCAGTTGGGTCAAAATCACCCACCACGGCAATAACACTTCCCATGGGCGTGTAATGATCACTGTAGAATCTATTTACATCTTTCAATTCAATGCGCTCAATACTCTGTTTAGTTCCAGAAGGAATATTTGCATAAGGGTGTTTACCATACACCAGCTGGTTAAAATAGTTGTTTATGACACTTCTGGGACTTTCTCTGCTTTGGTCTACCCCAGCAACCGCTCGCTGCTTTGATTTCACAAACTCTGCTTCTTCGAATGATGGCTTTGTAAGCATTTCTGTAAGAATAGGAAGAACATGGGGTAAATCTTTATTGATAAAACTGCTCGTTAAGACCGAAGCCTCCATATTTGAACTTGAATTATAAGAGGCACCCATAAAATCTAAGGTAGTCTCAATGGTTTCTTTGTCATAAGAAGCCGTCCCTGAAGAAAGCAAATTGGCGGTGAGTTCTGAAAGCCCAGCATTCGCTTTTGAGTCCTGTCGAACACCTGCTGGAACAACCGCTCTAAAATGTACCAACGGAACCTCTTTTTGAACAACCATATACACTTTTAGACCATTGTCTAAAATAAAATGCTCATAGGCAGGACTTTTAAAATTACTCTGGGCTTGAAGGCTGTAGTTGCTGAAACTAATAAGAACTATAGCAATAATAATTAAATTATAAAATGTTTTCATAAGGCCTATTTTGTATTGTTTTCTGGAGAAATTAAATATCCAACGGTGCTATTATTCTTAGTAAAGTATTTTTTAGCCACCTGCTGAATATCTTCTACCGTTAAGGATTCATATGATTGGGGCGCAGAAAACATCTTGTTGTAATCTCCAAAATACATTTCATAAGTACCTAGGGTATTACTCTTTCCATCTATGGTTTCTAAACTTGAGTACAAAGCGACTAATTTTTGATTTTTAACCTTTTGAAGTTCTTTTTCACTAACCCCATTTTGAGCAATATCATTGATAATTTGAATCATTTCTGACTCTAAAAGCTCAGGGGAAGTTCCTGGACTTGCTACCCCATAAAAATAAAAGAGGTTTGGATCAATGCTCTCTGGCATATAAGAAAAAACGGAGGTAGCCAGTGTTTTCTGATCGACTAACTGATTGTATAACCTACTACTATTACCGTCGGATAGAATGGCACTTAGCACATCTAATGCGTAATAATCTTCATGCTTAGTTTCTGGTACATGATAAGCCAACATAATATTCGGGCTACTCACTTGTTTCTCTACAACAACACGCTTCTGCCCTAATTGTTCAGGCTCAATAGTATGGACTGGTCTGGCTTTAGGTCCAGCGGGTATGGGTTCAAAGTACTTTTTAGACAAACTTTTTACCGCTTCTAGGCTCACATCTCCAGAAATGACCACCACAGCATTGTTAGGAGCGTAATAGGTGTCAAAATAAGTTTGAAGATCATCTATGGACCAATTTTTAATATCTGATTCATATCCAATTACAGACCATCTGTAAGGATGTGCCAAAAAAGCAGCGCCTTTTACTTGTTCAGATATATTTCTAAAATTACTATTTTCAAGGCCCGTACTTCTCTCACTCAACACTACCCCTCTTTCACTTTCTACCATCTTAGGGTCTAATTCTAAATGACCAATTCGATCTGCTTCGAGATCAAAAATGGTTTCTAAAGCACTAATGGGGAACCAATCGGTATAAACAGTTAAATTTTCAGTAGTGTAGGCATTATTACTACCTCCAGCAGCCTCCATAGTTCTGTCGAACATCTTAGGGCCGTATTTTTTAGACCCATTAAACATCATATGTTCAAAAAAATGAGACAAACCTGTAATCCCAGGATATTCATTCCTAGACCCTACTTTCCAAAATAAGTACATATTGGCATTTGGAATACTATTGTCCTCTAATACCAAAATCTTCATGCCATTAGACAAAGTAAATGACTGAACATCAGATGCTCTACTCTGAGAAATCCCCTTTTGTAATAACAACAAAAATAGGGCAGTAAAATATAAATTTATTTTCATGATGATTAAAATTATAAACCGTTAATGTAAGATCCATAAAGATCTTTAAATTCCGTTCCGTTTGAAAAACTGTGCTTGCTCAATTTGTTATTGGCAACTAACCCCCACAATACCAATTCCTTTAAAAAATAGGAGGTTTCTTTATCTACCTCTGGTGCATACGTATTCAGTAGATCAGTTAGAGGACTAATAAGGTCTAACTGATCTCGGTACATACTATCTGAAAAGTCTTCTAATAATTCAAATCCTTCAGATTCGAAAAACCATAATAACAATGCGTCATAGGGTCCCTCTGCATCTTTTCGTTCCAATTTATTAATTTTAGGAAAACGTTGCTCAAATAGTGTTTTAATGGCAGACTCCAATAAGTGTTGAGCTACAAAATCTGCACCTTCTTGCTCGCCTTCATATACTAATTCAACTTTTCCAGTTATGGCAGGATAAATACCTGTAAAGTCGGATAATCTAATAGTTGTTTGCGGTTCATCTGATAGTAATAGTCTTCTTTCTGCTGTACTCATCAAATTTTGAAAGGCAGTGATACTCATTCTAGCACTCACCCCGCTTTTAGCGTCAATGTAATCACTTTCTCTCGCCTCAAAAGAAATTTGCTCTAGTAAGTCTTTGGCAATTTCAGGCACTTGAATGGGAAGCGATAGGTCTCCAGCCTCTTGGGCAGTAATTCTTTTTGCTGTTTCAACGTCCTTAGGATAATGCGTTAATATTTGAGAACCAATTCTGTCTTTTAATGGGGTAACAATGCTACCTCTATTGGTGTAATCTTCAGGATTGGCAGTAAACACACATTGAATATCAATAGGAAGTCTAAGCTTAAATCCCCTAATTTGAATATCTCCTTCTTGTAGTATATTAAACAAGGATACTTGAATCCTAGCCTGTAGGTCAGGGATTTCATTAATTACGAAAATACACCTGTTTGCTCTAGGAATCATTCCAAAATGAAGCACACGAGGATCTGAATAAGACAGTTTTAAATGAGCTGCTTTAATGGGATCTATATCCCCAATTAAGTCAGAAACACTCACATCTGGCGTAGCTAATTTCTCAAAAAATCGATCTTCTCTTGCCAACCAGCTTATAGGTGTTTTGTCTCCCATTTCTGCTATTAAATCTATCGCAAATGTAGAGATAGGATTTAAAGGGTCATCATTAATTTCAGAACCACTGACTACCGGAATATATGGATCTAATAAATAAACCATTGCTCGGGCCAATCGTGTTTTTGCCTGCCCTCTTAAACCGAGTAAATTAATATTATGCATAGACAAAATAGCACGCTCTAACTCAGGAAGGACCGTATTTTCATAGCCTATGACGCCATTGAAAGGGGTGGTTTTATTCTTCAAATGTGAAATTAAATTATCCCTGAGTTCTAGTTTAATAGATCTCGAGACATAGCCAGATTGCTTTAATTCACCTAAGGTTTTTAGTGTAGTTACTTCCATTTATCGAATTCTTTTTTTTCTGTTATTTTCATAGTCTTCAAAGATCATTCCTCCCAATCCTTTCAAGCCAGTGTAAAACGCCTTCCCTTTATTGGCTGCCGTAAATTCTTGGACAAACTGCATGAGATAAGGATCTTGAGCGATCATGAAAGTGGTGATGGGTATGTTTACTTTTTGTGCTTGTCTCGCCATTCTGTAACACTGATCTACAATATGTTGATCCAATCCAGATGAATTTTTATAATAAGAGCCATCCTTTAATTTGAGACAACTTGGCTTACCATCCGTGATCATGAAAATTTGCTTATTGGTATTTCGCTTTCTCCTAAGCATATCCATAGCCAAAGACAAGCCAGCGACCGTGTTGGTATGAAAAGGCCCAACTTTTAAGTAAGGTAAGTCCGCCACAGCTATTGGCCAGGCGTCATTACCAAAAACCAAGATTTCAAGACTGTCTTTAGGGTAGCGTGTGGTAATCATTTCTGCCAAAGCCATGGCCACTTTTTTAGCAGGGGTAATTCTATCTTCCCCATAAAGAATCATGCTGTGGCTAATATCAATCATTAGGACCGTACTCATTTGTGCAGCATGATGAGACTCTTTAACCACAAGATCTTCTTCTCTTAATTCAAAAGATCCTATCCCATTATTGATCTGGGCATTTTTAAAGCTTTCAGTAATGTCTATAGAAGACATAGCATCTCCAAATTGAAAGGCCCTCAGATCTCCAGAGGGTTCATCTCCCATTCCTATTTTTGGTGTTTTATGGTTTCCAGAGCCCGCCTTCTTAAGCGTGCCAAATATTTGATCCAAAGCGTGTTGCCTAATTAACCTTTCCATCTTAGCGGTAAGGGAAACAACACTTTTAGCAGATTCATCTCCATTTTCACCAGAGTTCTCTGGATCATTAGGCTCAAAGGTCTCTTGAACATATCCTTTGGATTTGAGGTCTTCAATAAAGTCATCTATGGTATACTCTGGTGTGGTGAGTTCATATTCCTTATCGAGTTCCCTAAGCCAATCAATAGCTTCGTCAAAATCACCTGATGTGTGGGTAATAAGCTCTTTGAAAATTTCAAAAAGTCGCTCAAAAGGAGTTTGGTTTGGCGCTTTATAGGGAGTAAAGCGAAAACCTAATGTATTGCGATTTGCCATATCTAAAAATACTATAAATCACAGATATTATAAAGCCTTTTTAAAGGAATTAAAAAGCGTTTAACATCATTTTTGTCTAGAGGCTAAACGTTCAACAACTTCTGCTAAACTGGTCTCTTTCGCGTGTAACAACATTAAATAATGGAACAATAGGTCCGAAGACTCCTCTAAAAATAATTCTTGGTTATTGTCCATGGCTTCAATCACAACTTCTACCGCTTCTTCTCCCACTTTTTGAGCAATTTTATTTATGCCTTTCTCGAAAAGACTTGCCACATAACTTTGATCTCCACTAGCATTGGAAACCCTTGAAGCTATGGTCTCTTCTAAAGTGGTTAAAAAACCATAAGTAGGAGTATTGGCCTTATTCCAACAGCTGTCAGATCCCTTATGGCAAGTAGGACCCTCTGGGTTCACTTGTATTAACAAGGTATCATTGTCACAGTCTAAGGCAATGTCTACAAGACTCAAAAAATGGCCACTTTCCTCTCCTTTTGTCCACAAACGCTGTTTTGAACGGCTGTAAAAGGTAACTTTTTTTGTTTGAGTGGTTTGGGTCAATGCCTCCTGGTTCATATAGCCCAACATGAGTACATTTTTGGTCTCGGCATCTTGGATAATTGCTGGAACCAAACCGTCTAAATGTTTTGAAAAATCTACGTTCATCTGCATGATTTAAAGTCTAACTGGTATATTTTTATCTTTTAAAAAAGTCTTTAAGGCTGGAATACCTATTTCTCCGTAATGGAAAATACTGGCTGCTAGAGCGGCATCGGCTTTACCGAAGGTAAAGCTGTTATAGAAATCTTCCATATTCCCAGCACCACCAGAGGCAATAATAGGAATATTGACGCTTTCTGACATTTTAGCTAAGGCTTCGTTGGCAAAACCACTTTTTGTACCGTCATGATCCATGGAAGTAAACAAAATTTCTCCAGCCCCTAATTGTTCTGCTTGCTTGGCCCAATCGAATAAATCTAGATCCGTAGCTTGCTTTCCACCAACTAAATGAACCAACCACTGGTCACTAATCTTTTTGGCATCTATAGCCACTACCACACACTGTGCCCCAAAAGCTTCTGACAATTCTTTAATAAGCGTTGGCCGCCTTACGGCCGATGAGTTAATGGATACCTTATCTGCACCATTCTTAAGCAGCTTCTCTACGTCTGCAATACTGCTAATGCCTCCTCCAACAGTAAAAGGAATATCTACAGCTGCTGCCACCTGGAGCACCAAATTTGCCATGGTTTTCCGTCCCTGCTCTGTAGCTGAAATATCTAAAAACACGAGTTCATCTGCACCTGTTGCAGCATATTTAGTGGCTAGTTCTACAGGGTCTCCTGCATCTCTAAGGGACACAAAATTAACTCCCTTTACTGTGCGCCCATCTTTTATGTCCAGGCAAGGAATAATTCTTTTAGTTAACATTTTGGCGCATTTAAAATGAACTGCTCTATCTCTTTTAAAGAGATCCTATCTTCATATATCGCTTTTCCGACAATGGCCCCGTTACAGCCCACAGCACTCAGGTCATAAAGGTCTTGAAGCTTTGCAACTCCACCACTAGCAATGAGTTTAATGTCTTTTAATTCTCTGATCATTTTTTCATAAAGAGCGATAGAGGGACCTTCAAGCATACCATCTTTAGAAATATCTGTACAGATCACATCTGATATGCCTTTTGCCATATAATTAGCTACATAGGGAATTAAGTCTTCTGTAGACGTTTCTAACCAGCCTGAAATAGCAATTTTTTCATTAGCCGCGTCTGCCCCTAGTATAATTTTATGTGCTCCATAGGTCTTGATCCAAGATAAAAATCTGTTGGGATCCTTCACCGCAATACTACCTCCAGTAATTTGCTTTGCTCCTGATTCAAAGGCAATTTTAAGGTCTTGGTCTGTTTTAAGCCCTCCGCCAAAATCGATCTTTAAATTTGTTTTGGTCGCAAGGGTTTCCAATACTTTGTGATTTACAATACCATGAGATTTAGCACCGTCTAGATCTACTAAATGTAGGTATTCTATTCCGTGGTCTTGAAATGACTTGGCTACTTCCAAAGGGTCATTGGAATAAATTTTTGCTGTGTTGTAATCTCCTTTCGAAAGTCTTACACATTGACCATTTATAATATCTATAGCAGGGATAATTCTCATTTTATAAGGCTAAAAAGTTTTCTAAAATTTTATTTCCAACAGCACTACTCTTTTCTGGATGAAACTGTGTGCCAAAAAAGTTGTCTTTGGCTAAAGCAGCACTATAGGGAATATCATACTGACAAACAGCAATGGTCTCCGAAGACAAGGCAGCATAATAGGAATGAACCATATAAATATAAGCGTTCTCTTCAATCCCATTGAAAAGTGGTGTCTTTAATTGCGCAATAGTATTCCACCCAATATGAGGTACTTTAAGCCGTGCCTCAAAAGCTTTAACTTCCACATCAAAAATCCCCAGTCCTTTTGTGTTGCCTTCCTCTGAATGATTACACATAAGCTGCATACCCAAACAAATACCCAAGACTGGTTGTGTTAGCTGGGGCAACAATTGGTCTATACCACTGGTTTGTAACTTTTCCATAGCAGCAGCGGCATGACCTACTCCTGGAAAAATTACTTTGTCTGCTTTTTCTATAACCTTTATATCATGGGACAAAAGCGCCTTTGCACCCTGCCTTTCCAAAGCAAATAATACACTTTGAATATTCCCTGCACCGTAATCTACAATGACTACTTTCATTATAATATGCCTTTAGTTGAGGGCAAAAATAATTTGTCCGGATCTCTTTTAATAGCCATTTTTATGGCCTTGGCAAATGCTTTAAAAATAGCCTCTATCTTATGGTGCTCATTTTGCCCGGTCGCTTTTATATTTAAATTGGCCTTTGCGCCATCTGAAAAGGATTTAAAAAAATGCACAAACATTTCCGTTGGCATTTTACCAATCATTTCTCGATTAAATTCAGCCTCCCAGACCAACCAATTTCTACCCCCAAAATCAATGGAAACATGTGCCTCACAGTCATCCATAGGCAGACAGAAACCGTACCGCTCTACTCCAAGCTTATTTCCTAGTGCTTTGTGAAAAGCTTCTCCTAATGCAATAGCGGTGTCTTCAATGGTGTGGTGTTCGTCTACTGCTAGGTCTCCTGTCACCTCTATATTTAAATCTATCAATCCATGTCTGGACAATTGATCCAACATATGATCAAAAAAGTCAATCCCAGTATGAATCTTTGAGGTTCCTGTACCGTCTAAATCCATCTCTATGGAAATTTGGGTCTCATGGGTATTACGCTCTAGACTAACTTTGCGTTCTCCTGCCCTTAAAAAGCTATATATCTCACTCCATTCAGTGGTTTCCTTAGCAATAAAATCTTCTAAATCTTTTTGATTCTCGGAGAGTTCTTTTCCCCCAAGACCTACTTCTTGTCGCATAAAAATGGCTTTGGCTCCAAGATTTTTAGCCAAAGCTACATCCGTTATTCTGTCACCAATAACAAAAGAATTCGCTAAGTCATAAGATCCGTCCATATAAGCAGTCAGCAATGCAGTTCCTGGCTTTCTGGTGGGTTTATTCTCACTGGCAAAAGTCTTGTCTATAATGATGTTAGAAAACACTATACCCTCCCTTTTAAAACTATCAATTATAAAATTTTGAACTGGCCAAAAGGTATCTTCTGGAAATGAATCAGTGCCTAAACCGTCCTGATTGGAGACCATGACCAATTCAAAATCTAATTCCCTAGCAATCTTGGCTAAATATTGAAAAACGTAGGGATAAAAGACCAATTTATCAAATGCGTCAATTTGATAATCTTTGGGTTCCTTGATTAAGGTGCCATCTCTGTCTATAAAAAGTATTTTTTTCATGACAATGTATAAAGGGTTTCTATGAGTTTATTATTTTCATCTGGGGTACCTATTGTAAACCTAAGGGTGTTCTCACAATGAAGCTGTTTAGACCTATTTCTAACAACAATACCCTGGTTTAATAATTGGCGGTATCTCATATCTGCATGATCTACTCGGACCAACACAAAATTGGCTTCTGAAGGAAATACTTCTTCTACAAAGGGAAGGTTCTTTAGTGCATTGTAGAGGACTTTTCTTTGTGCTACAATCAAATTCACTTCACTCTGGATTCGTTCTCCTTGCTCCAATCGCTCTATTGCCTTTGATTGAGTGAGTTCATTGACATTGTAAGGGGGTTTAATTTTATACAGCAAACTTATAATTTCTGGAGAAGCCATGAGCATACCCAATCGGATACCAGCTAAACCATAGGCTTTAGACAATGTTTGAATAACCACAAGATTGGGGAAATCTGACAGTCTGTTCACCCAGCTTGGTGCATCTGTGAAATCTATATAAGCCTCATCTACCACTACCAAACCCTTAAAAGTAATCAGAATTTCTTCTATATGAATGTTATTCAATAGGTTACCACTAGGATTATTAGGACTACAGATAAACAGCATTTTAGCTGACGTGATAGAATGACTTCTATACTGATCCATATCTATTTCAAAGGCAGTTGTGAGCGGTATTTCATGTACTTGAACACTATTAATTCCTGCCAATACGCCATACATGCCATAGGTAGGAGGAAAAGTAATTACAGCGTCCTGGTTGGGCTCACAGAAGGCGCGGAATAATAAATCTAGCACTTCATCACTTCCGTTTCCGAACAATAATTGGTTTTCAGGCAGATTTTTCAAAGAAGCCATACTGCTACGGAGCAACCTTTGTAAAGGGTCTGGATACCTATTCACCCCTGTCTCATTGGGATTTTCATTGGCATCTAAAAAAACCATCTTAGTTCCATTAGACACATATTCGTCTCTAGCAGAAGTATATGGAGCCAATGACTTCACGTTCTCTCTACACAGACTCAGGGGATTAAATTCGTTCTTATTCTCCATCTCTCAAATCATTTAAGCGTATACTTACTGCATTTTTATGGGCGTCTAAGCCTTCTGCTGCAGCCATTAATTCAATGCTCTTTCCTAAGGCTTTTAAACCTTTTGCAGTCAATTTCTGAAAGCTTATACTATTTAGAAAGGCATCTAAATTAACCCCACTATACTGTCTGGCATATCCGTTGGTGGGTAGGGTGTGATTGGTTCCAGAAGCATAGTCACCTGCACTTTCTGGACTGTAATTTCCTATAAACACAGAGCCAGCAGCACTTAGCTGATCTAGGTAATAAGCTTCTTCAGACACGCACAAAATGTAGTGCTCTGGGGTATATTGGTTAATTAAGGATACCGCAGCTTCTTTAGTTTCTAAAAAAATCATTTTACTATTCTCCAACGCTTTACTAGCAATCTCTTTTCTAGATAAAACTGCACATTGGGCTAATAATTCTTGACTTACTTCTTCAATAAGTGGCTCGTAGGTGGTTACAAAAATAACCTGACTGTCTGGACCGTGTTCTGCTTGAGAAAGTAAATCAGATGCAATGTAGGAAGCCTTGGCTGTTTGGTCTGCCATAACCAGTAACTCACTAGGACCTGCTGGCATGTCTATGGCTACGTCATATCTAGTAGCCCATTGTTTGGCTACGGTGACATATTGATTCCCTGGTCCAAAAATTTTATACACTTTAGGCACTTGATCGGTTCCAAAAGTCATAGCGGCTATGGCTTGAATACCCCCAATTTTAAATAATTTAGTAACTCCGCATAAGGAAGCTGCAAATAAAATGGCAGGGTGTATGGCTCCTGATTTGTCTGGAGGCGTACACAAAACAATTTCTTTACAACCAGCAATTTGTGCTGGAATGGCCAACATTAAAATAGTGGAAAATAGCGGTGCAGAGCCCCCTGGAATATAGATACCTACTTTTTCAATAGGCCTTTTTTCTTGCCAGCAGTGCACTCCTTCCATATTTTCAACAGAAACCTTAGGAGTAATTTGAGCCCGGTGAAAAGCTGTTATTTGATCTTTTGCTTGAATAATGGCTTGTTGCAACTCAGGGGCTACTAGTTGCTTTGCATCTTCAATTTCATCTGTAGAGACCTTAAAATCACTTAAAGATACACCGTCAAATTTCTCTGTAAATTGGGTGATAGCTTTATCTCCATTTGCTTTAATATTCTTGAAAACATCAGAAACAATCGGTTCAATATCTTGATAGGAAGCGGTAGGTCTTTTTAGAATGTCTTCCCATTCTATCCTTGTAGGGTTTTTATATACATTCATATTACAAAACCATTTTCTCTATTGGGCACACTAAAATACTTTCTGCACCTGCTAATTTTAATAAATCTATTACTTCCCAAAAAGAATCTTTCTCAATGACCGTGTGCACAGAGCTCCACCCTTCTTCTGCTAAGGGTAGTACTGTGGGACTTTTCATTCCAGGAAGTATGCTCAACACAGCATCTAATTTTTCATTAGGCACATTGAGTAGTACGTATTTAGATTCCCTAGCCCTCAAGACTGATTTAATTCTAAAGACAAGCTTTTCTAAAATAGGCCTAACTTCTGAAGATAGTTCTGGTGAAACCGCTAAAACAGCTTCACTTTTTAAAATAACATCTACCTCTTTGAGGTTGTTCTTAAACAGTGTGCTACCACTAGAAACAATATCACAGATGGCGTCTGCCAAGCCAATATTAGGAGCTATCTCCACAGATCCATTGATTAAATGTATGTCTGCATGAATACCGTTTTTTTTCAAATAAGATTGAACAGTGTTAGGATATGAAGTGGCAATCTTTATTCCATCAAAATCTTTCACCCCATTATAAGGTGTATCTTTAGGAATAGCCATAGACACTTTACATTTGGAAAATCCTAATTTTTCTACAATAGCAATGCCTTCTCCCTTTTCAATAAGTACATTCTCCCCAATAATGGCAATGTCTACCACTCCGTCTTTAAGGTATTGTGGAATATCTCCATTTCTTAAGTAAAAGACCTCTAAGTCAAAATTCCTGGCCATGGCTTTTAATTGGTCTTTACCATTGTCTATAGAAATTCCACATGCCTTCAATAAATCAATAGAGTCGTCGTGTAAACGTCCACTCTTTTGAATCGCAATTTTAAGTCTGTTCTTCATAATTATTTTAATAAAAAAATAAAAACCCGTTTGATTACTCAAACGGGTTTCAATATGGTTGTTAACAACAATACATCATTACCTCGCCTGAGCGCAGTATATAAAATGATGATGTGTATGCGTTTGTGTCATTATTAAAGTACAAAAGTAATCAATTCCTTTAAATTGGCATGAGATAATTAAATAGTTTTTAAAATATCACAAACCCCAAAAGGCTTGTGAAAAATATTTAAAAAGGGGTGCTTTTGAAAACAGATTTAGTTGTTTCCCAAAATAATAGGCATTCCTGAATCTCCACTACCAATGACAATTACTTTTGAATTTGGCGATTCAGATAATTTAATAGTAGCTTCAATACCTTTGTCCTGTAAAATTTTATCTGTAAGAGAAGCGCTTAAAATTCTGTTAGCGTCTGCCTTTCCCTGTGCCTCAATAATCTGACGCTCGGCCTCTTTTGCTGCTGTGATCAATTTAAACTCATACTCCAAAGACTCCTGTTCTTGCTTTAATTTACTCTCAATAGCAGTTTTAATAGTCGCTGGTAAGGTAACATCTCTAACAAGAACCTCATTTAATTGAATGTACTGTCCATCTACAATTTTCTTGGTCTCTTCAAAAATCTCTGCTTGAATCGCGTCCCTTTTACTAGAGTATAATTGTTCTGGAGTATACCTACCCACTACAGAACGAGCTGCAGATCTGATGGTTGGCAACAATACTCTTTGTACATAAGCTTCTCCTTTCTCTTGGTGTAATTTTCCTAAAAATTCATATTTAGGCTCAAACCAGGCTGAGGCATCTAACTTTATTTCCAATCCATTAGAAGAAAGTACTTGCATTTTTTCGAATACTTCTTGCTGACGCACTTCATAAATAAAAACTTTATTCCATGGGGCAATCACATGAAAACCTTCTCCTAAAGGCGGCTCATCTGTTACTACTCCATTTCCAAAGGTTTTATAAAGTACTCCTGCCCTACCAGAACCTATTGTCAAAGTAGATTTAGAAACAAAAACGATTAATACAATAAATAAAATAATGAGTGGCATGGCCACTTTAGGTAACTTGTCCATAATTGAAAATTTTAACAAAGGTACAATAAAAATGTACGTTTAAGTTAGCATTCCACCATCTACATTTAAAACCTGACCAGTGACGTAGGCAGATAAATCTGAAGCCAAAAACACACATGCGTTGGCTACATCTTCAGGACTTCCTCCTCTTTTTAACGGAATACCATCTCTCCATGATTGTACCGTCTTTTCATCCAGTTTATCTGTCATTTCTGTTTCAATAAATCCTGGAGCAATGGCGTTACAGCGAATATTTCTAGAACCCAATTCAAGGGCTATGGATTTTGTAAATCCAATCATACCTGCTTTAGACGCTGCATAATTTGATTGACCAGCATTTCCTTTGACTCCCACTACACTACTCATATTAATAATACTACCAGAGCGTTGTTTTAGAAAAGTACGCTGGGCAGCTTTAGTCATATTAAATACAGATTTTAGGTTAATTTCTAACACTGAGTCAAAATCTTCCTCCGACATACGCATAAGAAGATTATCTTTAGTCACCCCAGCATTGTTAATTAAAATATCGATAGAACCGAAATCTGCTACTACAGCAGCAACCAAAGCTTCTGCTTGTTCAAATTTAGACGCATCGCTTTTAAAAGCCTTTGCTCTAACTCCCAATTGGGTTAATTCTTCTTCTAAAGCTAGTGCAGGTGCCTCACTAGAAGCATATGTAAAAGCTATGTTGGCTCCGTGTGCTGCAAATATTTTAGCAATTCCCATGCCAATACCTCTACTAGCACCAGTAATGATGGCTGTTTTGTTTTCTAATAATTTCATGATAATGGATTAAATATATTGTGGTAAATATAATAGAAGTACCGTGCTTAGCCCAAAAAAAATCCCGCAAAAAGCGGGATTTAATATAACTTGGAATAAATATTATCCAAGAACTTCTTTTACTTTCTTTCCAATTTCTGCAGGAGAATCTACTACGTGAATCCCAGAAGCCCTCATAATGGCTTTTTTAGCTTGTGCCGTGTCATCTGAACCACCAACTATAGCACCTGCATGTCCCATAGTTCTTCCAGCAGGAGCTGTTTCACCAGCAATAAAGCCAATGATTGGTTTTTTACTACCACTTTCCTTATACCATTTAGCTGCGTCTGCTTCTAATTGACCTCCTATCTCTCCAATCATTACAACAGCTTCAGTCTCTGGATCATTGATGAGTAATTCCACCGCTTCTTTTGTGGTAGTTCCAATGATTGGATCTCCACCAATTCCAATTGCAGTAGTAATACCTAATCCTTGTCTTACAACCTGATCAGCTGCCTCGTACGTTAAGGTTCCAGACTTAGAAACAATACCTACGGTGCCTTTCTTAAAAACAAAACCAGGCATAATACCTACTTTAGCTTCTCCAGGTGTGATCACCCCAGGACAGTTTGGTCCAATCAATCTGGTTGGCATATTTTTTATATAATCATTTACTTTCACCATGTCTGCTACAGGAATACCTTCTGTGATGGTAATGATTACTTTAATTCCTGCATCTGCCGCTTCCATAATGGCATCGGCCGCGAAGGCTGGAGGTACAAATAAAATAGAAGTGTCTGCGCCAACTTGAGAAACCGCATCTGAAACTGTATTAAAAACAGGTTTCCCTAAGTGGGTTTGTCCTCCTTTACCTGGAGTAACTCCTCCTACTAATTGCGTTCCGTATTCGATCATTTGTTCCGCATGAAAAGTACCTTCTCCTCCTGTGAAACCTTGAACGATAATCTTTGAATCTTTATTGACTAAAACACTCATATCTCTATTTTAAAATTTTAAGCAAAAATAGCCTTTTGTAAGGGAAAATTAAAAATTTAAAGGGCTTTATTCTGTTTGTTTTGAAACAATTTTGGCAATTGTTTTAGCTGAGCCAATTGTTTTAATTGCTCCCTTGACTCTTGAACTGGTGTACCGAAATATGACTTGCCTCCTGGAATTGATTTAGTGACCCCTGTTTGCCCCATCACTACTGCTTTTTCCCCTATTGTTATTCCACTCGTGGTACCCACTTGACCCCATAAGGTAACACGGTCTTCTATAATAACACAACCTGCGACGCCTGTTTGAGATGCTATAAGGCAGTGTTTACCAATCACTGTATCATGCCCAATATGTACTTGATTGTCTAATTTTGTACCTGCTCCAATCGTAGTTATACCAGTCACTCCCTTATCTATGGTGCAAAGGGCCCCAATCTCTACATGATTTTCAATGCTGACCGTTCCGGTCGACACAAGTTTGTCATGACCCTCATCCCTATTTTTATAGTAAAATGCATCTGCACCAATGACCGTTCCTGCATGAATAATCACATGATCACCTATGGTACTATGGTCATAGATCACCACATTTGGATGTATAACACAATGCTTTCCAATCGTGACATAATTGCCTATGAAAGCTTGAGGTTGTATCAGGGTATGTTCCCCTATTTGAGCAGTGGTAGCTATATTGGCTTGTGCTGGGATAAAGGGTTTGAAATGTTTGCTCAACAAATTAAAATCACGAAAAGGATCGTCTGAAATTAATAGTGCTTTACCTTTTGGACAGGGCACTTTCTTATTGATTAATACAATGGTAGCAGCTGAGTTTAATGCTTTTTCATAATATTTGGGATGGTCTACAAATACAATATCTCCTGGGGTCACCACATGAATCTCGTTCATCCCTGTAACAGGGAACATTGGGTCTCCAACATAAGAGGCCCGAATAATTGCAGCAATGTCTTGGAGTGATTGAGGCGTTGAAAACTTCATCTTGTTACTCTTTCACTCGTTCCATATAGGCACCTTTTTCGGTATCTATTTTGATTTTATCTCCCTCATTAATAAAAAGAGGAACGTTTACTTGTGCCCCAGTTTCTACTGTGGCTGGTTTGGTGGCATTCGTGGCTGTATTTCCTTTAACACCTGGTTCGGTATAAGTGACTTCTAACACTATACTCGCCGGCATGTCTACAGATAATGGAGCGCTGTCTTCGGTATTAAATAAAATAGTCACCACAGTACCTTCTTTTAATAATCCTGGAGCGTCTAAAGAAGATTCGGGAAGGGTTATTTGATTGTAATCATCTGTATTCATGAAGTGATAGGTATCCCCTTCAGAATAAAGGTATTGGTAAGACCTTGTTTCTACCCTAACTTCATCAATTTTATGGCCAGCAGAAAAAGTGTTATCTAATACTTTGCCATTGCTGACACTTTTCAACTTGGTTCTAACAAATGCCGGACCTTTTCCAGGTTTAACGTGAAGAAATTCAATAATTTTATAAATATCGTTGTTGTATCTAATGCACAATCCTTTTCTAATATCTGATGTAGATGCCATATTTTTATTGTCTTAATTATTACTAAAATATCCTTTCATAATACCTCTTTGAGAATCTCTGATAAACTGGAGAATTTCATCCCGTTCATTGGTCGCTTCCATTTCTGCTTCTATAATTTGAACGGCTTGGGTATTGTTGTAATTTTTTTGGTATAGTATTCTGTATATATTCTGAATCTCTCTTATTTTATCTGTGTCAAACCCCCTTCTTCTCAACCCTACAGAGTTTATTCCTACATAGGAAAGTGGCTCTCTAGCCGCTTTGACAAATGGGGGAACATCTTTTCTTACCAAAGAGCCTCCTGTTACAAAGGCATGTTGTCCAATAGATACGAACTGGTGTACGGCCACTAGACCTGCTAAAACTACATTTTCACCAATAGTAACGTGTCCTGCTAAAGTAGAATTATTAGAAAAAATAGCATTATTGCCTACCAAACAGTCATGGGCTATATGGCAATATGCCATAATGAGACAATTTGAACCAATGACAGTTTTCATTCTATCCGTCGTTCCTTTGTTAATAGTCACACATTCTCTTATAGTGGTGTAATCTCCAATTTCTACGGTAGTATCTTCTCCATTGTATTTTAAATCTTGTGGTGGAGCAGAAATAACTGCTCCAGGAAAAATATTACAGTTTTTCCCAATACGGGCACCTTCCATGATGGTCACGTTAGAACCGATCCAAGTACCTTCTCCAATAATGACATTATTGTGAATGGTCGTGAAGGGTTCTACTACAACATTTTTGGCAATTTTCGCGCCTGGGTGTATGTAAGCTAAAGGCTGATTCATTTATTTCTTTTTAACAATTTGAGCCATTAATTCAGCTTCACAAACCAACTTATTATTAGCATAAGCATAGGCTTGCATATGGCATATTCCCCTTCTAATAGGAGAAATAAGACTACAGTGGAAAATTAATGTATCTCCAGGAATGACTTTCTGCTTGAATTTCACATTGTCCATTTTCATGAATAAAGTGAGGTAATTTTCAGGATCTGGTACCGTACTTAGTACAAGAACCCCTCCTGTTTGGGCCATGGCTTCAATTTGCAAAACACCTGGCATCACTGGCGCTCCTGGAAAATGTCCAACAAAAAATTCTTCATTCATGGTCACATTCTTCATTCCAACCACATGGGTATCTGAAAGTTCAATAATTCGATCTATCAGTAAAAATGGCGGCCTATGGGGAAGCATATCCATGATCTGGTGTATGTCCATTAAAGGTGGTGCATTTAGATCATATTTTGGTATCTGATTTCTCTTTTCTGCCTTAATCATGGCACAGAGTTTTTTTGCAAACTGAGTGTTTACATAGTGTCCTGGTTTGGTGGCTATCACTTTACCCCTGATTCTAGTGCCTGCCAACGCTAAATCACCTATGACATCTAATAACTTATGCCTGGCTGCTTCATTAGGTTGATTTAAAGTAAGATTATCTAAAATTCCATTTGGTTTTACAGATAATTTAGACTTATTAAACGCTTTTTCAAGCTTAATCATTGTTTCAGGAGAAATCTCTTTGTCTACGTAAACAATAGCATTATTTAAATCTCCTCCTTTGATTAATCCGTGGTCTAACAAAGTTTCTAATTCATGAAGAAAGCTAAATGTTCTCGCCTCTGAAATCTCACTTTTAAATTCGGAAATATGATTCAAAGTGGCATTTTGAGTACCTAAAACCTTTGTCCCAAAATCTACCATGGTGGTTACTTGGTAATGATCTGCAGGAATTAGGGTAATTTCAGATCCTGAGGTTTCATCCATGAAAGTAATCACTTCTGTCACTACAAATTCTTCTCTAAGCGCTTCCAGAGTCTCTATTCCAGCACTTTCTATAGCAGCAATAAAAAACTTTGAAGACCCATCCATAATGGGAGGTTCAGCAGCGTTTAATTCAATGAGAACATTGTCTATTTCCAAACCTACTAAGGCAGCGAGAACATGCTCCGAAGTTTGAATACTTACCCCGTCTTTTTCTAAATTTGTGCCCCTTTGAGTATTCACCACATATTGTGCCTCTGCCTGAATAATCGGCTCGTCCTTTAAATCTACTCTTTTAAATCTGTAGCCTGTATTTTCCAGGGCTGGTTTAAAAGTCATGGTCACTTCTGCTCCCGTGTGTAACCCTACTCCAGTGAGCGTTACTTCTTTAGCAATGGTAGTTTGTGCAACTGTCTTTTCTAACATTACAAATAATCTTTTGTATCTAGTTTATTAATGGTTTTTGGTAAATTTTTGAAATGGACATAAGATTTATTAAAATCTTGATACCCAAATGCTGGTGATCCCTGTAAAACCTCCTTAGATTTTACATTTCTTCCTACTCCTGATTGAGCCTGAACTTTCACATAGTCACCAATGGTAATGTGACCTACAATGCCTACTTGGCCTCCGATCATACAGTGTTTTCCAATTTTGGTAGAACCTGCTATTCCTGTCTGGGCAGCAATGACTGTATGTTCTCCAACATCTACATTGTGTGCAATTTGTATCTGATTATCTAATTTAACCCCTTCTCTAATTATAGTAACACCAATGGTAGCCCTGTCTATTGTTGTTCCTGCACCTACATCTACGTGATCCTCAATAATGACATGACCAATTTGTGGAATCTTTGTATAGCTGCCGTCTTCTTGTGGCGCAAAACCAAAACCATCTGAACCAATCACTGCATTAGGGTGAATAACACAATAATTTCCAATCACAGTGTCTGAGCATATTCTCACTCCCGGAAAAATAGTCACCTCATTTCCTATAGTCACATTTTCTGCAATATGAACATTAGGATGAATCGTTACATTATTCCCTATTTTAGTACGGGCTCCGATATAAGAAAAAGCCCCTAAATAAAGGTTCTTTCCATAGGAGGCTTCTTTGTTTATATAACTCGGGGATTCAATTCCAGATTTGGTTTTCTTAATACTATCATAGTATGATAATAACTTAGAAAATGCACCATAGGCATCTGAAACTTTGATCAATGTTGTGGTCAGCTCTTTTTCTGGTACAAAGGTGTCATTCACTATAGTGATGGACGCATTTGTTTTGTATATATAAGGCGTGTATTTCTGATTGGATAAAAAGGTTAAACTTCCTTTAACTCCCTCCTCTATTTTAGAGACTGTTTGAACCTCCACGTCTGGGTTGCCCTCTACTTCACCTTCTAAGATCGTAGCAATTTGGCGCGCTGTAAATTTCATAGTGCAAAAGTAAGAAATAATACTTAAAAGCCTTTTTTAGGATAGCATATATAATACTTCTCTACTTTGTGGGTCAATGCTTCGAAAAACGAAGGCGCTAGTTGGGTGGCAATATTGACTTTTTTACCTGATTTTTTGACCATATAAATAGGCGTATTTAAAGGATTATAAGCCAGATTAGAAAAGGTTCCTGAGAACACAAAATAGGGCCATGTATCTTTATCGTAGCCTGCAGCCTCTAATAGTTTTGTTTTTGTAGTTTTTTTTGTTTCAGAAAATGGGGTTTCTTTAATTTTAATTTTCAATAAACTACGGTTTAATATCATAACACATAAATGCGACAAAACAACATCCTTATGGTCGCTCCAAGTTTTTATAGCTGCGTAAATATCAGTGTCGTCTAATTTTGAAAATTGCTCCATAGTCTCCTCTGACAATTGTATACCATCTTGATGATTTAAAAAATACATTAAAGCGTTTGTTGCATGTAAATGCTCTCCTTGCTTAAGTAAGGTCTTTGCCCTTTCAAAAATTTTAATCAATATGGCTTCTGCTGCAATACCTGTTTTATGTAAATATACCTGCCAATACATAAAACGTCTGGCCATGAGGTATTTTTCCACTGAATAAAGTCCTTTTTCTTCAATCACTAGCGTCTGATCTACCACATTAAGCATACTGATCAATCGTTCAGAATTAATATTTCCTTCAGCTACGCCAGTATAAAAGCTATCCCTTTTCAAATAATCAAGCCTATCTACATCTAATTGACTTGAAACAAGTTGATTAAAAAACAACCTTTCGCTTTCTCCTTTAAAAATACTAATGGCTAAATTTAATGCGCCATTAAATTGATCATTTAAAATATGCATAAACTTTAGAGAAAGTGTTTCATGACTAATCTTAGGTATTATGCTATGCTCCATGGCATGAGAAAAAGGACCATGACCAATGTCATGTAATAAAATTGCAATTTGTAAAGCCCTTGATTCTTCACTGTTTATAGTAACGCCTTTGGATTGTAAAACACTAATAGATTGCTGCATGAGATGTACACAACCTAATGCATGATGAAACCTTGTATGGTGTGCGCCAGGATATACTAGAGAAGATAAGCCCACCTGAGCTATTCTTCTAAGTCTCTGGAAATAAGGAGTTTCAATAAGTTCCAAAATTAGGGGATCATTAATCCTGATAAAACCGTAAATTGGATCGTTGAATACGTATTGTTTTAAATTGGTTTTCAAAAGCCAGATTGTTTTAAACAAATATACACACTTAATGAATAAACAATGCATTTTATGGGTAGATGATGAGGTAGATTATCTAAAACCACACTTCCTTTTTTTAAATCAAAAAGGCTATGATGTTATTGGCTTAAACAGTGCCCATGAAGGCCTAGTTTATCTTGAGCAAAATAAAGTGAGTATTGTTTTATTAGATGAAAATATGCCTGGCATATCTGGTTTAGAAGCCCTAACAATTATAAGTGAAAAGGGAATTAATGTTCCTGTAATCATGATCACTAATAACCAGGAAGAATACACTTTAAACCAAGCGCTTTCTAATAGTGTTGCTGATTTTTTACTCAAACCCATACACCCTAATCAAGTATATGCATCTGTTAAAAAAGTATTGGAACAAAAACTAATCGAAAACGACAAAAAGCAAGCAGATTTTCTAAGCAGTCATTTGAAAATAACGGAAGCTATTTATGAGGCCAATAGCATTGAAGACTTTTATCTCTTGTATCAATCCCTTGTAGAATGGCAAATACAGTTTGAAAATAGCCGCAATAAATTGTTATTAGATATGCTAGAGGGGCATTTCCAAAATGCCAATTTAAAATTTTCAGAATTGGTGACAGACTCCTATGAATCATGGATTCAACTAGCTAATGGTCCAATTTTATCTCATCAATTATTAGACAAGAAAATCACCCCTTTAATCAAAGAAAAAAAAACATTAGTATTGCTTTTAGACAATCTAAGAGTAGATCATTGGCAAACCATTAAGCCTGTTTTAGAAGCACAATTTAATGTGGTAAAGGATGAGTTTTATACAGCTATTTTACCCACAGTGACACAATACGCTAGAAACGCTATCTTTTCTGGATTACTTCCTATTGAAATTAAAAACAAATATCCCAAACAATGGAAAGAGGACACTGAAGAAGGCTTGAAAAATGAATTTGAAGCTTTATTTTTTAAAGAATATTGTGAAAGAAAAAACTTAAAAATATCCCATTCCTATGTGAAAATTAATCATAATAAACAAGCTACTGATTACATAAGAAATTTTAAAAAAATAGCAAAAAATGATTTGAATTTTGTCGTAGTTGGTTTTATAGATCAGCTTTCTCACGCCAAAACTACCCATCAAATCATAAGTGACATAACACACAACAATAAAGCCTACAGGGAAACTACATTGAATTGGTTTTCAAATACATATCTACAAGAAATTTTAAAGCTTACTATAGATCATAATATTCAATTAATTATCACTACAGATCACGGAGCCATTCAGGTAGAACATCCAAGCATGTTAAAGGGAAATAGAGACCATACAGATAATTTGAGGTATAAAAACGGACATAGAATAAATAGCAGCGCAAAATCAAGCTTCCAAGTAGATATTCCAGAAAATATTGGTCTTCCGAAAAGCAGCTTGGCTAGTACATATGTATTTGCTAAAAACAAATCTTTCTTTGTTTACCCTAATGAATTTAACAAATTCGCAGATAAATACAGAAATTCATATCAGCACGGAGGCATTTCCATGGAAGAAATGATGGTGCCTTTTGTGGTGTTAATACCTAAAAAAAACTAATAAAAAATACAAATGGTTTGGATAATTAATAAGGCTATGGTGATCATACTAAAGAAATTATAATACTTTAAAAACTGTTCCTATATTTGAATGTTTAAACAGTATGGCATACAATTATTCAATTCCATCACAAAAGCTCATTTTTTCGATTAAATGCTAGATATTATCTATAAAGAGTCCGATTTAGAAAATCTTTCTCGAGTTCTAATAAAAGAATTGCCCTCCAAAATCGTTTGTTTTGAAGCTCCAATGGGATCTGGAAAAACAACACTTATAAAAGCTATTTTGAAAGCGCTAGAGGCTTCTGACAGTGGTCAAAGTCCCAGTTTTGGGATTGTCAACGAATATCCAGATGCTAATGGAAATACCTTAGCTTATCACTTTGATTTTTACAGGCTCAACAGCTTAGAGGAAGCCATGGACTTTGGCATAGAAGAATACCTTGATTTTGATGGATGGATTTTTATTGAATGGCCTGAAATAATTAAAAGTTTACTCCCTAAAAATGTTACTTTTTTAGAAATAAGTATCTTGGATCACACAACAAGACAACTTTACATACAATAACCATGAATCCTACCTCACCTTTTAGTATAGAAGAACTCAAAACACAAGAAGAACGATTAGAGATTCTCAGTAAAAAAGGAGACTTGAATATTGGGGTTCCTAAAGAAGACACTGCATTTGAAAAAAGAGTTTGCCTTACTCCTGACGCAGTCTCTGCTTTAATTTCAAATAACCATAGGGTTCTTATTGAATCTGGCGCTGGCTTAGCTTCAAGCTTTTCAGATGAAGATTATATTAAAGCAGGCGCATTAGTAACTAAGTTCAAAAAAGAAGTATTTGAATGTCCACTTATTTTAAAAGTGTCCCCACCTAGCCTTTCTGAAATAGATTTGATTAAACCCAATAGCATTCTAATATCTGCCATTCAAAAAAAAACACAAAAAAAAGCTTATTTCACTGCTTTAGAAGCTAAGAAAATTACTGCTATTGGATTTGAGCTAATTACGGACAGAGACGGAAGCTTTCCTGTTTTAAAATCTTTAAGTCAAATTGGAGGAACTGCTGCTGTTCATATTGCGGCTGAACTAATGTCTTCTTCCAACAACGGGAAAGGACTGCTTTTTGGAAATATGAGCGGAATACCGCCAGTAGAGGTTGTTGTTTTTGGTGCAGGCACTGCTGGGAGTTACGCAGTAAAGTCTGCCCTTAATTTTGGGGCTTCAGTAAAAGTATTTGATGCGTCTGTTTCAAGACTAAGGGCTTTACAGGACCGTTTAAATGTCCCTATTTTCACTTCTACCCTACAGCCCAAAAACATACTCAAAGCACTTAGAAGATGTGACGTAGCTATAGGGGCTCAAATGGGTAAAAACTACAGCCCCATAATTGTACAAGAATCTATGGTATCTCATATGAAAAAAGGAGCCGTCATTATAGATATGAGTATTGATCAGGGAGGTTGCTTTGAAACTTCTGAACTCACCACCCATCAAAAACCAACCATTGAAAAGTATGGTGTAATTCATTATTGTGTTCCAAATATTCCTGCCAGGTACCCTAAAACAGCCTCTGTTTCAATAAGCAACATTTGTCTTCCTTACCTTTTGCAAATTGCAGAAAAAGGCGGTTTAGAAAATGCCCTCAGATATGATAATGGTCTAAGAAATGGCTTGTATCTTTACCGTGGTATTCTAACCAATGCAGCTTTAGCAGAATGGTACGAATTACCATTTAACGACATTAATTTTTTAATATTCTAATATGCCCTTCATAAAAAGATTAGGTTATTTCTTGTTTGGATTATCTATTGGTTTAGTTTTTTTAGCTTTTTTTTTAAACAAAAAAACCAAGGAGACAGGCACCTCATTTTGTTACCTACCCAATTGTAGGGTTTTAAAAGATATGAGGAGTAAACCTTTGTACTTTTCTGAAAGTATTGACAGAGATTTATTAAATAAAACTATAGACAGTCTTACCATTAGTTACTTTTTCCTAGAGGGAGATGTGAATTTCTCTTTGAGCGACACAAAATCTGTTCCATGTAAAACCTATGTCATAGAAGCTGAAGTTGACCATAAAGAGGCAGTACTAACTGTTAAAAATTGTCCCTCTAAGTTAGAAGTTCAAGACTTTAAATGGACCAAAAAAGATTAATCTAGATCTATTGAATTTTTCTTCTTTTTCGCTCTGCAGCTAAAAGATCCAATTCTCTATTTGTTTGCCCAGCTACAGAAGTATTCTCTTCCGCACGTCTCATCAAATATGGCATAACATCTTTAACGGGTCCAAAAGGAAGGTATTTAGATACATTGAAGTTGTTGGCAGCTAAATTGTAGGATATATGGTCACTCATTCCATATAATTGACCAAACCATATTCTTGAATCATTCTTTGGAATACCATTTTTCTCCATTGCATCCATTAATAAATATGTGCTTTCTTCATTGTGAGTTCCCAAGAAAACAGCTATTCTATCTATATGAGATAGCATAAAACTTACAATCGTGTTAAAATTTTCATCAGTAGCGGTTTTATTCTCACAAATGGGACTTTTATACCCCTTTTCTGCAGCACGAATACGTTCTTTCTCCATATATGCTCCTCTAACTATTTTAATACCGATTTTAAAATCATGCAAAGTAGCATATTCGTATAAACCTTTAATATAGTTATGCCTATCCCATCTATATGCCTGTAAAGTGTTATAAATTAAAATTTTATCTTTATTAAACTCTTGCATCATTTCGCAAACCAACTGATCAGCAGCATCTTGCATCCAACTTTCTTCTCCATCTATCAATAATGGAATGTTATTATTACTAGCTGCTAAACAAATAGACCTAAATCTAGCCTTGACTAAAGACCAATCATGTTTTTCCTGATCTGAAAGAATCGCGCTTAGTCCTACTTTTTCATACAGGGATATGCGGCCTAATGCCGTAGGTTTAAAAACCACAAAAGGGATGTGTTTTTTTGTAGTTGCAAATGTTATAAGTGATTCAATTTTTTGTTGGACCTGATCAAAATAAGCATCATTTGACTTACCTTCTACTGAATAATCTAACACAGAAAAAACATTTTTTTCATGCATTGCATCCATCACTGGCTCACAATCGTGCTCATTTACACCACCGCAAAAATGATCAAATACAGTAGCACGTATTAAACGCTCCACTGGCAAGTTAGCCTTTAGTGCAAAATTAGTCACTGCAGTTCCAATTTTAACTAGAGGCTCTTTAGATATTAATTTAAATAAAAAGTAAGCCCGTTCTAATGCAGTATCTGATTTTACAGAAAAAGCAGTTGCAGTATCCTCAAAAATTCGCTTCATTTATAACAATTTGTCAAGTGATCAAATATAAGTACAGAATTTATAATCCATAGTGATTTTTTATCTTTATTTTGCACTTATACTCATATTATGAAGTCCATAAAAACCCCTAATTCAGTAGTCCATTTCTTAGATGTTGCTATTGAAAAATTGAATGATCATCTGCGAGAGACTGATTATTCATCTGTTTTTATTCTTGTAGATGAAAATACACATGAGTACTGTTTACCCTTATTTCTTCCCAAAGTGGCGTCAAATGCAGTAATAGAAATTATTGAATTAGAATCCGGAGAAGAAAATAAAAATATTGAAACCTGCAGTCAGGTTTGGAGTGTGCTTTCGGAATTAGGCGCAGATAGGAAAAGCTTAATGATTAATTTAGGGGGTGGCGTTCTGACTGACATGGGTGGTTTTATTGCAGCCACATTTAAACGAGGTATACAGTTTATTAACGTACCTACTACACTTTTAGCTATGGTAGACGCTTCTGTAGGAGGAAAAACTGGTGTTGATCTTGGTGCTTTGAAAAATCAAATAGGGGTAATTACTGAACCTGAAATGGTACTTATATTACCTGAGTTTTTAAATACCCTAGAAGAAAAACAATTGAAAAGCGGGTTTGCAGAAATGCTTAAACATGGACTAATCCAAGATCCTGCGTATTGGAAAATTTTATCAAAAACGAACCATTACAAAGATTTGTCTGCATTAATAAAAACATCTGTTGAAATTAAAGCAACTGTTGTTATTGAAGATCCAACAGAGCAAAACAAAAGAAAGATCTTGAATTTTGGACACACCTTAGGACATGCTATAGAGTCTTACTGTCTTGAAAACGATGAAATACAAACACTATTACATGGTGAGGCTATTGCGATTGGAATGATTTTAGAAGGTTTTATTTCTTACACTTTAGTTGGCCTACCACTAGAAACCGCATTAGAAATCAAAAACGTATTTGACACCCATTTTAGTAAGGTGCATTTTATTGAAGAAGATATAGATCAATGCATTGATTACTTGAAATTTGACAAAAAAAACAGCCATGGAGAGGTCAAATTCGCTCTTTTATCTAATATAGGAGCACCAGCTATAGATATTTTGGTTCAAGAAGAAACCATTAGAGAAGCATTTTCATTTTATTTAAAGAACTAAAATAGCTTACTTTTTAAGGTAACGCGTTTCAATAATATTAAAATGATGGGTCAAATGCCCTGATATTATAAATCCTATAGCAGCTACAGCCATTTCAGAACCACTAGCCAAACCCTTGGCTTTGATTTGATGAGGTGAAAAACTCTTAAAAAGAGAAAGGGTAGATTTTCTTAGATCAATAAGCTCTTCTTTTATTGAAGCTAAACTGCGGTGAGTAGCATTAGAATTTGGTACATATGCATTTTCATCAAATCCAGGAAGGGCAGTACTTTCACCTCTAGAAAAACACAAAGACCTATATTGAAAAATTCTTTCGGTGTCTGCCAAATGAATTAAAACTTCTGCAATAGTCCACTTTAAGGGTGCATAGGCGTCTTTCAGATTAGATTCGGTCAGTTTTAAAAACAAATCATCAATATCAGAAAGACCTTTAGATAAGCTTTCTAGAAGAGTATTATCCCCATTATTGTCTATATAGGGTTTATAAAAAGGATTAAAGTCTTCTGAATTTAAATCAGAAATTGTAATCTTGTTTAGCAAACACATTACAATTCATTGAATATGGTATGCATTAAACGCTTTTTATCGTTAATGCTCTCTTCTAAGGAAATCATAGTTTCTGTTCTACTAATACCATCTATATCATCTATTTTAAAAATGATGTTTTTTGCATGGTTGGTATCTTTTGCTCTTATTTTACAAAAGATATTGAATTTTCCTGTGGTAATATGAGCAACTGTAACATTAGGAATAAGATTTAATCGCTCTAAAACAAATTTAGTTTGGTGTGTTTTTTCCAAGAAGATTCCTACATATGCAATGAAAGCATATCCTAACTTCTCATAATCTACTGTAAGCGAAGACCCTAAGATAATTCCACCTTCTTCCATTTTTTTCACACGTACATGCACTGTTCCTGCAGAAATAAGCAGTTTTTTAGCAATATCTGTAAATGGTGTCCTAGTGTTGTCTATTAACATATCTAGAATCTGGTGGTCTATTTCATCTAACTTTATCTTACTCATCGGTAGGTGCTTAAATTACCATGTAAAAATAATACAGAAATAGATATAATTCAATAAAATATAGATTTTTTTAATAAAAATGCAATACTCTTAACTATATAGACTCATATACCAGCTACAATATCCTTAATATTTTGAAGAACAGTAACTTGCAAATCAGAATTAAAGACAGCTAAATCTACGATTTTATGAAAAGAGAACTTATTTTCTTGATCGATCGCATAAAATTCAGGGACAAAAATAATTTTATTAGATTCTAAGACCTCTTTATATTGAATGCCCACCATAGCGTCTTGTGAGATATTTTTATTCACTAAATGAGGGTGTTTAACACCTATATCTAGAAAGAATTTCTGATTTTCTGGAATACCAAAATAGGGGGCTATTGTATAATTTAAATATGATTCACTAGAAATAGAATGAACAGCAGAAAATAAGGCGTGAAAAACCATTGCTCTACTTACTTCTCTTTGATAGTCATCTGGATAATGGCCTGCTTCAAATAGTATTGTAGGCACACCAAGTTCTTGAAAATAATCACCTGCACATTGGTTGTTAAAAGCGTCGTCGAACCTTCCTATTTGATTCGGGATCATTTGTTTCAATGTGTCATTCATGACCGCTATGAGCTTCATAGCTATTTCTCTAGACGGTGTTAAAGAACAATTCTTGTCTGCAGAAGGCGCCAGAAAAGACATAGTTGCGGGCTTTGCTGGTGATCCAACGCTGAAAATAGTTCTTTGGTCGTGAAGATTAAAACAAAAATCAGGAGATACATGGTCAAATACTAATTTTAAAAAAACACTTTCTGGTTGAGAAAAATCATGAAAGTCTCTATTTAAGTCTACTTGATTCTTATTAAATCGTGTATATAAGCTTGCTCCATCTGGATTGAGAATTGGAATAACAACAATGGTACATTGCTGAAGTATAAGATTGGATACTTCTGAGGGAGTGTTTAGAAGATTTAAAAAATCTACCAAACCTTTGGTAGTGGTAGATTCGTTGCCGTGCATCTGAGACCACATTAAAATCTTTTTATTTCCAGATCCAAAGCTATAAACAGGAATAGGAATTCCATTTACAGACACACCATTAAGATCTTTGACAACAAAACTATTCCAGTAATCTGTGATTGGCTTTAAATCTTCTAATGGCAGATAGCGGCCTTTAATGGAATGATTTTTATAATTGAGATGTGAAAAATAATCTTTCAAAATACAGTTATTAATCACAAATGTAACGAATAGAATAATTACAATTGTAAAAGCTTTTTGTTTACATTTGTAATGAAAAATAATGTTCAAAAATAATGTTTTAATTACATTTGTCAATAGGCGCTAAAGCATTAATCATATTATTTAATAATATTATGAAAATCAAATATTTAAAATATCTAATTTAAAGTTTTAATTGCACATATATACTCTTAAATAATTTAAATAAAGCCTCAAGATTATCGATATACAAATTTTTAAGTTACAATGATAAACAGTCAAGATTTCATAAAAAGATTACAAATAATTATTGATCATTACCAACTTTCTGCCGCCTCTTTAGCAGATAAAATAGCGGTACAAAGGTCTAGTATTTCACATTTATTGTCTGGAAGGAATAAGCCTTCACTCGAGTTTGTTTTAAAACTTGTCAGACAATTTCCCGAGGTGAATTTATACTGGCTACTTAATGGAACAGGAAACTTTCCTTCTACCCTATCTGAATTTAACATACCTAAAGAAATTATTTCAGAGGGAAACAAAGAAAGTGAACGCTTGAGCGATGAAAAAACCAAAGAAATATCCAAAACCTTAAAAGAGCAAATGCTCCATTCTAATCACTACAATACTCAAGATGAAATAGACACTGTTATAATTTGCTATAAGAATGGAAATTTTAAATCTTATAAAAACTTAGATTAAGGACATTTGTGCTTATTTTTATAACATGAAATTTACTTATATCCTCTTATTTGCATTTGTTGTTCTAGCTTGTAACCCTCCTCAAAGAAATTGTACAGATTTTAAAACGGGGCGTTTTGAGTTTACTGCAGATATTAATGGCAAAAAAGTGACCACCTCATTTTTTAGAAACGACACCTTAGAAGTTGAAAACTTCAATGGAAAAATTGATAGTAGTAGTATTAAATGGGTCAACGATTGTGAGTATATCCTAAAAAATCTCCATCCAGTCAATGCTGCTGAAGAAACACCTCTATTAATAAAAATTTTGACCACATCAGACAATGGTTACACTTTTGAGTATGCTACAGTTGGAAGTGCTCAAAAAGCTCGTGGAATCGCAGTAAAAATTGACTAAGTATGTTTGAAATTCTATTAAGTCCAGACGCCTGGATCGCATTATTAACCCTTACTTTTTTAGAAATTGTTTTGGGTATAGACAACATAATTTTCATCTCAATTGCTGCTGGAAAACTCGCAGATGGAGATAGAAAAAAAGCAACAAACATAGGTTTGGTTCTCGCTATGGTGCTTAGAATTCTTTTACTGCTGGGTATTTCTCTTCTAACGGCTCTAAATGAACCACTATTCCACTTAGACACTAAATGGGTGCAAGGAAGTATTAGCGGGCAAGCAATCATATTGTTTCTTGGAGGATTGTTTCTTCTATACAAAAGCACCAAAGAAATTCATGAAAAAATTGAAGACAAGTCACATGATGCCAATCAGGTGGCATCTAATCAGACCAAATCTCTAAGAGCTGCTATTATTCAAATTACAATCATTAACATTGTATTTTCTTTTGACTCTATACTCACCGCTATTGGAATGACCAATGGGATTTCTAGCAATCCCAATGATGCATTAATAATTATGATCATAGCTGTCGTAATCTCTGTGCTAATTATGATGTTATTTGCTAAGCCAGTAGGAGATTTTGTCAATAAAAACCCTACCATACAAATATTAGGCCTATCGTTTCTTATCTTGATAGGCTTCATGCTAACCACTGAAGCGGCACACCTGTCTCATTTAGTTGTATTTGATCAAAGCATAGGAAGTATCCCTAAAGGATACCTCTATTTCTCCATTGCTTTTTCACTCATGGTAGAGTTCTTAAATATGAATATTCGCAAGAAACATTAAAACAAAGTTGGCTGGCTTCCTTCTTTTCCATCACTAGATGCAGAAGGCTTTATGTTTTCAGATATTCCGTCAGGATTTTCAGATACTTCCTCCGGATTTTCTACTTCTATGTCTACTGCTTCAAGGTCTTCTTCAAGCTCGTATGGTAGTGGGTCTAAGGCTGCTGAATTTTTAATTTTTTCAGTACTTAGCTGATTCCCTAAGGCTTTAATTCCTTTAGGAGCAATAAATTCCTCCATATTTATCTGCGCAGCAGGCTTGGCTTCTTTTCCCCTAGGTTTATTGAACTCTATTTCAAAAACAGGCCTCCAATCAGTAGACACTATCTCCAAATAAGAGTTTTCGTGTTCGGTAATAAACAAGTCTTCCCTGTTAGATTGCTCAATTAAGAAACGCTTACCAAAGTATTTGTCCTTTTCACCATCATAATAGATGGCCGAAATTGGTTTAGATGGGATCCATTTTTCCAAAACAATCATATCTTCATCAAAGTGAAGGGAAAGATCTGGTGACATAGTTTTCACCACCCCTTTTTGTGTGATCACTAAAAGTAAGTCGTCTCCTTTAAATGCACCTAGTAAAGTACCTCTCCCGTCTACATTAAGACGTTGAACAACCTCATCGAACCATATATTTCTAGGCTTAAGGGTAGAGACTCCTTTTTCTTTAAGTTCTATACGCTTCACCGCGTATTTAGTCACAAGATTTCCCTTTGAGCTTCTTCCTTTGATCAAAACATCAGAGAAGTCAATATCCCATTTTAATTTCTTTATACTACCGACCTGTCTCAATAAAACCGTAATAACCTCTGCCTCTCCATTAGGGTTGGCACTAAAGTAAAGCACTTCAGAGCCGGAATTTCCATTAGTAAGGTCATATGCTCTATCTCTAGTAACCCCTGTTACATTAAATCTCTTAATATAACTATGGCCGTTTTTACCGTCTTTATAGACTAAATTATAGGTGGTGCGTTTGTCTTTTTTCTTAAACACGGCTACGTGAAGGATGTTTTTAGCTATAAAAGTCTTGGTGTCTACTTTTGTTATCATGACATTCCCGTCTGCTGTAAAAACTATCACGTCATCAATATCACTACAATCAGTCACATACTCTTCTTTTTTCAAGGAAGTACCAACAAAGCCCTCTGCCCTATTGACATAAAGCTTTGTGTTCCTCATCACTACTTTGGTCGCTTCAATGTCGTCGAATACTCTAATTTCAGAAAGACGCTCCCTGCCTTTTCCAAAGGTTTCTTTTAGGTTTTTAAAGTAATCAATTGCAAAGTCTATTAAATGAGCCAGATGGTGTTTTATTTGGGCCATTTTATCTTCTAAACTACTAATGTACTGCTGCGCTTTGTCAATATCAAACTTAGAAATTCTTTTGATTCGAATTTCTGTTAAACGGGCAATATCTTCCGTTGTAATAGCTCTTTTTAGATGGGCTACATGAGGCTTTAACCCTTTGTCAATAGCGCTAATTACACCTTCCCAGCTTTCTTCTTCTTCAATGTCTCGATAAATTCTATTCTCAATAAATATGCGTTCCAAAGAAGAGAAATGCCACTGGGCTTCCAACTCTTCTAATTGGATTTCTAATTCAGCTTTTAACAAGGCTACCGTTCTTTCCGTTGAACGCCTTAACATATCACTCACTCCAATGAAAAGTGGTTTATTGTCTTCAATTATACATCCCAAAGGAGATATAGAAGACTCACAAGCTGTGAACGCGTATAAAGCGTCTATGGTTTTGTCTGGTGAAATACCCGCAGGAAGATGGATTAAAATCTCTACCTGAGCGGCTGTATTATCTTCAATTTTCTTGACTTTTAATTTCCCTTTCTCATTGGCTTTTAAAATAGAGTCAATTAATGAAGATGTATTTGTTCCAAAAGGAATCTCGGTAATCACCAAGGTGTTTTTGTCAATTTGCCCAATTTTAGCCCTTACCCTAATCTTCCCTCCTCTTAAACCGTCATTGTATTGACTCACGTCAATTACTCCAGCAGTTGGAAAGTCAGGTACTAAAGTAAATTTTTGTCCCTTAAGATGCTTAATAGAGGCGTCTATTAATTCATTAAAGTTATGAGGCAAAATCTTTGTAGACAATCCTACTGCAATTCCCTCTCCTCCCTGCGCAAGTAATAGAGGAAATTTTACAGGTAAATTAATAGGCTCTTTTCTCCTTCCGTCATATGAGCTCTGCCACTCAGTTATTTTTGGGCTAAACACCACGGCCAAAGCAAACTTAGAAAGCCTAGCTTCAATATACCTAGAAGCTGCTGCACTATCTCCTGTCAATATATTACCCCAGTTACCTTGGGTGTCAATTAACAGATCTTTTTGACCTATTTGCACCATTGCGTCAGCAATACTAGCATCTCCATGTGGATGGTATTGCATACAGTGGCCCACAACATTTGCTACTTTATTGTACCTACCATCATCTAATTCCTTCAAAGCATGCATTATCCTCCTCTGAACCGGCTTAAAACCATCTTCAATAGCAGGTACAGCACGCTCTAATATCACATAAGAAGCATAATCTAGAAACCAATCTTTGTACATACCAGAAACCCTTGTAAGGGTTTCTTCTGTATTTAGTTCTTCTTGTGAATCAGGAAAATTTTCTTGCTCAAATTCTTCCATAAATTATTCGCTTAAGGATGCTATTTCAGAGATAACATCAAGCTCTACCTTAAGGTTGTCTATTATAAATTCTTGTCTTTTTGGGGTGTTTTTCCCCATGTAAAACTCAAGGAGCTGATCAATGGACATTTTCTTATCTAACATGACAGGCTCAAGCCTAATATCTTGACCAATAAAATGCTTAAACTCATCAGGAGAAATTTCTCCTAAACCTTTAAATCTTGTGATTTCTGGCTTAGCCCCTACTTTTAGCATTGCAGCCTCTTTCTCTTCGGGAGTATAGCAATAAAAAGTTTCTTTTTTATTTCTTACTCTAAACAGTGGCGTTTGAAGGATATATAAATGATTGTCCTTTATCAGTTCTGGGAAAAATTGTAAAAAGAAGGTGATTAACAACAACCTAATATGCATGCCGTCTACATCTGCATCTGTTGCAATAACAATATTGTTATAACGTAAATCCTCCATGGAGTCTTCAATGTTTAGGGCGGCTTGCAATAAGTTAAACTCTTCATTTTCATAAACAATCTTCTTACTCATCCCATAGGAATTAAGTGGTTTTCCCCTTAGGCTGAATACGGCTTGGGTATTCACATCCCTAGACTTTGTTATAGATCCAGAAGCAGAATCTCCCTCAGTAATAAAAAGAGTGCTCTCCAAGTAACGATCATGTTTAGTGTCTGTTAAATGCACTCTACAGTCTCTTAGCTTTTTATTGTGAAGATTACTCTTCTTTGCGCGATCTCTAGCGAGTTTTCTAATACCAGAAAGCTCTTTGCGTTCTCTTTCTGCTTGAACAATCTTTCTTTGTAATGCTTCTGCTGTATCAGGATTTTTGTGTAAAAAATTATCTAAGTATTGACCTATAAAATCATTAATGTAGGTTCTTACAGTGGGCATTTCCCCTCCCATATCAGTTGAACCGAGTTTGGTCTTTGTTTGACTCTCAAAAACTGGCTCCATGACCTTTATGGAAATGGCAGAAATAATTGATTTTCTAATATCTGCTGCCTCGTAGTTCTTTCCGTAAAAATCTTTTACCGTACGAGCAATTGCCTCTCTAAAAGCAGCTTGATGAGTACCCCCCTGAGTAGTGTGTTGTCCATTCACAAAGGAGTGATACTCCTCACTATACTGTGTTTTACTATGGGTAATAGCCACTTCAATATCTGGACCTTTAAGGTGAATGATTGGGTAAAGCATGTCTTCTGCAGCATTGTTATCTTCTAAAAGATCCTTAAGCCCATTTTCGGAGAAATATTTTTCTCCATTAAAAACAATCGTTAAGCCTGGATTGAGGTAAACATAGTTTTTGAGCATGCGAATTACATACTCAGCCCTGTATCTATAATTTTTAAATATTGCTGCATCTGGAATAAAACGAACTTTAGTTCCCTTTCGTTTAGAAGTTTCTAAAGGGCCTTCCTCTGAAACTAAATTTCCAGCCTCAAATGTGGCGGTCTTTAATAGATTGTCTCTACAAGAAGAAACCTCAAATATGGAAGAGAGCGCGTTCACCGCTTTTGTCCCAACCCCGTTGAGTCCAACAGATTTTTTAAAAGCCCTGCTGTCATATTTACCACCAGTATTCATCTTAGAAACCACATCTACCACTTTTCCAAGTGGAATACCCCTTCCGTAATCCCTTACAGCAACTTCAGTTTCTTTTATGGAAATTTCAATGGTTTTACCAGCCCCCATGACAAACTCATCTATACAGTTATCTATAACCTCTTTTAAAAGGATGTAAATACCGTCGTCTGCAGAAGAACCATCTCCCAACTTACCAATATACATACCAGGACGCATACGAATATGCTCCTTCCAATCTAAAGAACGAATATTGTCTTCTGTATATTGAGTTTGTTGCTCCATAATTTATAGCAATAGGATAGGGAGCTAATATAGTGAGGTCTTTAAAAAAATAAAACCCAATCAGGCTAAAGTAATTAACAATAGTGATTGGGTTATTGTTGATAGGTATTAATGTGAACTACACATTAAATCTAAAATGCATGACATCTCCATCTTGCACAATATATTCTTTGCCTTCTACACGCATTTTTCCTGCTTCTTTTACTTTGGCCTCACTGCCATAAGATTCGTAATCTGTGAAAGAAATAACTTCTGCCCTAATAAAACCTTTTTCAAAATCTGTGTGAATGACACCTGCTGCTTGGGGTGCAGAAGCACCCACAGGAATGGTCCAAGCCCTTACTTCCTTAACGCCTGCAGTAAAATAAGTCTCTAGATTTAATAATTTATAGGCACCTCTAATAAGTTTTGCAGACCCTGGCTCATCTAGACCCATATCTTCCAAAAACATTTGACGCTCTTCGTAGCTTTCTAGTTCGGTAATATCCGCCTCTGTTCCAACCGCTAAAAAAATCACTTCTGCATTTTCATCTGCAACAGCCTCTTTGACTTTGGTTACATATTCATTCCCACTAACTGCAGCGTCCTCAGATACATTACAAACATACATCACCGGCTTGTCTGTAATAAACTGTAGGGGTTTTACAAAAGCCTCTCTGTCTTCTTTAGAGAACTCAATCGCTCTGATAGACTTGCCTGCCTCTAAACCTTGCTTGAGTGATAATAAAACGGCCTCTTCTTTCTGAGCTTCTTTATTACCTGTCTTAGCAGCACGTTTTACTTTTTCTAATTTTTTATCTACTGTTTCCAGATCTTTGAGCTGCAATTCCATATCTATGGTTTCTTTATCTCTGATCGGATTTACATGGCCGTCTACATGAACAATATTGTCGTCGTCAAAACAACGAAGTACATGTAAAAGGGCGTCTGTTTCTCTAATATTTCCAAGGAATTGATTTCCCAAACCTTCTCCTTTACTTGCTCCTTTAACAAGCCCAGCAATGTCAACTATTTCAACAGTTGCTGGAACAACACGCTCTGGATCTACTAAAGATTCTAATTTTTCTAGTCTTGGATCTGGTACATTGACCACCCCTATATTGGGTTCAATAGTACAAAAAGGAAAATTGGCACTCTGCGCTTTAGCGTTTGAGAGACAATTAAAAAGGGTAGATTTTCCTACATTAGGAAGGCCAACAATACCTGCTTTCATATGCTTGGTTTTTAATTGGTGGCAAATATATGACTAAGCTTTTAAAAAAGCCTACAAAAAAAGGGAAGTAAAATTCAGATGTCCTATTCAGGATGCATAAATCGCTGTTTCTCTAATAAAACAGCCTCTGTTTCTACATGAGACTCATCAGGAACACAACAATCCACAGGGCATACTGCGGCACATTGTGGTTCTTCATGAAAACCCATACATTCGGTACACTTATCTGGCGAAATATAATAAATTTCATCTGAAATAGGATCCTGAACCGCATCGGCGTCAGCCACAAGGCCATTGGGTAAAACAATGGAACCTTTTAACGAGGTACCGTCACTGTAACGCCATTCTTCTGCGCCTTCATATATGGCGGTATTTGGACATTCTGGCTCACATGCGCCACAATTAATACATTCGTCTGTAATAATAATTGCCATAGTAAAAATTTAAGTTAATCGGGTGTATTGATTACTTTTGCACAAAGGTAAAACCTAAAAACCGCTCAAACAAATATTATGCCCACATATCAAGATAGATTTAATGCTGTTGTTGCTTTTGGAAAAACACTCCAAGCTATGGTCCAGGCTAAAGAAGAAAATCAGCGCAATGCCCCTCATCTAGAAGATTGGGAAAAACTCATTGCTCATGCGGGTCATAAAAATGGTTGGTTCACTGAGGAAAATATTTGGTTCGCCACTGCGCAGTGGGCCAATGAATTAACTAAAGAAAAACTTGAAAAATGGGTAGCTTCTTACCCCTCTCCTACAAAAAAGCCCATAGTGCTTTTAATCATGGCGGGGAACATTCCGTTGGTGGGGTTTCATGACTTTTTAACGGCCTATCTGGCCGATGCCAAAATTCTAATAAAATTAGCCTCAAACGATCAGGTTCTCCTCCCATGGATTTTAAGCTTCTTGCAAGCACACACCCAAGAAGACCCAGATCATGTAAAAGTATTGGAGAAAATAAATGCGCCATACGACGCTTTAATTGCTACAGGTAGTGACAATACTGCTAGATATTTTGAGCATTATTTTGGACACAAACCTAATATTATTAGAAAAAACAGAAATTCTGTTGCTGTAATTACAGGAAAAGAAAGTACTGAAATGCTTCAAAAACTCGGGGAAGACATCTTTAGGTATTTTGGTTTAGGTTGCAGGTCTGTGTCTAAAATATATGTGCCTGAAGGATACGATTTTGACACACTATTCAAAGCCCTTTACGGGTATAGGGACCTTATTGAATATGAAAAATACAGCAATAATTATGATTATAATAAAGCGGTATATCTGATGAGTTTATTTAAGATACTGGACAATGGTTTCTTAATTATTAAAGAAGACACCGGCCTCACCTCACCTATAGGCTCACTTCATTTTGAATACTACCAGACTTTAGAAAAATTGGAAAAGGAGTTGGAGGCTAAATCTGATTTACTTCAATGTATTGTAGGGCCTGCTGGATTCCTAAACAGTATTGGTTTTGGAGAAACCCAAAACCCAAGCCTGACGGATTATGCAGATGGAGTAGACACTATGGATTTTATTTTATCCTTATAAAATTCTCTTAAAGCACGTACTTTTTAGATTAATTATAAGACCTTTGTACGCTGAATTTCTACTAAAGAAACTTTGATGAAAAAACATAATTTTAGTGCTGGACCCTGTATACTTCCAAAAGAAGTTTTGGACAAAGCAGCTCAATCTGTATTGAATTTTAACGATTCTGGGCTCTCCTTAATTGAAATCTCTCATCGCTCAAAGGATTTTGTTGCGGTAATGGATCAAGCACAAGAGTTGGCCTTATCACTTTTAAATCTTGAAGGCAAGGGGTACAAAGCCCTATTTCTTCAAGGTGGTGCTAGTTTGGAATTTTTAATGGTTGCCTATAACTTATTAGAAACCAAAGCCGCTTATATAAACACAGGAACCTGGAGTGACAAAGCTATTAAAGAAGCTAAAGCTTTTGGCGAAGTGATCGAGGTAGGTTCTTCAAAATCAGATGGATACAAATATATTCCAAAAAATATTGAAGTACCTACAGACGTAGATTATTTACACCTCACCTCAAATAACACGATCTACGGAACTCAATTTCAACAGTTTCCAAAAGTCGGTGTCCCTATGGTTTGTGATATGAGTTCAGACATATTTTCAAGGACTATCGATTTTTCTGCCTTTGACTTAATATACGCGGGGGCACAAAAAAACATGGGACCTGCAGGTACCACTCTTGTAGTAGTTAAAGAATCGATTCTTGGAAAAGTTTCTAGACATATTCCAGAAATGTTAAACTATCAGACGCATATAGATAAAGAAAGTATGTTTAACACACCAGCGGTTTTTCCTGTGTATGTATCTATGCTAACCATGTCTTGGCTCAAAGACCTGGGAGGTATTGCCGCAATTGAAAAGATTAATAGAAAAAAAGCCAGATTACTTTATTCTGAAATAGATCTAAATCCATTGTTTACAGGCTATGCAAACAAAGAAGACCGATCATATATGAATGCTACATTCACCCTATCTGACCCTACCTTAGAGACACGCTTCAATGAAATGTGCGCTGCTGGTGGGATAAATGGCTTAAACGGTCATAGATCCGTTGGGGGGTATAGAGCGTCTATGTACAACGCACTTTCACTTGAAAGTGTTGGTGTACTCGTAGATATAATGAGTGATCTAGAAAGAAAAGCATAAAAAATGAAGATTTTAGCGAATGATGGTATTCATCTAAGTGGCATTAAATACTTAGAAGAAGCTGGCCACCAAGTAGATACTACTACAGTATCTCAGTCACAATTAGCCAATTACATTAATGAACAACAAATTGAGGTAGTTTTAGTGCGATCTGCAACCGAGATAAAAGAAGCTATCATTGACCAATGTCCAAGTATTAGAGTCATTGGAAGAGGTGGCGTTGGTATGGATAATATTGCTGTGGATTATGCCATCTCAAAGGGTATTAAAGTGATAAATACCCCAGATGCTTCTGCGAGAGCAGTGGCGGAATTAAGCTTTGCTCATTTGTTATCTGGCGCAAGATTTCTCTATGATGCCAACAGAAACATGCCCTTAGAAGGTGATACTCATTTTAAAGATCTAAAAAAATCTTATGCCACTGGTATTGAATTAAAGGGTAAAACATTAGGAATTTTTGGGTTTGGTAACATTGGGCAAGAGACTGCTAAGTTGGGACTTTCTATGGGTATGAATGTGCTCTTCTTTGATCCTGAAATAAAAAGTATCTCCCTCGAATTAGAATTTTTTAATGGAAAAAAAATCTCCTTTCCACTTGAGGGAAGCAGTAGAGAAAGTGTCTTAAAAGAATCTGATTTTATCTCCCTACACGTTCCCTCTCAAAGTGAATATTGTATAGATAGAAAAGCATTTTCCCTATTAAAAAAAGGCGTTGGTATAATTAATACAGCGAGGGGAAATGCCCTAGATGAAGTAGCTCTTATTGAGTTTTTGGACAATGGAACCGTAGCTTTTGCTGGATTAGACGTGTTTGAGTCTGAACCATATCCTGAAATAAAGATACTCATGCATCCAAATATTTCATTAACTCCACATATAGGCGCCGCTACTCTTGAAGCTCAGGAGAAAATAGGTCTTTCTTTAGCCAAACAAATTATTTCTTTTGACAATGCATAAGCCTTCATATTTTTCAAAATTAAAAGATAAATGGTCGGTTTCTTCAAACGGAGCACTTGTCGTTATTTTTATTGTCTTTTCAATTACTGGAAGTAGTGCTCTAAAACTGGCCAGACCTGTTTTAGATTTTGTTGGATTGGAACGAAGTGCTTTTGAAGACCACTGGTATGGCTTAGTTTTTTACTGGACCATGAGGATATTAATTGTATTTCCTATCTATCAAGTGTTACTTATAGCTATTGGCGGGTTGTTTGGTCAATTCAAGTTCTTTTGGAATTTTGAGAAGAAAATGCTAAAACGTATGGGCTTGGGATTTCTTTTCAAATAGACATTTAACACTTCGTTAAGATTTATCTCTATTCCTAAATCCATATATTTGGATTATGTTTACCACACGTGGAATATATGGAGTGTTTTTTGTGCTACTTTTTTTCTTAAAAAGCAGCACTCTTCACGCTTACACCCATGACAGTAACCATGCAGATAAAACAAGTCATTGTCAGACTTGTGAAATACAACAACTACAATCTCCTTTACTTTTAGTCGCTGAAATAGATTGTATTGTTAAGATTGATTTTGCTATTGATACTTCAAAACAATGCAAACAAACACCAGCGCAAGTTTTAAAATATTCAGCTTACACCAATATCTGGTCTAGACCCCCACCGTCTGACTATAATTCATAGATATTGAAGTGCTAACATAGCACTAGTTGTAATTTGAATATGTATTCATGAAATATATTTTATTATTATTTATGTCATTTGTATTGGGCAATGCAAATGCACAAGACTGCCATTTAGTCATTAAAGGTAAGGTGATTGACCAGCACGATGGAAAGCCATTAAAGGGTGCTATTATAGCTATTTACGGTCTCGAAAAAGAAGTGTTTTCAAATGAAAATGGAGACTTTGTGTTACAAGGATTATGCCATGGTTTTTATGAAATTGAAGTTTCTCACATAGACTGTGGAACTCAGTTTATTCCTATAAATTTAACGGAAAACATTACCAAGACCATCTATCTAGAGCATCATGTAGAAGCATTGAATGAGATAGCGCTTATTAAGAAAGCTAATAATTTATTGGACCAACAAACTATAGATGCGACTGTTTTCGAAAATAAACTCAGCCAAAGTTTTGCTGAGGCACTGACTGAAATACAAGGTATTAGCACCCTTAAGACAGGTAACTCCATCTCTAAACCATTACTTCAAGGAATGTACGGGAGCAGGGTGCTTACTAATAATCAAGGGGTTAGAATGCAGGATATGGAATGGGGTGCCGAACACGCACCAAATATAGCTACTTCTAGTGTAGAAGGGGTGTCACTTGCCGTTGGAGCAAGGGCGCTTAAATATGGTGGAGATGCTGTAGGTGGTGTGATTGTCCTAGATCCTAGAAAACCCGTTTTTAAGAACAGTCAAAAACATACTGCCATATTTTCTGCATATTCCAATGGCTTGGGTATTTTGAGTAGTCAAAAATTCGAGAGAGATTTTGAAAATGGCCTTTTCTACGGAATTCAAGCTAGCTTTAAAAAAGCGGGTAATAATCAAAATGCAGATGGTTACTTACTAAATACTGGATTAGAACAAACCAGTATCTCAATTCCTTTTGGTTGGCATTTGGCCCACAAAGGAATAGATGCATATATCTCATATTTTAAAGCTAATAATGGTATCCTTAGAAACTCTCATATTGGCAACCTTCAAGATTTAATCAATCAGATCAATGGAGATACCGCTATTTCTGTTGGAGACTTCACTTATGATATAGAAAACCCAAGACAGGATGTTTCTCATATATTGGCCAAAATTTCTGCCTATTATCATTTTAAAAATCTAGGTAGGTGGACCCTTCAATACGATTATCAGCAGAATAATAGAAAAGAATTCGATGTAAGACTTGGCGATAAAAATAAACTACCTGGAACAGATTTAAAACTACAAACCCATGCTATTCAATCGAATTTTAAATTAGATACCTCTTACGACAAGGCACTCGAATTTGGGGTAGAAACAGCCTATCAGATACATTTTCCAAACCCTGCAACTGGTGTAAAAAGACTCATACCAGATTACAATAGCTTAAATTTTGGCGCTTATTTATATGGATTAAAAACCCTCTCATCTGCGTGGGAAATTGAAGGGAGTATAAGGGCAGACAGGGTCCAAATAAATGCAGATAAATTCTATAAAACCTCAAGGTGGGAATCTTTAGGCTATAATATTGACTTTTCAGATTTTGTTGTTGCAGACTTTGACACCCAAATACTTACAGCGGCAAAATTAAATTTCAATACCCAATCTGCTGCGCTAAGTGTTCACTTTAACCATCAAGGGCACCGCCTTAGCACGCACCTTCAATACATAGAAAGAGCTCCTAATCCAGCGGAGTTATTTAGTGAAGGTCTACACCATTCTGCAGCTAGAATTGAATTAGGCTCTTTGAGAATGAGGAAAGAAAAAGCGCATAAATTGGGTGTTCAATACAGCTATCGTTCTGATCAGAGAACTTTTTTATTAGCCCCTTATTTTAATCGTATAAACGATTTTATGGCACTTATTCCTTCAGGTCTAGAATTCACGATAAGGGGTGCGTTTCCAGTTTGGGAATACCAGCAAACCAATGCAAACTTCACTGGCTTAGACTTTAAATGGACGGAACGTTTTTCAAACGAACTGAAATTTACCAATGGGGCTTCTTTAGTAAAGGCAATTGACTTAAAAAACAACACACCCTTTCCAAACATCCCCCCTGTAAGTACCCAACACGAATTAGAATATTTGTTTAAAAATATCAAGGGACTTAGTGTTCAACTTGTTGGGGAATACAATTTTAGGCAAAACGAAGTGCCTGAAGACATCATGATTTTTAATCCGTACACACAAAAAGAACAGCTACTTGAGATAAACAAATCACCTAATGGCTATTTTTTGCTTTCTTCCCTCGTGGAGTACCAATTTCCCAAAAGTGGTACCACTCAATATAAATTAAGACTTAGTGGTGAGAACCTCTCCAATTTAAATTATCAAAATTACCTCAATAGACTTCGATATTTTTCGAATGAATTGGGTATAAACTTTCAATTACAATTTCAAATCAATTTTTAATTAAATTAAAAACATCTTATGAAAAAGATTTTATCTCCCCTATTAACCCTTTCTCTATTGATCACATTTTTATCTTGTAGTGACAATGATGGTCCTGAACTTATTCAAGAGGAAGAAGTTATTACCTCGGTAATTGTAACACTTCAATCTGGAAGTGATACAGTTACTTTAAGTTCAGTAGACCTAGATGGAGACGGACCAAATGAACCTATAATAGATGTACTAGGCTCATTAAACTCTAACACTACTTATTCAGGTGCTGTTAAGTTTTTAAATGAATCTATATCTCCAGTAGAAGATATTACAGAAGAAGTTGCAGAAGAAGCAGAAGAACACCAAGTATTTTATTCATTTACTTCGCCTATCAGTTCAGTGGTAACTTCAGATACGGATTCAAGTGGGAACCCATTGGGGCTGGTTTTCACTTTAACGACAGGGAACTCTGGAAATGCAACATTGGGACTTACATTGAGACATGAACCTAAAAAACCAAATTCTGGAATTTTAGATGCTGGTGGAGAAACAGATGTGGCAGTTACTTTTAGTGTCTCTGTAGAATAAAAAACTACTTTTTAAAACCACTTAGGTTTTGATTTATGAAGTCTTTTGGGAAATTTTCATCCCCATCAAACCCTAGGGTTAGGTGGGGATTTTTTTTGGGCAAATAATAGGTATTGAATAGATAGTCCCAAATGCTTAAACTGATTCCAAAATTCACCCCAAAACGACCTTTAGGAAGTGATTTAGCATGGTGATAAAGATGCATCACAGGGTTATTGATCAAGTATTTTAGCGGCCCCCAATCAAGGGCTAAATTCGCATGATTTAAATGACCAATGACAATAGAGATAAAATGAACAACAAAAGCTTGTTCTGGCTCAAAACCTCCCAAAAGCATAATGGCCAAGGTCTTCAATGGTTTGTAAAGAATGTTCTCCATCCAATGATACCTCAAATGAGCTGCAAAACCCATTTCTTTCACGGAATGATGCACTTTGTGGAACTGCCAAAAGAACGGTATCTTATGGAGCGCAATATGCGTGAACCATTGAACAAAATCTAGAAGAACAAAAAATATCAAAAGACCCAACCAAGACGGTAATTTATTTATATCTAGTAAAGCGATAGAATGGATGGTAATACCATAGGCATTAAAAAAACTACCCAGAATGACATATAAACCACTAATAACACTTGAGAATACAAAGAAATTGAAATACATATAAACGGCGTCAAGCCAAAAGTCTTTCCTAAAAACCTTCTGCTCTTTACGCCATGGAAATAGTAGTTCTAAACCCCACACAACAAGGGAAATTAATGTTAAACCCCAAAAATAATTTTGATTCCAGGGAACATCAAAAATGATGGATCTATAAAACCACCTAAAACTTCCACTTATGGTATCTACAACAACGTCTATATACTCAATCATATAACAAACTTATTCATTTTCAATAAATCCAAAGAATGTTTCACCAATGTGGCTGAAAAATCATTAACAATGTTCACGTCATTTTTACGACAGACTACTGCTAATCAATTTCATGAATTCGTTTCTAGTAGCTGTTTTTTCGAAAAGCCCTCTAAATCCAGAGGTTGTTGTAACAGAGTTTTGCTTTTGAACCCCTCTCATCATCATACACATATGAGAGGCTTCAATTACAACCGCTACACCTTTAGGAGCTAGAGTTGCATTAATACACTCTAAAATATCATGTGTTAAACGCTCTTGCACTTGAAGGCGTCTTGCAAAAACATCTACTATTCTTGGAATTTTACTCAAACCAACGATATGTCCATTTGGAATGTAAGCAATGTGAGCTTTACCAAAAAAAGGAAGCATATGATGTTCACACATTGAATACAGTTCAATGTCTTTAATAATCACCATGTCGTCATAATCTTCTTTAAACATAGCACCTCTAAGTATAGCTTGAGGGTCTTGATCATAACCTTGTGTCAAAAACTGCATTGCTTTAGCAGCTCTCTCAGGTGTTTTTAATAAACCCTCTCTAGATGGGTCCTCCCCTATGGCATTTAATATGTGATCGTAATTTTTTTTTACACTTTCAGTAATGGGTACATCGTAGGAATCTAAATGGGTATAAGACATTATTTTTGTTTAATTTATTCGAAATAACAATAAACAAATTTACAATAAATTAATCATCCTATTACTATAAATTAATAAAGAATAATCTGAAGACCATCTGAATCGTTATATTTACTTTTAATTAAAGAAATACTTTATAGATGATCAAAGCGAATAATATTCGAAAATCATATGGAGAACTTGAAGTTCTCAAAGGGGTGAACATCCATATTAATGAAGGAGAAATAGTGGCAATTGTTGGTGCCTCTGGCGCTGGAAAAACAACGCTGTTACAAATATTAGGGACCTTAGAGCAGCCAAGCAATAAGGATGCCATTATTGAAATAAATAACAAAAATGTTCCACTGTTAAATACAAAAGAACTGGCCGCATTCAGAAACAAAAACATAGGCTTTATTTTTCAATTTCATCAATTACTCCCAGAGTTTACTGCCATTGAAAATGTGTGTATCCCTGCATATATTCATGGCGCCTCTAAAGAGCAGGCTACAAAAGATGCTACTGAATTACTTAGCTTTCTTGGGCTTCTAGACAGAATTCACCACAAACCAGATGCCTTGTCTGGGGGGGAACAACAAAGAGTTGCTGTAGCAAGGGCTTTAATCAATAAACCTGCTGTGGTATTTGCAGACGAACCGAGCGGTAATCTCGATTCAGAAAGTGCGCAAGTGCTGCATCAGCTTTTTTTTAAGCTAAGAGATACCTATAATCAAACATTCGTGCTAGTGACACACAACGAATTATTAGCAAAAATGGCAGACAGAACATTTACAATGGTAGACGGTCATATGGTACAATAATGGACAGAGAAAGCCTAAAATCGTTTTTAGAGGAAAAAGTGGTTCAATACCAAGAACCGTCTTTTATAGAATCAGATCCTTTACAAATACCCTATTTATTTAATAAAAAGGAAGATATAGAAATTAGTGCATTTTTAACGGCTACTATTTCATGGGGAAATAGAAAAAGTATCTTAAAAAACGCCCATTTTTTAATGGATTTAATGGATCATTCCCCTTATGACTTTATTTTAAATGCCCAGCAAAGTGACTATGACGCGCTTCACCATTTTAAGCACAGGACTTTTAATGGAATAGATGCCATAGGTTTTTGCAAAGCACTTAAAAACATTTATTTACACCACGATGGTCTTGAAAACGCTTTTTTAACACAACCGATCAGACCTTTACAGGAAAACATCAGCCTGTTTAAATCTATTTTTTTTAGCATTCCTCATGAACAAAGAACTACTAAGCATGTTTCCGATCCCTTAAAAGGCTCAGCTGCCAAAAGGCTCAATATGTTTTTGAGATGGATGGTCAGGAATCCAAGAGAAAAAGTAGATTTTGGTATTTGGCAAATGATTTCTCCTAGTGATCTTTCCTGTCCCTTAGATGTGCATAGCGGTAGAGTTGCTAGAAAATTAGGACTATTAAAAAGAGCGCAAAACGACGCTAAAGCAGTTATTGAATTAGATCAGTCACTTAGGTCTTTAGATGCAATAGACCCTGTCAAATATGATTTTGCTCTTTTTGGACTTGGTGTTTTTGAAGGGTTTTAAGCCTATTAATTTCATTTTTATTAAATTAGGTGATATAAAAACCAAACCATTCACTATGAGATTTAAAGTATTTTTTTCTGTCATTTTTTTTTCATCTACAGCAATCTGTTGGAGTCAAAGTAGAACACTTCCTTTAGATACTACAGTAACTACAAAACACAAACTCACTACCCAAACGGATTCCTTCAATTATACTGCCACTACAGGAACACAACCTGTTTGGGATGAAAATGGTGATCCTATCGCTAGTTTACATTATACTTATTACACAAAAGACAATGTGAGTAATAGATCACAAAGACCCTTAGTAATATCCTTTAATGGAGGTCCTGGCTCAGGTTCTGTTTGGATGCATTTGGCCTATACCGGACCAAGAGTTCTTAATATTGATTCTGAAGGGTATCCTGTCCAACCCTATGGAATCTCTAACAATCCTTACTCTATTCTAGATATAGCAGATATTGTGTATGTAAACCCGGTAAATACGGGATATTCTAGAACCATTCCAGCCGCTGGAAAAGAGATAGACAGAAGTAAATTTTTTGGTGTAAATGCAGATATTACCTATTTAGCAGAGTGGCTCAATACCTTTGTTACTAGAAATAACCGCTGGTCTTCTCCAAAATATTTAATTGGAGAAAGCTATGGTACTACAAGGGTTTCAGGATTAGCCTTAGCCTTACAAAACAACCAATGGATGTATTTAAACGGAGTTATTTTGGTTTCTCCAACAGAACTTGGAATAGACCGAGAAGGTCCTGTAGAAGTAGCCAATAGGCTTCCTTATTTTGCTGCAGCTGCCTGGTACCAGAAAAAACTTCCAAGTACATTACAAAATAAACCTTTGACAGAAGTATTGGAAGAAGTAGAAGCTTACACCATCAATACTGTTTTACCTGCAATGGTCATGGGCGGTTTCTTGGAAACGAGTAAAAAAGAGGCTTTAGCAGAAAAGATGGGCTATTATTCAGGAATTAAGCCAAGTGTTTATCTCGATCATAATTTAGAGATCCCCTACCCTTACTTCTGGAAGGAATTATTAAGAGAAGACGGATATACGGTAGGAAGACTGGACTCAAGATATTTAGGGATAGATCGAAAAAGTGCTGGTGAAAGACCTGACTATAATTCAGAGCTCACCTCATGGCTGCATTCATTTACCCCTGCAATCAATTATTACCTTCAAGAAGAACTTAATTTTAAAACGGACATAAAATACAATATGTTCGGACCAGTGCATCCTTGGGACAGAAGTGGAGACAATACGGGAGAAAACCTTAGACAAGCCATGGCGCAAAACCCTTATTTACATGTCATGACGCAGTCTGGTTATTTTGACGGAGCCACGACCTATTTTAATGCAAAATATAATATGTGGCAGTTAGACCCCTCCGGTAGAATGAAAAACAGGTTGAGTTTTAAAGGATATGAAAGTGGGCATATGATGTACTTGAGAAGGGAAGATCTAAAAAATGCGAATGAAGATATTCGTCAGTTTATTAAAAACAGTCTTCCAGGGAATAAAGCGGCTAAATACACTAAATAAATGAAAACATTGTTAAGCCTTTTGGCCTGTGCTATATTTAGCCAAATAAATGCTCAAGACTGGGCAAATGTAGCACGTTTTAAAGCTGAAAATAAACGTATTATTGCAGAAAATGCACCTATAAAACTAGTGTTTATGGGGAATTCTATTACAGAGGGATGGAAGGCATTTGACCCAAACTTATTTGGGAGTACTAATTATATTAACAGAGGGATCAGTGGCCAAACTACCCCACAAATGCTCGTCCGTTTTAAACAAGATGTATTAGATCTCAAGCCCAAAGGAGTGGTTATTCTAGCTGGCACAAATGACATTGCTGGAAATACTGGCTCGATGAGTGTTCAAGAGATCTTTAATCAAATAGAAAGTATGGCTGGATTGGCTGCCTTAAATAAGATTGAGGTTTTCTTGTGTAGTGTACTGCCTGTATATGATTATCCATGGAAACCGGGATTAAAACCCGTACCAAAAATTCTAGCTCTAAATGACATGCTAAAGGCATTAGCCGTAGAAAAAAACTATAAATACATAGATTATTTCTCTGAAATGTCTGATGAAAAAAATGGTTTAAAATTATCTTTGGGCTCTGACGGTGTTCATCCTAACAAAAAGGGCTATGAAATAATGAAAAAGGTCTTATTAAACACCATAGGACCTTCTTTTAAATAAACGAAAGCGATATTTACCTAATTAGAATTGACAATTGTAAATGGTTTGTTATTTTTGCATGACTTTATAAGGTTCCACATCTAAATCTACTCTAAATGAATATATTAATTAAGGACGCCACAATAGTAGAAGAATCTAATCCAAGTATTCATTTAAAAATAGTAGATATAGCTGTAAAAGACGGTGTTGTCATAAAAATAAGCCCGAAAATTAACAATTTTAAAGCAGACAAAACGGTTGCATTAAATAACCTTCATGTCTCTGCGGGCTGGTTAGACACTGGTATTAGTGTTGGAGAACCTGGATATGAGTCCAGAGAAAATTTTAAAAATGGTGTTTTAACTGCTGCCAAAAGCGGTTTTAGCACTGTTTTTTTAAATCCCAACACCGATCCGGTACCTGACCAACAGAACGCTATTGGATATCTTAGAAATGCGGCACTTAAAGCCCCAATAAATGTTCACCCTTTAGGGACACTAACTAAAGGAGCAAGAGGTCAGGATTTAGCCGAGTTGTTCGACATGCAAAGACAAGGTGCTATAGGTTTTTATGATTATAATGCCCCGATTGACAATCCTAACTTGCTAAAAATTGCGCTGCAGTACACCCAATCTTTCAATGGATTGGTTTTTAGCTTTCCAAAAACATCTAAAATCTCTAATAGTGGTTTGGCCCATGAAGGCGTGGTGGCTACTCAATTGGGATTAAAAACAGATCCAAGCTTATCTGAGCACTTACAAATTCAAAGAGATATTCATCTTTTAAGGTATAGTGGGGGAAAACTACATATTCCTACTATCTCTTCAAAGGAGAGTGTTTTATTAATAAAAGCAGCTAAAAAAGAAGGTTTGGATATTAGTTGTAGCGTGTCTTTACACCATCTATTTGCCAATGAAAGTGCCTTAATTGATTTTGACACAAATGCTAAAATAACGCCTCCTCTAAGATCTAAAAAGGATCAAAAAGCGCTTCAAAAAGCTTTGCTAGAAGGTACTATAGATTTTATGACTACAGACCACAATCCTTTAGATATTGAATTAAAAAATCTTGCTTTTGATCATGCACATTATGGCTCCTTAGGCTTAGAAGCTGCATTTGGCGTACTCAATTCATTATACACAACAACTCAAGCTGTTGAAATTTTGCAGCGGGGCTATGAGCGTTTTAACTTAGAGAAACCTTCTATTTCTGAAGGTCACAAAGCGAATCTATCGCTATTTGATCCAAGTATAGAATACACACAAACAGTAGAAGATCTATATGCTAGCTCCAAGAACTCTCTTTATTTAGGAGCACTATTAAAAGGTAAGGCACTAGGAACTGTAGTAAATGAGCATATTACAACTATTTAATGATGGGAATACAAGAAGAAATTAAAGGCAAAAAGCCAGCTATTATCGCTTACTTCACTATAATTGGGGCTATAATAGCAATCAGTATTCACAATAACAAGCCAGAGGTTTTTTCTAGATTTCATATTAGACAAGCCTTTGGAGTTCATTTATTATTTCATGCATTCGCCCTATTTATTAGTCAATGGTTTAATGAATTTGCCTTTCTAGGATTATACGTCATGTATTTATTACTATGGGGGTTTGGTTTTTATTCCGCAATTCAAAACACTAAAAAATCGTTGCCCTTCATTGGAACTTACTTTCAACAGTGGTTTACATTTATTCGATAGTATGGACAAGCCCCTATATTGTATTGAAAGACCGGCAAAATCTTCAAAGGATAAGGCTATTCCACTTTTTTTAGTCCATGGCTATGGCAGCGATGAAAATGATTTATTTTCTTTCGCTGAAGGAATTCCCGAACATTATCATATTATCTCTGTAAGAGCCCCCTACTCTATGCAGCCTTATGGAAATGCTTGGTATGCAATAAATTTTGACGCAGAAAAGGGAAAATGGTCAGATCTTAAGCAGGCTGTGGCATCCAGAGATTTACTCCATCATTTTATTCAAGATAAATGCAAAGAAAGACATTTAGATAGGAATAAAATTTGCGTATTGGGTTTTAGCCAAGGAAGTATTTTAAGCTATGCATTGGCCTTCCAATACCCTGAATTTTATCATAAATTCATATGCTTAAGTGGTTATATTAATGAGGCCTTAGCAGAAGCTAAAGGGAATATAGAAGCCTATAAAAATATACATATATTCGCTTCACATGGAACACAAGACCAAGTAATTCCGTTTGATTGGGCAGAAAAAATACCCTCACAACTCAATGCAATAGGAATAGACCACACCTTCAAAGCTTACCCTATTGGCCATGGCGTTTCTCCACAAAATTTTGCAGATCTTTTGGAATGGTTAGAATAGAGCCTTATTATTTGTAAAGAAAAGCGTCTTCTGTGGTGAAATTAACCAGGTCCTTGTTTATTGAAAACTTTAAGAAAGCTTCCCCCCAAATATCACCATCTGTAAAGTTTGCAATGAGCCATTTATGGTTCAACACCTTTACAGAATTAAACACAAACTTTGCCTTTTTAGACTTAAATGGTATTAAAGCGTGGTGTAACTCTTTGTCAACATTAGTTTGAATGAGTGCATCTGAAATAAAATCGCTGATCTCTTGTGTTCCCTCATACTGATTTTCCAACACCAATTGTCCCTCCTGATTATACTTTAGATCAAATAATTGAGCCATTTCCAATTGTGCTTCAAGAGATTTAACCTTGGCAGAAACTTTTATCTGTTCTTCTGCCGTTTCTTGGTATTTTGCAAGGGCTAGCTGTGTGTTTTCTACATAATTTGAGGCACTTTTAAATTGATATAGTGCAATTAATGCAGTGAAAATAAACAGGTACATAAAAATTCTTGACTTCATAGTTAAATAGATATAGTGAGTGAATCATAAGCCAAGTAGATGTTTTCTGGAAGTTTTAATGCTACCTGATCGTGAAAACCCAAATGATGGCTTATGTGAGTGAAATAGGTTTTTTTGGCACCTACCCTTTGGGCGAATGCTATGGCTTCCTCTAAATTAAAATGACTGTAGTGTGGCTCTTCTCTCAATGCATTCACCACAAGAACTTCTAGTCCGGATAGTTTGGAGGTTTCAAATGCTGAAATGGTTTTAATATCCGTTAAATAAGCGAATGCATCTATTCTATAACCAAATACCTGTAAAGTATTGTGTTTTGCATTAATAGGAATAACTTGTTTTCCGTTGAGATTAAAGGGAGTGTTTTTTTTAACCCTATGAGAAACTACTGAAGGCGCTCCAGGATATTTATTAGCCTCATTAAAAATATAAGCAAATCGTTTCTTTAAAGACTTTAATACGCGTTTATGTGCATAAATTGGAATAGCGCCCTGTCTAAAGAAAAACGGCCTAATGTCGTCTAAACCAGCTGTATGATCAGCATGTTCATGGGTAAATATCAAGCCATCTAAAGATGTTGGGTTAGCCGCCAACATTTGCGCCCTAAAATCTGGACCACAGTCTATTACATAATTTAAATGATCCCATGATATTAATACAGATACTCGCAGTCTTTTGTCCTTAGGATTATCACTTAGACACACAGGATGATTGCTCCCAATTACAGGGATTCCTTGAGAAGTTCCAGTACCTAAAAAACGAACAATCAAAAGCGTTATTTTTTTTCAAATTTATGATTTTAATAGGGATTAGCTTCTACAATCTTTTTAACTTTGTTGCAATTAAAACAATCTACATGGCTTCTGTTTTGAAAAAAGAAACTGCTTTCACCAATATACCTTCTACAAAGGCAAAAACACTCAGGATTAATTTAAATCCTGACATTTATGGAACCTTCTCTGAAATTGGTGCTGGACAAGAGACTGCTAGGCATTTTTTTAGAGCTGGAGGCGCCTCAGGGACTATAGCTAAAGCTATGAGTGCCTATGACAAAGATTTTAGTGATGCCATTTATGGCATTGAAGACGACGGAAGATATGTGACCCAACCAAGATTAAAAAAGATGCTGGCCCATGAAATGAATCTCATGGAAGACAGGATTAGTAGAAAATCTCATCCAGACAGGCTATTCTTTTCATATGCAAATACTGTAGCAACTATAGATTTTGCCAAAAAATTTAAAGGACATGGATGGGTTGGAATTAAATTTCAATTAGATCCTAATCAAAAGGAATTAGATGAGATTATACTTCATGTGAGATTTAAGCAAAACGAGGCGAGACTCCAACAAGAAACCTTAGGTGTTTTAGGTGTTAACCTTATTTATGGTGCTTTCTACAAATACGATAAACCAAAAAAAATATTAAAATATTTATATGATCATATTGAAAAAGACATTCTAGAGATAGATATGATAAATTTTTCAGGGCCTAACTTTAAGAATGTAGACAATAGACTAATGAGTCTAGAACTCATTAAAAATAATATGACAGATGCAGTAATGTTCGGTCCTGACGGAAATAACTTACTTCCTGCAGCGGTGCTTTACAAGAAAAACATACTTGCCTTGAGAGGTAGTTTCAGACCCGTTACCAAGGTTAATATGGATATGTTTGAAAAGTCATTCGATATATTCAGAAAAGAGGCTACAGTAGATCCTGATAATACGATTGTTATATTTGAAATTACCTTATCCAACCTAAAGGCTTCAGGAGAAATAGACGAACAAGATTTTATGGACCGCGCAGAACTTCTATGTTCATTAGGCCATACAGTACTTATTTCTAAATTCCAAGAATATTATAAGCTTGTAGAGTATTTCAACAACTACACAAAAGCTAAGATTGGATTAACCATGGGGGTTAATAACCTAGTGGACATATTTGATGAGAAATATTACAGACACCTCAGTGGAGGTATTTTAGAAGCCTTTGGTAAACTGTTCTTCAAAGACCTTAAAGTATACTTATATCCCATGAAAGACCAGGAAACTGGTGAAATTCTAACTTCAAACAGCGTAAAGGTTCACCCTAGAATGAAGGAGCTTTATAAATTCTTTAAATACAATGGCAAAGTAATGGACATCATAGATTACGAACCTGAAGTATTGGATATTTTTTCCAGAAAAGTATTTGAAATGATTACCAACAATACTCCTGGTTGGGAAGATGAATTGCCAAAAGGTATCGCTGAACTTATTAAACAAAAAGATTTATTTCAAAATAAGGCCAAAGCGTTACAAGCATAGAGACTTTATTTTAAAACTCCATTTTCACAGCGTTAAAAATATATTGACTTTGTATTAAAATTTAAAGGCCAAGGTGTTTCATAAACATTGGCCTTTTATAAGGCTACAATGCCAATATTTGTGCAGCGTGTTCTTTTGTTTTAACCTTATCAATAACGTGTGAGACCGATCCTTTTTCTACTACAAATGTCATTCTATGAATGCCATCGTATTCTCTTCCCATAAATTTTTTTGGACCCCATACCCCAAAAGCGTTAATCACAGATTTATCAGTATCTGCTAGTAAAGGAAATGGAAAACTGTATTTATCTCTAAACTTAGTTTGCTTATTTGTATCATCTGCACTGACACCTACAATACTGTAGCCCTTCTCATTGAGCACTTCATAATGGTCTCTTAAATCACAAGCCTCTGCAGTACATCCAGGCGTACTTGCCTTAGGATAGAAAAAAACTACTAATTTAGTATCTTGATAATCTGATAAGTTGAATGGGCTTCCATCTTGAGTAACCGCAGTAAATGAGGGAACTTTGTCTCCTACTTGTAGTGTTTTCATATTAGCAATTTTAGCTTTTAACGCTTGTTGTAAAAAAACAAACGAAAATTATTGTTATTATTTTTTAAAATTACTCATTAATGACCAAACTAGAAAAAGTAAATTTCACCATTAATACCTTAAGGGATTTATACCCTGAAATACCAATCCCTTTGGATCATAAAGATCCATATACCCTTCTAATAGCTGTATTATTGTCTGCCCAAAGCACAGATATAAGGGTAAATAAAATTACACCACTACTATTTAAAAAAGCAGATAATCCATTTGATATGGTAAAACTAAGCGTCAAAGAGATTCAGGACATTATTAGACCTGTAGGACTCTCCCCCATGAAAGCAAAGGGTATTCATGGACTTTCTAAAATTCTCGTAGAGGCACACAACGGGATAGTGCCTCAGGATATAGAAATACTGGAGACATTCCCTGCTGTAGGGCATAAAACCGCCAGTGTAGTAGTGGCACAAGCTTTTGGAATTCCAGCATTTCCAGTAGACACACATATTCACAGATTAATGTATCGGTGGGGGTTTACTAATGGAAAAAATGTAGTACAAACAGAGAAGGACGCTAAGCGATTATTTCCAAAAGCGCTTTGGAACGACCTTCACTTACAAATTATTTGGTACGGAAGAGAATACTCCCCAGCTCGAGGCTGGGATCTTGAAAAAGATATTATCACAAAAACAATTGGTCGCAAGACAGTGATTGATCAATATTTTAAGAAAAAGCGATAAGAATTACATAAAGTTTTAAAAAGATGGGCTTGCTTCAGTAAGATACGCTAAGACGCCATGAGGTCTATGTGATTTTCTGAGGCTATCTTTCTAATATTTATCAATGCATACCTCATTCTACCAAGTGCCGTATTAATACTTACGCCAGTTTGTTCCGATATTTCTTTAAAACTAAGTTCCTTAAATATTCTCAGAGAAACCACCTCCAATTGGTCTTCTGGCAAAGAATTTATGATCTGGTGTAAATTAGACTCTATATGCTCCTGAATCATCTTTTCTTCCTTTGTTTTAGCAGAATCTGTTAAGAAAGAAAAGACAGAATAATCTGACCTTTCATACTGCATAGGCATTTTCTTTTGGCGTCTAAAATGGTCAATTACTAGGTTATGGGCAATTCTCATGACCCATGATACAAATTTACCTTCATCTCTATACCCCCCTTTATCTAGGGTTTTGATTACTTTTAAAAACGTATCTTGAACAATATCAGAAGCGAGCTCTGCATCTTGAACCTTAGTATATATAAACCTATAGGTCTTTGCCCTATGTCTTTCTACTAAAAGAGATAAAGCATGACGGTTTCCGAGCAAATAGTCTGAAACTAATTGGCTGTCAGAGAGAACTGTAGCGTTAAAATTATTGGATTGTGAATTATTTAAAGTGGCACGCATAGGATACAAATTATACATAAATCAAAAGTGACCCTAAACAATTAGGGGACAAAAAAAAATTCATGATGGTTAAAAGTATCCGTGTTTTATAGGCTAACATTTAAATATTACAATCAAATATATTAAAAAAATATAGTAAATCACTTATCTTTAAGTCTTAATTGTTTTTGAGAAATTCTCCTATACTTCCTATGACCCTGCACTCCAAATTACCTTACAAAAACCTTAATGATATAGATCCTAAAAAGAATATCATCATTAAGGGGGCTAAATTGCACAACTTAAAAAACATAGATGTTGTGCTACCGAGAAACAAATTTATTGTGATAACTGGCCTTTCAGGATCAGGAAAATCTTCTCTTGCCTTTGACACCTTATACGCCGAGGGACAAAGAAGGTATGTAGAAAGTCTGTCTGCCTATGCAAGACAATTTTTGGGTAAATTAGACAAACCTCAGGTAGACTACATTAAGGGAATTGCACCAGCAATTGCCATAGAACAAAAAGTGAATACTAGTAATCCTAGGTCTACAGTAGGGACTTCTACAGAAATTTATGATTACTTAAAGCTATTATACGCTAGAATAGGGAAAACTTATTCGCCTATCAGTGGAAAGGAAGTAAAAAAACATTTGGTGTCAGATGTTGTCAATCATATAAAAACATTTCCCCTAAAGCATAAATTACTGCTTTTGGCACCCATTGAAGTACCCAAAGACAAAGACCCTGTTAAAATGGTTCAATTGTTTTCAAAACAAGGCTTTGCAAGGATAGAGGTCAATGGGGAAGTGACCCGAATTTCAACAGAAATTACTAGCCTTCCAAACAATTTTAACCTAGTGGTAGACAGAATAGTTACCGCAGACGACGAGGATTTTTACAATAGGCTCGCTTCCGCTATTGAAGCTGCATTTTTTGAAGGAAAAGGGCACTGTATTGTCAGAGATTTAAGCACTAAAGAAACGGTAGATTTCAGTAATCTTTTTGCTCTAGACGGACTAGAATTCACCATACCTTCTCTACACCTATTCAGTTTTAACAATCCCTACGGAGCATGTGATGCCTGTGAAGGATATGGAGATATTATGGGCATAGATCCAGATCTGGTCATTCCCAACACAGGCTTATCTATCTATGAAAATGCCATTGCACCATGGAGGGGAGAGAGTATGAGTAAATACAAAGACAAACTTATTGAAAAAGCAGCAGCATCAAATATACCCATTCACAAACCTTGGTTTGAATTAACTGAAGCTCAAAAAGAATTGGTTTGGAATGGCAATAAAGCCTTTAAGGGAATTCATTCTTTTTTCCAGATACTAGAAGAAAAAAGCTATAAAATTCAAAATAGGGTCATGCTCTCTAGGTATAGAGGCAAAACCATTTGTAATAAATGCCAAGGTGCTAGACTAAAAAAAGAATCTTTTTATGTACAAGTTGGTGGAAAAAATATTGGCGAATTGGTGGCAATGCCAATAGATAAGCTGCAATTGTTTTTTAATCAATTAATGCTAAGTGAAACAGATACAAACATTTCTAAAAGAATTTTAGCAGAGATACATAGTAGGCTTTCTTTCTTGAGCCAGGTAGGATTAAACTACCTCACTTTAAATAGAAAATCCAATACATTGTCTGGAGGAGAAAGTCAGCGAATTAACCTAGCAACCTCTTTAGGGAGTAGTTTGGTAGGGTCCATGTATATTTTGGATGAACCTAGTATAGGCTTGCATCCGAAAGACACCACAAACTTAATCGAAGTGCTCAAACGCTTAAGAGATCTTGGGAATACAGTTATAGTGGTGGAGCACGATGAAGATATTATGAAAGCTGCAGACCTTGTTTTTGACATTGGTCCTGAGGCTGGAACACTAGGAGGAGAATTGGTGGCTCAAGGTACCCTTAAGGAACTATTAAAAACAAATACCCTAACTGCCCAATATTTAGATGGTAGAATGAAAATTCCATTACCAAAAAAAAGAAGGGGTTCTGATCAGTACGTCAAAATTAAAGGCGGTAGAGAACATAACCTTCAAAACATAGACCTTACTATTCCATTAGGAATGCTAACCATCATTACAGGGGTTTCAGGATCGGGAAAATCTACCTTAGTTAAAAAATTACTCTATCCAATTGTTCAAAAGGAACTTGGAGGATTTGGAATGAAAATTGGTCAGCACAGCAGTTATGAGATGCATCATAAAAATCTTAAAAATGTGGAGTATATAGACCAAAACCCCATTGGAAGATCTTCTAGATCTAACCCGGTTACCTATTTAAAGGCTTATGACGACATTAGGGCTATTTTTTCAAAAGCACCTATGAGCAAGCTCAGGGGTTTCCTACCCAAACACTTTTCTTTCAATGTGGAGGGAGGGCGCTGTGAAAAATGTAAGGGTGAAGGAGAAATCACTGTTGAAATGCAGTTTATGGCAGATGTGCACCTAGGGTGCGATGCCTGTGAGGGTAAAAGATTCAAAAAAGAAGTCTTAGAAGTAAAATTTCACGACAAGTCCATTTTTGATGTACTGGAAATGACTGTCTCAGATGCTCTGGCATTCTTTAAACTTCATGGAGAAAGCAAACTCTGTCAAAAGATTCAAGCACTTGAAGACGTAGGACTGGGTTACGTTGCTTTGGGCCAATCCTCCTCTACCCTATCAGGTGGAGAAGCACAACGTATAAAATTGGCTTCATTTTTAGTGAAGGGTAATACCAAAGACAAGACCTTATTTATATTTGACGAGCCCACAACCGGACTTCATTTTCATGACATTAATCGCTTGCTAGGGGCCTTTAACGCCCTTTTAGACAAAGGGCATTCCATGGTGGTTATTGAACATAATATAGATTTGATCAAGTGTGCAGATCATATTATTGACCTAGGTCCTGGTGGTGGAATCCATGGAGGGCAAGTCATTGCCCAAGGCCCCCCAGAAGTTTTGGCCAAAGATAAGAACTCTGTAACTGCTATTTATTTGAAAGAGAAATTGTAATGTAAATTTGTTAAAACAGTCTCTTTTTAACTCTATTCACAAGACTATTAAAAGTGGCTGATATGTTGGAGAAATACAGTAATCCAACGTATACAATTGCAGTTAAAAGGGTATTTACCCCAATAGACATGTACCTATTTTCTAGGTTTGGGATAAATTGGGCCAATGTAAAAGAAGCTGTAATAATTATCAATAAGTAAGCAGTTCCTTTACTAAAAGGGTGCATATTATACTTGATATTCACATAAATTACTTTGGCGGTGTCGTATAAGCTAATTGCTAAAAAAGAAGCTATTGCAGCGCCCATTATACCAAACTTTGGAATAAATAAATAATTTAAAACTACCGTCATAAATGCTAGAAATATCCCAAATCGCAAAATACTTTTATAATAGGGAGAGTTAAATAAAATGGCATTATTATTCCCTAGCAATGCGTCACAAAATTTACTGGAACCAATTAACAACACCAAGACCGTGGTACCCCCATATGCTTGAGGAATAAACTTATAAATAGTCTCCAAGTTAACGGCTAAAAGTAATAAAACACCCCCTGCTGCCATTGCTAAATTCAAGGAACTTTGCTTGTAGAGTGATTGTAAACCATTAAAGTCTTTGTCATGAAGTAATCTGGCCGTAATAGGCGCCGTTATTTGATACATAGACCGAGCTGGAACACCAACTATGGTGGCCATAAAAACAGCTACTGTATAAAAAGCCACTTGATCAATATTGACAAAAGTATAAATCATAAGCTTGTCTATTTCCAAAATGACTACAGCCGCAGTACCCCCTAAAAACATAAACAGACTGTAATTTAAATAAGACTTTAACTTCTCTGGACGTCTAAAAGAAAAGGAAATGTCGCAATTGCGCCAGAGGTAAACATACATCACTAATGCCCTTAAAAAATGAATTCCAACCAAAAACACGAAGAATTGCTCTAGCGTTAGCCAATCAAAATAAAGACCTGTAAGTCCCAATGCAATACAAAACCTGTGAAATATTTCTTTAAGGATATTACCAAAAGCAGTCTTTAAGACCACCCTTGCCTGAGCATAACCAATCTCGAAATAAGTCATGCCAACACCTATGCCAAGAATATGCCAAGAATAAGGAGCCACATAAGCGTATTTTTGAAGTAAAAATGGAAATATACCAGACCTAAAAAAAAGCACAAAAACAAAAGCTATAAAAATGAAAAACAAAGGGAAATACAATGAAAAAGCGTTGAGTCTAGCTGACTCTTCAGCAGACGCATTTTTATTATAGAATTTAATGATCGTATTCGGGAGTCCAAAAAGAAACAAAGGCAATAGCAAAGTAGCTATAGACAGCTGAATGGATAAAAGACCATAAGAGGACACCGGTAGAATACGAGTGTACAACACCAAGGTATTTATTGCCCCTAGTCCAAAGCCCAAATAAGTGCTTATGGTATTTTGGATGGATTGCCTTACCACTACCCCCATATTAAGATCGCTTCAAATTTTTTATAATTTTCGATAAAGCTTCAGTTAAATTTTTGCGCTCATATTTGCTTAAAGTTGGATCAATTTCAGCAGAAATTCCTGTCCCTGCATTAAATCTAGTCTCTATAAAAGATTTGACCATGGCCTTGTCATGATAAGTCCCAAGGGCATTTAAATTATTTTCTGGAAGTAGTCTTGCTACATCCCAATCCTTTGGACCAATTGCTAGTATAGGTCGCAATGATTGGAGGTATTCGAAAATTTTACCTGGTATAATCCCTTTATGCGCTTCAGAGTCAATTTCTATAAGGAGCAATAAATGGGCAGTATATTGGTGCTTTCTCGCTTCTTCATGAGAAATATACCCGTGAAAATTACAATAAGAGGCTAAGCCATGAGCGGTAATAGTTGCTTTTACTTCATTGCTCACTAGGCCTACAAAATCTATACTAAGTTGGGCTGCAAATAATTGATTTTCTGTAACCAATTCCCCTATGGCCTCCCATAATATTTTTGGGTTTCTTTTAGATAGTAAAGACCCAATATGAACCAGGCTAAATTTATTTTCCTCGGGACTTGTCAGCGAAGAGTTCTCAAATGGCTCAAATCCATTGGTAATGACCTCTATTGGAGTCGCTGTCTTTTTTGAAAAAAGGGCTTTAGTGGTGTAACTAGTTGTTAAAATCGTGTGTGCAGATTGTAAAACGGTTCTTTCTAGCTTTAAATGCTTCTTCTGAGCCCAGTGCGTCATATATAAATCATTGTGATAGCCTATAGTGGTCCATGGATCTCTAAAGTCAGCAATCCATTTAAGTCTGGTATGAATCTTAATCAATTCATTGGCAATAAGATGCATGCTATGTGGTGGACCCGTAGAAATAATAGTCTCTATACCGTGCTCATTAATATACTGTGACAAAAAGGCTACAGAAGGAGTCACCCAAGAAACTCTTGCATCTGGAATAAAGAAATTACCCCTTACAAACCGCATAAAACGCTCAATTAAACTCGGTTTGTTTTCTTGAATCAAACCTTGGCTCAATTGTTGAGTCTTTTTTTTAAACAACCAAGAAATCCATTTATAAGGTTCGGAAATGGATCTTTTAATGATAACTACTTCTTTAGGTAAATCTTCTGTCAAAGTCTCATCTACAATAGGGTATTGCGGGTTTTTAGGAACATAAACCACTGGAGTTATACCAAATAAAGGCAAATGCCTTACAAAATGAAACCACCGCTGTACCCCTGGACCACCAGCTGGAGGCCAGTAATAGGCTATCAACAACACCTTAAGATTGGTATTGATGTTTACTTGGTTGTTCCTCTTTTCTTCCATTGGGTTGATCCTTAAACAATAAGTAACTATTGAATAGACTTTGCTTTAATTCTGAAATAAATTCCTAAGCCAATCAAGAGTATAAATATTACATAACTTGAAAGAGCTATTCTGCTGCCTTTGTACACTACCTCAGGCTTATATTCAAAAACAATTTTATGTAACCCTTTAGGCACCTCTATACCCCTTAAAGCATAGTTCACTTTTTTTATGGGCACCAATTCCCCATCTATACTTGCAGTCCAACCAGATGGATAGTGCATTTCCGAGAAAACAGCAAAGCCCCTATCAGAATGATTTGATTGGTAAAGCATTCGATTGGGACTGTAGGAGATTAAATTAATAGACGGTATTATATCTTGATCATTTAATGAATTATTGGGTAAATTATCTTCTTTTGAAGCGCCTATAACATAGGCTCCATTAATGGTATTAGACTGAATGAGACCATTTTCTTTAAAAGTTTCTAAATCACTTAAAAGTAAGCTTGCCTGAGACTTTGTATTTAAATCATTCAGTCCTAATAACCAATCGTTGTGGTCTTTAGCTCCCACCAATTCTTTTACAAACCAAGCATTCCCATTTGCATTTTGATTAATTGCCAAACTTGGGGTGCCAGTTTCAGAAGGCTGAATGACGTACTTTACATTTAACATGTGTAAAATTTCCAAATGACTTTGGTAAATATGAAATTCAAATAGATCTTCTATTGCGCTAGGTTTGGCCGCATGGTAACCCCCTATTGATTTGTGAAAATAGGAAGTTCTAGCACCGTTAATACCTTCTGACATGTCGTATACTCGGTAAATAGTCGTGTCTTTTAAAATCTCTTTATCTATGGCATTAGCTGTAAATGGTTGATTCACTTTTCTTGGAGAAACAAAATTATCTGCATTTACATAACGTTTAGCTACGCCTACTAGATCAATGAGAATAACAATACTAACTAAAGCAAGTGTTTTGAGTAGATTCCAATGCTTTTTAATTCCCCACCATAAACCACCGAGGAGTAATGAGAGTAACAGAAAGGATCTAATCAGGTCTGACCTTAAGGCAAAAGCCCTATCTTTTTGAATGACCTCTAAAAGTGCATCGCCATACATGGCGGCTAATTGGGCATCCGAGTTACCTTGATAATCTAGTATAAAACTCACTCCAAAAATAAGTGCTAATACTACAGAAATGACAATTGCAACAAGTCTGATCACTTTTAATTTATCTAACTCCTTAAGGTCTTTTTTGACCAATAAGTAGTTTAAACCAATACTAGCTAAAGCAGGTACACAAAGTGCCACAATTACTTGAATAGATGAAACTGCTCTAAATTTATCGTACAAAGGGAAATAATCAATCATTAGATCCGTGAGTGGCATAAAAAATTTACCCCAAGAAAGCATGAGGGTGAATAATGCCCCAATTAAAAAAACCCAACGCAGCTTATTTTTATACAATAAAAAACCAATGAAAAATAAGGCAACAACGCTAATACCCAAGTAAGCAGGACCAGATGTCGGAGGCTGTGGACCCCAATAAAGCGGTAGATTACTTGAAAAATCCAATGCATTGCTAGCAGAGACACCCTGGGCTATTAAAAATTCATAGGTATTTGACTCTTTCCCTAGAGATTCATTAAATGAGCCCCCTGTAAGTCTTGGAATCATCAAATTTAATGACTCTAACGGACCATAGGAATAATAGGTAATATAGTCTTTATCCAGTCCTGAACTAAGGTCTTTTTGACTACCATCTGGTGCAATTGTCACTGGAGAGGGACCTCTGGTACTCCAATCTGCATATTCCTTAGTAGAGAGTAACATGGAGGCATTCATCCCAATACCGAGCAGTACTGCAAAGAGTAATATGCCCACTGTTTTAAAAAATGATTTGAGCTGTTTTTCTTTAAAAGCAAACCATAAGAAAACAATTCCTAAAATGATCACCAACAGCATAAAGTAAAAAGTCATTTGAACATGGTTGGCTACAATTTCTAAACCCATAGCAAGGGCTGTTACACCAAATCCCAACCAATATTTTTTATCAAATGCCCATAAAATTCCAGCCAAAACCATGGGCATATAACCTAATGCATGGGCTTTGGCGTTGTGACCTACCCCTAATATTATGATGAAATATGTGGAAAAACCATAAGCTAAAGCACCTAATACAGCGATTCTGTAGTCAATTTTAAGGCTATAGAGCAGTAAATAAAAACCTAAAAAGTACAAGAATAAATAATCTGCCGGACGGGGAAGAAAACGAATTGCCCTGTCTAGGGATTTTATCAAATTATTAGGAAATTGGGCCCCTAATTGAAAGGTAGGCATACCCCCAAAAGCACTGTTTGTCCAATAAGGCTCCGCTCCATTTTGTGACCTAAAGTCATTTTGTTCTTTGGCCATTCCTGTGTATTGAACTATATCTGATTGTTCAATTTGTTTGTCTTGCAACACAGGGTAAAAAAAAGAAACAGATACAACTGCAAAAAGGAAAATCACCCCAAATCCTTTCAAGATGATATGTAATATGGCTTTATCAATAAAATTATTCATGCCCTAAGTTATTCAATTTCTTCAAAATCTATATACTCCCCAACGGGTGTTTTTTCTTTGGCAATAGTGGACTTTTTTGAAGTTTCCTGCTGCGGTGCTGCTCCTTGGTTTTCTGTAAAACCAGCGAAAGAATCATTCATTTTTTTCTGTAATCTTTTTAAAACAAATGCCATTATTTTAGGGGCAAATAGTCTCAAAAGCCATTTAAAAACATAAAACCCCAACAGTATATAGAGAAGTGTACTTAAAAAACCCATTATCTTTATTAAATTTATCCAAAAATACAATTCTACAACCGCACAAAAGCTTGTGTGGGATTAAAATAATCTTAAAATGCATAAAAAACCCATATTTCAAAGCCCATCAATACTTAAAATGAGCTTATTTACCCTTGGGTTCCTAATCAGTATTTGTGGTTTTTCACAGTACACAGATATTATAAACTCCAACAATCCAGGAAATAGTACAGGGGCATATAGTGTGGGTAAAAGGGTGTATCAGATAGAAAGTGGTTTTAGTGTAGATCGGTTAAGAGGTGAAGCCTTCAAATCCGAATCCCTTTTTAATAATGGAAACTTGGCATTGAGAGTAGGGTTATTTTCAGAAGCCTTAGAGCTCATATACGAAGGATCCTACAGTATGGAATTTTCTACCAGCCCAATTCCAGGAGGTAAAATTGGCATTGACCAAGGATTCACCTCAAATAGAATTGGCGCAAAAATCATGTTGTTCGATCCATTTAAAAATCCAGACAATAGACCCATTAATGTGTATAGTTGGAAAAAAAATAACGGATTTAGGTGGCGAAATATCTTACCTGCTATAGCCCTTTATGCTGGTGCAAATATAAGTCTAGAAAGCAGTATTTACTTGAAAGAGAATCCCTCTATAGCGCCCAGAGTTATGGTAGTTACTCAAAGCCATTTAACTCCAAAAATGGTGGTCATACTCAATGGGATTTATGACTTTATTGGCGCCGAATCTTTAAATGAAAAAACAGTCATTGCGTCGCTTTCCTATGCTATTAAAAGAAAATGGAGTGTATTTGTAGAAGGTCAATACAGCATATTTGCTAACTCAGAAGAGCAAATTATCCGCACAGGTGGTGCTTTCTTGTTTAGAAAGAACCTTCAATTTGATCTTTATACCGGAATAAACTTTCAAAATGAACCCTCTCGGGAAATCATTGGTCTTGGATTTTCTTACAGATTAGACAGGCATTAACACCAAAAGATTACAAAAATTAATGAAAAACATACATGATAGAAATTAAAGAAGCTATTGGAAAGAAAGCAATCAAAGATTTTGTTTGTTTTCCATTCTCTTTATACAAAGACAATCCATATTGGGTGCCTCCTATTATTAAAGATGAAATGGAGGTTTTTGATCCTTCGATTAATCCAGTTTTTAAAACAGCTCAAGCACGTTTTTTCTTAGCCTATAGGAATGGTGAAATTGTAGGCAGGGTGGCGGCTATGATCAACTGGATTGAGGTGAAAGAACAAAAAATAAAGAAAATGCGCTTTGGTTGGATGGATTTTATAGACAACAAAGAAGTCTCTAAAGCACTCATCGAAAAAGTAGCCCTGATTGGTCGTGAACACGATTTAACCTATATGGAGGGTCCTGTAGGTTTTTCTAATCTAGATAAGGTTGGTTGTCTTATTGAAGGTTTTGATCATATTGGTACAATGATAACCTGGTATAACCACCCGTATTACGCATCACATTTTGAATCATTAGGATTTGTCAAGGAAAAGGAATATATGGAAAATATCTTTCCATTTAGCAATATAGATCCAAGCCTTTTTAATAAGGCGCAGGAACTCATTAAGAGACGTTATAAGCTCAGAGCGCTTAATTTTAAAAAGACTAAAGACATTTTACCTTATGCAGATAAAATGTTCGATTTATTCAATGAAAGCTACGCAAATTTATCTTCATTTGTGCCAATCACAGAGGTGCAAAAGTCATTTTTCACTAAGAGATACTTGTCTTTCATTAATCCAGAATTTATAAAATTTGTGTTTGATGAGGCAGACAACTTAGTGGCTTTTGCCATTCTAATGCCTTCCTTTTCAAAAGCCTTACAAAAAGCCAATGGACGTTTGTTTCCCTTTGGATTATTTCACCTACTGAGAGCGAGAAAAAAATCTAAAGACATTATTTTTTACCTCATTGGAGTGCACCCTAAATATCAAAACAAAGGACTTACAGCCATTCTATTTCATGAATGTTGGCTTGCCTGTAATAAGAGAGGCATTGAAAAATGTATCAGAACCCCTGAGCTAGAAGAAAATATAGCTATAAAGAATTTATGGAGTGCTTTTGATCCGAAAGTACATAAGCGCAGAAGGACCTATAAAAAAGCCTTGTAAAAAAACCTATTAAAAAAAGCCTGATAGAAAAACTATCAGGCTTTTTTTTTAGTGCTCATCTTCTTAAAAAGATACCTATTCTCCCATAGCAGCACTTACTGCTGCAGAAAGTCTTTTATAAGTACCATTTTCTAAACGCTCTCTAATCGCTGAAAAAGCGGTTAAAGTGAGGTCTATATCTTCTTGTGTATGAGTTGCTGTTGGTATTAATCTTAACAAAATCAATCCTTTAGGAATTACAGGATATACAACAATAGAACAAAAAATACCGTGATTTTCTCGTAGATCCTTCACTAATGCCATAGCTTCTGGGATACTTCCATTTAAATAAACTGGAGTAACACAACTAGTTGTAGTTCCTATATCAAAACCTTGTGCCTTTAAACCAGATTGTAATGCATTCACATTACGCCAAAGGTTTTCTTTGAGCTCGGGCTGTGTTCTAAGCATGTCTAAACGCTTCAAGGCTCCTTTAACATAAACCATTGGAAGTGACTTTGCGAACATTTGAGAACGCAAATTGTATTTCAAGTAGTCAATAATTTCCTTATCTGCTGCAATAAATGCTCCAATACCTGCCATAGACTTTGCAAAAGTGGCAAAATAAACGTCTATGTCTGCTTGTATGCCTTGCTCCTCACCTGCTCCAGCACCTGTCTTACCAAGTGTTCCAAAACCGTGGGCGTCGTCTACTAATAATCTAAAGTTAAATTTTTGTTTAAGGGCAACAATCTCTTTTAACTTACCTTGCTCTCCCCTCATGCCAAACACGCCTTCTGAAATCACTAGGATTCCTCCGCCGGTTTGCTCTGCCATTTTTGTAGCTCGTTCAAGATTTTTTTCTAAACTCTCTATGTCGTTGTGTTTAAAGGTAAATCGTTTACCCATATGCAAACGAACTCCATCTATAATGCAAGCGTGTGCGTCTACATCATAAACGATAATGTCATCCTTAGAAACCAATGCGTCTATGGTAGACATTATCCCCTGATAACCGAAGTTTAAAAGATAAGAGGCCTCTTTTTCCACAAATTCAGCCAATTCATTTTGTAATTGCTCATGAAAATCAGTGTGACCACTCATCATTCTAGCCCCCATAGGGTAAGCAGCACCATGTTCTAAAGCAGCTGCACCGTCTACCGCTTTTATCTCGGGTAAATTAGCCAATCCTAAGTAATCATTAATACTCCAGGTAATCACTTCTTTTCCCCTAAAAGACATTCTATTAGATATAGGTCCTTCTAATTTAGGGAATACAAAATAACCTTCTGCCTGTGAGGCCCATTTTCCTAATGGTCCTTTATTTTCTTTAATTCTTTCGAAAAGATCTCTCATGCGTGTTTTGAATATGCTACAAAAGTAATTAATTTTTAACAAGACACCTCAATTATTTAGTGTCTGTATCTGTAGTTATTGAATTATTAATAGCGCTTTAAAAGACTATGTTGACGCCTTTTGTGTATCTAATACTTTAGACTCCTCAAGGAAACCTTGCGCAGACATCCACTCGTCAGAGTAAATTTTACTCATGTATTTTGAACCATGATCAGGAAAAATTACAACCACTTTTGCGTTTTTATCAAATACTCCTGAGGCACTAAGTTGTTTTACGCCTTGTAATGCTGCTCCTGAGGTATAACCTGCAAAAATACCTTCGGATTTAGAAATCTCCCTTGCAGTATGCGCACTTTCGTGGTCGGTCACTTTTATAAAATAATCAATCGCATTAAAATCAGTCGCTGTTGGCACTAGATTTTTTCCTAAACCTTCTATTCTGTAGGGGAAAATATCTTCTGGGTTAATTTCACCTGTTTCGTGATACCCCTTTAAAATAGATCCATAAGCGTCTATTCCTATGACTTTAATTTCTGGATTCTGTTCTTTTAAGAATTGTGCTGCACCTGAAATAGTTCCTCCAGTACCACTACAGGCTACCAAATGGGTAATTTGACCATTGGTGTCTTCCCATATTTCTGGACCAGTACTGCGATAGTGAGCCTCGGTATTAAGACTGTTAAAATACTGATTAATATAAATAGAATTTGGGGTGTTTTTATGAATATTCTTAGCCACCTCGTAATAAGACCTTGGATCATCTGCACTCACGTGGGCAGGGCAAACATGAACCTCAGCACCCATGGCTCTTAACATATCTATTTTATCTGGAGAAGATTTAGAACTCACTGCCAAAATACATTTATACCCTTTTATAGCACTTACCATAGCAACACTAAAACCAGTATTCCCAGAGGTAGTTTCCACGATAGTGTCTCCTGGTTTCAATAAACCTTTTTCTTCTGCTATAGTAATAATATGCTGCGCAATTCTGTCTTTAGCAGAATGGCCAGGGTTAAAAGCTTCTAATTTTGCGTAAAATTCACCCTCAAAACCATGAACGGTCTTTTGAAGTTGTACAAGCGGTGTTTTTCCTATAAGGGGTAGGATACTGTTGTGAGCATGTATCTTTTTATGCATGTAACTATTTTTGTTTTAAATATTCTCTAAAGAATACTCTGCAAATTTAATTGTTTTTTTTTAAACCCCTATTTTCTGAGCTAAATCTAAAATAAAGGCATATTCTTTGGCAATTTCCTTTAAAGCCTCGAACCTACCCGAAGCACCTGAATGTCCTGCTTCCATATTTATATTGAATAACAAAGTATTTTGATCGGTCTTTAAGTCCCTCAATTTAGCCACCCATTTGGCAGGCTCCCAATACTGTACTTGAGAATCGTGATAACCCGTTATAATCAATGTATTTGGATAGTCTTGGGCGCTAACATTGTCATAGGGAGAATAAGACATCATATAGTTGTAATAATCCACTTCATTTGGATTACCCCATTCGTCATACTCCCCTGTAGTAAGTGGAATACTACTGTCTAACATGGTCGTAACTACATCTACAAATGGCACACTGGCTATAATCCCTTTATATAAATGTGGGGCCATATTCATGACTGCTCCCATTAAAAGTCCACCAGCAGATCCACCATAGGCAAACAAACCGTTAGCGGAAGTGAATTTTTCAGAGATTAAAAATTCTGAACAGGCTATAAAATCTGTAAAAGTATTGCGCTTACGAAGCAATTTACCATCTTCATACCATGGTCTTCCCAAGTATTCACCTCCGCGAATATGTGCAATAGCATAAATAAAACCTCTGTCTAATAAACTCAGCCTTACTGTAGAAAAATAAGGATCTGAAGTATGCCCATAAGAACCGTAGCCATATTGGAGCAATGGACTGCTTCCATCTAAAGAAGTGTCTTTGTGATACACTAATGAGATTGGTATCTTTACACCGTCTTTAGCAGTAGCCCAAACCCTCTGAGAAGTATAGTTTTCCTCTTTAAAGGTGCCACCTAAGACTTCTTGCTGCTTCAAAAGCTCTTTGGATTTGGTAGCCATATTGTAATCGTATACACTGGCAGGCGTAGTCATACTATTATAGCCAAAACGAAGCATATCTGTGTCAAATTCAGGGTTTGTACCTACATATGCGGTATAAGTTTCATTGTCAAAAGGTAAGTAATGAGACGGTGTATTAGTGTCCCATGGAACGATTTGAATACAACTTAAACCATTTGTTCTCTCTGAGAGCACATAATAGTCTTTAAAAATGGTAATATCTTCAAGTAAAACTTTAGGTCTATGAGGTATAAAATCTTCCCAATGAGTTACATGGGTGTTGGACTCATGAACTTTCATAACCTTAAAATTAACGGCTTCATCTTTATTTGTGAGTACATAAAAATGGTCTCCATAATGGTTTAAATCATACTCTAAACCTCTCGTCCTAGGACTAAAAACAACCGGGGTAGCTTCTGGCTCGTCTGCTGGAAATATGCTATATTCCGTTGTTAAGGTACTAGAAGATCCAATGACAATATATTTCTTACTCTTGGTTTTAAAAACATATGCGTTAAAGGTTTCGTCCAACTCTTCATAAATCTTCACATCTTCACTGTCCTGACCTATCTTATGTCTATAGATTGCCTCTGATCTAAGAGTCTGATCGTTTTTTGAAGTGTAAAAAAAGGTCTGATTATCCGAAGCCCAGCAAGCGCTTCCAGTCGTATTCTCTATTCTATCCGATAATAACTCACCGGTAATGATATTTTTAACGTGTAAGGTGTATTGTCTCCTAGACACCGTGTCAGTAGAAAAAATACATAAAGTATTGTCAGGACTCACGGAGAAACCTCCCAAACTAAAATACTCGTAGTTTTCTGCCAAAACATTACAATCTAACAACAATTCTTCTTCTGCAGACAAATGTTCTTTTTTACGAGTATAAATAGGGTATTCTTTTCCAAGTTCATACTTGGTAATATACCAATAACCGTTGTGTTTGTAGGGTACAGAACTGTCGTCTTCCTTAATTCTAGACTTCATTTCTTCAAAAAGAATAGCTTGAAATTCTTTTGTATGAGCTGTAGCCTGATTGTAATAATCATTTTCTGCTTTAAGGTACTCCATCACTTCTGGAGCATCTCTCTCATTCATCCAGAAATATGGATCTACTCTTTCGTGACCTAAATGTGATAATATTTTATTTTTCTTTGCTGCCTGAGGCGTATTAGGAAAAGTCATATGATTTTGTTTAAAAGCCACAAAAATACCTAATAAATAAGAGGACTTACTTAGATTTTACGTTAAAAACGATTTAAAATTGACAATAAACGGCTGTGCATCTCATCGGTGTAATTTAGATGGGTCACCAATCGCAATTTCCCTGATCCCATTGAAATTAGCCTAATGCTATTTTCATTCATTTTATGCATAAACGCCTCAGTATCTAGTACAGACTCATTGAGCTCAAAAATAATGATGTTAGTATCTACAGGAGAAACGGAAGAAATAAAGGCTTTTTCAGATAAGATTGCTTCAATCTCCTTAGCTTTCTTGTGGTCTTCTTTGAGCCTTTCCCTTTGATGATCCAAGGCATAAATACCTGCAGCAGCTAAAAAACCAGCTTGCCTCATACCGCCCCCAAATACCTTTCTAACCCTAAGTGCCTTGGCTATAAAATCTTTAGATCCTAATAATACAGAACCTACAGGGCAACCTAGACCTTTGGACAAACAAACACTTATGGAATCGAATAAATCACCGTAAATTTTTGGATCTTCTCCAGTTACAGCTAATGCATTCCAAAGTCTAGCCCCATCTAAATGAAATTTAAGTCCGTTAGCGATACAAACCTGTTTAATCGCTTTCATTTCTCCAAAATCCCAAATAGCACCGCCTCCTTTATTGGTAGTGTTTTCCAGACTTACCAAAGTAGTCAGAGGGCTATGGTAAAAGTCCGGAGGATTAATGGCCGCACTCACTTGTTTTGCAGTGATCATACCCCTGTGTCCTTCAATTAATTTACAAGATACACCAGAATTAAAACTCACTCCACCCCCTTCATAATTAAAAATATGGGCATAATGATCACATATAAGCTGTTCTCCTGGCTGCGTGTGCACTTTAATTGCCGTTTGGTTGGCCATAGTCCCTGAGGGAAAAAATAAGGCAGATTCCATACCAAATAGTGCTGCAGTTTTTTCTTCTAGGGCATTTACTGTTGCGTCTTCTTTAAATACGTCGTCTCCTACTTTAGCAGACATCATGGCCGCTAACATCCCTTTGGTGGGCGTAGTAACCGTATCGCTTATTAAGTTAATTTCCATTAATCCAAAATTAAAATGAGCAATTCATCCCAATGGGAGATCCATCTGGAACCGTTGGCACAGGAATTACCTTAAAATTCTCAGGAGATTTTAAGAATATGCTATACCTTCTGTATAATTCTTGCTCATACAGATCTTTAGAGGCAGACAATCTACCCATCTTTTCTTTTAAAAAAGCGTGTGTTATGGCATTTACTTGAGGGTGAACCATTTCTTGCTGAGCCAAATTCAACAAATGCGTAAACACCCTAAAATTAATATTCCACTGCACATTATTCATATAGTCATCCTTGTGTTTGAGACCTACAGTAGCCTGCCACAAATCAGACAAAACCCCTTCTAAGTCTAGCTGGTTTTTGTCTAGCGCCTTCTGTTGAATTAATCTAGTAGCCCGCTGAGGGTGCAATAAAAAACCTAAAGTCATGTCTGCAGAAGTTTCTGGTGCAGATAATGGATCAAAGGTCACTCCCGTTTTTCCTTTAAAGGATTCTCTACCACTATTGTAGGAGGGAGATCTCGGAGGAAAAAGTGATAATTTTTCTTCAGGAATAGCCATTTCAGCAGCGTCTAAAGTGCGTAACAACATCCTTAACGCTTCTTTTTGCTCCTTGGCTGCAATGGAATAAGCATCTTGCTGGTTACTACCTTTTACTTGATAGCTATAATCTATTCCACCGATGACTTTAGCGGTAGCCTCTGCCTGATAGCGGTGAAAAAAATACAATGGTACAAACACGTCTTCTAATACAGAAAGTGGTTCTCCTTGGCGAATATTATGAATACCAAACTGATCAATCGCCTTGGAACGCACCGCCAAAACATCTTTTAGTCCCTGTGCTGCTGTAGCACCATTGTCCCAAAGGTGAGCAAAAGCACTAGCACTTCCAGCGGGTCTTGCATCTGAATCTGATAGGTATTTTTGACCTTCGGCCGATGCCGCTTCTAAAATAGCATTCAAAGCAACTTGCTCATCTTTTACACTATCAGGAAAATCGCTGTAGGAATAAGCCACACTGACTTTATCCCAAGACCCAATACCTGTTTCATATGCATTAGAAAAAGATACCTCGCCTTCTTTGAGCTCAAATTGAGGGTGTGGGTAATCCATCACAGACGCTTTTTGGTGTGCACTTGCAGCAAAATTATGCATGAAACCTAAGGTATGGCCAATTTCATGGGCAGACAATTGTCTGATTCTCGATACGGCCATATCCAACATATCTTGGTGGTTGTCATCTCCATTTTTAAAAGGTTCTTTACTCAGGGCTTGGGCAATCATAAAGTCTTGTCTTATTCTTAAACTTCCCAGACTTACATGTCCTTTTAAAATTTCTCCAGTACGCGGATCAGAGACGTTACTACCATAACTCCAACCTCTAGTAGACCTGTGTATCCATTGAATGACATTATACCTTACATCTAGAGGATCTGCATCTTCAGGCAACATTTTAACTTGAAAAGCGTCTTTGTAACCAATGGCTTCAAAAGCTTGGTTCCACCATCTACCACCTTCTAAAAGCGCAGACCTCACTGGTTCTGGAGTCCCGTTGTCTAAATAATAAATAATAGGCTCCACTGCTTCACTCACAGCGGCATTAGGGTCTTTTTTCTCTAATCTATGTCTAGCTACATACCTTTTTTCAATAGGGCTACTCACTGGAGTGGCGTAATCTAAATAAGAAAAGGAATAGGCTCCAGACCTAGGATCATAGGTTCTTTTCTCAAAATCTAATTCAGGTAAGGCCACAAATGAATGATGTTGTGCTACAGTCACTAGATTTGGACTAGGCACTACAGACCTTAAATATCTTCCTTTAGCTTTTCCCTTAAAAGTGAGCAATACATCTATTTCAATGTTTTTAGGAAAAGCTTTTGTACGTGCCATATTCATAGCACTCTTGGATTTATCTAAAGTGAAACTTCCCTGGTTCGATTGTTGCAAACGATCGCTCACTCCATGGGCGTCTTGCATTAAAAAATCTGTAATATCAATGATGTAGTTGCCGTTAGACATGGTTTCAATAGGAAATCCGAATAAAACGGAAGAAGCAAACGCCTGCTTAACAGATTCCTTTTCCAGTGCATTGTCTGTAAGGGCTCTATATTGAAGGTTGGGCTGAATGAGCATGAGCTTATGCCCCATTTTTTTAAAAGACACCACTCGTTCCCCTCCCAATTGGCCCCGATCTAATCCAATATCATTGCTTCCAATACCACTACTCAGGGAATTAATATAAAGAAACTCTTTGTCTAATTCCGCTACCTCTAGATAAATTTTATCTGAGTCATTGTCATAATAAAAGGGGAAATAGCCATCGAATTTTTGAAATTGAGTCTTGTTTAAATTGAGTTGACCAAAAACAAAACTGCTCACTAACAAGCAACAAAGGGTATAAAAAGCGCGCATAGATTGGGTTTTTAAGGAGGTTATTAAAAGTGGCATCGGCCTGAAAGGCCAAAAATTAACTAAAAACTAAATTTACTAAAATTGATGGTACAACCAAGGGTAAATAGTATTTTTGCTTAAAATGATTACTATGCTCACTACAGATCAATACAAAGATCTTTTAGATCGCCTTGGTGCGTTAAGGAGGTATCTTTGACGTAGATGCTAAGCGCATTGAAATAGAGAACGAGGAAGAAAAAACCCTCGCACCTGACTTTTGGGACCAACCACAAAAAGCACAAGCACACCTCAAATTCATACAATCAAAGAAAATTTGGGTACAAGGCTATGAAAAAGCCAAATCACTCATTGAAGACTTGGCTGTGATGATGGAATTTGCAGATGCTGGTGAAATTACTGAAGAAGAACTTAAGACAGCCTATCAAAACACATTGGATGTTTTAGAAGACTTGGAATTCAGAAATATGCTTTCTGAAGAGGGAGACAATCTCTCTGCTGTCCTACAGATTACCGCTGGTGCTGGTGGAACAGAAAGTTGTGACTGGGCTGCCATGCTCATGCGTATGTATATGATGTGGAGCCAAAAAGCAGGGTTTAAAATTAAAGAACTCAATTATCAAGAGGGAGATGTTGCTGGAGTTAAGACGGTTACCCTAGGGATTGAAGGCGATTTTGCTTTTGGTTGGCTTAAAGGAGAGAATGGGGTTCATAGGTTAGTCCGTATTTCTCCTTTTGACAGCAATGCGAAGAGACACACTTCTTTTGCCTCTGTGTATGTGTATCCGCTTATTGACGACACTATTGAAATTGTCATTAACCCTGCAGACATTTCTTGGGCCTTTGCTAGGTCTGGAGGTGCAGGTGGTCAAAATGTCAATAAAGTAGAAACTAAGGTGATCCTAACACACCACCCTACTGGAATTATTATTCACAATTCGGAAACCCGTTCTCAATTAGACAATAGGGAAAATGCTATGAAACTCCTCAAATCTCAGTTGTATGAAATTGAGCTAAGAAAAAGGCAGGAAGCTAGGTCTGAGATTGAATCTTCCAAAATGAAAATTGAATGGGGGTCTCAGATTAGAAATTATGTGCTTCACCCTTATAAATTAGTAAAAGACGTAAGGTCCGGCACAGAAACTGGAGATGTAGACGCTGTTTTAGATGGTCATTTAGATCCTTTTTTGAAAGGGTTTTTAATGCTTATGGGACAAAACGAGGAAACAGATTAAATTGTTTTAACAAACCTTTAACTTTTAGAGACTAAACCAAAGCCAAATATTAAAATCTAACAACAATCACTATGAAAGCTATTAAATTTCTCTTATTGATTTTACTCACTTCATTGAGTACTGAAACCTTTGCACAATTTGGCATGGGAGGCATGGGAATGGGTAGAAATCCTCAAACCGGCAGGAGACAATCTCTAGCTCCTCAAGCGCCCCAAAGGCAAGAAAAACCAGAAAACCTTACAGCTGAGCAAATTGTAGACCTTCAGATGGACGCTTTTAAAGAGGCTTTAGATCTCAGTGCATTTGAAGTAGCTGTTTTGAGAACCATTCTGGTTAATTCGGTACAAAAGAGAATTGAATTAAAACTGCTTAAACTAACGGATGTAGACCAAATAAGGGCTGCAGTAGAAAAAATTGACAAGGAACAAGAAGAGGCACTGAAATCTGGGTTACCTGCTGAGAAGTATGACGCTTTCATTGCCCTACAAGAGGAAGGTTTCAAGAAAACCAAAAAAAAGAAGAAAAAACGAAAGAAAAATAAATCTTAATGAAACATTACTCCCTATTCCTACTATTATTTATTAGTACTACAATTGCTTGGTCTCAAGACAACCCATCTTTAAATAAAACTGTTACTGTTTCAGGTAAAGTATTAGATAAAGATACCGGCGAACCATTAGAATACGCAACGCTTGTATTGCAATCTGTAGAAAATTCCAGTCTAGTAACCGGTGGAATCACAAATGAAAAGGGATTGTTCTCTGTGGAAGCGAAAGCTGGTAAATACAACATTAGTATAGAATATATTTCCTACAAAACCTACACACTTAACAACCAAACTTTAAATTCTGACACTAATTTAGGTACCATTGCTATTGGATTAGATGTGTCGCAATTAGATGAAGTAGAATTAGTTGCAGAACGAACTACTGTTGAGCTTAGGTTAGACAAAAAAGTATACAACGTAGGACAAGACCTTACTGTTAAAGGAGGTTCGGTAACCGATGTTTTAGACAATGTACCCTCTGTATCTGTAGACGTAGAAGGAAACATTAGTTTAAGAGGAAACAGTAGTGTAAGAATCCTGATCAATGGAAAGCCTTCGGCACTTTCTGGATTGAGTCCAGACGCCTTACAACAATTACCGGCAGACGCCATTCAAAAAGTAGAAGTGATTACAAATCCATCTGCTAGATATGACGCGGAAGGAACCGCTGGAATATTAAATATTGTACTTAAACAAAATAAAACAGTGGGTCTTAACGGGGCTTTAAATGCCACTGTAGGAACGCCAAAAAACAATGCGGGTACTTTAAATCTAAATTTAAGAAGGGATAAATTTAACCTTTTTACCACCACTACCTTTAGAAACAATGAAGGACCTGGGAATGGGTTTAACAATCAAGAGAACTTTGATCAGAATGGTCAAACCTTGAGTTTTCAGGATGAAAAAAGACTGTATAAAAGGAATAACAATAACTTTAACACCAACTTAGGGCTAGAGTTTTTCATTGATGAAAATACGAGTATTACCAATTCAATAGTCTTTCGAAATTCTACAGGAGGAACTAGAACGGAGGTGGACTTTAACAATTATAATGCAGAACGCATCTTGAGTTTATCTAGAGAGCGAATTAGTCAAGAAAGTCAAACGGATGACAATTTTCAGTATTCCATGAATTTTCAAAAGAAATTTAAAAAAGACGGTCATCTCTTAACAGCAGATTATCAATATTCCACTGGTGATGAGGTAGAAGACACCGATATTTCTGAAACCATTCTTCAGGACAACTCTTTTTTACCTTCAGAACAAACAATTACCACTGAAAATCAAAAAAACCAATTGTTTCAGATAGATTACGTACTGCCTTTTGGTAGTGAAAATCAATCACAATTTGAACTGGGATACAGAGGAACTTTCAATGAGTTTACGACTGCTTTTGACTTTAGTGTAGAGAACACCTCAGGTAATTTTATTTCAGATCCAAATTTTAGTAACACCTTATTCTACAAAGAATATGTTCAGGCTGCTTACACACAATTAGGCTCCAAATGGGACTCTTTTAGCTTACTCACTGGACTGAGAATGGAGCACTCCAATATAGATGTAAACCTTATAGAAACGAATGACCTTCAGAACAAAACCTATGTCAATTGGTTTCCATCGGTGTTTTTAGGCTATGAAACGGGTGAAAATACCCAACTTACTTTAAGTTTTAGCAGAAGACTTAGACGGCCAAGAAACAGGTTTATTAATCCTTTTGTATCTAGATCTAGTAACACCAACCTCAGACAGGGAAATGCAGATCTAGACCCCACCTTTACCAATGCCTTTGATTTGGGATACATTACCAGGCTAGATAAACTCACCTTCACAACTTCCGGGTATTTTAATCATTCTACTGGTGTATTTCAATACATTAGACAAGAGACAGGAGATGTTGTGACTATTGAAAACCCAAATGACTTATCTAATCCAGTAACGGTACCCATTATTCTTTCTAGACCTATTAATTTGGCTAATGAAAAAAGAGTGGGAATGGAATTTACCACTACCTATACTCCAAAGAGAAATTGGCGTTTCACTTGGAATGTCAATATGTTTCAAAGGGCCCTGAGAGGAGACTACTCTTATATAAATAGTAATGCTGCAACTATCATTCAAAATTTTGACGCAGATAATTTTAGCTGGTTTACTAGATTGAGCGCTAAAGTGGTACTACCCTATGCCATTGACTTTCAATCAAACGCTTTTTACCGAGGTCCCTCAAGGGACGCACAAAGTCGTAGCAAAGGAATGTTAAGTGCAAATTTAGCCTTTAGCAAAGAAATTTTAAAAGACAAAGGGACCCTCTCTTTAAATGTGAGTGATCTTTTTAACTCCAGAAAAAGAATGAGTGAGATAAGAACGCCTAATGTATATTCTGACAGTGAATTCCAATGGAGAGAAAGACAAATAAATCTAACCTTTGCCTATAGATTTAATCAAAAGAAAAATTTTAGCAGAGATCGCTCAAGAGGTGGTCAAGGAGATATGGGTGGTGATATGGAATTTCAAGGCACCCCTTAAAATTATTTTAATAGAGGAATTAATTTCCTTAGAATAATGATATATCGAAAACAAAAAGCACCTCTAGAGGTGCTTTTTTATATATAGTAATAAGTCAGTTAATCTGTTTTTGCTTTTTTAGCATCACGCTTCTCTTTCAAAAATTCTAGAAGAGAACCGCCCAACCAATAAGGAATAACAAAAGTCAATAAAAAAATCATCAACCAGAAACCAATGGTTAAAATGGTTAAAAAAGCGATAAATCCTAGATATTGGTCAAACTCAAACATGTGATATAAATTTTACAATACAAAGATAGGTTAGATTTTACAATTCTCACAAATCTGAACTAAAAAAAATGGCAAAAAAGAAGCAGGTAGTGTACCTTTGTAAGCAGAAAACAATTTTATTATTTATCATACCAACAACCTAGTAATATGAGCTTTAGAATAGAGAAAGACACTATGGGAAACGTAGAGGTTCCCGCAGACAAATATTGGGGCGCACAAACCGAACGCTCAAGAAATAATTTTAAAATTGGTGCAGCTGCATCTATGCCTTTAGATATTATATATGGCTTTGCTTATCTTAAAAAGGCAGCTGCATATGCAAATTGCGACTTAGGTGTCTTAAGTACTGAAAAAAGGGATCTTATAGCAGCTGTATGTGATGAAATTCTTGCTGGAAAGCACGACGATCAATTTCCATTGGTTATATGGCAGACTGGATCTGGGACCCAAAGTAATATGAATGTTAATGAAGTGATTGCCAATAGAGCTCAAGAATTAGCTGGCAGTAAGATTGGTGAAGGTGAAAAAGTGATTCAACCCAATGATGACGTAAACAAATCCCAATCTTCTAATGACACCTTCCCTACAGGTATGCATATAGCTGCCTATAAGAAAATTGTTGAGGTTACTATTCCTGGAGTAGAAAAACTCAGAGATACTTTAGAAAAAAAATCAAAGGAGTTTAAAGATGTGGTTAAAATTGGACGTACCCATTTAATGGATGCCACTCCCCTCACCCTTGGCCAAGAGTTTTCTGGCTATGTTTCACAACTAAATCACGGCCTAAAAGCCCTTAGAAATACTTTGCCTCATTTGTCGGAAATGGCCTTAGGGGGTACTGCTGTTGGAACAGGATTAAACACGCCTAAAGGCTACGATGTGTTAGTGGCTAAATACATGGCATCTTTCACTGGAATGCCATTCATTACTGCAGAAAACAAATTTGAGGCATTAGCAGCACATGACGCGATCGTTGAAAGTCACGGTGCTTTAAAGCAATTAGCTGTTTCACTTAATAAGATAGCCAACGATATTCGCTTACTAGCTTCAGGCCCTAGATCTGGAATAGGAGAAATTATTATCCCTGCCAATGAACCTGGAAGTTCTATTATGCCCGGAAAAGTGAACCCTACTCAAGCAGAAGCCCTAACAATGGTATGTGCTCAAGTAATGGGCAACGACGTTGCGATCACTATTGGAGGCACCCAAGGACATTATGAATTAAATGTATTTAAGCCACTGATGGCTGCTAATATTTTAATGTCTGCCCAGTTATTGGGAGACGCCTGTGTATCTTTCAACGACCACTGTGCTCAAGGAATTGAGCCAAACCACCCAGTCATTGAGAAAATGCTTCATAACTCTCTTATGCTAGTGACTGCTTTAAATACTAAAATAGGCTACTATAAAGCTGCAGAGATCGCTAATACAGCCCACCAAAATGGAACAACACTTAAAGAAGAAGCGGTTAATTTAGGGTATGTAACTCCAGAAGAATACGACCAATGGGTAAAACCTGAGGATATGGTTGGCGGTTTATAAGCACAAACTTCAAGTAAATCTTTTAATTACAAAAAAGGCCCGCTAAAAGCGGGCCTTTTATATTTTATATAACTGAGCTTACTTTAATGTAAAAGTAGACGTTCCTAATAATTGTAATTTAGCATCGTAAACATTCACCATGTAATTTCCTTTGGCAAAATCACCTCCAGCACTTACATAATCACATACGTCAATAGAAGCATTTTCATATAAGAACTCGGTAGATTTACTGTAACTCAATGTAGCGCCACCATCTACTGAAGTAGTTTGAGCATCTCCCATAACATTTCCTTGAGGGTCTAATACTTCAATATAAAAGTTAGTATCTCCTGCTGGGGTTAAAACGTTTTTCGCTACGGTATAACAAACTTTAAAAGCATCTGCTCTTCTAGCTCTTCTAGTATCAGTGAATTTACCAGAATTTCTTTCTTTTACTGCTTGCACTGTAAAAGTATCTAAAATCAAAGAAGAACCTCTTTCAACAGCGTCTGCCAGTTTAGTGTTCTGTGCTACCAAAGTTTGGTTTTCAGCAGTTTGAGCCTCTAATGCTTCAAAAGTTTTGTTTCTCTCTTCTGTTAATTTAGCATTGTTTGCCGTTAAAGTAGCTACTTGCTCTAATAAAGCGGTACGCTCTTTTCTAAGTCTATACACCTGATTTCTGTATTTTCTTAAACTTGCAATATCTGCATTCAAAACAGTTACTGAATCTATGAAAGCAGTAATCTCTGCCTTGGCAGCTGCTAATTCTTGATTTATAGCAGTGTTTTGAGAACTTACTTTTTCGTAATCAGATTTTAAGCTGTTTAGGTCTTCAATAACAATAGCTTTTTCTTCTGTAAGTGCTGCTTCTGTATTTTGTTTATCTACAAAAAGTGCAATTGAAAAAATTAAAGTAGCGGCAAATAATACCCCTAAAGCAATGGTAATTCTCTTTAAAGAGTTGTTTTCTTGATTTGACATAATAAAGTTATAATTAAGTTTTAAAATTATATATACGGCAAAGCAGGTCGTTTGGATTTTATTTTTATATATTTTTATATAAAAATTGTTTGTTTTATAAAATACGTCCCACTCATGTTAGCCTCCCTGGAAATTGTTCCTTTTGAAAAATATCACGCCATTGCTTTTAAAGCACTAAATATAAGGTGGTTAAAAGAATTTTTCAAGGTTGAGCCTATTGATGAAAAGGTGTTATCTAACGTGGATGAGTACATTCTTAAAAAGGGTGGATTTATTTTTATGGGACGTGTACAAGAAGAAATTGTGGGATGTTTTGCGATTATACCTTTAAAAAATGGTGATTTTGAATTGAGTAAAATGGCTGTAGATCCAAAGTTTCAAGGAAAAAAAATAGGCGAGACACTTTTAACCTTTGCCATTGAATTTTCAAAAAAACAAGCTTGGCCTAAAATCGTGCTTTACTCAAGCAGGAAATTAGAAAATGCCATACACCTCTACAAAAAAAAGGGTTTTGTAGAGATTCCTGTAGAAAAAGAAGTACATTATGAAAGATGTGACATAAAAATGGAATTAATATTCTAAGATTAGATAATATGAAAAATATACTGCTTACCAGAAAATTAGTTGTTCTGATATCATTTGGATTTATTTGCCTTTGGAACAATATCGCAAACGCTCAAGAGGTTGAGGTTATTCCAATAGAGCATGCTTCCACCCTATTACTCCATGGTAACACTACTATTTATGTAGATCCAGTAGGGGAAGCAGAATGGTATACCAATTATCCTACACCAGACCTGGTGCTCATAACAGATATACATTGGGACCATTTTAATCCAAAAACATTGGGGGCTTTAATTCAAGAGAGTACTAAAATAATTGCTCCCCAAGCCGTAGCAGATAAAATGACGCCCGCATTATTGGCTAAAACTAGCATATTGGCCAATGGTGCTGTAATGAATAGCAACGGAATGAGCATTGAAGCCATTCCTATGTATAACTTAAGAGAAGAAGCCATTGACTTTCACACCAAAGGAAGGGGAAATGGCTATGTCATTACTATAGATCAAAAAAGGATCTATTTCTCTGGCGATACTGAAGATATTGAAGAAATGAGAAATCTAAAAAATATAGACATGGCTTTTGTGTGTATGAACTTACCATACACCATGACAGAAGCCTCAGCGGCAGACGCAGTGATCGCTTTTGCTCCAAAAAAGGTCTATCCTTATCATTATCGTGGAAAACCAAATGTTAGTGATGTTGCGCGTTTTAAGAATCTTATTAAAAAAAGCAATGCAGAGATTGAAGTTATTCAATTAGATTGGTACCCTAGAGATCAGTTTTAATTTACGGATAAAATGAGTGGTATACTTTGTGGAGGCACCGTCATTTAAACCATCTTCAAATAAAAAGCCCCTAGTTAGTCTAGGGGCTTTTTAAATATTTGCAAATCAATATTATCTGATCAATTTTTTATACTTAATACGCTTAGGCATAAGATCACCTCCAAGGCGTTTTTTCTTATTTTCTTCATAATCAGAGAAAGAACCTTCAAAGAAATACACCTGAGAGTCCCCTTCAAAAGCAAGAATATGAGTGCAAATTCTATCTAAGAACCAACGGTCGTGAGAAATCACTACCGCACATCCTGCAAAATTCTCAAGACCTTCTTCCAAAGCCCTTAAGGTGTTCACATCTAAATCATTGGTAGGTTCGTCTAAAAGCAATACGTTACCCTCTTCTTTTAAGGTCATGGCCAGGTGCAAACGGTTGCGTTCACCACCAGATAACATATTTACTTTTTTATTTTGTTCAGATCCTGAAAAATTAAATCTACTTAAATAAGCCCTAGAATTCACTTGCTTATCTCCCATCATGATGAGTTCTTGACCGTCTGAAAAATTTTCCCAGATGCTCTTGTCTGGATCTATATTACTGTGACTTTGATCTACATAGGCAATCTTAGCAGTGTCACCAACTTTAAAAGATCCCTTATCTGGAGTTTCCTCTCCCATGATCATTCTAAAAATAGTTGTTTTTCCTGCTCCGTTTGGACCAATAATACCGACAATACCTGCCTGTGGTAAATTAAAATTTAAGGATTCATAAAGAAGCTTGTCATCATAACCCTTAGAGATGTCTGTAGCTTCAAGAACATTCGTGCCAAGTCTAGGACCATTAGGAATAAATATCTCCAATTTTTCATCTAATTGCTTCTGGTCTTGACTCAATAATTTATCGTAATTATTTAACCTAGCCTTTTGCTTGGTTTGCCTTCCCTTTGCGCCTTGTTTTACCCACTCTAACTCACGTTCTAGTGTTTTTTGACGCTTGGAAGCTATTTTGCTTTCTTGGGCCATTCGCTTAGATTTCTGATCTAACCAGCTAGAATAATTACCCTTCCAAGGAATACCTTCTCCCCTGTCCAACTCAAGAATCCATCCGGCTACATTATCTAAAAAATACCTATCGTGTGTTACTGCAATTACTGTGCCTTTATAAGTGGCCAGATGGTGCTCTAACCAATGAACAGATTCTGCGTCTAAGTGGTTGGTTGGTTCATCTAACAATAAAATCTCTGGCTCTTGAAGTAGCAACCTACAAAGCGCCACACGTCGTTTCTCTCCACCAGATAACACCCCAATTTTCTTTTCAGAATCTGGGGTCCTTAAAGCGTCCATCGCAATATTTAATTTGGTGTCTAATTCCCAAGCATTGGAAGCGTCTATTTGATCTTGTAAAACAGCCTGCTTATCCATGAGTTTCTGCATTTTATCTGCATCTTCATAGACTTCAGGAAGCCCGAACATATCGTTAATTTTATTGTATTCATCTAGTAGTGCTACGGTCTCTGCAACGCCTTCTTTAACCACTTCTAAAACTGTTTTTTCTGGATCTAATTGAGGTTCTTGTTCTAAATAACCCACTTTGTATCCTGGAGAGAAAACTACATCTCCTTGAAAGTTTTTATCTACCCCTGCTATGATTTTTAACAGGGTAGATTTACCAGAGCCATTGAGTCCTAAAATTCCAATCTTAGCCCCATAAAAAAAACTCAGGTATATATTTTTTAAAACGGGTGTATTGGCTGTTTTATAAGTTTTAGTCACTCCTGACATTGAAAAAATGACTTTCTTATCGTCTGACATATTGTGTAGTAATTTTGTTAAACCCTTCCTTTTAAAGCATTAAATACCCAAGCATTGGCAAAAAAACCAATACCCACTGCGGCAAATCCCCATCCTGCAACATCGTCATATCTAAAAGCGCCAAGGGCTATGAGCAAAACACCCATAAAACACATAATAAATGTAGCCCAGGCTAAAACGGTATTCTTATTCATAATTATAGTTCTAATTAGTAAACCACAAATATCGTAAAAATTGGCTTTATGTTACGTTATTGTTAAGAAGAACACGACTAAATAGCCTAATTTATTAATTTTTGGCAGCTAATTGAACCGCATCTAGTAATTCAGAGAGGTTTAAGCTATCTTGATGGGTCCATTTTGGATGTTCCGTCCAATCCTGTAATAATGCCTCGTGTACTGCTTTAATTTCATAGCTATATCCCCTTCCTAGTGTTGGCAGAGAAACTCTTTCAATGTCATTATCATTCTCTTTTTCTACTTTAAAGCCTTGGCATTCATGCCATCTCGAATCAATAGTAATCAGCCCCTCACGACCGCTAATTTGCGCCACCATAGAAGATTTAGAAGTAAAACCGCTATACAATACCGCTTTGGCTTTTTTGTAGTTGAAAATCATCGCTGTTTGTAACTCTGTACCGGTCTCGTTATAATTAGATGTAGCCATAATACTTTCAGGCATACCCAAAAGCAAATAGCTCAGAAAAATAGGGTAAATACCTATATCTAGAAGAGACCCTCCACCAAGGATTGGGTTTAAGACCCTACTTTGAGGGTCTCTGTCCATAGCGTAAAAACCAAAATCAGCTTGAAGATATTGAATTGAACCAATTTCATTGGTGTTAACTCTATTTAAAACAGCTTCTATGCTAGGATTAAATCTGGTCCAAAGGGCCTCCATAAAAAACACCCCTGAGGATTTAGCTTGGGAAATCATTTCCTTGACTTCTCTAGAATCTAAACCTAATGGTTTCTCACAAAGCACATGCTTTCCCGCTTTCATGGCTTTTATAGCCCACTCTTTGTGGCTGCTGTGTGGTGTAGCAATATACACGACAGACACCAAAGGATCTTTTAATAATTCCTCATAGGAGCCAAAAGCTTTCTCTGCGAAATATTCCCTTGCAAAACTATTGGCTTTCTCCAATGATCTTGAGGCAACTCCATATAACTTGGCCTCTGGCACCAAAGCCAAATCCTTCACAAAATGGTTTGCAATACTTCCCAATCCAATAATTCCCCAATACGTCATTTTCTTATAAAATTTGATTAGAATATAGATTCTTCTACAAAGTTAATCAATATTACAACGTATATTTATGGTTGAATTTGCTAATAAAAAGACTTTTTAGCCCTATGAGCATCAAAAATAAAACCAATTTAAGTCACCACAATGAAAGTGTAAAAACTTTAGAGAATACTTTAGAAAAAGTGATGTTAGGTGGTGGTGAATCCAAACTAAAAAAAGAAGCTAAAAAGGGCAAACTTTCTGCCAGAGAGCGCATTGCTTATTTATTAGATAAATCGCCTCAGATTGAAATTGGTGCACTCACCGCTTTAGATATGTATTCAGAACACGGAGGCTGCCCTAGTGCTGGAGTAGTGGTTGTGATGGGATATATTGGTGGCAAACAATGTATTGTAGTCGCTAATGATGCCACTGTAAAAGCAGGTGCTTGGTTCCCTTCTACTGCCAAAAAAAATTTAAGAGCCCAAGAAATAGCCATGGAAAATAACATTCCAATTATTTACTTGGTAGATTCAGCAGGGGTTTATTTGCCTTTGCAGGACGAAATTTTCCCTGATAAAGAACATTTTGGTCGGATTTTCAGAAACAATGCTAAAATGAGTAGTATGGGTATTGTTCAAATAGCTGCTATTATGGGAAGTTGTGTGGCTGGAGGCGCCTACTTACCTATCATGAGTGATGAAGCTATTATAGTAGACAAAACCGCTAGTATATTTCTGGCTGGCAGCTATTTAGTCAAAGCAGCCATTGGCGAAACTATTGATAATGAAACTTTAGGGGGAGCAACAACGCATTGTGAAATTAGTGGCGTAACAGACTACAAAGCTAAAAATGACAAAGACGCTTTAGATAAAATTAAAAACCTAGTAGACAAACTCGGTGAAACAACACTGGCAGGATATAATAAAATCGCTTCTAAAAAACCGGTTGTTTCCCATATAGAAATGCTTTCAAGCCTACCTATTTCCAGAACAGATCAATACGATATGATGGAAATAATTAAAGGACTGGTAGACAATTCTGCCTTTGAACCTTACAAAGAAGACTATGGTAAAACCATATTGACTGGCTATGCGAGAATTGACGGTTGGGCGGTTGGAATTGTAGCCAATCAGAGAACGGTCGTTAAAAATGCAAAAGGTGAAATGCAGTTAGGTGGAGTTATATACTCCGACGCAGCAGACAAAGCAACCCGCTTTATAGCCAATTGCAATCAGAAGAAAATTCCCTTAGTATTTCTTCAAGATGTGAGTGGCTTTATGGTGGGAAGTAAAAGTGAGCATGGCGGTATTATAAAAGATGGAGCTAAAATGGTCAATGCAGTGAGTAATTCTGTGGTGCCTAAATTCACCGTAATTATTGGAAATAGCTATGGTGCTGGAAATTACGCCATGTGTGGAAAAGCTTATGATCCAAGACTTATAGTCGCTTGGCCATCTGCAAATTTAGCAGTCATGAGTGGGAATTCTGCATCTCAGGTACTTTTACAAATTGAAAAAGCCAAATTAAAAAAAGAAGGTAAGGAAATAAATCCCCAAGAAGAACATGAGCTCTTGACTAACATCCAAGAAAAATACAACAAACAAATATCGCCTTATTACGCTGCTGCAAGACTATGGACAGATGCTATTATTGACCCTAAAGACACTAGAAAATGGATCTCAATGGGAATAGATGCTGCTAATAACGCACCACAAAAAGAAAAATTTAACATGGGGGTCCTTCAAGTTTAAACTCTTACAAGTCAGGTGCTTTTGTAATCTTCAAATATATGCTTCTACAAGTAAGGTAGTCTGTAAATCCTTCCAGTAGTTAATTACTGCGCATGATCACTAAGAATTCATGAGGTGTAATCTCTTATTATTAGAGGCTACTTAGAAAAAATATTAGTTTCCTAATTGAGGGGAAACCCTTGGAATTAAAAGAAAACTAGTTTGTCTTCCATTCACATACCTAAAACCGTTCTCTCCAACAAAACCTGCCTCTTCAAACATAATTCTGATGTCTCTTTTCCACTCTGGGATATAAACGGTATTGTTTAACTCAATAGCATAAACTGTATTAGGATTTAATGGGTAAGCATTTCCGTCTGCTTTATCAATACCATTCTGTGAATCCCACATTCCTATAGTTGTACCGGCCGAGTGACCGTATAAACCCAAGGGGTGCGTGTAAATCGCTGGTCTTAGTCCATTGCTCTTAGCTTCGCTTAAGGCATTGGATAATATGGTGTTCCCTACTAAACCAAGCTTCATGTTTTTAGTGAGGTAATCTTGAACTTTATTTCCAGATGCTAGCGCCGATACTAGAAAATCAGGTGCTTTTAACTCTTCTGGCTTAAGAACATATGCCAATTCCTGACAATCCGTATTGAGTCTCAAATAAGTAATTCCAAAATCACAATGCAGCAAATCTCCTGGTAAAATAACTTCTTTTTCGGGCCTTCCTGAAAAAGAGTACAAATGAGATACTAAAACTTCTTCACTTCTTTGAATATCTACTGTGGGGTGAAACCAAGTTTTTAACCCTAAATCGGATACCTTTTGACGCATCCACCATTCTACATCTGTTGTAGTAGTTACTCCAGGAGTGATTACTTTTTCTGAAAACGCTTCCGCTATTATTTCATGGGTAATGGAAACCAACTGGTTGTATATTACCATTTCTTTTTCAGTTCTAGTCTCTATCCAACCTACGGCTAAGTGCTCAGCAGAAACAACCTTAGCATGCATATTTTTTGGTAAATATGCCATGAACTCATCGTAATCCGTCTTGTCCAACCCATCTGCTATGTTGTGGTCTTTAGAGAAGTTTAAGCCAATTTTTTTTGGGTTGCGTTCTTTTATAAGTGCAACAAGTCTGTCCCATTGATCTGGTGTTTTTTCTTTATCCCAAGCACTTATAATTTGCTTTCCTACATTATAGCGTGCAACAGCTAATTTTTCAATAGTATTATTTTTTTTATCCCTGTAGAAGAGTAAAATTGTTCTTCTCCTAGCATTGAGCCAAGTGGCTGGGAGCATGGTCTTGATCACAGGATCTTCATTATATTCTCTCGAAATAACAACCCACATATCAATCTCAGCTTGATCCATTAATTTAGGTAGTAATTGATCAAAGCGTTCCTCTAAAATTTCATCAATTACTGTGGCCTGCTCCCTAACCGATAAAATGGCCTGTGCGTGATTAGAAGTAATTGTGAAAAAAACAAATATGGCTAAAAGATATTTCATAAGTCAAAAGTGAATGGTTATATATTATTGGTTTGGTTGATTGTTTATGGCAGATTGGTTATGACTATCATTGATTGCTTAAACTTGATTTTGTTTTTGGATGTTTGGTTCAATAAACTCATTTAGTTAACTCATTAACCATTACAAATTAAGCATTTTATCTAAAAGTATGATTGAAACACAATCGTCAATATTTCATTCAAAACGTTAGCTGAAAAAGAGATCTCAAATATTCAAAAATAAAGCTATCAAAAAAAACATAGGAAAGTGTTAGAGGTTGTGCAAATGATATCCTAAGGCAAGAGTTTCTTTTCTACGAAGCTTTAAGCTGTTGGTATATAAAAATTGAGGAACAGTTAATATCCCTTTAGGCTTATGAAATTTCTGGTCAAAACTTATTTTTGTCAAATTTGCTAGCACATTTTCTAAGTCTTCGTTTAATACTACTAATACCAATTGTTCTCCAAGTGAGTCATGTGGAATTCCAGAATAAAAAAAAGGAAAGGAAAAATATCTTCCATAGGCTTTCTCCAGAGATTCTGGGTGGATCTTCACGCCACCAGAATTAATCACAAAATCTAGGCGACCCATCCATTCAAAATGCGAAGCATCTAAAATTCGCACAACATCTTTAGTGTCAATGGGGTCAGGACCAATATAAGGTGCTATTACCTTTAAACAGCCACGCGCATTCTCCTCAATAGTAATCTGGGGCAAAACTGAAAATATCACTTGATCTTCTGGCTTTAGCTTTGCTATGGCAATGTGACTTAAGGTCTCTGTCATTCCATAACTCAAAAACAATTTAGTAGATTGATCTTGAATGGCTGCGATTGCTTTTCTTTTAAGATTTTTATTTAAAGGTGCTCCGCCAATTAGAATTTTTCTACAATAGCTGAGAAGAGATATACTCCCCTCTATTTGGGTCGGAACCATTGCCACAAAATCAAAAGTAGTCTTAAAAAAATCAAGTGGGGTGTTAGAAGGAGGGCATACCCATAAATCCAAACCCAATGAAAGCGCACGTACAACCATCATTTTCCCTGCAATAAATTGCATAGGGAGACATAGAAGTATTCTATTTCCTGGAATTAAATTAAAAAACTGACCAGTGAGTTGGGCATGAGCTTGCATGGCTCTTTTTTTAAAACTCAATGATTTTGGAGTTCCCGTTGAACCAGAAGTAAACACGCTAATTTCATCCCCTTCACTCAACCACTCTAATAAAAAAGTCCCTAGTTGCTCTAGATAGGTTTTTTCACTTAATAAAAGCGATGTTGCATAAATTCTCAGGTCTTTTTCATTAAATGACTTGCCTTGGATAGAAAAATTTGGATGCAAGCAAAAAAAGGATTTATTCATAGACTGATTAGGGCGTTTTAACGGAGCCAAATAATTTATTAACCCAACCTTTCCATTGGTACTTCTTAGCAAAGAACAATAAGAATAATGGGTAAAAAACACCTAAAACTAGGTATATATCATTTCCAATGGTCGGTGTAGCCACATCTATATATATAGAGTCTGTTTGAAATGCAGTCCAATTAGAAGTCATTAACAAAGCCGCTACAAGGTTATTTGCAGCATGAAATCCAAGGGCTAGCTCTAAACCTTCATCCATTAAAGTAATTATACCTAGAAAAAATCCTGTACCCACATAATAGGCTAAAATACCATATCCTAAAGTTTCCACCTCTGGATTACCAATATGCATGAGCCCAAAAGTAAATGATGTAAAAATGAATGGCACCGCTTTAGATTTAAAAAAAGCTCCTAAACCCTGCATCATATAAGCCCTAAAAAGATATTCTTCAAAACTAGTTTGTAGCGGGATGAGCAAAATAGCTACTGCTGCTAATTTTAAAAATGGCACCAAATTAAAATTATATACATAATCTTCAGGGCTAAAATATACCCCAATTAATGTAGTAACAGTTACTATAAATCCCCAAATGGAAAATGACGTAAACACCCTAGACCAATCAATGGAACTCCTAGAGGTAGTAAGACTTGTTAGAGACTGCCTGTGCACCCATTTCACCCATCCTAAAATCATGAGCAAGCCTACGGCAAATTGAAGTAAGTTTTCCATTAAAAAGGGGGTAGATCCCTTTTCTGCAACAGCGGCTTGCATTAATGCTGTCACATCTATATCCATAGAAGTAATCACAGCATAACTCAGTCCCATCATGGCAAAAAATGAGACTGGAATTGGAAGGTATTTCCAAAAACCCAATTGTCCCTTAAAAGCTTGTGCTACATACATAAATCATCTATTATTTTAGTGTTCCAAAACGCCTTTTGGTCATAGGCTAAGGTGCCTTTTTGGACCCTCAGTGGAGCAGGGATATTGTTGGTGTATAAACTCCCAGTTCCAAGACCTTGTGGCAATATAGTGTTTTTTAAAAAGACCCATTGTGCAATAGCGTTTAGGCCTATATTGCTCTCCAAAGCAGAGGTAGCCCACCACCCTATTCCTCTAGAATTTGCCAATTGAATCCATTGGTCACTTCCTTTAAACCCTCCAATAAAACTTGGTTTTAATATAATATACTGAGGCTTAACAGTGTCCAAAAGATGTTCTTTTTGGGCAATAGTCAAGCAGCCAATAAGGGATTCATCTAAGGCCACTGGAATAGGAGCGTCTGCGCATAAGGTAGCCAAATCATTGATCGATTGTACTGGAAGAGGCTGTTCTATAGAATGCACGCCTATTTCCTGAAGAGACTCCATCACTTTATAAGCTGTTTTAAGATCAAAGGCCCCATTAGCGTCTACGCGAAGCTCAATGACTTCCTCTGGATATTGATGTCTTATAGACCTCAGTAATTCCAATTCCTGATCCACATCTATGGCCCCTATTTTCATTTTCACACAATTAAAACCATTATTTAAAATAACCCCAATCTGTTGAGACATAAAATTTTGATCGCCCATCCAAATAAGACCATTAATAGGAATAGGTGTTTTCGCTGAAATAAATGGGGTTGGAAATAGGATAAAAGGATGGTGAGACTGCAAGGATAAAAATGCTTGCTCCAAACCAAATTGAATGCTAGGGAAATGCAAAAGATCCTTCCAAAGTGATTCCAGGCCTAAATGAATATGGTTACAAGCCCAAGAGAGTTTGTTTTCATAATCTGGAACGTCGTCATAACTTAAACCTTTTAAAAGACCACACTCACCATAACCAACCCTATTGTTTGCAGTAATTTTTATAAAATAGGATGTTTTAGTTTTAAGGATACCCCTAGACGTTCCGCTAGCTTGTTTAAAAATTAAATCGTATTTACAATAAGTGGCCATCATTTTCATAGCTTATAAAAATAACCAAAATCTACTTAAATACGCATTTAACTATTCATAGTATTGATTAAAAAATCTTTAAAATCTTTTGTGATAGGAATTTTCATTTGACCTATAATAACATCTTTGGCATTTATAGAATTAATATGCTCAATATTCACGATATAAGATTTATGCGCCTTATAAAAAAGCTTTGAAGGTAACTTAGTGAGATACTCTTTTAAGGAAGAACGAACCACAAAAATTTTATGTATAGTATAGACCTCTAAATAAACATTATCTGCTTTAATATATAAGATTTCAGAAAAGGATATTCTATGGTAAATATGCTGTTTTTTGATGAAAATACTGTCAGAAAGTATGGCTGTTGTATCAGTATCTGAATCCAAGACAGTACTCTCTTTTGAAGTTGACAGTTGCTCTCTAAAATTAAAAAGCGCTATTTCAATCGCTGTAAAAAGGTCTTCTCTGTCAAATGGTTTCACCAAATACCCATTAGGAGTCACTTTCTTAGCTTCTGCCACAGTAACCCTATCTGAATTGGAAGTAATAAAAATAAATGGAATATTTTTATTTTCCCTTATGTGTCCCCCTAATTCTATGCCGGTTTCTTTACCAGATAATAAAATGTCTATCAATACTAGGTGTATCTTTTTTAGACTTAAAATTTGCACTGCTGCATTGTAATCAGATACAGATTCTACCTTATTATATCCTAATTTAGAAAGCATCCTAATCACACTGTCTACAACAACTAAATTATCTTCTACTAATAAAATTTCAGGATCATTAGGCAATAGCATACAGTGATTTATGCTTCTAATTTACAACAAATTATTATAACCTATTAAAAAACAGATGGACCATAAAAAAGTAAGTAATGCTACTTTTTTAAGCTCTGGATCCAATAATGAAGGTGAAGTAGTTTTAAAAACTTTAATCGCATGAAAAAGCAATGGTATAAAAACCAATAATGGTAAAAAGTTTAAATAACTATCAAAAGAAAAATAGGTTGCTCCAAGACTGGCTAGAAAAGCCAAAATCAAAAGTAATAAATGATATATTTTACCCCATTTATACCCGAATTTAACCACTAAGGTATTCTTATTACTAAAACGGTCGTTTTCATGATCTCTCAAATTATTGAGGTTAAGCACAGAAACACTTAAAGAACCTAGGACAACAGCTGGTAATAAATCTGATGGAGAAATGTGAAAGGTGTATAAAAATTTACTTCCTAAAACGGAGAGTAAACCAAAAAATAAAAAAACAAATAAGTCTCCAAAACCTTTATAACCGTAAGCGTTTCCCCCTACAGTATACCTAATTGCAGACCAGATACTGGCTATTCCCAAAATAAAAAACAGTACAAAATAAGGCCAGTTAGACATACCGAAAGAAACCAACAACAATAATAAAACCGAAAAAAGGGCTACTACAGACAAGATCACTATGCCTCTTTTTAATTGAGAAGAAGTTAAAAGCCCTGATTGCAATACCCTTTTAGGACCAAGCCTTTGATCATTATCTGTTCCTTTTAAACCATCCCCATAGTCATTAGCAAAATTAGAAATGACCTGAAATAATAAGGTACACCATAGCGAAAGAACGCCTATATAACCATTAAACGCCCCCTCACCTATGGCTAGAGCAGCACCTGCTATTATTCCAGAAAAGGATAAGGGTAGGGTTCTCAGCCTAGCTGCTTGCAACCATATTTTAAGTGAATTTGTTTCAAACGACATGCGCAATGTTTATGGCTTTAAGCCTCTAGAAGGTATATTCCCTCTGAGGTTATTTTAATCGTTCTGTTTTTATAAAGAGTCCCTATGGCTTTTTTAAAAACCTTTTTACTCATTTCTAAATAAGCTTTTATTTCTTCCGGAGCAGATTTATCGTGAAGGGGTAAAAAACCCTTGTGAGCAGTGAGCAAGTCCAATACTTGTTTTGCAGCAGGTTCTAATACAGCTACACCAAGAGGTTGTAAACTAATGTCTAATTTAAAATCTTCTCGCTGTAATTTTACATAGGCAGTCAAAGTGTCTCCCACTGAGATAGGCTTAAAGACTTCATTATGGTATACCATGCCTTTGTGTTTATTTTCTACAATAACATCCCATCCAATATCTGATTGTCTGGTAACTAATATAGAAACAGCGTCACCTTGCTCATATTTGGCCGTACTATTGTCTAGAAATTTATCTAATTTATTAGATCCTACAAGTCTAAAAGTAACTGGATCTAAATAGCAATACACTACATAAGATTGACCCGCAACCATTTTTGACCTTTGCTCCTTAAAAGGTACCAATAGGTGTTTTTCTAAACCCCATTGTAGAAATGCGCCAATAGCATTAACTTCCTCTACCCTTAAAAGCGCAAATGAATTTCTTTCTATATAAGGAACCAGGTTTGTAGCAACTGGTCTTTCATCATAATCTAAATAGCAAAAAACAGATAATTTATCTCCAATTTCCCAATCCTGAGGAACATACTTATTGGGTAGCAAAATATCTGTGCCTTCGTTATCTCCAAGAAATAAACCTACAGAAGTATCTCTTAGAATCTCTAATTCATTGAATTTTCCGAGTACAATCATAATTATATAAAACGCAAAAATACAGTTAAAATAGCGGAAACCGGTTTTTAACGTAGTTTAATTTAATAGATAAACCAAGATTAATAATGCGCTTTAAGCGTCTTAAAGAAGTTCATTAAAACGCCTTCATTTTTTGTTCTAGGGGTTTTTACTTCCAAAAGGCTAGGTCCATTTTTTTGTTGAAAAAAAGTAGTTAATTCATTTGTTAAACTGTCTTTGTCTTGAGCGCTATAATATTTAAATCCGTGTAAGCTACAAAGGGCCTGAGCACTGAGGTCGTGAACCGTTTCAAAATAAGTCTTAAAATCTTCACTATCCGACTTACCTGGCAATACTCTAAAAATACCTCCACCTTCATTGTTGATCAGAATAATCTTAAAATCCTTTGGAATGTACTTATTCCACAAACCATTGCTGTCATAAAAGAATCCCAAATCGCCTGTAATCAATGTTGTTTGCACTTGGGAAGCCACACTAGCACCTATAGCTGTAGCAGTGCTCCCATCAATCCCAGAAGTTCCTCTGTTACAGTATACGGTTACAGAAGATTTCACAGAAAATAATTGTGCATACCTTATGGTGGCGCTATTGGCTAAATGCAATACCGTTTTGTTAGGTATAGCTTTTAGTAAATGATAAAACGCATAAAAATCCGAAAAAGGACAAGAGGCAGTATAGGTGTCAATGTGGGCCTTATAACTATCTTTGTAGCGAAGTGCCCGTTTTTTTGGCGTGTCAATTGAGGGTATTTCGTGAGAAATAGGCTTGTGGAAAGCTGGACTAAAAAATGTATCGGCCGTGGGCCTAAAACAAGTGAAATTGGTGAAAAATGGATTCACAACGATCTCATTTTGTATCTGCCAATGTAGTTTTGGGGTGTATTGGTTTAAGAAATTTTTTATTTTTTTTGAAACTACTGCACCACCTATAGTTACCAAAAGATCTGGCGATAATGCATGCCCAATAGCTTCCGCGTCCAAGTGAGTTTCCATTGGGGCAATAATATTATCTATACTGTCAATAAATTCTGGATGGTGTACATTAGAGGTGGTTTCTGTAAAAACCAATACTCTAGGGTCTTTAGAAAACCATTGCACCAATTCATTGGATAAATAATCCGGCGCATTTGGATACAAAACACCTACAATAATCATAATTCGTTCTGCACTATCCCATTCAGCCTTTAATTCAGGGTCAGAGAGTGTTTTATTAACGGCTTCATGGCTTGAATGAGACACATAAGTTTCTGAAACCAGAGGCGCTAAAGCACTTTCACACAAAGGAGCTTCTTGATATAGTGGCTCTTCGAAAGGGGTATTTAAATGAATGGGTCTATTGGTAGCTTTCAACTGAGCAAATGCTGTAGCTAATAAAGCGTGATTTTTGTGGCTAATGACTTCTTGAGTATATTGTAAGTCTTTAGGCATAAAGCGATTGTAACGTTCGGTGGCATGAGAAGCATCTTGAATTAATGGGGTAGAAAACACTACGTGCTTGCCATAAACACCCTCTTGCTTAATGGTTTGTCCATAGCCCTTGTCTATGAGATATGAGGGCCTGTCTGCAGAAATTACGATCAGTGGAATTCCTGAATAATAGGCCTCCGAAACCGCGGGATAATAATTCAATAACGCACTTCCTGAGGTACACACTAATACGGTGGGTTCCTGATTTCTTTGCGCTAAGCCCAAGGCAAAAAATCCAGCAGCGCGTTCATCTACAATACTATAGCAATCAAAAAAGGGGTCTGCTAGAAAACTGATGGTCAATGGAGCGTTTCTAGATCCAGGAGAAATTACTATCCTAGAAATACCCTGTGCTTTACAGTGTAAAACAACGGTTTGCGCTAAAGGAATACTAGAATATTGCATGGTAACAAAAGTAGGTGCTAATCATTAAATTAAAAAAAATAGGCGGTGTATTAAATGACTTTTTTTATGGTTTGGGCTTTTAATATGGTCTCTTCCCATTCCTTCTCAGGATGGGAGCCAGAAGTAATTCCTGAGCCCACAAAAACAGTGGCTAGTCCAGATAGGTATTCCATACACCTTAGATTGACATATAAATCTGCCTCAATAGCATGGAGCCCCTTAAAACCCAAAGAAGGTTGAGCCAAATGGCTGTACACAAGCCCTAAGTATCCCGCGTAAAATTTGCGATCTACAGTTTCATTTTGCTGAATAAAATTATGCGCTTGATCTCTAGGAAGGCCACATATTGCTGGTGAAGGGTGTAAAGCGTCTATTAATTCAGTTAATGATATAGGACCTATTTGAGCTACATTAATATCTGTTTTAAGATGAGATACTTGGCCAGCATTCACCTGATAAGTGTTGGTTTTATTTACCTCAAGGCCTAAGGCGGTGAGGCGTGTCTCAATGTCTTGGGCAACCATGGCTTGCTCCTCTATCTCTTTTGAAGTCCATTTTTCAGAAAACAAGTCAGCAGAGGTAGCATCTCTTTTAATAGTTCCTGCTAAAGCAGCTGTTTGTAAGGACTTATTTTCTATTTGCAACAAACGCTCAGGAGTGGCCCCTATCCAAGTGCCTAAAGCGGGGTGATGCCATAAATAACAAAAAGCACTGTCATAACTGGACAACAAGCCCTCAAATATGGCTACAGGAGTTTTGGTTGTTTCAAAAGAAGCGGCACGCGCTAATACTACTTTTTTAAATTGATTACGCCCAATCTCATCTAAGGCGCTTTGTACCAAATTCACATGGGCTATCCTCAAAGTGTCCGAATGCTCAGACGTATTAGTAAGCACTTTTTTATGCAACTCTAAAGGGACTTTTTTTTGGCTTGCAGAAGTAAATATTGGCTTAAAAGTAGCACTCATATAGCCATCAGGCTTTAATAAGTAGGGCGCTTTTTCATGAGAATATGTGGCCATGACAAAACCAAAAGCGGCATTAGAGGTTAAATGATGTAGTGCGTCCGTCTCTTGCCACAGCAAATGAACCTGAGCCTCATTTGGAGATTTAAAAGCTACAAAAGGTAATCCCTTATTAAAAAAACCCGCTATATTATCTAATAGATCCTCTATTGCGTAGGTCATACCAACTAGTTTCTTGGAAGGGCAATAGTGGTTAGCTTATTAACAGATATTAATTGACCTGACTCATCAGTAATTTTTATATCCCATAATTGCGTTGTTCTCCCTTTGTGAAGCACCGTGGCTTTTGCATAAACAAAACCAGAGGCAATACTTTTCACGTGGTTTGCCGCAATTTCTATGCCCCTAACTTTATAATTTTTAGCATCTAAAAATAAAAAGGATGCCGCACTGCCTACACTCTCTGCAAGAGCCACCATGGCGCCACCATGCAATACACCGTCTGGTTGGTGTACCTTTGGTCCTACTGGCATTTTAGCCGTTAAAAAATCTTCTCCAACGTCTACATAAGAAATCTCAAGTGTTTCCATTAAAGTATTGGGACACCTGTCATTACACGCTTTAAGAATGGTTTCTTTGTCCATGTTTTTTTTAGTAAAATTAAACAATAATAAGGGACTGACACAATTGTATATCTTTGATTTAACTAATATTTATGTTCATGTTACCATTAGAAAACCATTGGGTTCGTTTGGACCCCTTAAGCACAAGTCACACAGACGAGCTTTGGGAGGTTGTAAAAGATTTAGATATTTATAAATACAGTCCAAACGACCTGAGTACAAAAGATCAATTAGCCGCTTATATAGCCTTAGCTGTAGCGAATGAAGCGGCTGGAAAAGACATTCCCTTTGCCATTTTCAACAAATTATCTCAAAAATATGTAGGTAGCACTAGATTTGGATACATAGACCTATACAACAAAACACTTCATATAGGATGGACATGGTTGGCAAAAGAAGTTCAAGGCACAGGGCTCAATGGTGCCTTAAAACACCTCATGCTTTCGCATGCATTTGAGGTCATGAAAGTGCGGAAAGTTATTTTTAGGGTAGACGCGCTCAATATAAGATCCAGAAAGGCGGTAGAGAAACTTGGGGCAACACTAGAGGGAATTCTTAAAGAAGATGTGTTTGTAGCCCAAAAAAGAATTAGAGACACCTGTTGTTATGCTATATTCTCACGAGATTACTCTTCAAAATAAATAATCTTTCTGGTCGTGTAAGTATTGTCTGGGGTAGTAATTTTTTTAATCCAATTTTTAAAAGGACTTCCATCTAATTGGTACAAATTTTTCTTTGTTTGACGCACTACTCCCCTTTCAAAAATCTGTTCAATTGGGTGGTTATTATTGTTGTATTTTGTCCATAAGGACGATGCCTTCTTTGGGACATACAAACTGTCTTTTTCTATATAAATGGTGTTGTGAAGTTCAATTTCTAAGCCCTTTTTATTGAACATTCGTTGTTCCATGGAGCTGGGTATTCCGTTGTCAAATTCTTTTATATTCAACTGGGTCAAAGTTCCACCAGCCTTAAAAAAAATAGAATCTATTTTCTTTAAAGGCACGCTGTCTTGCCAATAAGCAGTAGATTTTTTGGTGCGTAAAGAATCCCACTCATGGCTAATTAAAGTAATAAAACGACCCTGTGTATTTGTTCTCACCACTCTGTTTAACTGCCCAATGCTATCATAATTATAGATAAATTGCGCTACAAAAGTTCTGTCATAACCAATGATTTTTTCTTTGATTTTAATTTGTGGCACGCTGTCATAACTGTAAAAATTTGCCATTGAAGTGGTTTTATCCAACACCCCATTAACATAATTTTCTATCCTTCGCTCTACTAGCTTGTTTTTTTCATATTTGTAGTAGGTGGTCTCACTGTCATTTTCTCCAAAAACGGTTGCCGCTTCTATCAGCTGGCCAGTTTTGTTAAACTGGTATTGCTCTTGTCCGTATTTTGTAAACACAAAACACGATTTCACAGGGCCTTTTAAATCAAAATCTGACCGGTCATAAGTGATTATTTCTTGAGACCACACCATTATATGGATGAAAAGAAACCCTATAAAAAAAGACATTCTAAAATGACATTGCATGCTGTAAAGGTAATGTATTGAACAAAAAAAGGCAGCCCTTAGGCTACCTTTTTATAGTGTGAATAAAAAGTAATTATTTTACTTCTTCAAAATCTACATCTTCTACATTATCTGTATCTGCACTCGCATTAGGCTGAGAACCAGCAGCACCAGCATCTCCACCTGCAGCACCAGCTTCTGCCTGAGCTTTATACATTTCTTCAGAAGCAGCTTTCCAAGCCTCGTTAATTTTGTCTAAAGCTGGCGTGATTTGTGCCAAGTCTTTAGTTTCAAAAGCTTTTTTAAGCTCCTCTAAAGCAGCCTCAATTGGAGCTTTTTTATCTTCTGAAAGTTTTTCCCCAAATTCTTTGAGTTGCTTCTCAGTTTGGAAAATCATTCCATCTGCCTCATTGAGTTTGTCTACTGTTTCTTTTGCTTTCTTATCAGACTCTGCATTGGCCTCTGCCTCTGCTTTCATCTTCTTAATTTCCTCTTCTGTTAAACCAGAAGAAGCTTCTATTCTAATGTCTTGCGTCTTGTTAGTGGCTTTATCTGTAGCAGATACTTTAATAATACCATTTGCGTCAATATCGAAGGTTACTTCAATTTGAGGTGTACCACGTTGTGCAGGTGGAATACCATCTAAATGGAATCTACCGATAGTTTTATTGTCTGTAGCCATAGGTCTTTCTCCTTGTAACACATGTATTTCAACCGATGGCTGATTGTCTGCAGCAGTAGAGAAAACCTGTGACTTCTTAGTAGGAATGGTTGTATTAGATTCTATAAGCTTAGTCATGACACCCCCCATAGTTTCAATACCTAATGAGAGTGGCGTTACGTCTAACAACAATACATCTTTAACATCTCCAGTTAATACACCCCCTTGAATAGCTGCTCCAACAGCAACTACTTCATCAGGGTTTACCCCTTTAGAAGGCTTCTTACCAAAAAATGCCTCAACAGCATCTTGAACAGCAGGAATTCTTGTAGAACCTCCCACTAATATAATTTCATCTATATCACTTTTAGATAAACCAGCAGATTTAAGCGCAGACTCACAAGGTGCTATAGTTCTTTTTACCAAATCTTCAATTAATTGATCAAACTTCGCTTTGGTAAGGGTTCTCACTAAGTGCTTAGGTCCTGAAGCAGTAGCTGTTACATAAGGAAGATTAATTTCTGTCTGAGCAGAAGAAGACAATTCAATCTTCGCTTTCTCAGCAGCCTCTCTCAATCTTTGAAGCGCCATAGCGTCTTTTCTTAGGTCTATATCTTCTTCAGATTTAAACTCGTCTGCCATCCAATCAATGATTTTCTGGTCTACGTCATCTCCACCTAAGTGAGTATCTCCATCAGTCGCTAAAACTTCAAAAACACCATCTCCTAATTCTAGGATAGAAACATCATGAGTTCCTCCACCGAAATCGAAAACAACTATTTTTTGTTCCACATCTTTTTTATCCAATCCGTAAGCCAAAGAGGCTGCAGTAGGCTCATTAATAATACGCTCAACGGTTAAACCAGCGATTTCACCTGCTTCTTTGGTCGCTTGCCTTTGGGCGTCATTAAAATATGCAGGAACTGTAATGACAGCTCTAGACACAGACTGACCAAGGTAATCCTCAGCGGTCTTTTTCATTTTTTGAAGGATCATTGCAGACAATTCTTGCGGCGTGTATAAACGTCCGTCAATGTCTACTCTAGGCGTGTCGTTGTCTCCTTTCAATACTTTATAAGGCACACGTCCAGCTTCTTTGCTAGATTCTGAGAATTTATTTCCCATAAATCTCTTAATAGAATAGATGGTTTTGTGAGGGTTGGTCACTGCTTGTCTTTTAGCAGGATCTCCCACTTTAATTTCACCACCTTCTACAAAGGCTATTACAGAAGGAGTTGTTCTTTTTCCCTCAGCGTTTGGAATTACAACAGGCTCATTACCCTCCATTACTGAAACACAAGAGTTTGTTGTTCCTAAATCTATTCCGATAATTTTACTCATGTCAATATATTTATTTTGTTTGCAATCCTTTTAAGGTTCCCCAACCCTATTTCAAGTATTATGCCATGATAAAATTGCTGACAAGCTGACAGTTTTATGTTTGTAAACCATTAAAAATGGTAACTTATTGACATAAAAACCCATAGAAATCTGTCAAAAAGGGTGGGATTGAATTATACTTTTTACGGAAGGGTTATGTTATAGCAAGTACAATATGAATCTGTAGCATCCTAAAAAATACTTAAGGATTCTGCAGATTCATTTACACTTTGGCTAAAAAATCATTGAAACAAAACATATCTTTGTAATGTTCAAAAGACAGTGAACCAATTGAATGTATGCCTATGGAGTGCATCAGTATTTTTGATATGTTAAAAATTGGTGTGGGGCCTTCTAGTTCTCATACCTTAGGTCCATGGCGTGCTGCCGAAAGGTGGCTTTCTGAGTTATCAGAAAAGACTAACCTTTCACAAATAACCCATATAAGGGTATCCATATATGGTTCACTCTCACTGACCGGTAAGGGCCATGCTACAGATTACGCTCTAATGCTAGGCCTATCTGGTTATGATCCTGTGCACATTCCCACGGATGAAATTCCAGCTGCTATAGCAGCTATAAAGGCAAATAAATCTCTCCTCCTCAAAGGGATGTTTCCAATTAATTTTAATCCAGAAACGGATTTGGTGTTCGAAAAGAATTTTTTGCCTTTTCATGCCAATGGCATGGAATTTCATGCCACCACAATTAATGGAACAATTCATTCAGAAATCTACTACTCTATTGGTGGTGGTTTTGTAGTAAAAGAAGCCCAAGAAAATGCCAAAGAGAATAAAGTTCAATTCAATAGTTTCCCCTATCCAGTAGAAAAAGGAAAGGCATTATTGGCATATTGTAAAGACACCAATCTCTCTATTTCTTCATTGGTCCTAGAAAATGAAAGATCTTTGAGGTCGGACAGTGAAATTGACCAAGGGATTCATGATATATGGAACGTCATGTTGGCTTGTATGTACGAGGGTTGCCACACTGAGGGTAAGCTACCAGGGGGCTTAAACGTGAGAAGAAGGGCTTTTGACCTTCATTTAACCCTCATAGGACAAAGGACATATAATAACAAGGAAAGCTGGCTCAATGAAATTAGAAAAACAGACGTTAAATTTAGAGAAATCTTAAAATGGGTAAGCTGTTTTGCACTAGCAGTGAATGAGGTAAATGCAGCTTTAGGAAGAGTTGTTACGGCCCCTACAAACGGTAGTTCGGGAGTAATACCTGCGGTACTCATGTATTATTTGACCATCGAAAATCACGAAGGATCTTTTGATGAAATTAAACGTTTCTTGTTGGTTGCTGGAGAAATTGGCAGCATTTTCAAAAAAGGAGCTACTATTTCTGCTGCCATGGGAGGCTGCCAAGCAGAAATTGGTGTTTCCTCTGCCATGGCAGCAGCTGGACTTACTGAATTATTAGGAGGAACTCCTGAGCAAGTGCTTATAGCTGCTGAAATAGCCATGGAGCATCACTTAGGAATGACCTGTGATCCCATTGGTGGTTTGGTTCAAATTCCTTGTATTGAAAGAAATTCTATGGGTGCCATTAAAGCTATCAATGCTGCGGAACTCGCTTTAAACTCCAATCCTGAAAACGCTAAAATTCCTCTGGATAAAGTAGTAGAAACTATGTGGGAAACAGCCAAAGACATGAGCAGTAAATACAAAGAAACCTCTACTGGAGGTTTGGCTGTTGGTGTATTTTTGAGTGATTGCTAATTAATGATCCTTACCCAGATATAATAATCATTTAATGGTATTTTGTAGAAAACACCTTACTTTTATAGCATAAAACTTTAAAAATGTCTGTAGCTAAAAAAGACTATAAGAAAATTACGGTCCAATCTCTCACGGAGATGAAGTCCAATAGAGAAAAAATATCTATGCTTACTGCATACGATTTTACCATGGCTCGTATTGTAGATCAATCCAAAGTAGACGTAATATTAGTAGGTGATTCTGCCAGCAATGTAATGGCAGGACATGAAACCACACTTCCCATTACGTTAGATCAAATGATTTATCACGCTTCTTCAGTAGTTAGAGCTGTTTCAAGAGCTTTAGTTGTTGTAGACATCCCTTTTGGAAGCTATCAGAGTGACCCTAAAGAGGCCTTGAGATCTGCCATTAGAATCATGAAAGAAAGTGGGGGTCATGCAGTTAAATTAGAAGGTGGGGAAGAAATTAAAGAATCCGTAAAAAGAATTCTAAATGCGGGTATTCCAGTCATGGGTCACCTGGGTTTAACCCCACAATCCATCTATAAATTCGGCACATACACGGTTAGAGCAAAGGAGGAAGAGGAAGCAAAAAAATTAATTGAAGACGCCTTACTGCTTGAAAGACTCGGTTGCTTTGCAATTGTTTTAGAAAAAATACCCGCCACCCTTGCAGCAAAAATAGCTGCTCAATTAACTATTCCGGTTATTGGTATTGGCGCTGGTGGTGAGGTAGACGGACAGGTATTAGTTATTCATGATTTATTGGGAATGACAAAGGAATTTTCTCCAAGATTTTTAAGGAGATATATGGACTTATACCATGGAATGACTGAGGCCATTGGATCCTATGTAAATGACGTAAAGAGTCGTGATTTCCCGAACAAGCAAGAGCAATATTAAGGCAACATCAATATTTTTATTGCCAAGGAATATTATTATTCTAGTTAAATATTGACTTAGACCATTCTAGAACAATTATGACTAAGATTATTCTAAATGAATAAATAGTATGTCTTTTGGAACTAAATTAAATCAGTTAAGCGTTATACTCTTCTAGAACAAAAAATAATGTGCCTTTTGTGGCGATTTATTTTCAGGTATATTATACTGTTTCAACCCATTTAAATCTTTTTTTTTGAATTCTTTAGATATATTATACGAAGACAACCATCTGATCGCTATTAACAAAAAAGCGGGAGAGTTGGTACAGGGAGATAAAACAGGAGACACTCCCTTAAGTGAAACGGTAAAAGCTTTTATAAAACAACGAGACCAAAAGCCTGGAAATGTTTATCTAGGGGTGCCCCACCGATTAGATAGACCCACTTCTGGAGTTGTAATTTTCGCGAAAACTTCGAAAATACTTCCTAGAATGAATGCGCTTTTTGCTAGTCAAGATGCGCACAAAACATATTGGGCTTTGGTACAACCTTCCCCGAAAAATAAATCTGAAATATTAACACATTGGATGGTTCGAAATACAAAACAGAATAAATCTTATGCCCACAAAAAAGAAGTCCCTAATGCTAAATTGGCTAAACTTAAATACAGTCTTATCAAAGAGCTAGACAGATATACCCTTTTAGAAATACAATTATACACGGGTAGACACCACCAAATTAGGGCACAACTATCTGCTATTGGTTGTTGTATAAAAGGAGATTTAAAATATGGCGCTTCAAGATCTAACCCTGACGGAAGTATTCACCTGCATGCTAGGCATTTATTCTTTGAACATCCTGTTAAAAAAATAGCTATTTCCATCATTGCACCAACCCCAAAGGAAGCTCTTTGGGCAGCCTGTGAGAGTTAGTTGAGCTTGTTTTTTATTCTAAAGCTAGGCCTATCTTATTTTTAACAAGGCTTTTTCTCTCATAATATCGGCCACAGGCCTACCACTTAAATGACTTTCTAACCAGGATAGAATATCTAAATATAAAAAAGCCCTTTTCTCATAAGGATGGTCTTCGTAAACTTTAAGTTTGGTGTGCAATTTTTTAAATGCATCTTGTAAATCAGATGGGAATATTTGGTCCAAATTTCTCAAAAATACAATCATTTCTTTTTGCACTGCATGAAGGTCATTCATCTTTAATAGAAACTTGTAAGTACTTTTAAGTTGAATTTCCAAATGATAATCCATCCCTGATTCATAATGAGCCACAAGGCTCAATACCCTTGCAAAACACATAAGGTCTTCTCGCATTTTAAGATGTTTGTTTTGAATTATTTTTTTTAAATAAACAATACAATTCTTGTGATCCCCTACCCCAAAATACAAACAGGCAATTTTATAATACAACAACATAATGTGATGTTGGTCCAACCTGTCTTGGTGTTTGTTTATCCCATAATTAATAACTTGGACTAAATATAAACCTTGTTTAAAAGTGCCTTCCAGAAAATGAAGGTTCAATTTATTTGAATTCAAATACAAAAATGACAGCGCACTTATATTGTCATTTTTAGGAAAAAAGTCACTCTGCAATACCGCCTCCATATGGTCTAGTGTCTCTTTAAAATGAGAACTGTACTTGACATAGAAAAGTGATTCTAACAAATAGTTATTTCCTTTAATGTAAAAGACAGGGTGTAACTGTATCATGTCTTTTTGTTCCGTGAATAACTGCACCCATTTACTAGCAAATTTGTAACTAGAGAGGAAGTCTTGAGTGAGAAAACTATACCAAAGATGTGCTTTATACAACCATAGTTTCTCTCTAAAACCCAATTGGTCTATTTGGTGTTCTGGTAAATTTTCACGAAAATAAGAAGTGATTTTACTCAAGTCTTCATCTGACCTAGCATAGCCCACCTTAAGCATCATAGCATATAATTCCAAAGATAAATTAGACAATTTGCTAGCCATACTGTTTTCAAAAGATAACCGGCTAGACTGTGTGACCAATTCTTGTGCTCTGTCTGGAATACTCCTGGTAATATATTGGGTTTCTATGACTTTTTCTAACTCAACTATCTCATAAGCGATATTTTTTTCTTGTTGTTCAATAGCGAGTGTCTTGGCTTTCTCTAATATTTTTAGGCTTTGTTTGTACAAGCCCTTTTGATACAAAATGGTCGCGAAATCCAGTTGTTCTCTTAGCTGAACCCTAATATTTTGATTGACTGGATTAAGTCTTAGCGATACTAATATTTGCTTGTATAAATGCGCTTTTAAATTAGATAATTGGGTTTTTTTGACAATACCATTCTCTAGAATTACAGCTTCTTCATATTGCTTTGCGCGATCTAAAAGATTAAATAAAGCCAAAAATTTCGCATCTGTGTTTACACCCAATCTACCTACATAAAGTTTGAATTGTCTTTTTTCAGATTTTGAAAGTGATTTAACTAAAACAAATAAAGGGTCTTTATGTAGATTTGTCATCGTATTATTAAAGTACTAATCTATTGAATACAAGTAACTTAACAAAGGTCTATAGGTGCTGTGTATTGTAAAACAAATACTAAAATTCGGTTTACTCACTAGCAATTATTATCTTCGTTAGCAAGACCAAATTACGGAAATATAATGAGTAAAGACAAGGTATTTATTTTTGACACCACTTTGAGAGATGGCGAACAGGTTCCTGGTTGTAAATTAGACACCCCTCAAAAACTAGAAATAGCTGCGAGACTAGACGAATTAGGTGTAGATATTATTGAAGCCGGCTTCCCTGTGTCTTCACCTGGTGATTTTAATTCAGTTAATTTAATATCAAAATTAGTAAAAAATGCATCTGTCTGTGGATTGACTAGAGCTGTTAGAAAAGATATTGAAGTAGCTGCTGAAGCGCTTAAATATGCTAAAAAGCCTAGAATTCATACCGGTATTGGAACGTCTGATTCACACATAAAATTTAAATTCAATTCCAATAAAGATGCTATCATTGAAAGGGCTGTTGCCGCAGTTTCTTATGCCAAAACTTTTGTTGAGGATGTTGAGTTTTATGCTGAGGATGCTGGTAGAACAGAAAATGAGTTTTTGGCTAGGGTATGTGAAGCTGTCATAAAAGCTGGTGCTACAGTACTTAATATTCCCGACACCACCGGATATTGTTTACCTGAGGAATACGGTGCTAAAATTAAATATTTAAAAGAAAATGTAACAGGTGTTCATAAAGCAGTTTTGTCTTGCCATTGTCACAATGACCTTGGGTTGGCTACTGCAAATGCAATTGCGGGAATCCAAAATGGGGCAAGACAGATTGAGTGTACTATAAATGGCATTGGAGAAAGAGCTGGAAATACTGCGCTAGAAGAAGTTGTGATGATTATGAGACAGCACCCCAATTTAATGTTAGACACTAATGTTAACAGCCGGTTACTCAATGATACCAGTATTATGGTTTCTAGAAATATGGGGATGATGGTTCAGCCTAATAAGGCTATTGTTGGTGCAAATGCGTTTGCTCACAGTTCTGGTATTCATCAAGATGGTGTCATTAAAAACAGGGAGACTTACGAAATTATTGACCCTGCTGAAGTAGGCGTTACAGAATCTTCCATTGTTTTAACTGCCAGAAGTGGCAGGGCTGCTTTGGCATATAGATCAAAAAATGTGGGCTATGAGCTTACTAAGACACAATTAGATAAAATTTATGCGTTGTTTTTGGATTATGCAGATTCTCATAAAGAGGTTACAGATGAAGGAATTCACGAAATTATGGCTCAATCAGGATTTGAATTTTAATGTGTTGCTAGATATTGAAAATTTATGAACTTAAAGGTAGCGCTTTTAACACGTCAAGGAGAGGAAAACACCGCCATGGATCAGGTTGTTAAATGTATTCGCGCTATTGAAGAAAACTACAACCATCTTTTTACAATACAAACTTTTACACCTGAGTTTAGAAATAATTTGACTCTATTGGACCAAGCAACCATTAATAGTTGTAAAAATTCAGATGCTATATTAAGTGCATTTCCTGTTTCAAAAAATGCATATCACATTTCAAAAGAAGGTATTAAAACTAATATGCTTGATATTTTTGATTGTTATGCAAGTGTTTTACCTACTCTCCCCTTCCCAAAGCAAGTTAATTTAGGGGAATATGCTTCGGATAAAAATGTAGATATTGTAGTTTTTTCTGCACTTAAAGCAGGAAAATATGATGCTATAGAAATGGCCACTAAGTCTGGTGTAGATACCTTTCACTCCAATATTCAAAGTGTTAATCAACTGTTTCATTTAGCTTTTAAGACCGCAAAAAATAGAAAACAAAAATTACATATTGCTATACCTGAAGGGCCGTATAAAAAATCTATTTGGGCAAAATCTGTGGCTGAAATCGCCCCAAGTTACCCCATGGTTAAGACATTTATGTGTGATATTTCTGTTATCATACAAACTGTATTGAAATCCCCTGAAAACTTAGATTGTATTTTTACTGATCGAGCTCATGGGAAAATCTTAAACAGTTTAAATAATAATTTATTTGGACTAGATAAACTACTTCCAAATGGTCATATGGGAATTGGCGTAAATCTTTTTGAACCATTAGAGGAAATAAACAGTTCACTTAAAAATAGAAGTAATCCTATCCCTCTAATCTATTCTTTGGCATTACTCCTCTCTAGATTTGGGCTGCAAGAAGAAGCTGGAGCCATTCAAATGGCTGTTAATAGTGCTGGTGAAAGGGCTATGTTCACTTGCTCAGACACGTTGCCAAATGGCATTAACTGTGACCAATTAGGTGACTATTTGGCTGCTGCTATTATTGATTCAGAAGACATAGGAGTGTTGAATGACGAGAATATAGATCTAGGAAAATCTACCATTATTTAGATCAGTCTTTTTCCAAATTAAATGACCCCGCAGTTGGTTGCTTACAAAAAAAGCTTAGTCTTAGATGCAACAAATTCTTACATTTTATAGACTTACATAGGACCCCTATAAGTTGCAATGTTTATATTTGTTGCTTTATTATTACACTACTATGAAAATATCATACAACTGGCTTAAAGAATTTATTGCAACTGATTGGAATGTAGAAAAAACATCACAATTATTGACAGATTTAGGCCTTGAAGTAGAGGGCGTAGTACCTTTTGAATCTATCAAAGGAGGCTTACAAGGAGTTGTAGTTGGACATGTACTGAGTTGTGAAAAACATCCTAACGCAGACAAATTACAATTGACTAAAGTATCTATAGGAAACGACACTACCTTACAAATTGTATGTGGCGCTCCTAACGTTACTAAGGGAATTAAAGTTGCTGTAGCCACAATTGGAACTACATTATATACTCCTGAAGGAGAAGCTTGGGTTATAAAAAAAGGTAAAATTCGAGGAGAGGAAAGCCATGGTATGCTTTGTTCTGAAAATGAACTTGGATTAGGACAAAATCATGATGGTATTTTAATTTTGGAAAACGACCTCAAAGAAGGTACCCCATGTAGTAGTGTATTTAATGTAGTGAGGGATGAGGTTATTGAAATTGGATTAACACCTAATCGGGCAGACGCCATGAGTCATTTTGGTGTAGCTAGAGATTTAAAAGCTGGTTTAAAACAACAAGGTATATCTAAAGAACTTATCACTCCTTCAGTGATGCAGTTTTCTGTTGACAATAGGCTTTCTACTATTCAAGTTAAGGTAGACACACCAGAATTAGCTCCACGATATTCTGGTATTACTATTAGTAATTTAACAGTAAAGGAAAGTCCTGATTGGATAAAAAACAGGCTTAAGGCTATTGGGCTTAATCCTATTAACAATGTTGTGGATGCAACAAATTATGTAATGCATGAATTGGGTCAACCACTACACGCTTTTGATTTAGATAAAATTGAAGGAAAAAAAATAATCGTTAAAACACTTAAGGAAGGGACTAATTTTACTACACTAGACGGGATTGAAAGACAGTTATCTTCTGAAGATTTAATGATTTGTGACGCAAAAAAACCCATGTGTTTAGCGGGTGTTTTTGGAGGGCAAGACTCAGGAGTTAGTGAAAAAACATCAGCTATTTTCCTAGAATCTGCCTATTTCAATCCAGTTTCTATTAGAAAATCAGCCAAGAGGCATGGGCTGAGCACAGATGCCTCTTTTAGGTTTGAACGAGGTATTGATATTAACCTTGTAGAAGAAACTTTAAAAAGAGCAGCGCTACTCATTAAAGAATTAGCAGGGGGACAAATCAGTTCGGATATTGTAGATCTATACCCGAAAAAAGAGGAAAATTACCAGGTGTTTTTGACCTTTAAGAGAATATATTCACTCATAGGAGAAGAAATCCCTACAGACACTATTAAGAGTATTTTAAGTTCATTAGAGATTCGTGTAAACAATGTGACAGAATCTGGACTAGGGTTAACCATCCCTTTTTATAGAGTAGATGTTCAAAGAGAAGTAGACGTTATTGAAGAAATTTTGAGGGTTTATGGCTACAACAATATTCATTTCTCAAAAAAAATAAATGCTTCTATCGCTTTTACAGATCCAAAATCAGATCATATTATTCAAAATAAAATTGGTGATTCATTAGCAGCTCAAGGATTTCATGAGATTTTAACCAACTCCCTCACTTCTCCTAAGCCACTACAATATACTCAAGATATTGACCTACAGCAGTCAGTAAATATATTGAATCCATTGAGTAATGACTTAAGTATTTTAAAAACTTCAATGTTATTTACGGGCTTAGAAACTGTTTCCTATAATATTAATAGAAAAACAAATCGTTTAAAACTATTTGAATTTGGTAAGACTTACCACCAAATCGAAGAAAATAGAATAGAGCATAAGCACTTAAGTATCTTAATGACGGGAAAAAAAGCTCCTGAGAATTGGTTAAGTTCAGGTGAAAAGTTTAGCTTCTTTGACCTTAAATCTATTGTAGAAAACATATTGGAAAGGTTAGGTATTCAAAAATGGAAAATCTCAAAAGCCTCTTCTGACCTTTTTTCAGAAGGTATAAGTTACAATGGCAGAAAGGAAACTCTTGTTACCTTTGGGGTACTCTCCAATAAGCTTCTTAAAAAATTAGACATAAAACAGGAAGTTCTTTATGCTGATTTTAATTGGGATTCAATTCTTAAATCTCTTACAAAAGAAGCAATGAAATTTAAAGAAATTCCTAAGTTTCCTGAAGTATCTAGAGATTTCGCCCTATTGATCAAAAACAATGTAACTTTTGAACAGGTAGCTAAAACTGCTAAAAATACTGAAAAAAAATATTTAAAAGAGGTAGGGTTATTCGATGTGTATACAGGAAATAATTTACCCGAAGGCACTAAGTCTTATGGTGTTAATTTTATACTCCAAGACCCAAATGCTACACTAGAAGAAAAGCAAATAGACAAAATAATGCAAAAGCTCCAATCTGCTTTTGAAAAAGACTTGGAAGCTACGCTTAGATAAAAAAACGCCTTCTTAAGAAGGCGTTTTTTTTTATCTAAGACTATAGCTGATACATTTTCTCTCGTTGCACCTTAATGTCTTTATCTGACATATAATCGTCAAAACTCAGGTACCTATCTATGACCCCTTTAGGGGTTATTTCAACTACCCTATTGGCTACTGTTTGTGCAAATTCATGATCATGAGTGGTCATTAATAAAGTTCCTTTAAAAGCTTTTAAAGAGTTGTTAAATGCGGTAATACTCTCTAAATCTAAATGATTTGTTGGCTCGTCTAACATAAGTACATTTGCGCGAAGCATCATCATTCTACTAAGCATACACCTTACTTTTTCTCCTCCAGACAAAACAGTGGCTTTTTTTAATGCCTCTTCTCCACTGAATAGCATTTTCCCTAGAAACCCCCTTATGTGTACTTCTTCTCTTTCCTCTTCGGTTTTAGCCCACTGTCTTAACCAATCTACCAAATTACTTTCTGTTTTAAAAAACTCAGAATTATCTGCTGGTAAATAGGATTGATTGGTTGTAACACCCCATTGGTATTGGCCACTTTCTGCTTTTTTATTTCCGTTTATAATTTCATAAAAAGCAGAGGTAGCTCTGGCATCTTTAGAAAAAACAACCACCTTATCTCCCTTTGCGAGGTTAAGATCTACTCCTTTAAACAACAAATCGCCATCTTCAGAAAATGCACTCAAATTTTCCACATTTAAGATTTGGTCTCCTGCCTCTCTTTCTCTCTCAAAAATTATTGCAGGGTACCTTCTCGAAGAGGGTTTAATGTCGTCTACTTTTAATTTTGAAAGCATTTTTTTTCTAGAGGTAGCTTGCTTACTTTTAGCAACGTTAGCGCTAAACCTCATAATAAACTCTTGAAGCTCTTTGGCCTTTTCTTCTGCTTTTTTGTTTTGTTGTGCCCTTTGTCTTAAAGCCAACTGGCTACTCTCATACCAAAAAGTGTAATTACCTGAATAAAGGTTTAATTTTCCGAAATCAATATCTGCAATATGGGTGCAGACTGCATCTAAAAAGTGTCTGTCGTGAGATACAACTATAACCGTGTTTTCATAATCTGCCAGAAAATTTTCTAACCATGAGATGGTTTCATAATCTAAATCGTTAGTAGGCTCATCCATGATCAATACATCTGGATTTCCAAATAAGGCTTGTGCCAACAATACCCTTACTTTTAATTTGGGGTCTAAATCTGACATTAAAGTATAATGAAAAGACTCATTAATACCAAGATTAGAGAGCATTGCAGCAGCGTCACTATCTGCATTCCAACCATTCATCTCTTCAAATTGAACTTGCAACTCCCCTATTCTATCTGCGTTTTTGTCATCATAATCAGCATATAGGCTGTCAATTTCATTCTTAATATCGAATAAGGGCTTATTACCTTTTACCACAGTTTCAAGAACGGTATTACTGTCATAAGCGTTATGATTCTGCTCTAAGATAGACATGCGTTTCCCTGGCTCTAAGTGAACGTGACCCGAGCTTGGTTCTAACTGTTTGGATAAGAACTTCAAAAAAGTAGATTTTCCGGCACCATTTGCGCCAATAATCCCGTAGCAATTGCCCTGAAGAAAGGCTACGTTCACCTCGTCAAATAATACGCGTTTCCCAAATTGAATGGATAAATTAGATACTGATAACATAGAAGTATTTAAAGTTTTTGCAAAAGTATTAATTTATATTTTGCTGGGCTTTGTTTATGGCTACTAATAAATAAGAATAGTCATAAAGCGGGGTCATATTAAGAAGCTAGCATTAGGTTTTTTAACTTGACCTTAACAATATTGGCTATGGTCCATTTGTACCTTTGTGTCATAGGATTATTTATGAAAAAAGGATTCTTAATATTAGTCTGCGTGTTAGCATACAGTTGTGGTGTCATTGACAAGCGCCCCTCTCCCGTATATTTTGGGGGAGAAATTGTCAATCCTACTAATCCTTATGTGGTGTTGTTTAAAGACGACCAAGTCATTGATTCTGCCAAATTAGACAGAAGCAATCGCTTTAAAATTAATTTTATAGCTGAATCTGAGGGACTTTACCACTTTGATCACAGTCCTCAGTTTCATTATGTATATTTAGAAAAAGGAGATAGTCTTAATCTGAGACTTAATACTTTAGAATTTGATGAATCTATTGTGTTTTCTGGTAAAGGAGAAGAAATTAACAATTTTATTGTAGAATTATTCCTTGCAAATGAGGAAGACGATCGAATTGTAGATCAATATTTTCAATTAGAACCAGATGTGTTCAATGAGAAAATTGAATCCATTAGACATGAGAAACTGCAACAACTATCCTCACTTCTCAAAGAGGTATCTCTATCTCCTAGAGCTACTGCATTAATTAATGCAACTATAGATTACAATGCATTTATCTACAAAGAAAAATATCCTTTTTACCACAAGAGAGCAACACATGAGGAAAACCTACACAATATTCCTTCCAAATTTTATTCCTACAGAAAAGAGCTGAGTCTAAATAACAAAGACCTCATTTACTTTAGGCCTTATTATAACTTCATGAAATACCATTTAGGTAATTTGGCCTTTATGGAATGTAAAGAATTTTGTACAAACAACTCAGATACCAAAGGGGCCATTCATTTTAACGAGCACAAGCTAAAACTTATAGACAGTTTAATTCAGGAGAAAAAATTAAAAGACAATCTTTACAGAAATGTAGTGATGCACTATTTACTTAAGGTAAGAGATACTCCAGAAAACACTTTGAGTTTTATGGAGACATTTAAAGCATACAGCCCGGGTAATACACATATGGATGAAATTGACCAATTGTATAATGATATTAATAACCTACAGCCCAACAATAGCATTCCTAATCTTATGGTCCAAAATTCAGATGGAAAGTCTATTGGATTGAATGACATCTCTAAAGATAAAAAAGTGATTTTTTACTTCTGGAGTGCCAAACATGAAAACCATTTTAAGAATGTTCAAGCAAGACTAAACTCTATAGCCTCTCAATATCCGGAACATACTTTTATAGGCATTAACAGAGGCACAAACTATAATGAATGGCAAAGCATGATGGAGCAATACAAACTAAACAAAGCGAATCAATACAGGTCGGAAGATTATGAAATGCTCAAAACGAGTTTGGTTATTGACCACATGAACAAAAGCATTATCATTGAAAACGGACGTATTGTAAATGGTTTTGCTGATATTTTAAATCTGAACTACTAATTACCTTTTTTGTAGTCTGCTAAAAATTGAGCCAAACCTATATCTGTTAATGGGTGCTTTAACAAACCTTCTATCGAAGACAATGGTCCGGTCATAACGTCTGCTCCAAGCTTGGCGCAATCAATGACATGCATGGTATGTCTTACAGATGCTGCTAATATTTGAGTCTCAAAAGTATAATTGTCATACACCTGTCTTATTTCAGCTATGAGATTTAAACCATCTGTAGCAATGTCGTCCAAACGACCGATAAATGGAGAGACATAAGTTGCTCCAGCTTTTGCAGCTAATAGCGCCTGACCAACAGAAAAGACCAAAGTACAGTTGGTTTTAATTCCTTTGTCTGAAAAATATTTAATCGCTTTTATACCTTCTTTGATCATGGGCACTTTTACTACAATTTGTGGATGTAACGCTGCTAAAGCTTCTCCTTCTTTAACCATGCCATCAAAATCTGTTGCAATAACTTCTGCAGAAACATCTCCTGTTACAATATCACATATAGCCACATAATGCTTTAAAATATTGTCCTTCCCTGTAATGCCTTCTTTAGCCATTAAAGAAGGATTGGTGGTTACACCGTCTAAAATACCTAAGTCTTGAGCTTCTTTAATCTGATCTAAATTGGCCGTGTCTATAAAAAATTTCATGTGATTTGTTTTAAAGGAAAGGGTTAATGAATGTTATAAAGATTAAATATAAGTCATTGTATTTAATCAAAAAATAATTTACAAGTTATAATGTTTTGAAAGCATCTTTTCGAATACTTTGCTAGGTAGAAGTTTTTTGAGTACTAAAGAAAATTTCTGCAATGGACTCCCTACCACATAATGAACTTTTGGCTGCTTGGTATTCATTATTTTGTATACAGATTTCGCAACTTCAATTGGATCTGAGCCTTCGGAAACATCTGCATTCATCTGATCGAGATTCTGCTGGTAGAAAGGATGGTATGGGGATGTTTTTTTAGCGGCTACGTGGTATCGGCCAGCGGCAATATTAGTAGCAAAGTCACCTGGGGCTAAAGTACAGCAGTGAACACCAAAAGGCTTGAGTTCCATGCTATAAGTCTCTGTAATAATACTCAAAGAAGCTTTTGAAGCGGAGTAAATACCTCTATATGGTAATCCCATCGCTCCAGCAATGGATGTAATATTAATAATCAATCCAGATTGCTGCTTTCTCATAGCAGGCAAAACTGCTTCAATGACCCGCATTGGTCCTTTGAAATTTGTATCGTAACAATGGTCAATAGCCTCGTATGGAGTCTCTTCTAAGGGACCTGTGATACCTACTCCAGCATTATTTATCAGAACATCTATACGCCCAGAAAGGGATAAGACTTCATTCACAGCAGCCTGTATTGTATCTGGTTTAGAAACATCTAAGGCGAGTAAACTAAAATGGTTAAAATCTTTGTATTGGTCTGGATTTCTTGCAGTTCCATATACTTTGCAACCTTTTTCAGTGAGGTAAATACCAATGGATTTTCCAATTCCTGAAGAAGCACCTGTGATAAAAATTATGGGGAGGGGTTTCATATCTGTTTATGTAAACAAAGAAACAAAAAAAAGGGCAAGCTACCTACATCGCACCGCTACAACCACATACCCTTGCTGTGTTCCCACCCTGGGGGATTCTGTAGGAGCTGGTCGTATAGGACTTGCCCATGCAAATATAATTAAACCTTAAAGCTTTCCGAATTTTTTAGGGATCATTTTAACATCTAATTTATATTAAATACCTTGTGAATTATAAATACACTATAATGAAAATACCTAAAATATTAAGCCTCAGTTTTTTAAGCATTCTTATGTTTGCTTGTAGTGGGACTCAAAAAAAATTACTTCCCTACAGTTTAAAATTATCTAATAAAGACAAGCGCTATAAGCATGGAGATTGGGCTGGTTTTAAAGTAATATCTAATGTAGATAAGGCCCCCGAAACCCTAACGTTTTTTCTAGATGGAAATGCTTTAGAGACTAAAGGAGATAGTGTTAAACTCATAGCAAATAGCCTGGGAAACAAAACTTTAGAGTTGAGGATTAGCGGAGAGAACAATACCTATAAGCTTTCTGAAAAAATTAAAATTTTTGCAGAAAAAGGACCGGATCTTTACACTTATACTATACTAAACACTTTCCCTCACGACATAAACGCCTACACTCAAGGTCTAGAGTTTTACAAAGACACTTTATATGAAAGCACAGGACTTAGGGGATTCTCTAGCCTCAGAAAAGTAGATTTTAAAACAGGTAAAATACTCAAGAAATTAGATCTTCCAGAAGCTATATTTGGGGAAGGAATTACCATTTTGAACGACCGTATTTATATGCTGTCCTGGCAAAGTGGAAAAGGCTTTGTATTCGATCCCGCAACTTTTAAAGAGCTGTCTCAATTCTCTTACGGCCAAAGCAAAGAAGGATGGGGACTCTGTAACGACGGTGAAAAACTCTTTAAGAGTGATGGCTCTCAAAAAATTTGGTTTTTAGACCCTCAAAACCTTAGTGAGGTGAGTCATATTGAATTAGCCACCAACAAAAGCTTTTTTAAGAACACCAATGAATTGGAATATGTCAATGGTCTTATTTATGCTAATGTATACTTAAAGGAAAGTGTCATGGTAATTAACGCTGCATCAGGTGCCATAGAAGGCGTGGTTAATTTTGCTGGATTAAAAAAACTAGTCACCTCCCACCCTGAGCTAGATGTTCTCAATGGAATTGCTTACCATCCGAAAAGAGGCACTTTTTTTGTCACGGGAAAAAAATGGGACAAAATGTTTGAAGTACGTATAGAGAAGAAATAATGTTTGAAAAAAAAATAAGGGTACAACAATGTGATTTGGACGAATTAGAGCATGTAAACAATGTTAAGTATGTAGGCTGGGTTCAAGATATTGCTTTAGAACATTGGAATGAAAAGGCGCCTCTTGAAATGCGGAAAGCATGGGTTTGGGTTATGACAAAACATTGTATAGAATACAGAAAAGCAAGTTTTTTAGGAAATAACATTAGTATAAAAACTTATTTGAAATCCTCTAATGGAGCTATAGCTACTAGAATAGTTGCGTTTTATAATGAAAATGATACCAAAGCCTCAGTGATCTCAACCACCTCCTGGTGCCTCTTAGATGCTAGTACATTTAAACCCAAAAGAATTCCTGAAAATGTGTCGGCTGTTTTTATGAAATAGCAGAATGCTTGTAGCTAAAATGGTGTGAAAATTTATTTGTGCATTGAATAAAACAAAAAAGGGGCTGTCATAAACGACAGCCCCTTTTTTATAATATATATACTAGAAAAATTAAGCATTAAATAAAGCCCTATGCCCCATTAACGCATTCACTTCATCCTTAACCTCTGCTATAGCTGTTTCATTATCTATATTAGATAAAACCCTATCTATAAGGTCTACTACTGTTTTCATATCTGATTCATTTAATCCTCTTGTTGTTATTGCTGCAGTTCCAAATCTAATTCCAGAGGTAACAAAAGGAGATTTGTCGTCAAAAGGAACCATATTTTTATTAGCAGTAATGTCAGCTTGAACTAGGGCAAATTCTGCTTGCTTGCCGTTAATTCCTTTATTTCTGAGGTCTATTAACATCATATGATTGTCAGTGCCGCCAGAAATAATATCATAACCCTTAGCTACAAAAGCTGCTGCCATAGCTGCTGCGTTTTTCTTGACCTGCAACATATAATTTAGAAAATTATCCGTTAAAGCTTCTCCAAAAGCAATAGCTTTAGCCGCAATAATATGCTCTAAAGGACCACCTTGGTTTCCTGGAAATACGGCTAAATCTAACAAAGAGGACATTTTTCTTAAAGAACCGTCTTTTAAAGTAATCCCAAAAGGATTGTCAAAATCATTACCCATAAGTATTAGTCCACCTCTTGGACCTCTCAAAGTTTTATGTGTTGTAGTAGTTACTACATGGCAATGTGGGATTGGATCGTTTAATATACCCTTTGCAATGAGTCCAGATGGATGTGAAATATCTGCTAAAAGTAACGCACCAACTTTATCTGCAATAGCTCTAAATCTTTTAAAATCTATATCTCTTGAGTAAGCAGAAGCCCCTGCAATAATTAATTTAGGCTGCTCTTTAATTGCAATGGCTTCAATATTGTCATAGTTTAATAATCCCGTTTCTTTTTCTACCCCGTAAAAAGTTGGGTTATAGAGGCGTCCTGAAAAATTAACTGGAGAACCGTGGGTTAAATGCCCTCCGTGAGACAAATCAAAGCCTAAAATAGTGTCTCCAGGTTTTAAACAGGCGTGAAAAACAGCTGCATTAGCTTGAGAACCTGAATGTGGCTGAACATTAGCATAAACAGCTCCAAAGAGCTCTTTTGCACGGTCTATAGCAATTTGCTCCACCTCATCTACTATTTCACACCCTCCATAATATCTTTTACCAGGATAGCCTTCAGCATATTTATTGGTTAATACAGAACCTGCAGCTTCCATTACTTGTGGGCTAGTAAAATTTTCAGATGCTATTAGTTCAATGCCTTCTATCTGTCTGGCCTCTTCTTCTTTTATTAAATCAAAAATTAGGGTGTCGCGTTGCATAATGAGCAGTTTATAATTTAAGCCACAAAAATACGAATAGAAGGGCTATAAATGGATGTGTTAGAGAATAAAAATGATCAATTTTATTAAATGATATCAACAATTTAGAGGTTAATTAAATATACTTTTCAATAGATAATTGTAGTAAATCGTAATGTGAATCGTGGGCAACAACAGTTTCATTTTTCAACAAAATTAGTTGTGGTGATTGGTGTAGTACCTGAAATCTACTGGCAACTTCATTAGAAACGTCCCTAAAAGACAATAAGTCCAAAAAGTGAAAATCTGCTCTACTATTAAATTCTATTAGGGATTTTTCTAGTTGTCTGAGTACCATACTACTGATTCCACAGCTAGAAGAGTGTTTGTAAATAATCTGTAACCTCACATTTGATTGCTCTTTAATATCTTCCAATTGTGCTTCACTTTGTAATGATTTCCAAGACAAAGCAGTTACGTTTTTAATCTCTTTATCTGAATCGTTTGTTTTAAAAAAATTTTTAAACATAGGGCATATTTTTCTATGGGTGATTTACAAGACAAAATTACAGTAAAAATTGAAATTAAACTGACTAAATGTCTTGTTTTTAAAGGAGTTAAGCGACCTTTTGTCTGTTTTAACGCTTTGGACCTAACATTGCAGTATTTGAATTAATTAACCCTTAAAACAACACTATATGCAACTTAATAACTTTACCATCAAAGCCCAAGAGGCACTCGGGGAAGCCCAACAAATTGCTATGGGATATTCACATGCAGAAATTGATGTAGCGCATTTATTTAAGGCCTTATTAAAAGCAGACCAACATCTTATGCCTTTTCTTTTAAAGAAAATGGAGGTAAATGTACCCATGCTACAACAGATATTAGATAAAATGTTGGTTCAAAAAGCTACTGTACAAGGAGCGGAAATTGGTTGGTCTAGAGAAGCGAGCGCTGTATTACAACAAGCCATTCAGGAATCAAAAAAAATGAATGACGACTATGTGACCCTAGAACATATATTTTTAGCCATTTTCAATACAAAAAATCAAATGGCTCAAGTATTAAAAGACCAAGGAGGAAACTCAAAAAATTTAGAAGCAGCGATTCAAGAATTAAGAAAAGGAAATAGAGTAGCTTCAAATGACGCAGAAGCCACTTATAATGCGCTTGAAAAATATGCTAAAAATTTAAATGCACTTGCAGAAAGTGGGAAATTAGACCCTGTGATTGGACGAGATGAAGAGATTAGAAGGGTCTTACAAATTTTATCCAGAAGAACAAAAAACAACCCCATGCTCGTTGGGGAGCCCGGTGTGGGTAAAACAGCCATTGCAGAAGGGTTGGCACATAGGATTGTTCAAGGTGATGTTCCAGAAAATTTAAAAGGAAAAACCTTATATGCCTTAGATATGGGTTCCCTAATTGCTGGAGCCAAATACAAAGGAGAATTTGAAGAGCGACTTAAATCAGTTATAAAAGAGGTTACAGATGCCAATGGAGAGGTGCTATTGTTTATAGATGAAATTCACACCTTGGTTGGTGCTGGTGGTGGAGAAGGTGCAATGGATGCAGCCAATATATTAAAGCCCGCATTGGCAAGAGGTGAGCTCAGGGCTATAGGCGCCACTACTTTAGATGAATTTCAGAAATACTTTGAAAAAGACAAAGCCCTTGAAAGAAGGTTTCAAAAAGTGCTCGTAGATGAGCCAAACACAGAGAGTGCTATCTCTATTCTAAGAGGTATAAAAGATAAATACGAAGCGCATCATAAAGTACAAATTAAAGATGAGGCTATTATTAGCGCTGTTCAGTTGTCTCAACGCTATATTACCAATAGATTTTTACCAGATAAAGCCATCGATTTAATGGACGAAGCGGCATCAAAACTCAGAATGGAAATTAATTCTAAACCAGAGGAATTAGATCAATTGGATCGAAAAGTACTTCAATTAGAGATTGAATTAGCCGCCATTAGGAGAGAAAAAAGCAAAGAGGCTGTGAAAACTTTAGAAATGGATTTAGCCAATCTAAAGGAATCAAGGAATGAGATATTCACTAAATGGGAAGCAGAAAAAAACGAGATTGAAGCGATCCAAAAAATTAAACAATCATTAGAGGATTTAAAACTAGAAGCAGAACGTGCAGAGCGAAATGGAGATTTTGCTAAAGTCGCCGAAATTAGGTATGGTCAAACCAAAAGCTTAGAGGATCAGCTGGCAGTGCTGCAAGAAAAATTGAATAATCAAAACAATGAAGACAACTTGATCAAAGAAGAAGTTACCAGTGAAGACATTGCAGAAGTAGTTTCTAAATGGACCGGTATACCCGTGACTAAAATGTTGCAGACAGAGGTAGAAAAACTATTAAGTTTAGAAGAAGTACTTCACAAAAATGTAGTGGGTCAACAGGAAGCTATTATTGCCGTATCTGATGCTATTAGGAGAAGTAAAGCGGGCTTACAAGACACAGATAAGCCATTAGGATCTTTCTTATTTTTGGGAACTACAGGGGTAGGAAAGACTGAATTGGCCAAAACATTGGCCCAATTCTTATTCAATGATCCCAATGCCATGACCCGAATAGACATGAGTGAGTATCAAGAAAAGCATGCCGTTAGTAGGTTGGTAGGAGCTCCTCCAGGTTATGTAGGATATGAAGAAGGCGGGCAGTTAACAGAAGCCATTAGAAGAAAACCTTATTCAGTTGTTTTATTAGATGAAATTGAAAAAGCACATCCAGATACTTTTAATATACTTCTTCAGGTGTTAGATGAGGGAAGATTAACAGACAATAAAGGAAGGGTAGCAGATTTTAAAAATGCGATCATAATAATGACTAGTAATATTGGAAGTAGTTTCATTCAAGATGCTTTTAATCATGAAACAGACATTGAAAAGGCTACAGAACTTGCTAAAGAAGGCGTTTTAAACGCTTTAAAACAACAAGTAAAGCCTGAGTTTATAAATAGAATAGACGACATAGTCATGTTTAGCCCTCTTACACAAGACAATATTAAAGAGATTGTACAAATTCAAATAAAACAATTACAGAAACAGTTAAGTGATAAACAAATTACTATTGATATTAGTCCAGAAGGTATAACAACACTTGCTCTTAAAGGCTATGATCCTCAATACGGCGCTAGACCCCTTAAAAGAGTGATTCAAAAAGAAGTGTTAAACAAACTTTCTAAAGCCATATTAGGTGGTGAAATTCATACCGATAGTGTGGTATTAATAGATAGTTTTGAGGGAGAAATTATTTTTAGATCCCCTGAAAAGATCCAAATATAATACAGTTTATTTGTGCTATTATTTGAAAAAAAGGCCATCTTGATGGCCTTTTTTTTATATTTATAAAAAAATAATAATGCCTACAAAAGCAGACAGGACCAAGCAATTCATCATTGAAAAGGTGGCTCCATTATTTAATAAACACGGTTATGCAGCTACAAGTCTTTTCCATATCACTGAGGCTACTGGACTGACGAAGGGAGCAATCTATGGAAATTTTACCAACAAAGAATCCTTAGCGCTTGCAGCTTATCAGTACAACAGTCATAACTTAATCCATCAATTAGAAAAAGTCATACAATCAAAGACGCATCCATTAGAAAAATTGAGTGCTTTTACCAATTTTTATAAAAATTACCGACAATTCACAACGCCTATTGGCGGATGCCCAATTCTTAATGTCGGTGTTGACGCTCTAGAAAATAATAGTGCTTTATCCGATTCTGTTAAAGAGACCATTAAATCACTAGAAAAAATGGTTACTAAGGTACTCACCAATGGAATTGAAAATGAAATTATTCATGTAAGGGTTTTACCTGCTCAATTTTCAAAACAATTAATCACTATGCTTCAGGGAGCTGTAAGTATGTCTAGTATCACTGGAGATTATAAATACCTCACTAATACTGTAATGTATTTGGATCAATTAATCATAAGGGAAATTAAACTTGTTAAAAACTTTTAAAATGAAAAAATACATTAGCCTATTTTCCTTGTTGCTCATTTCTCTATTCAATGTCACAAACCTTAATGCTCAGCAAAAAAGCGAGCAAACCACAACTGTCTATTTTATTAGACATGCAGAAAAAGACCGATCCAATCCAGATGAAAGAAACCCTCACTTAACAGGACAAGGGATGCAAAGAGCTGAAAAATGGGCCCGCTTTTTTGAAGATGTCCCTATAGATGCAATTTATAGTACAAATTACCACAGAACACAAGAAACAGCTGCCCCAACGGCCAAACAAAAAGGATTAGAAGTAATCTCCTATGATCCTAGAAAATTAGACCCAACTCCTTTAGTTGCTAAACATAAAGGACATACCATTTTGATTGTAGGACATAGCAATACAACACCTGCATTTGTCAATGCTTTTTTGGGAGAGAAAAAACATGAAGATTTGTCTGATTCAGATAATGGCAGTGTATTTTTAGTGCGTTATAGCGATACAGAGAAAATCGCAGTACAATACCATGTAGATTAAGCTACTTAAATGTATTTTTGCACTTATGCAACCTAAGATTAATATTAGAAATAAAAGAGCCAGATTTGAATACGAACTCCTAGATCAATATAATGCTGGTATTGTTCTTGGTGGTACTGAAATTAAATCTATTCGGCTGGGGAAAGCCAATATTACGGAGAGTTTTTGTGAATTTAACGATCGTGGTGAGTTGTTTATTGTCAATATGCAAGTGGAGGAATACAGTCATGGAACACATTACAACCATAAGCCAAAGGCACTGAGAAAACTCCTACTTCAAAAAAGAGAATTAATCAAATTACAAAAAGAAGTTAAAAACTCTGGTCTAACTATTGTTCCCCTACAGCTTTACCTTACAGATAAAGGTTTGGCTAAACTAAATATTGCCCTTGCTAAAGGGAAAAAACTTTACGACAAAAGAGAAGCGATCAAAGAAAGAGATACAAAGAAAGACCTGGCTAGAATTAAGAAGAATTTCAATGCTTAATGTCTTACTTAAAATTTATTTAGTTCATCTTAGAATTTCAATTTTTTGTTTTTTCTTTTGTACCGTTATATTGAAAGGCTATGGTCAAAAACTAGCCAAAACTTTAGCCCCACAATACCAATGGGAATATAGTTACAGTGCCGCTCTACCTTCCTCCCCATTTGATAGTTTACGCCCAAGAACACCTTTTCAAAACTGGGCATTAGGATATGCTTGGGAAAAACCTTTTCCAGATAGAAGTAATAAAAAGTTTTATCTGAGTCCTATACTTCCACAGATAAACCTAAACCGTGTTCAAGGATTTGAGGCCAGCCTTATGGCTTATTATAAAGTAGCCCATCATGCTATTTTTAAAGTAAAATTAAATTATGGATTTTCGGACCGTATTTTCAGACCAACTTTAGCCCTGAGAAAGGACTTTAACCCTCAACACACTTTAATTTTAAAAGCTGGAAATGAATTGCGTCAATTCAATCAATCTCCTGCTATTGTTCCAAGAGCGAACAGTATTAATAATTTATTCTTCGGAAATAATTACGCTAAGTTATACGCATCTCGTTTTTTATCGCTATCCCATTATTACACAGGGAAAAAACAATATAATTTTAAGCTGAAAAACAAAGTGAGTTTGGTTGCAAATTCAGCCGCTTACAATAGTCCAAGCACTTATTTATTTAAAAGTAATGAAGTAGCAGAAAAGGAGATTAATACCATATCTCCATCTGGCATTTCTTTTGGAGGGTTTAATTCGATTAGTCAAATTGAACATGAGCTTGTGGTTCAATTCGGAAGAGAAAACACCTCTAAAACCTATTTTAACCACCTTGGCATAGCTGTAAAAAATAGCGTTCCATTGAATAATCCTGAGTTACTTCACATTAATGAAAGTAGTGTTAATGATATTAGAAAAATATATAAGCCCTATACTCATTGGTCGTTACAACACAAACAATTGATTGTATTTAGTGACTTAGGTCATTTCAAAAGTTTTGTGCAATTAGGTGGTTTTATTAAAAACTCATCACTCCCTTTCACAGATCTAAAACATTTTAATGGAAATGAAACATCTGTAATGAGGGGATCATACTTAGAGGTGTTTGGCCTATTACCATACTATGAGTTCAGTACAAATGGAAAATACCTTCAAGGGCATTTAGAGCATAATTTCAAAGGATTCCTATGGCAAAAATTACCTTTAATAAAAGTGCTGAATCTTCATACTATAGTATCCTTAAAAACACTCTATACTCAAGGTAGAAACCCTTACAAAGAATTAGCTATTGGGCTTGGTAATATTGGAATAGGAAAGACCAAAATATTGCGGGTAGACTTTTTCAAATCATTGCGCAAACAAGAGGTGAATACTGCTATTAGGTTTGGATTGGTTTACTAATTCTTATTTTCTAATAAAGGAACAAACTTAAAGGATCCAAAAGTTTTACGCTCAAATTTTAGCTCACTTAGTCTAGTGTAACGAGTCATTTCTTGCTCTTTGTCTCCCACAGGTATGACTAGATTTCCTCCAACTTTTAACTGTTCTAAAAGAGGTTTGGGAACAAAGGGTGCTCCTGCTGTCACAACAATACCATCAAAAGGTGCCTCTGTTTCTAACCCAATATAGCCATCTCCAAAAAGATGCTGCTTTGGTCTATAGCCGGCTTTTTTAAAAAACAATTGAGCCTTTTTAAACAGCTCAAGCTGTCTCTCAATGGTGTAGACCTGAACCCCCAACGCTAGTAAGATGGCTGTTTGGTAACCACTACCTGTTCCTATTTCTAAAATTTTATCTCCTTTTTTAACTTGTAATAACTCTGTTTGAAAAGCCACAGTATATGGATGTGAAATAGTCTGGTCTGCCCCTATTGGAAATGCTTTATTCAAATAGGCATGAGATTCAAAACTTGAATCTAAGAACAAATGCCTAGGTACTTGCCTAATCGCATCTAATACCTTGACATCTACAATTCCTTTTTCTTGAAGTGTTTTTGCTAAAATATTTCTTAAACCCTGATGTTTAGGTGAGTTGAGCAAGTCTTTGTAATTTAGTGTCGAAGATAAGAAATCTAAAAAAATGATTAATTACAAAATCTACAAAAAGAATGGGTTCATATCCTTATTTTTGTAGATAAAACTAAAACAATATGCTCAAAATTGGCGTTCTTGGTGCAGGACATCTCGGTAAAATACACTTAAAATTAGCACAAGAATCTTCTAAATATCTTTTAGTGGGTTTTTATGATCCAGATGTTAAAGCAAGTAAACTGCTCAGTGAACAAATGGGATACCATTATTTCCAATCCATTGAATCCCTGATAGATGCAGTAGACGTGATAGATATAGTAACGCCTACCCTGTCCCATTTTAATGTGGCGCAAAAAGCGATTACCAAAGGAAAACATGTATTTATTGAAAAACCTATTACAACAACCATAGAAGAAGCCAATACGTTAATAGCTTTGGCTAAAAAACACGGTGTAAAAGGACAGGTAGGGCATGTAGAGCGTTTTAATCCTGCGTTCAAAGCTGCAAAAGAGCACGTTGTAAATCCAATGTTTATTGAAACACACCGTTTGGCTGAGTTTAACCCAAGGGGTACAGATGTACCCGTTGTTTTAGATTTAATGATACATGACATAGATATTATACTCAGTGTAGTTCCATCTGAAGTGAAGGAAATTCACGCTAGTGGTATTGCTGTTATTAGTCAATCTCCAGATATAGCCAATGCAAGAATTCTTTTTGAAAATGGATGTGTAGCTAACCTCACTGCAAGTAGAATATCCATGAAGAATATGAGAAAATCTAGGTTTTTTCAAAAAGACGCTTACATATCTGTAGATTTTCTCGAAAAAACCTCCGAAATAGTTAGAATGAAAGATGCTCCTAAAGATATTGGCCCTTTTGATATGGTGCTACAAAATGCTGAAGGAGATCAGAAACAAATCTATTTTGAAAAACCTGCTATAAAACCCAATAATGCTATTTTAGAGGAATTAGATTCATTTGCTTTGGCAATATCTAATAATAGTACTCCAGTGGTCTCATTACAACAAGGTGGAAAAGCACTTGAAATTGCGCAAAGAATTATAAATTGCTTTTAATGAATAAAATAAAACACATTGCAGTAATTGGTGCTGGAACTATGGGGAATGGAATTGCTCATGTTTTTGCACAATACGGTTTTAAAGTTTCGCTTATTGACAGAGAAACATCTATCCTAAAAAATGCCCTTGAGATCATTGAGGAAAATCTCACTAGACAAGCTAAAAAAAATCAAATTAAAAGTGCTGAAATACCTCAGATATTATCCAGCATTAGCTTGCATAGTAAGCTAGAAGAAGGAATTATAAATGCCGATTTAGTTATTGAAGCAATTGTTGAGGACTTGGAGGTTAAAAAGCAATTATTCAGAAATTTATCTGAAATAACAGCTGCAGATACTATTCTTGCTTCCAATACCTCCTCTATCAGTATTACCCAATTAGCACAGGTCACTTCTAAGCCTGAAAAAGTGATTGGAATGCACTTTATGAACCCTGTTCCTTTAATGACTTTAGTTGAGGTTATTTATGGTCAAAATAGCAGTAAAGAGACCATTGACACTGTTGAATCACTGACTCAAAAAATTGGCAAAACCGCCGTTCACGCAAAGGATTATCCTGGGTTTATTGCTAATAGAATTTTAATGCCTATGATCAATGAAGCCATAGAGACCCTCTTTCAAGGGATTGGCACTATTGAAGGTATTGACGCAATTATGAAAGGGGGTATGAGACACCCTATGGGACCTTTACAACTAGCAGATTTTATTGGTTTAGATGTGTGTTTGTCTATTCTAAATGTATTGTACGATGGCTTTAAAAACCCCAAATACGCCCCTTCCCCCCTACTGATTAATATGGTGAACTCTGGATTGTTAGGCATGAAATCTAAAGCCGGATTCTATCTTTATAATGATCCAAAAAATACTATTGTAAATCCAAGTATTAAAATATAAATATGTCTATTTCAGAAAACCTAAAGTTTTTAAAAAATGAGCTCCCAGAAACGGTTAGCCTGGTCGCTGTATCTAAAACAAAACCATTAGAAGACTTGGAAGAGGCTTACGGATTTGGACAGCGAATTTTCGGGGAGAACAAGATCCAGGAAATGACAGAAAAGTGGCAGCTTTTACCTAAAGATATTGAATGGCATATGATAGGTCATGTCCAAACAAACAAGGTGAAATACATGGCGCCATACGTCTCTTTAGTACACGGTGTAGACAGGATTAAAGTTTGGAGTGAAATACAAAAACAAGGGCTTAAAAACGATAGAATAATTCGCTGTCTCCTCCAAGTTCATATTGCAGAAGAAGAAACCAAATTTGGGTTTTCATCAGAAGAAATAAAAGAAATTATTGCCCGTAAAACACTTTTAGAATTTCCTAATGCCAAAGTTGTTGGATTAATGGGAATGGCCAGCAATTCAGATGATAAAGATAAGATTAGGGGTGAATTTGAGGAACTTCGAAAATTATTTGACTTAGCTAATGAATTGGGATGTGAATTTGAGATACTCTCTATGGGTATGAGTGGAGATTATACTATTGCAATTGAAGAAGGAAGCAATATGGTCAGAGTAGGTAGTAAAATTTTTGGCCATAGAAATTATTAATATGAAGTATGCCATTCTCGACATAGAAACAACTGGTGGAAAATACAATGAGGAGGGAATTACTGAGGTTGCCATTTATCAATTTGATGGGAATGACATTACAGACCAATTTATTAGCCTTGTAAATCCAGAAAAAAGCATTCAGGCCTTTGTTGTAAAACTGACTGGTATTTCTGATAAAATGGTCATAGGTGCCCCTAAATTTCATGAAATAGCCAAAAGAATCATTGAAATTACAGAAGATTGTATTCTCATTGCGCACAATGCACAGTTCGACTATAGAATTCTAAAAACTGAATTTAATCGATTGGGTTACGATTATCAAAGAAAAACACTTTGTACGGTAGATTTATCCAAAAAACTCATTCCAAATATGGAATCTTATAGCTTGGGTAAATTAGTAAGAGCTTTAGGAATTCCTGTATCTGACAGGCATAGAGCCAATGGAGACGCTTTAGCTACACTTAAATTGTTTAAACTGCTTTTATCTAAAGAAGAGGACAACCAAAGTATTTCAGAACTTACCCGATCTGAAAACACAGGTATATTGACGAACAAACAAATAGATTTATTAGATCAAATACCTAATGAAACTGGTTTAGTTAGTTTTCTTGACAAGGAGGATCAAGTCATATATGTCTTGGCCAGTGATCAATTAAAAAAAGACATTACTCAGCTATTTACAAAACAATCTAGTTTAGCTAAAAGTGTAAACAAAAAAATGAGGCAAGTAAAAGTTACCCTAACAGGAAGTCTTTTAATGGCTCAAATGAAATATCAATTGGCATTGACAAAGTTTAGACCCAAATACAATAGAATGCCTACAAAGAAATCTATACAAACAGCTGTGGACATGGACTATCCTTTTCAAGATGGTTTAATGATTGACCGTGGCAGAAACGAAGGAGAAAAGAGTGTTTATAGGATAAAAAATAACAAATTACACTCTCTGGGATATGTTGAATTAAATTACCAACTTAACAATCAGGCTATTTTAGATCAATTACTCAATACGGTAATAGAAAACAATCCATTGAAAAAGATACTTCTCAGCAGCCATTTAAAAAAACCACTGAAATTACATTCCTTAGAAGTCAAATAATTAAATTATCTTATAAGAGCAATAAGTTAATCTATTATAGCCTGTATTCTGTTACCTCATAATAAAAAACTGATTTTGAAATCGAATACTTTAAAAAAAATCAAAATAAAAGTTCACGAAATCATTTACGAAGCAGACACCCCTATAGGAAAAGCTTTTGATGTGCTGTTGGCAGCTTTAATTCTTTTTAGTGTACTTATTGTTATGCTGGAAAGCGTGCCTAGTATAGATTTAAAATACCACAAACTACTCTTGGGGTTTGAGTGGGGAATAACCCTATTTTTTACTTTGGAATACTTTGCTAGGGTTTTTTCCATTGAGAAGCCTAAAAAATACATATTTAGTTTCTATGGGATCATTGACCTTTTAGCCACAATACCCCTGTATCTATCCTATATTTTGGCAGGATCACAAGTCCTATTAGCTTTAAGAGCATTTAGGTTATTAAGAATATTTAGAATTCTAAAGCTAGTGAGTTTTTTAGGAGAAGCTTCTGTATTAAAGCAAGCGCTTATAGACTCTAGGAATAAGATTTTAGTGTTTATTTACGCGGTACTTATACTTTGTGTGATTATGGGTACTTTCATGTATTTGATCGAAGGCAGTGAAAGTGGCTTCACTAGTATACCCAGAAGTATTTATTGGACCATAGTAACCTTAACAACGGTTGGCTATGGAGACATAGCGCCACAAACACCGCTAGGTCAATTTGTAGCTTCCATTATTATGATTCTAGGTTATGGAATTATAGCAGTGCCTACGGGTATAGTTACGGTAGCATTTAATAAGAATAAAAATGCTGCTGTAATAACAAACACGAAATCATGTCAGCAATGTGGTGCAGAGGATCATAAAGATGGTGCGGTATTCTGCTTTAATTGTGGGGCTAAATTATGAATAATACCAAGCATTTAATTTCAATTATTGGACCTACTGCTATTGGAAAAACCAGTTTAGCTATTGCGCTTTCTAAAAAGTACAGTGCACCTATTTTATCGTCAGATTCTCGTCAATTTTATAAAGAAATGCATATTGGTACTGCGGTACCTTCAGAAGAAGAGCTTTCTGCTGCACCACACTTTTTTATTCAACATAAAAGCATTGAAGACAACTATAGTGTTGGTGATTTTGAAAGAGAAGCCATGGCCTTTTTAAATAATCATTTCTTAAAAAATGACGTAGCTATTATGGTTGGAGGTAGTGGCTTATATACAGATGCTGTTTGCAAGGGTTTAGATAAATTTCCAGAAGTACCAAATCACATAAGAGCTGATTTAAATGAATCACTAGCTCATTTTGGACTTGAAAAACTTACTAATAAGCTTAAAGAACTAGACCCAAAAACATTTCACCAAATTGATATAGACAATCCAGTTAGGGTTATAAGAGCACTTGAAGTTTGTTTGGCATCCGGAAAACCCTACAGTAGCTTTTTAAACCAACCAAAAAAGAAGAGACTATTTTTAGTTCATACTATTAACATTTCTGCACCAAGAGATACTTTATATGAAAGAATAAATCTAAGGGTAGACCTAATGATTAAAAACGGACTTGAAGAGGAAGTTAGGGGCTTATTTGATCAAAAAAAATTGAATGCACTTAACACAGTTGGCTACAAAGAGCTCTTTAATTATATGGAAGGCAAAATAACAAGAGAAACAGCTATAGAAGAAATTAAGAAAAACACTAGACGTTTTGCAAAAAGACAATTGACTTGGAACCGAAAGAATACAGAAGCTTTAGTGGTAAACTATCAAAATGCATTGGAAGAAAGCATGACTTATCTGGATAAAGTCATACCCACTTCACAGAATACAACAAATAGTTAAATTGGCCTAGGCCTCTTTGTTTACAACCAATCTAAAGCCTTCTCCATGTATGTTTATAATTTCTACATTAGGATCTTGTTTTAAATATTTACGCAACTTGGCTATATACACATCCATACTTCTAGAGGTGAAATAATTGTCGTCTCTCCATATTTTGGTTAAAGCCAATTCTCTGGGCATTAAATCATTTTCATGAAGTGCTAACATGCGAAGAAGCTCATTTTCTTTAGGGGAAAGTTTTACTGGATCCTCCGTGTTAAATTGTAAAAATCTCAACTTAGAATTTAAATGAAAATTTCCAATGGAAAATTCAAATTGTTTACTATCTGCAGAAGTAGCAACAGATTTTCTCTGGAGAATTGCTTTTAATTTTAAAAGGAGCACTTCAGAGTCAAAAGGCTTGTTCAAATAATCATCTGCTCCAGCTTTATATCCAGCTAGAACGTCTTCTTTCATAGTCTTAGCTGTCAAGAATACGATTGGAATTTGCTCATTTTTTTCTCTAATTTCTCTCGCTAATGTGAATCCATCCTTGTAAGGCATCATGACGTCTAAAATACACACATCAAAATCTTCTTTTTTAAATTTTTCAAAACCTTCCATACCATTTTTAGCTAGAACAACGTCAAAATCATTCATTACTAAATAGTCTTTGAGAATACTTCCAAAGTTTGGATCATCCTCTACCAATAAAATTTTTTTATTTACTATTTCCATAAGTCATTATTTTATTTATTAATGGGGAGCTCAACAAAAAACGAACTACCCTTACCTTTTTCACTTTTAGCATACACTTTACCACCATGGTTGTCTACAATTTTTTTAACATACGCCAAGCCTAAACCATGTCCTTTCACATTATGAATGTTTCCTGTATGCTCTCTATAAAATTTCTCAAATACTTGCTTTAAAACTGCAGGACTCATCCCTGCTCCTTTGTCTTTGATTTCAACTATGACAAATGATCCTTTAGTAGTAGTAAATACATCCAATTCAGGTGCTCCTGGAGAGTATTTAATCGCATTGTCTAGTATATTAACAAATACATTGGTCAAATGCATTTCGTTGGACATAACATTGACTGATTCTATCTCAAAATGAGTATTTACATAACCTTTTCTGTCAGAAACAATTAGACTAATGTGTGTTATAGCGTCCTCTAATATTTCGTGAATTAAATGAGGGGCTTTTTGAATTTCCAACTGATTTTTATCTAGCTTAGATATTCGTAATACATTTTCTACCTGCGCATGCATACGCTTATTTTCCTCTTTGATCATAGTAGCGTAACGAATTACCTTTTCATGATCATCTATAATTTTAGGGTTTTTTATTGCTTCTACAGCTAAATTAATTGTAGCTATTGGAGTTTTAAATTCATGGGTCATATTATTAATGAAATCAGACTTTATCTCAGAAATTTTCTTTTGCTTAATCAATTGGTACATTACTGAAATAAATGCAACAATAATCACTAGTGTAAAAACAACCGAGAGTAAGGCCATTCCAAAAATTGAACCTAATAAAAAAGTGTTCTTCTTAGGAAAACTTAGGTGTAAGGAAAAGTTACTATTACCTAAACCATCTTCAAAAAGAGGTGCTTTATAAGGAGAATTTGGATCGTACTTAAACCTATTAGATTTAATCCTTGTAGGCAAATCCTGGCTATAAACACCATATTCAAATGGTATATCTAACCCCCTGTTTCTTAGCTCTTTATCTAATTGCAATGCTATTTCTTGCTTAGTAACCCTATTATGAATAGGAATTTTACTGGCACTTTCTTTATATACGTTGTCAAATACAGCTCGATCTGTTTCAGAGAGTCCTTCATTAATAATCAACTTTTCTATTGGAGTAATAGTGTAAGTACTTCCGTCTAAGCCATAGTTTTCTTTAAATCTAATTCTTGACCTTTGACTAGTATAACCTTTTAATACAGTGCTATCAATCCCTGTTATATTGTCAAAAAAACTTGAGGCAATATTGTAATCTTCTTCTAAAATACCATGAGAATAAACCATGGTTTCATTAGTGTTTAAGTTCCTATCAAAAAAGAAAAAGTTTTTTAAATGCGAACTCTTAGGCGTACCCAAACTGTCCTTTAACTTTAGAAAATTATCGTAATAAGAAGAAATTTCTCTTTTGGCAATTTTGTCTGTCACTTTAACGAGAACCTCTACGACGATGGTTTTAAATTCTTCCTCTTTAAAATCTACAGATTTTTTAATCCAATACCCCTGTATAAAAATAATGCCTAATAAGGCAACACTCATAAACACCATTAAGGGAATTAGAATACGTTTTTTCATCTCAATTAAATATGTTAACAAAATTAATTATTACTATTTAATTAAGACATTTATTAAACATAATATTAACATTTAAGTTAATATTTTATAAGTTTATATCTAAATAACTAATTTATTATGAATTTCTTTAGTTTTTAACAATGTTTTTGCTAAGTCTTGATTTTGAATGACAAAATCTGCTTTTTCCACATTTTCATTATCAGATAATTGCGCATTCATAATATCCGAAACCTGTGACATAGTCTTTGAATCTCTTTTAATGACCCTTTTAATTCTATCATCTACAGGCGCAGTAACCAAAATCAATGCGTCAAAAGCAGCTTCCTTGTTATTTTCAAAAACCAAGGCTGATTCATAGACTACATAGGGTGGTTTATTGTTTTTATTTGATACGCTTAATAACCACTTTTCAAAGTCTGCATTCACTGCAGGGTGTACAAGTTCATTCAGTGCATTTCTTTTTATTGGATCACCAAATATCTGAGAAGAAATGTAAGATTTATTCAGACCTCCATCAGTTAAATAAGCCTCTTTACCTAGGAGAGACTCAATAGCATCTTTTAAAACTAAATCAGCTACCATAAGCTGTTTAGCAGTTACATCTGAATGGTATACTGGTATGCCAAATGATTTAAAAAAATCACATACAGTAGTTTTACCCACCCCAATACCTCCAGTTATAGCAACTACTTTCATGCTAATTATTATTTGTTAATATATATTCAACGCCTATTGATTCCGCTAAATATGCCTTAATAATACCCTTATTCTTTATTTCTATTTTAGGCATTAAAACATTTGTGATCTGATTCTTTTCAAAAGGATATTCAACATACAACTCCACATCCGTATCACTAATATTTCTAAGCAACTCTGTAGGAGCAGCAACAATCACAGACAATTTACTGGGGAAAAATTTAACCCTATATTGAGCAGGAAGTCCAATAGCCTTTACATTTAATTCAAAAGAAAGTTCTGAAAAAGAAGCTGTCTCTATAGAAACTTTTGCTCGGCTAGGAATAAAGTTTAATTGCCCACTTTCTGAAATATTTTTAAAAGGTATTAAGGTATCTAAAGACCTGTTTAACTGGCTAATCATTAATTTTTCTGTCGCGACAATATCCAGGACAGAAATATCACTCAAAGCTCCAAGCACTGTGACACTATCTGTTTCTAATGAAACTGTTTTTAAATAGTAATTAGGCGCAGTCTTAATGTCACTTTCTAAACGAATGGCTATTTTTCTTTTAGATAATTTTACAAAATCAGCTATTATAGGCGTACCCGATTCAAAACCGATCACTTCAATTCCTTCCTCAATTTGTGATTTAAATTGAGCCAACTGCATGGACTCATTTAAAACATATGTTCCTTTGCTAGACAAAACAGCATTATTGACGTCCAACACTAAAAACGGCTTAAACAGTGTTAATGACAATAGTCTAAATCCACTTGAGCGCACTAATAAGTTTACTTTTTTAGGCAACTCATTAGACAATTGATAGTTGTGATTAGAATTTTCAAAATTTAAATTAAATGGGACAGCCTTAAGATAGGTTTCGTTTAAATTTTTCAAAAACCACACAAAAGAGGCTGCAAGTAAAAACAGGACAAATCGCCTGACTTGATTTTTTTTAAAAAAAGCAAAATTAAATTTACTCATCCCCTCTTTTAAAGTACAAGTTAGGAAAGATTTCTTCAAAAGGTTTATCCGAAAGTTTAAGACGAATTTTAGTTTTTAAAAAACCCCATCCGTATCCAAACATTTGAATAAAGAGCGCTGGAATTACACTAAGCGCTACCAGAAAACTTCCTTCCTTAATAAAGGCAGCAATAAATAACAACCCAATATATAATCCCACTAATAATAAAGGCCATTTATAGCCTAGTATACCTAAAATCACAACCGTTAAAATGAATAAAATAAATAAGGTTGGTAGCCAAAATGTGGATTTAGAATACTTTGGATATTGCTTCATTAAAATGGGACGAACACTACCAAATGCATGAACTTGCTTAAAAAACAAACGCCAACTAATTCTTCGCTTATGAAACACAAATGCCGTTTCAATAAAAGATGAAACATACCCTAATTCCCATAATCTTATAGATAAATCAGGATCTTCTCCAGGATGAATTCTTCCAAAACCTCCACTACTCAAAAAAGCTTCTTTAGAAATACCCATATTAAAACTTCTAGGCTCAAATTTTTGTATGGATTTAGCACTCCCCCTTATACCTCCAGTTGTTAAGAAAGAAGTCATGGAGAAATTAATTGCTTTTTGTAGTGCAGAAAAAGTATGATCTGCAGCATCAGGGCCACCAAAAAAATCCACTTTATGAATGGATAAAAAAGACTTCACCGCGCTTAAGTACCCAACAGGCAAAACACAATCAGAGTCTAGAATGATAAAATAATCTCCTTTAGCCCTTATCATTCCAAAATTTCTTGACGCGCCAGGACCTGAATTAGGTTTAAAAAAATAAGAAATTGGCAATCTATTTTTAAATGAGGCTACAACCGCTTCACTCGTTATTGTTGAGCCGTCTTCTATGACTAAAACCTCAAAAACTTCCGTGTCCTGATCACATAAGCTTTCTAAAAGCTCTTTAATTTCCTCAGGGCGGTTGTAAACAGGGATTACAAAACTAAATGTTTTAGTCATAGTCATTACTTTAAACAAAGAAGCCATCTAAGTAGATGGCTTCTTTGCAAAATACTAGTGTTTATTTTGAAAAGTACTCTATCACTTCCTGACTCACTCCTGTATTAGAAAAACCACCATCATGAAACAGGTTCTGCATGGTCACTTTTCTAGTTAGGTCTGAAAACAAACTCACTGTATAATCTGCGCAGTCTGCTGCTGTTGCATTTCCTAGAGGAGACATTTTTTCTGCATAAGAAATAAAACCATCAAAGCCTTTAACCCCTTGACCTGCAGTAGTTGGTGTTGGAGATTGAGAAACTGTATTTACACGTACTTTTTTTTCTTTACCAAAAAAGTATCCAAAACTTCTACCTACAGATTCTAAATAAGCCTTATTGTCTGCCATATCGTTGTAATCTGGAAAAGTACGCTGCGCAGCCATATAAGTTAAGGCTACTATACTACCCCATTCATTCATTGCATCTGCATGATAAAGTGACTTCATTACCTTATGAAATGACAAGGCAGAAACATCCCATCCTTTAGTCGTAAAGTCATAATTCTCATCTGTATAAGCCTTTCCTTTTCTCACATTTACAGACATACCTATGGAATGTAATACAAAATCTAACTTACCTCCTAATATTTCAGTAGCCTGAGCAACTAAATTGGCCAAATCTTCCTCATTTGTAGCATCTGCAGGAATAATTTGTGCACCAGTTTTGTCTGCAAGATCTTTTATTTGTCCCATCCTCATAGCAATTGGTGCATTCGTTAAAACAAAAGAACCCCCTTCTTCATGAACTCTCTCTGCTGTTTTCCAAGCAATTGAATTTGGATCTAATGCACCAAAAATAATTCCTCTTTTCCCTTTAAGTAAATTGTAAGCCATATGTATATATTTGTTTAATGCGCGTAAAGATATTAAAAATAGTTATGCTAATAGCTGCTTTGCATGAGCAATAGCTGAGTCGCTCAAGGCCTTTCCTCCTAGCATTTCAGCTATAGCAACTACTCTTTGCTCTTTATCTAATAAGGTTAATTGGGTTTCAGTTTTTAAACCATCGTCTGATTTAAAAACCATTAAATGATTGTCCCCCTTGGCGGCAACCTGGGGTAAATGTGTGATAGAAATTAACTGTATATCTTTTCCCATTTCTTTCATAATCTCTGCTATTTTAGTAGCAACCTCTCCAGAAACACCTGTATCTATTTCGTCAAAAATTATGGTAGGAAGTGAAACATGGGCAGACAATATTGCTTTAATACCCATCATAATTCGAGATAATTCTCCTCCAGAAGCCACCTTTTTAAGTGATCCAAAGTCTTGTCCCGAATTAGCAGAAAACATAAAAGAAATTAAATCCATTCCTGACGGCGAGAAGTCTTCTATTTCCTCCAAATGCACCTTAAATACTGCTTTGGGCATTTCTAATAAACGCAATTTATCGGTAAGCTTAACAATAAAATCTGGAATTGTTTTTTGCCTATTTGACCTAATCTTATAAGCTTTGGCTAACAATTTATCTTTTAAATTTAAAACCTTTTCTTTTTGAAGTTTAATTTTATCTTCCCCAGATACTACATGATCTACTTTAATTTTTAAATCAGAACGAATCTTCATTAAATCTACCACGCTATCTACTTGATGCTTTCTAAACAAATCATAAATTTTCTGCAATTTTAAATTCACTTCTTCTAACAACTGAGGATCTTCTTGAGTAGATTCTAATGCATTAGACTGTAATTCCTCAGAAAAATCTAGTAGCTCAATTTGAATAGCCTTAAGCCTTCTCACTAAATCACTATAATTACTACCATATCCGCTGAGCTTTTGAATATGCTGATTTAGGAATTGTAATTGATCTACAATACCAGTATTTTCAGTCGTTAAAAGCTGTACCGATCGAGACAAGTAATTAGAAATATCAGAAGCGTTTTCTAATTGTAGTTGCTGGTTCTCTAGGTCTTCTAAAACGCCCTCTTTCAAAGAAAATGACTCAATCTCTTCTAATAAAAATGCATTGTAATCTAATTGTTTAAGCGCTTGAGCATGATTGTTCTCTAAAATATTGAGTTCATTTATCGCTTGCTGGTAGTCCAAAAAAATGTTCTTGTACTCCTCCAAAAGACCAAAGTGACCAGCTAGACCGTCAATTACTCCCAATTGATATTGAGCATTGAATATGTCTAGGGTCTGATGTTGAGAATGAATATCTATTAAAAAAGAAGACACTTTTGAAATGACTTCTAAGGTTACTGGAGAATCATTTACAAAAGCCCGGGATTTTCCACTGGGCAACAATTCTCTTCTAAGTATACATTGATCAGTATAATCTATTTCATTTTCTAAGAAAAATTCTTTTAAAGCAGGATATTTAACTACATCAAAAACAGCTTCAATAATACATTTTTTAGTTGAGTCTCTCAACAAAGCTGTTTCTGCTCTTTTCCCCAAAACAAGAGATAACGCACCTAATAAAATAGATTTCCCAGCACCTGTTTCGCCAGTAATAACGGAAAAACCTGGTCGCAAATCTATCTCTAAATGATCTATAAGCGTAAAATTATGTATCTGGAGTGATTGTAACAAGGGTCAGTATAGAATTAATAAATGTATTGAAAAACACTAAGTAAATATACACTTAAAACAAAAGATGGAAAAGAGATTATTTAATATCTGACCAATAATTACCAAATAAAGGCGCAAGTGTTTGTAAAGATTTAACCAAGCCTTTGGTGTCAACATTTGGACCGGCAACAAAGAGTTCTTGAATTTCTTTTGCCTTAGCATCAAAAAAACCTTGAACCAATGTTCTGTGTGTTCCATTGTTGCCAAAAGACTGGATATAGGATATGGCTTTAATTATTTCTGTTTTAGCTTTTAAAGGATCTACATGCATTTTATCTAAGCCGTTTAAATGATATTCGTACAGTGCTTTCTTAAACATTAATGACTCACTTGAGACCAATAAGTTTAAAAACAAAGGTTTATTAAATGCCTTGTTATTAAGGGTCCATCCAGAAAAACCATTTGCTTGTGCCATTCCCAATACATTCTGAGCTTTTCTATAGTAATAGTCTCCTCCATTGAAGGCATAAGTGTCTGCGTCTAGTGCAATCAAAACCCAAGCATAAAATGAAAAAACAGCCACCAAATTACTATCTACCCTATTTTCATTGAGAACCAATGGCGTAAATTCTTGAAAATTAAACGCAATTGCAGGATCCCTTAATAGTACCAAAGGAGACTCATAGTTGGTTCGATAAATGGGCCTTGAACTCTGAATTTGCAAAGAGCCCTCAAAGCTATTGTCTTGATAATTACTAATATTAAGGTATATATTAATAGCTATACGCTCTGAAGCAGCCATTTTCCTTCCTGAAAAAGAAGTGCTGTTCATAAACTCAGTTAACTGATTTTCGAGATTTTGAAAAATTTCAGTATTAGATTGATTAATCCTCGATGCATCTACTTGGATATTGGCTTTGAAATCTTGAGAAAATGAAAAAAGTAATCCACTGAGGAACATAAAATTAAAAAGAAAAAAAGGCTTCTTTACGTCTCTCATAATTCCTTTAAAATTTCAGCCCAAATATCAGTTGCAACTGCGCTCTTTGACTTTAACGGGAATGACTTTAAACCATTTTTTTTAGATAAAAATTGAATTTTATTGGTATTATGTCCAAAACCAGCTCCAGGATCTTCTAAAGAATTTAAAACTATCGCATCTAGATTTTTAGTCTTAAGTTTTTTAGTGCCGTTTTTTAAAACATCTTGAGTTTCTAGAGCAAAACCTAAGACAAACTGATGTTTTTTAATTTTAGCTAAACCAGCAATAATATCTGGGTTTTTAACTAACTCAATATGAGGGTTTGCAAAAGATTCTTTCTTGATTTTCTGGTCATGTACATGTGCTGGTCTATAATCAGCTACTGCAGCTGCTCCAATAAATATATCTGAGTCCTGAAAATACTCTAATACAGCATTGTTCATTTCTACAGCCGTTCGAATGCGAATCACTCTTATTGTTTCGTCCTCAATCTCAAGCGATGTTGGCCCGCTAATCAATATTACTTCTGCCCCTAATTTTAAGGCCCGCTTTGCGAGTTCATACCCCATTAAACCACTAGAGTGATTTCCAATAAATCTTACTGGATCAATAGGTTCATAAGTAGGACCTGCTGTGACAATGACTTGCTTTCCAAATAAAGGCTGTCCTTCCCTAAGGTGATTGACTATAAAGGACATAATGTGCTCAGGTTCCGCCATTCTACCCGCACCACTTAATCCGCTAGCCAGAAGCCCATCTTCTGCAGGAATAATAGCATGGCCAAAAGACACTAATCTATCTAAGCTCTCTTTGGTACTTTTGTGCTTATACATATCTAGATCCATAGCAGGCGCTATAAAAACAGGACATTTAGCAGATAAATAAGTAACTAAAAGCAAATTATCTGACTGACCATGAGCCATTTTAGAGAGGGTATTGGCTGTAGCTGGGGCCACTACCATAATATCTGCCCAAAGTGCGAGAGCGACATGATTATTCCAGCTCACACTGCCCTGGTCATCTTCAATAACAAAAGAAGAGGGTACAGCATTTTCACTCAGTGTAGCTAGCGTAAGTGGAGAAACAAATTGGCTGGCACTGTCTGTTAGAATAACCTTAACAGAGGCGCCAGCCAATTTAAAAAGCCTTACTAAATAAGGGGTCTTGTAAGCAGCTATTCCACCACTAATCCCAATCAGGATATTTTTCCCCTTAAGCATAATGCTTATATTTCTTTAGAAGTATCTCTGTAGTAAATTTTACCTTCCAACCACTCTAAAACAGCCATAGCATGCGCTTTAGGTAATTTTTCGTAAAATTTAGACACTTCAATCTGTTCTTTATTTTCAAAAACCTCTTCTAAACTATCACTATAAGTAGCAAACTCCTCTAATTTTTCTAGAAGCTCCTTCTTAATTTCAGCATTAATTTGAATGGCACGCTTTGCAGTAATAGAAATAGCTTCGTAGATATTTCCTGTAGGTGCGTCAAACTTGTCTCGGTTAACGGTCACTGTAGATGCTGCTGCTTTTGAATTTTTTAAATCATTCATGGTGTTTGTCTAATAAATTATTTGGTGATCTCTAAGAGCTCTTTTTCTAGTTTCTCTGAAACTTGATTCGCTTCTTCGAGGTATTTTGAGTTAGGATAATATTTAATCAAAGTTGCATAAGCTTCTTTAGCATTCTTGATACGGTCTTCCTTCTTATCAGCAACGCTGTAAAAAGCAATACTGTTTGCAGTAGCTAATTGATAGTACATTACGTCTTCTCTGTAAGGAGAACCAGGAAAATCTACTAAAAAATTATTCAAAGCCTCTTCAGCCGCAAACAAAATAGTATAGTCAAATCCTACAGCAATTTTGTAGTATTGTTTGGCAATCTCATAGGCTTTTTGTTCTTTCTTTATCCTGAGCTCTTTAGCCAATATATTAGCCTCTTCTACATAGGGAGATTCCCCGTATGCATTGATGAAATTTTGAAGTTTTGAGAGCGCTTTGTCTGTATCTGTTTGATCTAAAGAATATTTTGGAGACAACTCGTAATAACTCTTTGCACTAAAAAAAGCCGCTTCTATTGACTTGTCACTATTGGGATACGATTTCAAAAATCTTTCGAACTGATACCCTGCTGTATTGTAATCTTTAATCTTAAAATAACTATCTGCGAAAAAAAACAATACGCGCTCTCCCTGAGGCTTGCCTATATACTTTGGCGCAATTTGCTCAAAGAGACGATTTGCTTGTCTGTAATCACCCTCTTTATAAAAACGCTCCGCAGCGTCGTATTTAACCTTTGTGTCTGTAGATTTTAGCGCCTTTTGATATTCATTACATGAAACCAAACTCAGGCTAGTACAGAGTATTATGAGGGCTAATTTTTTATTTAAAAACATCTTGCAAAATTAAGGAATCCAATTGGATATAAAAAACAATTTTTCACAAGGCTACAAAGCGCTTAAAGCGCTGATATACTTGAGTAACAAAAATGCAAAATTATACATGAATTTACAGATGTTCTCAACCTAAACTTAAGTTAAAATTATGACACCGAAGAACCTAGCATACTAAGAGATTTTTTTAACTTATTTTGCAATTCCACTGATGCTGAAACCAAAGGCAACCTCACTTGTAATGGAAAGGAATCCAAAATATTCATTAAGGCTTTTACCCCACAAGGGTTGCCTTCTTCAAAAATTGCTTCAATCAGGTCTTGCAATTGCTCATTTAAACGATTCGCCTCTGAAGAGTGTCCATTAAGAGCACTATGTATAAGATCTGAAAATTGGGCGGGTATTGCTTGTCCTATTACTGAAATTACCCCAGAACCTCCAGCTAGAGTGGTTTGATAAGCAGTGGCGTCGTCTCCAGAGATTATTAAAAAACCCTCTGGCTTGCTAGATAACAGCTGTGCTATCTGTTCCATATCTCCTTTAGCTTCTTTAATTCCAATTACATTTGGATTAGAATGAGCAATTTCTAAAGTAGTTTTTGGCAGCATATTTACCCCTGTCCTAGAGGGAACATTATACAGTATTACAGGGATTGGCGCTGCATTTGCAACCTCTGAGAAATGTGCTTTCAAGCCTTCCTGGGTCGGTTTATTGTAATAGGGTGTTACCGACAATATAGCGTCAAAATGAGTAAAGTCTGTAGCTTTAATTTTTTGAACTAGCGCATGGGTATTGCTCCCTCCCATTCCTAAAACTAGGGGAACTCTTGAATTATTCTCTGCCACTACCGTATCAATAACCAGTTGCTGCTCTTGGTCACTCAGTGTAATAGTTTCTGCTGTAGTCCCTAGTACGACCAAATAGTTAATACCAGAATTGATATTATGATTTACTAATTTTTTTAACGCAACTACATCTACCTCATTTTGAGCGTTAAAAGGAGTCACTAAAGCAGTTCCAGTTCCAATAAATTTAGTCATTATCTACAGTTAACTTTTGAATATAATTATGGAGTACTTTGAACAATGATGGCGTATTCTCTGGCAATTGATTTATGATTAAATCTGCTGTCTTATCTTCTTGAAAACCAATCCTGATAAGTGCTGCAGTTTTTAAACTCACAAAGGAAACACTAGGCTCGTTATGTGTATGAAAATTAATTAAATGAGTATATTGTGTTTCACAAAAAGAGCTTACACAAGGTTGCACAACACCTTCAAACCAACTTAAATTTTCGTTGATCTTGAAATAAGCATATTGGCTTTTTGTAGGATTCTTTGAAAAACCCAATACATTAAGCTGCTGCTGTTTCAAATTAAAATTACTTAAGAGATTTTGCACTAAGGTGTCTGCGTCATACATATCTAAATCAATGATAAGACCAAAATTTGTAAGTCTATTTCCTTCAATAGGTCTGATTAGATCCTGATGCAACATTCTTGAGCACTTTCGTTTTAATAACAAAAGCTTTAGAGATTTTACCAATTGATCAAAGAACATATACCACTGTTTGAGTGATTACAGAACAAAGATACTTATAAGTATGTTTATTTTTTTGCAACATTATGTTATATATATAACAATTAAGAAGTCATTTTTAATAAGTCTCCTACTGAAATAAGTGGAATATTAAGAGATATTGCTTTTGCTTTTTTGCTTGGTCCCATTTGATCTCCAGCCAATAAATAGTTTGTTTTTGAAGACAGTGAACCAACGACCTTTCCGCCGTTTACTTCGATAAGATCCTTTAGCTCAGGTCTGGAATAAGTTTCAAAAACACCTGATATTACAAAATTAAGCCCCGAGAGTTTATGTCCCTGCATTTTAAACTCATTAGAAAGTTCCATCTGTAAACCATATGAAATAAGTCTATTGACCAGTTCATTATTATAGGAATCTTCAAAAAACGCCAATACACTTTTTGCTATTACATCTCCTATTTCATCTACTGCAATAAGAGACTCATAATTTGCCGCTCTTAGTGCAGAGATAGAACCAAAGCTACGCGCAAGTTTTTTGGCAACAGTTTCTCCTACAAACCTTATACCCAATCCAAAGAGGACTTTTTCAAAAGGTATCTGCTTGGAAGCTTCTATTCCATTTAACATATTATCTACAGATTTTTGAGCCATTCTATCCAACTTAATTAACTGGATTGGATTAAGTGTGTATAAATCTGCATATGATTGAATGAGTTTGCTTTCATATAGGAGTGAAACTGTTTCTTCTCCTAAACCATCAATATCTAAAGCTTTTCTAGATATAAAATGACTGATTTTTCCAATAATTTGTGGTGGACAATCACGTTCATTCAAGCAAAAATGCTTTGCGTCTCCAGCTACTCGATGAAGGAGGCTACTACATTTAGGGCAGTGGGTTATATACTTTAGGCTCACAGCATTTAAGGGGCGTTTAGAGAGATTTACACCTGTTATTTTTGGAATAATCTCCCCCCCCTTTTCAACAAATACCGTATCTCCTATTCTAATGTCTAGCTTTTTTATCTGATCTGCATTGTGTAATGAAGCTCTCTTTACCACTGTTCCTGCGAGTAGCACAGGGCTTAAGTTTGCTACTGGTGTAATTGCACCTGTCCGACCTACCTGATAATCAATAGATTCTAATTCACTCTCTACTGAATCTGCTTTGAATTTATAGGCCATTGCCCATCTTGGACTTTTTGCGGTGTAACCTAATTTTGCCTGAAACTCTAAGGAGTTTACTTTGACCACAACGCCATCTGTTTCATATGGTAACTCATGTCTAGCGGTGTCGTAAAACGAAATAAACTCTAGGACCTCCTCTATACTACCACACTCTCTGGCTGTATTTGGTACTTTAAACCCCCAAGAGGCCGCTTTTTCTAAAAATTCGGACTGGGTCTTTATATGAGGAAAATTCCCTGCCAATTGATAAAACAAACAATCCAAACCCCTTTGTGATACTATAGAAGGATCTTGAATTTTTAAACTTCCAGAAGCAGTATTTCTAGGATTCATAAAAGGTTCTTCTCCATTAGAAACCCTCAAATCATTTAATCTTTTGAAATTTTCAAAAGGCAAAACAACTTCTCCCCTTATTTCGAAAAAACTGGGATAATCACCCTTTAATGTCAATGGAATTGATTTTATAGTCCTAATGTTTGTAGTAACATTATCTCCTTGAGTTCCATCTCCCCTGGTAAGGGCTTTTATTAATTGACCATTTTCATAGGTAAGACTAATGGAAGCTCCATCATACTTGAGTTCACAAGTATATTCTATTGGCACTTCGCCTATTACCTTTTTTAACCTAGACACCCATTCAAATAAATCTTCTTTGTTATAAGAGTTGTCTAATGAATACATTCTTTGAGAATGCAGCTCTGTGTTGAATCCTTTAACAACACTCCCTACGCGCTGGGTAGGAGAATGAGATAGTTTTTTATCTGGATGACTAAGCTCTAATTCTTCTAATTCCTTGTAAAGCATGTCGTACTCGTAGTCAGAAATATCTGGAGAATTCAATACATAATACGAGTGGTTGTGCTTTTCAATAATATGGATTAGCGCTTTTATTCTTTCTTCTGGATTCATGCGGTTACTTTTGCCATAATTATTCTATTTCTCATATAAATATCCTGTTTTAGGACAACTTTTTCGAAGCCAATCTCTTTAATGAGCGCAGATGTTTCTTTTCCAAGATATTCATTTATCTCAAAAAACAAAAGACCATCTTCTGATAAAAAATGAAAGGCAAGTTCACTGATTTTTTTATAAAAGATAAGCGGGTCAGTATTTGTCACAAATAAGGCAAGTTCAGGCTCATACTCTAGAACATTTTTAGACATCTCTTTTTTTTCAAGAGCTCTAACATAGGGTGGATTAGATACGATTAAGTCATATTTCTGATCTAAAGATTTTTCAGAAAGTATATTTTTTAGCGACCATTTTATATTGCTATTGTATTGTTGTGCGTTTTCACGGGCAATCGCTATAGCCTTTTCGCTAACATCTATAGCTGTTATTTTAGCCTCAGGAAATAATTGGGAAAGGGTTATTGGGATACAACCACTTCCTGTACCAATATCTAAAATCGTTTTAGGTGGAGCGAACTTAAACTGCTCTTTTATATAAGCTATTAGTTCTAATGTTTCTGGTCTCGGTATAAGCACCGATTCGTTTACCTTAAGTATTAAGTCTCCAAAATGAGCTAAACCAGTTATATATTGTATGGGTCTATGCTTCTTTAAGTCATTTAAGGCCTGTTCAAAAATATTTAGATCATGGGCAGAAAGCTTATAATTTGGCTTGAAAGTCAAAACAAACCTATTTTCATCTAATAAATCTTCTATGAGAATATAAAAGAAGTGTCGCACTTCTTCTAAAGTAAATAAGTCACTTAACTCCCTTTCAAAATATATTTTAAATTCTTTCAGTAGCACTATAAATCTAAAATCATATGAACTGGACAAGAAAAATGTCCTGTATTACCCATAGGGCCATCTAGGTATTTAAAGCCTGTTTTGGTGTATAATTTTTGCGCTGCTTCCATATAGGGCATAGTCTCTAAATAACACTGTTCAAAACCAAAGATCTTGGCTTGTTCAACACATTTTTCAATCATTTTCTTCCCCAAGCCTTTTCCTCTAATCTCTGACAAAAAATACATTTTCTGAAGCTCACAAACTGGTCCTTCATAATCCTGTAATGGCGCTACACCTGCTCCACCTAAAATAACCCCCTGATCTTCAACCACAAAATAGGCATGTTTTTCAGATTGGTAATTTTCATACATTGAATCCAATGCTTTGTCTGCGTAGGCGGTACCAACTTTAGGAACTCCTAAATCTACTAAAACTGTTCTAATCACTTGAGCCAGAGCAGTATTATCTGAGGGCTTAATAAATCTTATTTTCATTGAACAATTGTACTAAAATAATCTATTTTAATTATAGTATTTTTGTTGTGTGAAGATACATGAAAAATACATGTCCAGAGCCATTTTAATGGCAAAAAATGGATTGAAATCTCATTTTCCAAACCCGATGGTTGGCTGTGTTATTGTTCATAAAAACAAAGTCATCTCCCAAGGTATTACAAGTCCATATACCGGACCACACGCAGAGGTAAATGCCATTAACAACTTGAAAGATAAAAGTGTTTTATCTCAGTGCACCCTATATGTAACTTTAGAACCCTGCGCACATTATGGAAATACGCCACCTTGTGCCAATTTAATCACTTCGCACAACATTCCATTAGTTGTAATTGGTGTATTAGACCCTAATCCTAAGGTTGCAGGTAATGGCATTCAAATTCTTAAAAAAGCAGGAACAAAAGTAATTACTCATGTGCTTGAAAAAGATTGCATGGAGCTTCACAAAAGATTCTTGATAAATCAAATAGCTAAACGCCCTTATTTTATCTTAAAATGGGCACAAACTACAAATGGTTTTATTGCTCCACCTATTAAAAACAGGACAAACTATTGGATTTCCTCTTTACTTGCTAAACAAAGATCACATCAATGGAGAAGTGAAGAACATGCTATTTTAATTGGTGCAAATACGCTTTTACATGACAATCCTAAATTAAACATCAGACTTTGGAAAGGAGAAAACCCCATACCCATATATATAGACAAGGATTTAAGTATTCCAACAAATAAAAGTTTGTTTGGGATTCATGAAAAAATATATTGCATTGTAGACTTCAAATACGCACCATCCAATCTAAATCAAAATAACATTCAATACCTACCTGTTAATTTTAACAATGAATTAGCAAAACAAATCGCTACAGCGCTTTTTGAGCAAAAAATCAGTAGTGTCATTGTAGAAGGAGGCGCTAAAACTTTGAATCTATTTTTAAAAACGGGTCTTTGGGACGAAATAAGGTTATTTAAGACCAAAGGAAATATAAATAAGGGAGTAAAAGCACCTAATTTTAATGCAACTTTGAATAGTATAGAGTCTTTAGACAACACTGTATTGAGCATTTTCAAGCAGAATAATCTCATAGATATAAAAATTTGAGTCAATTTTTTAAAACCATATTAAAACCTAATGAAGCTTATCTCTACAAAGAGAAGAAAAGTAAATTTTACGGACATGCATTTCCTTTGCCAAATAAGGAGGCATTCGAGGAGAAAATAGCATTATTGAAAGAACAATATCCTAATGCCAATCATTTTTGCTATGCCTGGCAAATAGGTGTTAATCAACCTATTTATAAATTAAATGATGATGGAGAGCCAAATAATACAGGGGGTGCACCCATCTATGGACAGATACAATCATTTGAACTCACCAATGTTGCAGTTGTAGTTGTACGAATTTTTGGTGGCGTAAAATTAGGTCCAGGAGGTCTTATAACAGCCTATAAAGCTACAGCGAGAGGAGCTTTGGAGCATGCTAAAATAATCACATCTGAAATCAAAGATCTGTATTCCCTTGAGTTTCCTTATTCTAAAATGCATATAGTTATTAGAATTGTTCAATCTCAAAAGGGAATTATCTTGGAACAATTTGTTGAAAACACCTGTAAAATGAAAATTTCTTTATCTAAAACTAAAAGCAACAGTTTTGAAGAAAAAATCATAGAATCAAGGATCTGTCACTTTAAAAAACTTGAAATTACTGACTAAGTAATTTGACATTTAATTTATGTAAAAAAACATGGGGTGCACTTAAAGATTAGATTGAATTACTTTTAAAAGATTTTCAGGACAAGCTATAGGCTTATTAGATTTGGAGTCTAGAAAAGCTAATGTTGTTGCTGCAGTTCCCACAAGTAAATCTTGATCATTAAAGAGCTTGTACTCAAAATTAATTTTAACTTTAGGAACAGCTATTAAACTTGTTTCTAGTTTTAAAATCTCCCCGAAGAAGAGCGACCTTTTGAAATTTATAGCCAAAGAGATTACAGGCAATATAAAACCGTTTTTCTCCATCGTTGCATAAGAAAAACCCATCTGCTTTAACCAATCAATCCTACCTATTTCTAGAAAAGCAGGATAACTTCCATGATACACTACACCCATCTGGTCTGTTTCCCCATATCTAATTTCAATATTTTTTTTTGTAGTTATAGCCATGAATATTTAAAATTAAATTCTATATTTAGTATCCTAAATTTTAGGATTACATTATGAACAAAAAAAAATGAATAATCAACCCAATTTCGTTTTTTTTTTAAGTTTTTTGTTCACATATTTGTGATCCTTGAATCTTACTAGTGATTGTTACTCAAGAGTCACTTTTAAGTTAAACAAATAACCTAAATACCTAAACAAAATAATGAATACTGATGCTAACGCTGTATGGAACGAATGCCTTTCCTTTATAAAGGACAACATACAACCTCAGGCGTTTAAAACTTGGTTTGAACCAATAAAACCAATTAAGCTAGCAGACAATTCATTGAGTGTTCAAGTACCCAGTAAATTCTTTTACGAATGGTTAGAAGAACATTATGTAAAACTACTTAAGGTTGCTTTAACAAAGTCTTTAGGAGAGGGAGCTAAACTGGTGTATATCATCAGAATGGAAAACACTTATGGAAACAGGGAACCATTCACTGAGAAAATTCCAAGTTCAAATAGGACCTACCATGCCCCTCAGGAAATTGATGTTCCTATTAGATCTAAAAACCCTGAGCTCAAAAATCCATTTGTGATTCCTGGTATTAGAAATATAAAAATTGAATCTCAATTAAATCCTAATTATAGTTTTGATAATTTCTTAGAAGGAGATTCTAATAGATTAGCAAGGTCTGCAGGAATGGCTGTTGCAAACAAGCCTGGGGGAACTTCGTTTAACCCACTTTTAATTTTTGGTGGTGTCGGATTAGGAAAAACACATTTAGCACATGCTATTGGGGTTGAAATAAAAGACAAATATCCTGAGAGAACTGTCCTGTATATTTCCGCAGAAAAATTTACACAACAATATATTGAGTCCGTTAAGAAAAACACTAGAAATGATTTCATTCATTTTTACCAGTTAATTGACGTATTAATCATAGACGACGTTCAATTCCTATCTGGTAAATCTGGAACTCAAGATGTATTCTTTCATATCTTTAATCATTTACATCAAAACGGGAAGCAAGTGATACTCACCTCAGATAAAGCACCTGTAGACATGCAAGACATTGAGCAGCGATTGCTTTCTCGATTCAAATGGGGATTATCTGCTGAATTGCAAACACCTGACTTTGAGACAAGGGTTTCAATATTAAAAAACAAGCTCTACAAAGATGGTGTTGAAATGTCTGAGGACATTATTGATTATGTAGCTAAAAACATTAAAACAAATGTCCGAGAACTAGAAGGTGCCATTATCTCTTTAATCGCTCAATCTTCTTTTAACAAAAAAGAAGTAACCATAGATTTAGCACAACAAATTGTAGAAAAATTTGTCAAGAATACAAAACGAGAGGTTTCAATAGATTATATCCAAAAAGTAGTCTCTGACTATTTTGAAATGGATGTCACTACCTTACAATCTAAAACTAGAAAGAGGCACATTGTCCAAGCTAGGCAATTAGCCATGTTTTTTGCAAAGAAATTCACTAAAGCATCTTTAGCCAGTATTGGAACTCAAATTGGAAAAAGAGACCACGCTACTGTACTTCATGCATGTAAAACTGTTGACAATTTAGCGGAAACAGACAAGCAATTCAAAAAATACATTGAAGACTTGACTAAGAAATTTTCATAATTTCTCAATTTAATTCACGCCTAATTACGTACCATGCTTGCATCTAATGACATGTCAAACAAAGGAACTTTATACCTTATTCCTACCACTTTAGGAGAAAATGAGCCTTTGGAAGTGCTTCCATTATCTGTAAAAAAAGTCATAGAAAACACATCGTATTTTATTGTAGAAAATGAAAAAACAGCCCGAAGGTTTATAAAGAAAATTTGCCCCAAAAAGGTTCAGGGAGATTTAAAAATAGAAACCCTAAATAAGTTTACAGACATTGCATTACTTCCAACTTTTTTAAATCCATGTCTAGAAGGTGAAAATGTAGGTGTTATCTCAGAAGCAGGTTGCCCTGGCATTGCAGATCCAGGAGCAGATATTGTCTCTATTGCACACAAAAAAGGAATTACAGTAACACCATTAGTAGGCCCATCTTCCATTTTAATGTCTTTAATGGCTAGTGGATTTAATGGACAAAGTTTTGCGTTTAACGGATACTTACCTATTGACAATCAAGAGAGAAATAAGTCTATTAAACAACTTGAACAGTTAGCTTTACAAAATGATCAAACGCAACTTTTTATAGAAACCCCTTATAGAAATAATGCCATGTTTGACAGTTTAGTAAAGCAACTTCAAAGCAGTACAAATTTATGCATTGCATGTGACATAAGTTTGGCTAATGCTTTTATAAAAACTGCTTCAATTTCATTTTGGAGAAAAAACAAACCAGAATTACACAAGAGACCTTGTATGTTTATCATAGGAAAATAGTCAGACCTTTCTAACAGATTAAAATCTATTGGAATTGAACTTTTTGTCTAGCTATAACTTCAGTGAGATTAAAACCAGAAAATTTAGATAAATAATCTTCAATATCTGTACCATAAGAATCCGAAAAGTTCAAATCTCCCCAAGAGCGTAAATACTTTTTTACATTTCCTGCCCCTGCTAAGTGAGCTGCAGCAAGAATTCCTGACTCTGTAATAGCTATATCGTTAATCTTTAGTCCTACATATCGTTTAATATCTCTTCTAAGAATCCACTTATTCCTAGCGGTGTTGTGATAAAAAATCTTTTCTTGTAAAGCAGCGTCTTGCATAAAACACTGGATATTAAATTGACCAAAGAAGGCTAAGGTATTTTTACCAAACTGATATTTTCCAAGATAACCTAGGGTGTTTACTGAATGGTACTTGCCTTGGGATTCTTTAAAAGCCAATGCCTCTTTAAAACCCACATAATTATTTCCTGTAAAAGGAATCATGACATTAGAAAAATCAATGGCATAGCCTGTTACATTATAATCTAAAACACCCTCTACTAAATTGGATTTAGGAATGGGCTTGATCAATGGAGCTACGTTTCGAAATCCTGAAAACACTAGGATTATTGATAAAGAAATAAACGCTCTAAAACCTTTTTGCATAAAATAATTTAAAACAGCCAGTAGTGTTAAATTTCGTGCAAATATAAGCTTTTTTAATTTCACATAATTAATTAACTCATAATTAACAGTTTACATTTACCTGCTAATACTTTTTCTGTTTAACCAATTAACATATTGCTTTTTGTTCTTGTTGTGTTGTTGGAGTGTTTTTGCAAAAACATGGAATCCAAAATTTTGAGTGTCTGCCACAAAATACAGAAAGTCATGAGATTCTGGATTCAAAACTGCCTCAATAGCAGAAATATCAGGCATAAATATTGGACCAGGTGGAATTCCAGAATACAAATAAGTATTAAAAGGTGTGTCTATCTTTAAGTCTTTATATAAAACCCTTTTAATCACTTGAGTAAAATCTCCCGATTGATATTTAATAGAAAATATTACCGTAGGGTCTGCTTGCAACTTCATGCCTTTTTTAATTCTATTCAGATAAACACCAGCGACTCTTGGTCTCTCAGAACTTTTAACTGATTCTTTATGAACTATAGCGGCTAAATGAATTACCTCTAAAGGAGACAAACCTAAATTCTCTGCTTTAGCAAGTCGCTGTGGAGTCCAAAATTTATGGTACTCTTTTAACATTCTGTCTCTGAATTTTTCTGCAGAAGTATTCCAGAAAAAGTCATAGGTGTTTGGTAAATACATGGACAAAGCATTTTCCACATTAAATCCATTCTTACTAAGAAATATAGAGTCTTTAAAGGCCAACAACAGACTTTCTGCGTCAGCTTCTATTTGATCTGCTACCCTAATGGCTAAATCTTCAAGACGCTCTTGATTGTTAAAAGACAATGAAATAGTACTTGGCTTTGAACGTAATACATTTATTATCTCATTATTATTCATCCCTTTAGATAATACAAATTTCCCACCTCTTACGGAATTGAGATATCCCTTTTGTCTGGCTACTTTAAAAAAACTGTCTTCATTTAAAAGATGAGGAGACAATGTGTTTTTAAGGTTGTCGTAATTTGTGCTGCTAGGAATATAAACAGAAATCGTAGGTGTTTCAAATGATGTATTAGGTGAAAATATAGCCCAATACACGTATCCACTAAAGGCAGCTCCAATAAAAAACACTACTAATACTATCGCTATAACTATTTTTTTCCTATAGGTCATTTTATTATTTTTTCTAAAATCAATGTGGTTTTAATGTGCCCTTTACAATCCTTTTCCAACGATTTTTTAACTACCCCATAACCCATTTTTTCAAACAGTGAAATGCTTATAACATTATCAAAAAAAACTTTGGCCCTTAATATTTTTATTCCCCACTTATTGAAAACCTCTCGTTCTAAAAGCATCAATGCATTTTTAGCCAATGCTTGCCCCCTGAAAGCCAAGTCTAGAATAATACCTACAAATGCGCTTTCATCTTGAGCATTGTACTCAAACAAATCTAAAAACCCAACGGCTATTTCATCATTATCTATGACATACCTATGTTGGTGACTAATATATAAAGGAATTGAAGCGTTAGCAATATATTCTTGAAGAATATCCATTGAATAGGGTTCGTGATACTCTCCATAGATCATATTTTCTGGATTATTCTCAATGTTGTAAAGAAAATCAAGATCTTCATATTTTATATCTCTAATTATAAGCACCTTAAATACTTATTTCTCCTTTGAATACAAATTCAGCTGGCCCTTCAAGAAAAATTTTTGAATATCCCTGACCAACTTTAGTAAAATGAACTTTAAGCAGACCTCCTTTAGTATGTAATGAAATAGGAGATGTATAAGCTTCATTTTGCTGGTGAATAGCAATAGCTGCTGCAGTAACACCTGTTCCGCAAGACAAAGTTTCTCCCTCCACTCCTCTTTCGTATGTCCTTATACTATGCAATCCTGTTGAATCTAAGGACACAAAGTTAATGTTAGCACCCTGCGCTCCATACATCCCATACCTCAATTTAGCCCCTTGATCATTTACATTTACTTTTTCTGTATCAGAAACAAACTGAACATGGTGAGGAGACCCCGTATCTAAAAAAAAATACTTTTCTTTATTTTGAACTTCATTTACTTTTTTCATTCCCAAAATAACCTGATCTTCTTTTATCAATACTTCATGTGAACCATCCACGGCATTAAACAAACCCTCATTTCCAATTACTCCTATTGATTTAGCAAAAGCAGCCAAGCACCTTCCTCCGTTGCCACACATAGTGCTTTGGGCTCCATCCGAATTAAAATAAACCATTTTAAAATCAAAATTGGTCTCAGTTTCCAAAAGCATGAGACCGTCTGCACCTATACCAAACTTTCTGTCACAAAGTTTCGCGACAAGATTATGATTGTTTTTAGGAAATTGACCAGACCTATTGTCTAAAATAATAAAATCATTTCCGGTACCTTGGTATTTATAAAAAGTAAGTGTCATTAAAATGGGTTTTCACCTTCAAATATACTCAATTTATTAAGGTTTCTTTAGCAGTTAAAGCTCCGTTAAAATAAAAATCAACTAAAGGTAATTTTATAATTTTGACCTGTAATCTTAAAATATTGTAACAATATGAAAAAAATAATTCCATTTTTAATAGCTGCACTTATAGGTGGCTTTTCAGGTAATTTTATTCAAAATAGATTATTGCCAAAAGAGATTGCTCCTTTAGCAACAGACAATTTATCTCCCTTTAAACATACAAATTATAATTATTTAAGCACCAATGAGTCCCTTTCAGATTTTAGTATAGCAGCTGAAAAAACAATTCATTCAGTAGTTCATGTTAAAAACTTGAAAGAAGGAAATTTATCTAATAATAAAGCATTTGAATACTTCTTTGGATACCAATACAAATCTGCCCCTCAGCTGGGTTCGGGATCTGGAGTAATCATATCTTCCGATGGCTATATTGTAACAAACCACCATGTCATTGATAATGCTTCAGAATTATCGGTAACACTAAACAATAACAGTACTTACGAAGCGAAAATCATAGGCTCAGACCCACTAACTGATATTGCGTTAATTAAAATTGAAACAGATGAATCTCTTCCTTACCTATCGTTTGGAGATTCAGATATGGCTAAAATAGGGGAATGGGTATTGGCAGTTGGAAACCCGTTTAATCTCACCTCTACTGTTACAGCGGGGATAATAAGCGCTAAAGCCAGAGAATTTGGAAAAAATCAATCTTTTATTCAAACAGATGCTGCTGTGAATCCTGGAAATAGTGGTGGCGCATTGGTGAATACCAATGGAGATTTAATAGGTATAAATACCGCTATAAGTTCACAAACTGGCTCTTATATAGGTTATTCATTTGCAGTACCTAGTAATACAGCAAGAAAAGTAGTACAAGATATTATGGAATACGGCACCGTAAAAAAAGCAGTACTTGGAATTTCTGCAATAACATCGCCTGAATTACTATCCTCTAATTATGGGGTTAATGATTTAGAAGGAGTATATATCTCCGGGGTAGAAGAAGGATCTTCAGCAAAAGAATCTGGCTTAAAAGAGGGAGATATTATTAAGCAAATAGATTATTTAGAAATAAAGAAGTTTTCTGATCTCACTGGTTATTTGGCCTCAAAAAGACCTCAAGATCAAGTTATCATTAAGGTTTCCAGAGATGGAAAACTAAATGATTTTAAGGTGATATTAAAGGAAAAACAAACGGCGCTACTTCCAAACATAGGCTTTACTGTTAAGAATTTAACTCAGGAAGATCAAAAACGATTCAAAATAAAAAATGGTGTAAAAATCGTTGGTGTACCAGTAGCTTATAAAAACTATGATCTTATAGGCAAAGTGGTTGTTTCTATAGACAACAATACCATTGTAAATATTGATAATGCTATTGAATTATTTCAAAATATTAACAAATTCAACCGAACAAGTATTAGCATGATTAATGAAAATGGAGAGCGAGAGCGACTTATCTTTCAATAGAGATTAAGTCTTTAATAATCAAGGGTTTTTATAAAATGAAATTTAGGTTTATATTTACAAAAACCTACTTTTTTATGAAAACCCTTTTTAGTCTTATATTGGTACTTTTCATCCATCATGAAACACATTCTCAAACCCAAAGGGAGATTTCCAGGTCAAAAAAAGAACTCAATAATAATCTAGAAAATCAATTTGAGTTAATATTAAACATCGGAAAAGACTATACCACAGACAGCATTCCATTTGAAGTTATTAAGAGAAGATACCTGATTGCTTTTAAAGAAAACCTAAAAGATAGTTTAATACTCCAAAGCACAGAGCTAAAAAGTCACAAGGCGAAATTAAACTCCATTCAAAAAGCGTTTCAAGATATTGAGAATGAAAATACAGAACTCAAAAAAGAATTATCAGAAATTAGCACAAAAGAGAACAGTGTCAATTTTATCGGGGGCAATATTAACAAAACACTTTTTTTTGCGATAAATTACATCATAATTATTGCTTTAATTTTAAGCGTTATATCTCTTTACAAACACTATTTATCCAGTTCGAAAACTCAAGCAAATCTAATTGAAGCATTAAAAATCTCAGAGGAAACCATAAATTCTATTAAAAAAAAGGGATTAAACCGAGAATTAAAATTAAAAAGGGAAATTCTTGAATTAGAAAAGCAGCTTCCAAAAAAATGAGCGATGCCATAAAAATAAAAAAAGCAGCTCTAGGTTCATTAAAAGAACTCTCTCTTATTTTAGATCAATACAGAGTTTTTTACCAACAAGAGCCCGATCCTATTAAGGCGTATGAATTTTTAAAGGATAGATATCTAAAAAAACAAAGCATTATCTATCTAGCACTTTTAAACAAAAAAATAGTGGGCTTTACACAACTCTACCCTACTTACTCAACAGTTAGTTTAGAAAAATTCATGATACTAAATGATTTGTTTGTGACAAAAGAATACAGAGAAAATGGAATTGCCACCAAACTCTTACGTAAAGCAAAAAAATATTGTGTTAAAAACGGGTACAAAGGACTGGCTTCAGAAACTGCCAAAAACAACCCGGCTAGAAAACTTTACGAAAGAGAACATTGGGTCTCAGATAGCAATTTTATTCACTACTTTTGGACTAGAAAATAAGCCGATATAAACAGCACATCATCTCCAATGAGAATAGATATAATAACAGTACTTCCAGAATTATTAAAAAGTCCATTTGAAGCCTCAATTCTTAAAAGAGCCATTGAAAAAGAACTTGTATCTGTACATTTTCATAATCTTAGAGATTATACCGACCTGTCCTACAATCAAATAGACGACTATCAATACGGTGGGGGTGCAGGAATGGTCATGATGGTAGAGCCTATTGATAAATGTATTAGCAATCTGCAATCACAGAGATCATATGACCATGTTATTTATATGACTCCAGATGGAGAAACACTCAATCAGAAAACAGCCAATACCCTATCGCTTAGTGGTAATATCATTATTCTGTGTGGCCATTACAAAGGAGTAGACCAAAGGGTTAGGGATATGTTTGTTACCAAAGAAATTTCCGTTGGAGATTATGTACTCTCTGGAGGGGAACTTGCAGCAGCCATACTTTGTGATAGCATTATAAGACTTATACCAGGTGTTTTAAACAATGAAACTTCTGCCTTAACAGATAGTTTTCAGGACAATCTTTTAGCCCCTGCAGTTTACACAAGACCTGCAGAATATAAAGGGCATAAGGTTCCCGAGGTTCTCATGAGTGGAGACTTTGGCAAAATTGAAAAATGGAGGGAACAATCTGCCCTAGAGAGAACTCAAAAACTCAGACCAGACTTATTGTAAATGATCAAAATGAGAGATCAAATTAATTAAAAAAAACACGATTTTTTAATTGGTTGATTGTTAGAATAATATTATTTTTGCAGTCCATTAAATCCAACCTCTGACGAAAAACGTGAATGTTGTTTTTAATTCATTAATAAAGTATTTCATTACTATGGAAGCATTAGTAAAATTTGTTCAAGAAGAATTTGTAGAAAAAAAGGACTTTCCTAAATTTTCAGCTGGAGACACCATCACTGTGTACTATGAAATTAAGGAAGGTGAAAAAACAAGGACTCAGTTCTTTAGAGGAGTTGTTATTCAAAGAAGAGGAAACGGTTCTACCGAAACCTTTACAATCAGAAAAATGTCAGGTACTATTGGAGTAGAAAGAATATTTCCAGTGAACATGCCGGCCTTGCAAAAAGTTGAAGTAAATAAAAAAGGTAAAGTTCGTAGATCTAGAATTTTCTACTTTAGAGAACTTACAGGTAAAAAAGCACGTATTAAAGAAGTTCGTTCTTAACCCCTTATTTTATCATAAAACACCAACACCCATAGCATTTGTTGTGGGTGTTTTTTTGAATTATAGTGTCCTAATAATGTATATTTGACACCTAAAATGTTATCTGAATATGTCTAAGATTATTTATACTCAAACAGATGAGGCACCTGCCTTAGCTACACAATCCTTTTTGCCAATTGTTAAAGCATTTACTCACAATGCAGGCATTGAAATTGAAACCAGGGATATTTCTTTAGCCGGTAGAATTATTGCAGCATTTCCTGAAAAATTAAAGGAAAGCCAACGTGTTCCCGATCATCTAGCAGCATTAGGCAAATTAGTCAAAGAACCAGATACCAACATTATAAAATTACCCAATATAAGCGCGTCCATCCCACAGTTAAAGGAGGCTATAAATGAGTTACAAGAAAAAGGCTATAACTTACCCAATTATCCTGATCAGCCAAAAAACCCTATAGAACAAGATATAAAAGCTGCATACGACAAAATCAAAGGATCTGCAGTAAATCCCGTATTAAGAGAAGGGAATTCAGATAGAAGGGCCCCAAAAGCAATAAAAAACTTTGCCAAACAAAACCCGCACAGTATGGGTGATTGGTCAAAAGATTCAAAGACATCTGTGGCAACAATGAGTCATGGTGATTTTAAATCTAATGAGAAATCTATTACATTTTCTAAAGCAACTACCTTAAAAGTAGTACTTAAAGGAGCTTCAGAAACAAAAGTCCTGAAAGAATCCATTGGTGTTCTTGAAGGAGAGATTGTAGATGCTACCTTAATGCAAAAAGAAGCTTTAGTAACATTTCTCAAAAAAGAAATAGCAAAAGCAAAAGCAGAAGGTGTACTATTATCCCTTCACATGAAAGCAACCATGATGAAAGTATCTGATCCTATTATCTTTGGATTAGCCGTAGAAGTATTTTTTGAAAATGTGTTCAACCAATTTGGTCCCTTATTAAAGAATGCTGGAGCAAACGTAAACAATGGTCTTGAAAGTGTATTAACAACCATTTCTCAACTACCTGAAAAAGATAGAAAAACCATTGAAAATGCAATGGAGGAAGCTTTTCAAAATGGCCCATCACTCGCTATGGTTAACTCGGACAAAGGAATCACAAACCTTCATGTTCCAAGTGATGTAATTATAGACGCCTCTATGCCCGCCATGATCAGAAATGGAGGTAAAATGTGGGATAAAGAAGGTAAAGCCCAAGACACCTTAGCAATTATCCCAGACAGTAGTTATGCCAGTATTTATGAGGCAACCATAGATTTCTGCAAAAAAAATGGTGCTTTTAATCCTGCCACAATGGGTACAGTTCCCAATGTAGGGTTAATGGCTCAAAAAGCAGAAGAGTATGGTTCTCACGATAAAACATTTCAAATTGAGACAGAAGGGACTGTTCAAGTCATAGACACTGCAACAAACAAGGTAGTCATGAGTCACGAAGCAAAAGCTGGAGATATCTGGAGAATGTGCCAGGTAAAAGACGCCCCTATTCAAGACTGGATTAAGTTGGCCGTTTCAAGAGCAGCAGCTACAAAGACACCAACAATCTTTTGGTTAGACAGTCAAAGAGCTCATGATGCAGAATTAATCAAAAAAGTAGAAAAATACTTACCCGAATTTCAAACAGAGGAATTAGAAATTTCAATAGCCACACCTTATGAAGCAACCTTAACAACACTTAAAAGGATTGCAGCGGGTCAAGACACTATTTCAGTAACGGGTAATGTTCTCAGGGATTACCTTACAGACTTATTTCCTATTTTAGAAGTGGGTACAAGTGCTAAAATGCTGTCTATTGTTCCTTTGATGAATGGTGGTGGCTTATTCGAAACAGGCGCAGGTGGTTCAGCGCCAAAACATGTAGAGCAATTTGTAACGGAAGGACATTTGAGATGGGATTCTCTTGGAGAGTTTCTAGCACTTGGAGTTTCTTTAGAATACGTTGCAGAAAAAGAACAAAATAAAAAGGCCAAAATTTTGGCCGATGCTTTAGACACAGCGACTGAAAAGTTTCTAATCAACGACAAGTCACCCTCTAGAAAGACAGGTGAGTTAGACAATAGAGGATCACATTACTTTTTAGCACAATATTGGGCAGAGGCTTTAGCTACACAAGAAAAAGACAAGGTGTTGGCTGAAATATTTACCCCAGTAGCCAACGCACTAAAGGAAAATGAAGCTTTAATTGTAAGCGAATTAAACAACGCTCAAAATAGCAAACAAAATATTGGAGGATATTACAAACCAGATGAGAAACTGGTACAAAAAGCCATGAGACCAAGTCATACTTTTAATGAAATATTAAAAACATTGAACTAGGTGTCTAAAACCAATAGAGATATTTTATATTTAGGAGTACGGTATTTAGGAATTACCGTACTCTTAATGTTTATAGCACCTTTTAGCATTTACGAAGCATTCAAAAATGCCACACATCCACTGTATATACCTGTGCTAATTTTTGGTGTTCTATCTGCCATAGCAGCAATTGCAATGGCATTTATTAGTGTAAAAACAATTGTAGATGCTTTTTTCAACAAAGAATAACACCATAGCTACTATTGTAATAAAGCATATAACACCAACACAGTAGCAATACCAGTAATGCCCTGAAACAAAGTAGCTAAACTAAAACTAGTAATCCCTTGCCTTACATTCAAACCAAGGCTCTTAATCACTACCCAAAAATAACTATCATTTACGTGTGAAAGCGTCATTGCTCCTGAGCCAATAGCTAACACAGTAAACAATCTACCTATAGAATCCCCAATACCAAAACTATTTAGCAAGGGTAAAACAAATGAAGCAGTGGTGAGGATTGCTACTGTAGAAGATCCCTGAGCAGACTTAATCAATGCTGCGAAAAGAAAAGACAACAGTAAACCTAAATAAGGATTTGCGGAATTAAAATTAATAATTGCACTCAAATCTATAGATTTCAAAACTGCTCCAAAAGAACCTCCTGCACCTGTAATAAGAATAATGACTCCTGCTTGCTTTAAAGCCTCACTTACCCATCCGTTTTTCTGCTCTTTTGGAGTAGACCAGGATAGTAAATAAGAAATAAACACCCCTAAAAGTGTTGCAATTATAGGGTTTCCTAAAAATAAAAATACACTCTTTAAAATAGAAACACTGCTTTCCTTAATACTAAAAAAAGAAGCCACTCCAATGAGTAGTATAGGTACTAAAATAGGTAAAAAATAAGCCCATTTAAATTTCAAATCCTTGTCATTAGTTTCCATCAGACTTTCAACTTCTAAACCTGAAATATTATCTTGTGAAACAGCCTTATTTGACTTAAAAAAAGAAGCAGAAACAAAACCTACAAAAGATACCGGTATAGCTACCAAAAAACTATATTTCAATAGGTCCGATAAAGGAACTTTTAAAATAGCAGCAGCTGCCAATGGACCCGGAGTTGGGGGGATAAAAACATGAGCCGCATATAATCCAGTTGCCAAACTTACCCCATAAAAAATAACATGAGAGCCTGTTTTTTTAGATAAAGCTTTTGGTATAGCGCTCAATATTACAAA